>Ga0315279_10003002_pt1 | contig 24293 bp, 21 predicted proteins | sample YL17G06_20_MG_FD_203694 | JGI IMG/M metagenome (GOLD analysis project Ga0315279, IMG submission 203694) | Sediment microbial communities from Yellowstone Lake, YNP, Wyoming, USA - YL17G06_20 | ecosystem: Environmental > Aquatic > Freshwater > Lake > Sediment | place: USA: Wyoming | collected...
GCCCTTGCTGACTGCGCCGGATCAGTAATCCTGACTGGGCGGCGGACTGCAGAGCGTCCTTTAGTTCCTGCACGGGAATTACCTTGCCACAGCGCGCACGCAGTCTTCGTTCTTCCTCGGCGACTAGTGGGACTCGAATTCTACTCTGGGTCTTCTTCTGGGCAAAGCGCGCCGCGCCAGACCCGGCCCGAGCGCCAAAGACTTGGCAGGTCACCAACATGTTGCCCCCCAAACGGTCAGCGCCATGGGGCCCTCCGGCCACCTCACCCGCCGCATACAAACCGGGAATCGTGGTGGCTCCGTGTCCATCAATCCGAAGCCCGCCGTTTATGGCGTGCCCGAAGCAGGCTATCTCGATCGGCGTTCGCATTACGTCCACCCCGCGGCCCAACAGGAAGTCACGGGTAATCGGCCACATTCTGCAAAACGCACTGTCGGGCGGCAGCGATTCCAGGTATTCACCTGTTACCCGACGAAAGTCCAGGTTGATGCCATCTTCGGGCGTGCCCCTTCCTTCAGTCAGTTCTGTTTGCACCGCGATCTCAATGTAGCGGGAATTGTCAGAGGAGCTGAAGGGAAAGTGACCGGAGTGGACGTCCATCACGTCTTCCGGAGAAAGTCCCACGGGCAGGTAGTCGGACAAAAACGGATTTCCCGCGGCATTGGTAAGTTGGGGGTGGGCTGACCATAACCAGGGACCGAACACGTTCATGATTGGGTGGCTGATTCCAATGCCGGCCTGCATGAATTCCATATTGATGAGATCTGCGCCTGCCTCGTACCCCAGCGTATAGCCGTCACCGCAAATATCCGGCGGATTCATATTCCTCTTGAAGAGCTGTCCCGCCCCTCCTGTCGCCAGCACCGTCGCGGCCGCGGCACAAGTCCGATAGTGGCCGAGTCTGTCCAGAATCCCCACCCCGATGCATTCGCCATTCTGAATAAACAGATTGGTCACCAGCGAATCTTCATACACTGGGATCTTACGTTTTTCGATTTCCCGAATGAGTGCCCGTATGATGGGTTCGCCGTGGCCTTTTATCACATGCGTCCGCGGACGCGTCGAAAAGCAGCTGAGAAACTCAAGGTATCTTTCCCCGTCTCGTTCAAATGGCACCCCCCAGGCTTCCAGGCTTTTCAGCGCAAGAGGAGCTTCCTCCGCAACGATTTGAGCAAGCTGGGGATCCGCCATTCCTTGTGCTGCCGCCATGATGTCGTCATAGTGGTTTTCCGGTGAATCTTCAGGATCTACCTGGCCATCGGCCACGGTAAATCCGCCCATTTCGGCGACCTTATATGCCGTCGCCCCGCATTTCCCCAGCCGTCCCCTCACAACTATCGCTACCCGGGCTCCTGAATCCGCAGCCGCAATTGCCGCACGGCATGCGGCTCCACCGCCTCCAACGACAATTACATCCGTGCCCTGAGTCGACATTCTCCGAACCTTTCCTCTTCTTCTCTGCATCAGCGATTAATGCCCTCTACAAACTTAGAAATCCCCCCACCTCCACGGCATGGTCTGCTTGGTGATCGCCTAAGAAGAGGCCAAGGCCTGGACCGCAATGAAACCGGTCCAGGGATTAGATGGGCGCTTCAGTTGCCGCTAGGAACGATCTCCGTGAATCACTACTACCTCTATGCGATCAACCCGGGGTGGGGCCCCACCTTCCTCAAGGTCTGTGGCTACGCCCCAAGGTCACGCAATGCTGCCTTAACGGCCACGAGAGCACACCAAGCACCGGGCCTGACGCGCAACAAAGCCCATCTTGTGCATGCCGAACGTACGGTCCGTGACTGTGGCCTCGGCGAGCCGCAGTTGATCTCCCTGATGGCCCCCGGGCAGACACCGGCCGGGAAATCAGCCCCTGGCCTCAACTTCGGCCAGTTCCGAATCATGGCACTCGCCGCGGCGCTCCGCTTCTTCGGCCTCACCCCGGACGGGATTACGAATCCCCAACTGCGGCCCCGGGCGGCCTTAGTCCTCGGCCTCCCAGAGGGCGAGCGTACGTTAGGTTGAGGTAGGATCTGGGCCGCATCGCCCGCAAGGCGCTCATTTATCACATCGAGGGGAAGCTCCACTACACCCTCACACCGACCGGACCCCGTCCCGCTCTCCCCCTCACGGAGTCCTGTGCTTGGGCGATCCGGCCCTGCTTGTAGGCGCTCGATCAGCCGCGTCACATCCCAAGCCCCGCCACCGTTGCGCGTGCCGCTCGCGGCCATTGAGCCGGCGACTGTTGCTCTCTTGCGGGACGCCCAGCTGGTCGCGTGAAACTTGGACACGTTTGTGCGGACCCTGACCCTATAAGACGGCTAGTATGCTTTGTCGTAAAACTTGTCAACGTTCTCCTTCGTTACCCCCACAACCTCCAGCATATTCCGCTTGGGAACCGATTCGCCTGTCAGCACTTTCTCCGCAAGCTCAAGCGCCTCCGCGCTAGCTGTGGGATAAGTCGTCGCCCAAGCGAATTCGCCCCTCTTCACGCCATCAAAGCCAACCTTCCCGTCCTCGCCGCTGACGATAAACATTTCCTTGTCACGACCTGCCGCTTGAATGGCTTTCATGGCGCCGAACGCCATTTCAGCACCCATGGCGTAGACCGCATCAATCTTCGGATGCGCCTGCAAAACATCCTCCATGAGCGCCAGCGCCTTCTCGCGCTTGTAATCGGCCGGCTGATCAACAATGATTTTGATCCCCGGATACTTCTTCACTTCTTCCTTAAACCCCTTGTCAATATCGATGACTGCCGAAGCGCCGAGCTGGCCCTGGATGTAAACGACGTTTCCCCGGCCGTTTAGGCGCTTGGCAATGTACGCCGCCGCAAGCCGACCAGACAGCACGTTATCTCCACCGACATGCGCGGTATAGCAATCATCACAGTTCAGTTCGCGATCCACCGTGATGAGAGGGATCTTGGCGACCATCACCTTTCTGGCTACCGGCACCAACGGCTGCGCTTGGATGGGTGACATGAGAATCACATCCACTTTCTGCGCAAGGAGATCCTCGACATCGTTGATTTGCTTTGCGGCGGCACCTTGTGCGTCGGTGATGATGAGCTTCCAGTCCGGGTGATTCTTCTCAAGCCACGCTTTGGCATCTCTCATCATACCCACCCGAAACGGACTACTCAGAAAGGGGAAGGAGAAACCAATCCTAACCTCCTTCTTACCGCTTTGGGCGGCCTCTGCCCTCTGCCCGCCGAGGGCGGCAACCAGCGCGACGGCCAAAAGACCCGCCATAGCCCAGGTGCTCAATTTCTGCGTGTTCATCTGTCCCTCTCCTTCCAAAAGTGTTCCCGATCCCACATACGCCCTACGTCACCGGTTCTCTAACGACACCTCCACTCCACTTGTTTGCTTAGGTGTGCCTGCATGATCTCATGTTCCACTCTCCTTTTAGGGGTTTGCAATGGCCTGTTCTGGACCAGCCCTCAAGACGGGTCTTTCTCTTAACGTTGCTTGAATTTATCCATGAGCACAGCCCAAAGGATAATCAGGCCCTTTACCACCTGCTGGGGGTACGGGCTGATATTCATGAGGTTCATGACATTCGCCAGGACCCCCATGATCAGTGCCCCGATCACCGTCCGCGTGACCTTTCCTTCCCCCCCAAACATGCTTGTCCCGCCAATGACTGTGGCCGCGATGGCATCCAGCTCAAACAAGATGCCCACGGCGGGATCACAACTGGTCATGCGCGCGGTGAGCACCACACCGGCCAGACCGGACAGGAGACCAGAGATCCCATACACACAAATGCGGTTTCGCGTCAGATTGATACCGGCTAATCGGGCGGCCTCCTCATTCCCGCCTACGGCATACACCGATCGGCCAAACGTCGTCCGCTCCAGAATGAAGTACGCCGCAAACAGTATTAGTCCAAGGATAAGCACCGGGACGGGGATTCCCACGACGTAGCCCCCACCAATCCAGGCGTACGCATCGCTGGCCCCCATCACGGGACGTCCATCCGAGACCATGAACGCAATACCGCGCACCGCCGTCAGGCTCGCGAGGGTCATGATAAAGGGAACGATGCCGTTCGCGACTCCATAGCCGTTGGCCACTCCGACCAGTGTGCCCACCGCTAACGCGCTTCCAATGCTGACGACTAGTCCGTGCGGCTGAAACATAATCGCCAGCATGCCGGTCAACCCAACGATCGATCCGACGGATAAGTCGATCCCGCAGTTAAGAATCACAAAGGTCATGCCGATGGCCAGTATCCCGGTGATCGAGACCTGACGCAACACGTTAATGACGTTGGACGGTCTCAAAAAAATCGGTTGTAGCGCTCCCGCAATGCTTACCAGCAGAACCAGCGCTAGAACAACGCCATAACGCTCCAAGACTCCGAAGAGCCGCACGTAAACTGTGCGATGGTCCGACCGCGCACCAAGGCCCAATGCCGTTTGTTCCTTTTTCATTCGGAGGCTCCTCCCACCGCGTATGTTAGAATCTTTTCTTCCGTCGCCTCATTCGGAAGTACTTCGGCCACGATGCGCCCGCCATGCATCACGAAAATGCGGTCGCTCATCCCGAGAATCTCGGGCAGTTCACACGACACCATAATCACGCCCGCCCCGGCCTCCGCCAGTCGGCCCATCAACTGATAAATTTCCGCCTTTGACCCGACGTCGATCCCGCGCGTCGGTTCATCAAAAATGAAGAGATCGGCTTTGGTATTAAGGAGTTTGGCGAGCACCACCTTCTGCTGGTTCCCCCCGCTGAGATTGCGCACCCTCTGCTGCGGTCCGAGCGTGCGAATGTCGAGATCGTGAATGTACTGCTCCGCCTTCTCCCGATCCAGCTTGCGGCTAATCACCCCATACCCCCGGCTAACGCTGGACATATTCGCCAGGGTAATATTTTCGGCAACGGTGAGGCAGGTGACCAAGCCCTGGGACCGGCGATCCTCAGGCGCCAGCGCGATTCGCGCCTTAATCGCATCAGCCGGGGAGTTGATTCTGACCATCTTCCCGCGTACATATATTTCACCCGAATCCAATCTATCCGCGCCAAAGATTGCCCGCATGGTTTCCGTCCGGCCCGCACCGACCAGCCCCGCAAAACCCAAAATTTCTCCCGCCCGGATGGAAAAACTCACGTCCTGCACGACGCCTTTTCTCGTCAGGTGTTTGACTTCCAAGATCAGTTCCCCGACTTTCGACGTGCGCCGGGGGTACAAGTCCTGAATGTCCCGTCCAACCATTAATCGAATCAGGGTGGACTTAATAACCCCACTCACATCGGAGACCCCGGTGATCATTCCATCTTTCATGACTGTGACGCGGTCAGCGATTCCAAACGATTCATCCAGGCGGTGGGAAATGTAGATAATCGTCACGCCCTGGCGTTTCAGCTCACGGATCAGCTGGAATAAGGTGTCGATCTCCTTGTCCGTCAACGAGCTGGTGGGCTCATCCATGACAATGATCTTGGCGTGAAATGACAGCGCTCGGGCAATTTCAATCATCTGGCGATGCGCTACGCTGAGCGTTCGAACCGGGACGGTCATATCGATGCTGACATTCATCTGCCGCAAGATGTGCGCCGCCTCATCAACGAGCTTCCCCCAATCCACCCATCCTTTGGGTTTTTCCGGCCAGCGGCCTAAAAAGATATTCTCCGCCCCGTTCAATTGGGGGACCAAGCTGAATTCTTGGTAGATCACGCTGATGCCCAGTCGTTGCGCATCTAGCGGATGGCTGACATGCACCTCTTTGCCACGCAAGAGGATGTCGCCAGAATCACGGGTGTAAGCGCCCGATAGGATTTTTATGAGCGTCGATTTCCCTGCTCCGTTTTCGCCGATCAGGGCGTGCACTTCTCCTTCACGCACGGAGAAGTTTACCTGCTTGAGCACGGGTACGCCGGAAAAACTCTTATTGATAGACTTCATTTCCAGCAACATGTTAGCGTCCGTCATAGGTTCGCCGCCTTTTCCCCCCAATGAAATGCGAAGTCACTTATTGTTTCAAGGATCATCCAACCTCCTCCGTTCCTTGTCCCTCGCCGATGCTACCGACCCTCGAACACCGGCTTTCGTTTTTCAAGAAAGGCCTTGACCCCCTCCTTCTGGTCACGGGTCGAAAAGCAGATGGCCCCTCCTTGCGCTTCGATTTGCAGCCCGGTGTGGAGATCGCTTTCCGTTCCTCGATTGATCGCGGTCTTGGCTAACCGTACGGCGATCGCCCCTTTCGAAGCAATCTCCGACGCCAACTCCTTGGCCGCGCTCAAGAGCTGCTCGGGAGGCACAACCTGATTGACTAATCCAATCTCTTTGGCGTCTTCGGCCGTAATGAACTTCCCGGTGAGAATGAGCTCTTTGGCTTTTGCCTTCCCGATCAGTCGTGGCAATCGCTGCGTGCCTCCCCACCCCGGGATGGTCCCCAGCCGGATCTCCGGTTGGCCGAATTTCGCCGTGGATGATGCCACTCGCAGATCGCATGCCATCGCCAATTCGCAGCCGCCACCAAGGGCATAGCCGTTCACCGCCGCGATACTGGGCGTGCCCATTTCCTCGAGGTAATTGAAGATGTCCTGGCCAAAGCACATGAACTCATAGCCTTGGGCGGGGGTCAAATCCTCCAGTTCGTTGATGTCTGCGCCGGAGACAAACGCCTTCTCCCCACTTCCAGTTATGATGAAGGCGCGCACTTCTGGATCTTCCTCGAATTGATGAAAGACATCATTGAGCTCACTCAATAGCCCGTGATTCAGTGCGTTGAGCGATTCAGGCCGACAAATGGTAATCAGCCCGATCTTGTTCTCACGCGACACCTTCAAATATTGATACGGCATTGTCGAATCTCCCCTTTCCTTCAGTCGCATGGGATTATTCACGCTCCTTGAGTTGGAGTCTTCTGCGGATGTATGCTCAGGCGATCAGGCGAGTTATCTATGCTCTCACTAGTCGGCAGCCGCTGCCAGCCTGGGCAAACGCACCGGGTGCTGTTCCATCCTCCGCCCGGCCACCTGGCGGATGACGATGCTCTGCTGCCAGTGGGCATCGTCCCGCTGAGGATAATCCTCCCGGTAGTGGCTGCCCCGCGACTCCGTTCGCAGTAGGGCGGCGCGGGCCATGATCTCGGCCACGGTGAGCAGGTTCTCCAGCTCCAGCACCTTCACCAATTGCGCCGGCCCCTCGACTTTCAGGTCCTCCAGCCGGCCCCGCAGCCGCTCGACCTCGGCCAGGCAGGCGCGGAGACTTTCGCCACTACGCACCACCAGGACATGCCGCCACATGCATTCCTGAAGCTCGCGCTCGAGCTGGGCGGGCTTGAGCAGGCCCCGCTGAGCCCTCATTTTTTCCAGACGCTCCTCCTCGGAGGCGACGAGCCCCGCCGATACGGAAGGCACTCCCCGATCCCTTGCCCGCTGGGCTGCACTCTGTCCGGCCCGCCTCCCAAAGACCTGGCAACTGAGAATCATGTTGCCGCCCAGCCGATCCGCCCCATGCGGCCCACCGGCCGATTCGCCGCCGGCGAAGAGACACGGTATCGTTGACTCGGAGCTAGGCTCGATGCGCAGGCCACCATTAATCGCGTGCCCGAAGCAGGCCACTTGCATGGGCTGCTCCGCCATGTCCACCCCCCAGTTCGCCTTGATCCGCTCCCGGTGGATGCCCCACAAGCGCCGGGCATCCCGGCCTTGCTGCGTGTCAGGGATGTCCGCTTCCCGTCTCCGGGTAAGATCGAGGTAGACACCGGTGTGGGAAGTACCGTGCCCTGCCCGCAATTCCTTTTGAATGGCGATGTCGATGAACTGCGAGACATCATAGGTGCTGAAGGGATAGTGGCGGGAGCGGGCGTCCATGCACTGCTCCGCGCTTATCCCGGGAGGAAGATACCGCCCCAAGAACTGCTCGTTGTAGGCGTTGTAAAGTTCGGGGTGCAGGGCCCAGACCGAGTTGATGAGGACGATGTTGCGCACCGGGTGGACGATCCCCGCCCCAGCCTGCATGAATTCCATATTGACAAGCTCTGCTCCTGCCCTGTAGCCCAAGGCGTAGCTGTCACCGGTAATGTCGGCCGGGTTCAGATTGAGCAGGAAGAGCTGGCCGGCCCCGCCCGTGCCCAGGATTGTGGCACCCGCCAGGAAGGCCGCCACCTCGCCTTGCGCGTCTAGTCCTATTGCGCCCACGCAGACGCCGTTCTGCACCAGCAGCGAGGTCACCATGGTGTGCTCATACACCGGTAGGCCCAGGGTCAGGATTTCGTTTCGTTGCGCCGCCACGATAGGCTCAGCATGACCGGGGATGAGGTGCATACGGGGTCGCGTGGCAAAGCAGCCGACCATCTCCATGTAGCGGTTACCATCCATGACGAAGGGCACCCCCAGCCGTTCCAGTTCCCGCAGCGAAGCGGAAGCCTCCTCGGCTACAACGCGGGCCAGCCGCTCGTCGCAGGTGCCGGCGGCCGCAGCAAGAATGTCCTTGTAGTGCTCTTCCGGATTATCCCCGGCGTCAACCAACCCGTCCGCCACATTGTACCCGGCAGTCTCGGCCACCTTGAAGGCGCTGGCGCCGCTCATGCCAAACCTGCCCTTCATGACCATGATCACCTGGGTGCCCTGTCGGCGGGCTTCGATGGCGGCCCGGCCCGCCATCGCTCCACCGCCTATGACCAGTACGTCTGCGTACACGGTGCGTAGTGGCATATGTCCTCCCTGCTATATGGGGGCCGCACTCCTGCCCTCTGAGTATCACGCGCGCTTAGCTCTGCTAGGCCACCATAGGTCCTCCGCACCATCAGGTGGGAGTCAAGACCTCTTACAGAGGATCTCCTGCAAACCGTCGTGGGTCTCGAATGATCTCACCTTCGCGATGGGCAAGAGCACAGTGCTGAAAAAATGATTCAGCGATGACACCCATGGGGGTCCGCAGAACGTAGAGTCATTAGTCCGTCAACCTACCGATACTGTGCTTCCACCATGCGCCTGGTCCTCCGGCTGGCGAGTTCGCGCACAAACCTCGCTGAGTGCGACGCACAGCACCTACCCCTTTACAGCTCCCAAGGTCAGGCCTTCCACAATGAAGCGCTGGATTGTAAACGTGAGGATGAGCACAGGGGCCAGGATTAGCGTGCCAGCTGCGTAAAAAGGACCCCAGTTGATCTCAAACCCGCTGACAAACATACTCGCGGCCACAGGCAGGGTGCGACTCTCGTTTCCGCTTGCCAGCACCAGAGAGATGAGGAACTCATTCCACGTGTAGATGAAGGTTAGGATCGCCACCACCGCAAGCCCTGGGGCCGCCACAGGCAGAAGGACGTGGCGCAGAGCCTGCAGCCGTGTGCACCCATCGATCAGAGCCGCCTCCTCGAGCGTGACAGGAACCTTCTCCAGGAACCCCCGCACCAGCCAGATGGCCATGGGCACGTTGAAGGAAAGGTGGGCCAGCACCAGACCGTAAAGCGAATTGGTCAGTCCGAGAAGTGAGAACGCCAAGAAAAAGGGGATCATGCGTACGGCGGGTGGGACGGCACGGGTGGCGAGGATCGCTGCATCGAAGAGCCTGCCGCCCGTGTTAAAACGGGTTAGGCTGTAGGCGCACAGGCTGGCCGACACCACCGTGAGCACCGTCGTCCCGATGGCCACCACCAGGCTATTGAAGAAGTACCGACTGTAATTGGCGTATCGAAGGACGAATTGATAGTTCTTCATGGTGAAGGTGAACTTGGTAAGGTCGACCGCCAGGATTTCCTGGTTCGGCCGAAAGGAATTCCCCGCCATCCATACGACGGGGAAGACCCAGATGATCGCCACAGCGAGTGAGATAACCACGGCAGCAAACGACAGTCTCTTAGCCGCGCTCATGTTCCCGTCTCCCCGCGGCTCCACGCCAGGACTCCGAAGCCGATCAACATGGAAATCACCAGCAGGAGAACCGATTCGGCGGAGGCTTCGCCGAAGCGCCCCGTTTCAATAGCTCGGCTGAAGATATCCACTGACAGGGTGCGGTAATGAGCCGTGTTGCCGAAGAGGGCCCAGATCGTCTCGAAGGTCTTGAAGGCGTCGACGACGCGAAGGGCAACGCCGATGGCCATGACGGAGGCGATCTGTGGCAAAGTTATGTGCCAGAAGAGTTGCCACCCGCTGCCGCCGTCGATCTCCCCCGCCTCATACAGATCCTGCGGCACGGTCTTGAGGCCGGCGAGGAAGATCAGAATCAAGAAAGGCGTCCACTGCCAGATGTCCACGATCTCAGCGGAGAGAAAGCCGTGAGTAAGGCCGAGCATCGCAGAGGACTTGCCCGCTAGGTCGCCTAGGATGGGCAGGGCAACACCCGACAGCCACGGGACGCCTTGGATGCCCAGGGTCGTCAGCAACCGGTTCAGGAGGCCGTCGTCAAACGCGAATAGTGTCCGCCAGATCAGCGCGATGACGATCGGCGTCGACATCATTGGGACCAGCAGCATCGTGGTTACGGTGTTCGATGCTCGAGTCTTGCGGTGAATCAGGAGCGCAAGGTTCAGCGCGAGGACCGTTTCCACCATGACGGTCACGACGACGTAGGCGATAGTTCGCACCATGGCATTTCGAGCGTCCGCGTCCTCCGCCAGCAAGCTGACGAAATTGGTCAGCCCGATGAATCGAAACTTGCCGCGCAGGACGCCCAGACCGCTGTCGGTCAGACTAATCACCAACACGAATACAACTGGAACAAAGGCGAGCCCAAAGAGGATGACCGATGCCGGCAGGATGAAGGCGTACTTCCTATAGCGGTCCGGTGCCAAGGCGATCGGCAAAGCAAACAACGCAGACAGTCCCACCAGGCCGGACCAGAAGCGAACACCAATCCCGCTGAAGACCGTCCACGTGATTCCGAGGGCAGCCAAGATCATCGCTGCGGCAGCCCAGCCGACCCAGCGAGAAGAAAGCCGAGTGGCCTGCCACCCTATATGCCCTGCCTGGATGCGTTCCCGCAAAATTACGCACCTCCGCCGGGTTGCGCGCGGGGCGCCGCCGCCCCGCGCGTACGGTCAAGCCGTCTATGGGTTTTGGCTAGCGAGCTTGCGGATGTCGGCGGCCGCAGACTTGAGCGCGTCAGCCGGGGCAGCGGCCCCCGTCAGAATATCGCCCAGTCGAGGGCCAAGCTTTTCCTCCAGCTCGGGAAGCCAGGTGATGCTCGGCAGGGCATGGGAATTGGCAAGAACTTGGGCGAGGAGCTTGAAGTGAGCGCTGCCTGGCTTGCCCAGAAACCTCGGGTCGTTCAGCACGGACGCGCGGGGCGGATTTAGACCAGCCTGCTCGAAAATGATTCTCTGGATTTCCTTGGACTGCATGAAGTTCAAGAACTTATAAGCGGCCTCCTTGTTCTTAGACTGCGAATTGATCACCAAACCCCAGCTCTGCTGCATGGCACTACTCTTGATCGATCCATCTGGCTGCTTGAAGCCCGGCACCGGAGCAACTTCGATCATGTCCTTGAACGGGCTATCACTGGTCCGGATCTGCAAGAAGGCGTTGTCCCACATGGGGGCAGCGATGGCGAACTTGCCGGCCTTCAGGCCATCTGTGATCTCGGTGAACGCGTAATTCATGGCATCCACGGGCAACAAGCGCGCTTTGACAAACTTGGCGTAGGTCTCCCCAGCTCGGATCGCTGCCGGCTCATCTAGGCCAACTGTCTTCTTGGCCTCATCGTATACGTAGCCGCCGCTGGAGAATACAACCGTCATGAAGGTGCGCTGCAACTCCTCCGGCGACTTGTTGGGCCAGACAGCGCCGTACAGGGTCGGCGATGAGGGGTTCAGCGCCTTGGTGAATTTCTTCGCCATCTCCAGATACTCGTCCCAGGTCTCGGGAGGCTTGGACATCAGATCCTTCCGGTAATACGTATACTCGGTGCCCACGAAGACCGGGTACATATACGTCTTGCCCGCGTAGTCACACTTGGTGAGGAAGTCCTTCGCATCCCAGTCGGCAGGGGTCAGCTTGGGATCGGCCACGTACTTGTCGAGCGGTTCCAGTCCCCCCGCTGCGGCATACTTTGCCATATTCGGCGACACCATCCAGCCCAGGTCCATCTCGCTGTCAGCCCCGCTGAACCGCGTCGTGAGCGTGGCAAAGTAGCCGGCACGACCGACCTCGACGATCTCCACCTGAATGCCGGTCCGCTTGGTGAACTCGATCGCCGCAACCTCGGTGCCCTTGGTGAAGTTGGAGCCGGCACGCGTCATCACCTTGATCTTCTGGAGGGGCTGGCCGTCGGAGCGTCCGGCTAATGCCAACATGAGAGCGACCACAGCAAAAGCGACCATCCTGCGCAATAACATGATTCATCTCTCCTTTCTCTCATCGTGCGTTTGCGTGGCGCTGCCTCAACGCCACCTGCGTTCAACCCTTTCGTCCGTCCGAGAATCAGCCAATCCGCAGGCCGGTTTCCGGGTCGAAGACAGCGCCTTGTACACCCATGCTTAGGTCCATCGTGGAAGCGAGGCCATGGTCCATCCAGGCGTTGAGGAATCTCTTGTGACGGCGAGCCCGGCGGCCGCCGATTGCATGAGTTCACTGACCAGTTCACGCTGCATCTTTCCTGCGTTCACCTCCTCACGTCCTTCGCGAGCCGCATCGGCTCCTCGCGAAAGATCCGCTCGTCCATGATCTTCAGGTCCGGGGACACCCGAGGCCGAAACGCCATCTGGCCCAAGACATCCCGTTCGAACTCTACACCAGGCACCACCTCCTCGACAAGCACACTCTCCTTGGAATATAATTTCTCAGCCTCAGGCAGGAGAATCCGCCAGGCTGGAACAGGAACTCTTTCCACCTTTTCACATTCGTCGCATTGGCTGCCTCAATCCGACTCACGAAGGTGATACAGGGAAGCCCCAGCTCCTCGGCGAGGAGGGGGCCTACCACCTTGTCCCCCGTGTCCCCCGAGACGCAACCGGTCAGCACCAGGTCGGGCATCCTGAGTTTCCGGATGGCTTGGCCCAGGATGTGGGCGACGCCGAAGGCATCCGAGTCCAGGAGGCAGAGGTCGCTGACCAGGATGCCCGAGTCCACCCCCATGCCCAAGGCGCTCTTCACCGCCCCTTGCGCGTCCGGGAGCGCCAGGCGGAGGGCGGTGATCTTCCCCCTGACCTTCCTCCTTTAGCTGGAGGGCCACCTCCAGGGCGTTCTGGTCGTAGGCGCTGATTAGCAGGGAGAGACCGCCCCGGACCTGCCGCTTCGTGGCGGGATCCAGCGTGAACTGTTCAGGGGTTATCTCCGGGTCGATGATCTGCTTGATACAGACAACGATGTTCATCGTTATCCCTTGGGTCAGTATCCTTAAAGACCATCCTGCACCGGAATGGGATTAGCACGCCTTACTGCACCAGCAGAGCTTGCAGCTTCCTCGTCAGGAACGGTAGCAGTCTCCTGTAGTCGGCCACAACCCCCAGTTCTGCAATCTTGAAGAATGGTGCTTCCGGGTCCTTGTTGATGACAACGATGTGCTTGGAGCGCGCCATGCCCGCCACATGCTGGCTGGCGCCGGAGATAGCCACCGCAATGTACAGCTCGGGCGCCACGGTCTTGCCCGTTTGCCCAACCTGCATCCCCAGTGGAACCCAACCCGCATCCACGGCCGGCCGCGACGCTCCGACGGCCGCACCTAACACCCCGGCCAGTTGCTTGACGTAGCTGAAATTGGCAGCCTCGCCTAGACCCCGGCCAACCGATACGACCACCCGGGCGTCCTCCAGCCGCACGCCGGCCAACTCTTCCTGCCGGATCTCCAGCACCCTGATTCTCCGCTCCGACGGCCCCGACTCGAAGGACATCTGGATGATCTCGGCATGGCGGGAGTCATCCCGGCGCAACGCCTCGAAGCTGCGAGCCGTGACCGTGGCGATTTGGGGAAGGCGGGTGACCTCCATCTCAGCCATCGCCTTTCCACCGTACACCGGGCGGGTGAAGACGAGCTGCCCCTCAGAGTTGAGATCGATTCCCGAGCACGAGGTGACGACGCCAGTGCCCAGGCGATACGCCAGGCGAGGAGCCAGGTCCGCGGCAAAGGCGTCGGCTGTAAACAACACCACGTCGGGATGGGACGCTCGGACGACAGCCTCCAGGGAAGGCAGGTAGGCGTCGGCATCGTAGTTGGCCAGCGATTCGTGGTCGATAGAATAGACCTTTTCTGCTCCAAAGGCCGCGGCGTCTCGGCAGGCCTGGGCCAGGTTCCCGCCCAGCACCGCTGCCTCCACGCTGCCGCTGATGCGAGACGCAAGCCCTTTGGCGCCGCCGATCAACTCGGCAGAGGGTGCCGGCAGGCACTCATCAGTTGGCAAAATGATAATCAGGAAGTTCATCTTACAGCACCTTCAGGTCGAGGATCCGCCTTGCCAGCTTCTCGGCCACCTCTTCGTCGTTCTCGCCCCGGATCATCTCGACTTGCACACCCGTGTCGGGGATGAAGAGGCGACGTACTGCCACGGTGACGCCACTGCCGAGGAGCTCGGCCATGTCGAGCCCCAGGTCGGCGGCCGTCCATGCGGAGATGGTCGCGCGGCGGGCTGCCATCACATCCTTGACTTTGGGTATGCGCAACTGATTGGTGCTGGCGTTGGTGACGGCGGCGACAATCGGGAGTTGCGCCTCAACTAGGGCAAAGCCGGTTGGGACTTCCGTGTTGATCCGCAGCGTCGGGCCTCCATTCGAGTCGATTTGCCGAAGCAAGTGGACATAAGCGAAAGAAAGCTCCTCGGCGAGTAGCTGGCCTGCCTGGCCGCCGTCCCAATCGCCCACCTGCCGCCCGCACAGGATCAAGTCCACCTCGCCCAGCTTGCGGATGGCAGCAGCCAGCGTGCGGGCAACACCGGCCGAGTCCAGGCCCAAAGCCCGGTCCTCATTCACGTGCACCGCCGCGTCGCAGCGCAGCGCAAGGGCGCGCCTCAGCGCCTCCTGGTTGGAGGCTGGCCCCACGGTAAGGGCGGTGATCCTGGCGCCGGCGGAGTCTTTGAGCTTCAGCGCCGTCTCCAGGGCGTTCTCGTCGAAGGGGCCGATGACCCAGCTCATCCGGTCGAGGACCGGCCGATTGGACGCCTCGTCCAGCCTGAACTGCTTGGGAGGGGCCTCCGGGTCCGGAATACGGTTGATACAGACCACTATGTGCACTGGCGATCTCCAAGTCCACACTTGCTTGCGGGGTGTCCAGCGAGAACCGCGCCCCTCCTCGCCGAGCAGCCATGCCAGTCTCTCTTGAAACGCTGAGCCCAACCCGGCGGCCGCCTTCGCCTGCAGGTCGGCGGCGAGACCCTTGGGCGCGGGATCAAACCCTGGCTTCCATCAGCTTGACGTCGCGGAGGACCCCCGGCTCGAACTCCATCCTCTCTAGCACATCCTCCCGTAGCCGCACGTCTCGCGCTATCTCAGTCAGGGCCAGCCCCCCCAAGCAGGCAGGTGGTCCGCGCGTTCGTTCGGGCATCGCCAGGCCCGCCATCGGTGTCCCGGGAGGGAAGCACACCGTACGAGCAAGCTCTCACGTGGACTCCCTAAATTGCTGCAGAACCCTCCTAGCAATGATCATCCGATGGATCTGGGAGGTGCCGTCGTAAATCTGGCAAGCCTTCGCGTCTCTCATGAACCTCTCGAGAGGGTACGCCTTCGTGTAGCCATAACCGCCGAAGATCTGCACCGCGTCGGTGGTGTGGCGCATGGCGTTGTCGGCGCAGAAGTACTTGGCCATGGACGCTTCCTTGGCGAAGGGAACTCCCAGATCCCGCATGCGCGCCGCGCGATACAAAAGGAGCCGACCCGCGTCGATCTCCGTGGCCATCTCCGCCAGCATGAAGCTAACCCCCTGGAAGTCCCCGATGGGCCGGCCGAACTGTTGCCTCGTGACGGCGTAAGCGGCAGCCTGCTCATAGGCGGCCTGTGATAGCCCCAGGGAGAGCGCGGCGGCGTCGAGCCGCGTGCCATCCAGAGCGGACATCATGATCTTGAATCCCTGCGCTTCTTCTCCCAGCATGTTCTCCGTGGGGACCGCGCAGTCCTCGAAGAAGACCTCGGCGCTGGGCATGCCATGGTGACCCATCATGGGTTCTTTTGGACCCACGGTGAGTCCCGGAGTCCCCTTCTCCACGATGAAGCAGGTGTGGGCCCGGCTGCCCTTGGAGGGGTCCGTGGAGGTGAGGACGATCATCATCTGCGACACCGGCGCGAGTGTAATGAGAACCTTCTGCCCGTTGATCATCCAGCGGTCGCCGCGGCGCACCGCTGTGGTCTTGATACCGGCCACGTCGGAACCGGCCCCCGGCTCGGTTATGGCAAACCCGCCGATCTCTCGCCCGCTGCTCAGGGCCTTCAACCAACGTGTCTTCTGGGCAGGGCTCCCGAACCTGTGGATCAGGGAAACGTGAAGGCGGATGGAGCTGATCACCGCGCAGACGCCCGCGCTGACACGTCCGATTTCCTCCCCGCTCATTACCGCCGCCAGGGTGCCGGAGTTGGCCCCCCCTTCTTCCTCGGGCAACTCCATGCCCAGCAGTCCCAGATCGCCCGCGAGATACACCAGATCAGGGAAGAACTCGTCCTTCTCGTCGATCTCCCTGGCCCTAGGCTCCACGTGCTCGACGGCAAACCGTCGGGCCAACTCTCGAATCATCCGCTCGGCTTCTGTAGGGTCAAGGTCCATGTTTGTCACCCTTCTTTTTCTACAACTGCTTGGGTCCGTCGACCGCACCATGGGCGGCGGCGCCGCCGCCCCCGGAATGAGCTGAGTGAAAATGGCAGAGACGTACTGGGCACCCACCGAACGCGTCGGAACAGGTCGGTTGAACCGGCGCTCATACCATATGCGGGGGCCATCGGGGGCGGAAGTCGATGTCCTGGGTTCCCGCTCCTGGGCCGCATCACTGCATCAGTCCTGCCTTCTTTCGCTTGTCAATGACTTGATCCACGTTGGACTTATCGATCAGGAGGAACGGGGCGGTGACTTCTTGCTCCACCAGTTTTTCCCCGTTGAGGTGGCGAACGGCCAACTCGGTGGACGTGTACCATCTCGTAGCCCATGTAGTCAACGGTGGCGGTTAGCCTGCCGGCCTCGAGGGCCATCAGCGCGTCCGGCGAGCCATCCGCGCCAATCACCAAGATCTTGCCGGGCTTGCCGATGGACTCGAGGGCGACGATAGCGCCGAGAGCCATCTCGTCGTTGCCAGCTAGCACAGCAGCAACGTTGGGGTTTCTCTGCAGCAGGTTCTCGGTCACCTCAACCGCCTGCTCGCGGGAGTAGCTGGCCGTCTGGGAGGCCAACACATTGACGTCAGGGTTCCTCTTCAATGTCTGAAGACAACCAACTGCCCCGAATCCTTGAACGCCCTAGTCGGCCAGCGTACGATAAGGTAGACCGCTGGCGCACCTCTAACCAGAAGCAGTACTGGCTCGCCGCCGCGCTCTTGGACATCGAGCCCCGGCTGCGCCGCATCAAGGGCTTGCGGCCGCTCCCCCTGCTGCGTCAGGCGCTGCTCGCCGAAGCCCAAGGAAAGGCGAGCACCGCGGGCATCCGGCCTGCGTGACCTCATAAGAGGGGACCGCTTCACGACGTTCAAATAGCTTTGGCATTGACCCTGTTCTTCAGCCCCATGGGTTTCTCCACAAAGATTGTACTGTCCATCTGTTTCAGGTTGGGGCTGACGATCGGCTTGAAGTCCATTCGGGTTAAGATTTCGTTTTCGAGATCAATCCCCGGCGCAATCTCAGTTAAGAGCATGCCTTCCGGCCTCAGGTCGAAAACCGCGCGCTCCGTGACGTAGAGCACGGATTGCCCCTTCTGTCTGGCATACTCTCCGCTAAAGGTGATCTGCTGGACGCGTTGCACCATTTTCTTGAAACGCCCCTCAGCCAGAATCTGTAATTTCCCGTCGGCAATCGCCGTTTTCAACCCGGAAGCCGAAAAGTACCCGCAGAACACTACCTTCTTGGCATTCTGCGAGATGTTGGTGAACCCGCCGACGCCAATAATTCTGTTGGCGAATCGGCTCACGTTCACATTTCCATGGGAATCGGCTTCGGCAAACGAGAGAAACGTGAGATCCAGACCGCCCCCGTCGTACCAGTCAAATTGTGAATCCTGCCGGACAATCGCGACGGGATTCGCGGCCATGCTGAAATTGACGCCAGTGGCAGGCACTCCGCCGATCACGCCCTGCTCGACGGTGAGGGTGATGGCATCACTGACCCCTTCTTCGGCGGCGATCGCGGCGACCCCGTCACACATCCCAAACCCGAGATTGACAATTGCGCCTGGGAAGAGCTCCATCGCCGCTCGCCTGACGACAATCTTCGATTCATTCAACGGCATGGGTTCAAGATTTTGAAGAGGTTCTCGGATCTCTCCGCTGTAGGCGGGGTTGTAAGCTACCTCGCACGACTGCATTTGCCTTGGCTCGACCACAACCGCATCCACCAGGATTCCGGGAACCTCAACCATGCGGGGGTCTAAACTATTCCGCGTCGTCAAGCGCTTCACCTGCGCGATCACGATCCCTCCAGAATTCTTTGCCGCCTGGGCTAGTGGGAGCGCTTCGTATACGGTACCTTCGTGTTCCATCGTGATATTGCCATCTTCATCCGCCGTCGTGCCCCGAATAACCGCCGCATTTACCGGAAAGGATTTGTAAAAAAGCCACTCCTTGCCTTCCAGATGAATCACCTTCACCAATTCCGCACGCGACCGATCACTCAGCCGTCCACCCTCTTGCCGAGGGTCGAGGAATGTCCCAAGCCCGACATGGGTGATCAAACCTGGCCTTCCACCAGCAATCGCCCGCGGCAGTTGTGCCATGACCCCTTGAGGAACCACGTATCCCTCGACTTTGCCATCAATGATCATCTGGGATAGCTTTGGGGCCAACCCAAAGTGACCGCCGATCGCTCTCCGGACCATCCCCTCATGCGCGAAAAGATCATCCCCGCTACCCTTCCCGTCTCCCATGCCGCTGGGGTGGACCAAAGTCAGGGCCCGTGGATGGCCCGTCGCCACAAATCGTTTCTCGATGGCCTCGAGGACCTTCCCGGGTTCCCCGACACCATTTCCCATACTAATTACCCAAAGGGTATCCTCATCCTTGATCAACGCTGCGGCCTGTTCAGCTGTCATAACTCGTCCCATGGAACCGGCCTCCTTAGTTCATCTGTCCGTCGATAACGACGTCTCGTCACGAATGTGCCGAGTTTCGAGAGTTCCCACTTGCCCCATAGCCTCTTCGCTGTTTGGCAGGTGCCAACTCGTACCATCCGGGTCTGACCCCGAGGCCTCTTCCGCAAGAGCCCTTCTGGAATGCAGCTGTATCCGAGATCCTCGGGGGGGAAGAATGTCAAAAGGATTCAATTCCTTCGGCCCCTCCTCTGCTTCAGTAGAGGCATCCGCTCGCCCCTGGTCGCCGAAGCTTCACGCGAACCCGACTGCCGGTTCGATTGTAGAGATAGGATCCTCCGACAATCTGCGATTGCACCATCTATATGTTTCTCAACCGCCTCCTCGTACTTTACACAATCCCTCTCAGCCAAGCCTGAGAGGATCTTCCTGTGCTCCATAACGGATCTCTGGATTCTTTCCTTATCCAGCCAGGCAATATGCCGAACCGGGCCTGTGTCAAGCTGGGCGATCTCTAATAGCCAACAAAGAAAGGGATTCCCTGTGATCTGCCAAATCCCGCGATGAAACGAAACGTTGGGCGGAATCATCTCGGCAATGTCGCCGTTGCGGGAAGCCTTCTCAAAATCGTCATTTATTCTCCTCAGTTGTTGAAGGTCCTTGAAGGTAATTTTCTGGATGATCAGGGGAGCGGCCATCCTTTCCAATACAATCCGCACGGAGTAGACATTTTCGATCTCTTCCTGGCTAAAGTCACGGACGACAACGCCCCGATTGGGATGGAAAGCAACCAAACCGACTCCTTCAAGTCGGCGGAAGACCTCCCGGAGAAGCGGTCTACCGACTCTCAGCTTTCGGCATAGCTCGACCTCAAGAAGTCGTTCCCGCGGCTTCAGGATACCGAGAAGGATCTCCTTTTCCAGTTGCTTATAGACTTGCTCCGATGCCATCTTCCTTATCCTCTGACTTTTTGACTCCAGATTTTGTAAGACAATTTGACTTGACAATCAACTACCATGAGCGTATATTACATGTCAAGAAAAAAGGAGGGCTGCCCTCAAGCTTGACCACAGCCCCACATGGCGGAAATCGCCGGAAGCCGCCACGGGCAAGCTCCGTTCAGGATTCATGCGTGTGCATGACGCTCCGGGCTTCATGCCGACGCCGGATTCAGCTTGACGCCGTGGTGGACCGCCGGCTCCGGATGAGCTCGCCTGAGGGACAGACACTCATCATCGAGGCGTTAGGCAAGCTATTCCAGTCTCACGCCGCGCGTGAGGAAGAAGCAATGGGGCAGCTGAGGCGCATAACGCTTTGCTCCGCCACCGGTCAGGCTGTAGAGAGTGTAGCTGCTCTACTAACGCGAGGGGGCATCACACCGAGGAATCTGAATTTTTCTAGACTACAGAAGGCTTCAGTTGAGCAGGGGATGAACCTCGAGCCATAAAGTCAATCAGCTGAGGTGCCTTCTCGATGGGAACCATGAATTCAATCACACCCCCCACAATCCTTTCTCGAAAACTCCTTTTGAAAGGAGGTAACCTATGACCCCAACCACCCTGTCCGTGGAAGAACTTGTCCGGCGCTACCGAGCCCTCTATACGGGCGCCGTGGCAGATGTCCTGGACAGTCTGGGACTCCGGAATCAGGTGCTCCCGCACTACATCATGCCGGTGACGACTGACATGGTGGTGGCCGGCCCCGCCTTCACGGGGCAGGGATACCCGGTGGCCGAGACCGCCGACGACGACTCGGACACCCGCATCCGCATGCTGGAGAGCATCAAGCCGGGGACGGTCTCCGTCTGGTCTTCCGCCGGGCACTTTGAGGCCGCCCACTGGGGCGAGATCATGAGCAACGCGGCCCGCGAGCGCGGGTGCACCGGCGCCGTGGTGGATGGTGGCCTCCGAGATACACGCTTTGTGCTCGAGATGCGGTTCCCCGTCTTCTGCCGGTTTCGGTGTGCGGCCAGCTCCATCGGCCGCTGGGCGATCAAGCAGTGGATGATCCCCGTCAAGATCGGCAACACGGTGATTCGACCGGACGATTTCATTTTCGGAGACGTGGACGGCGTCGTGGCTATTCCAAAGGAAGCGACAGTCGATGTGCTCCTGAAAACCGAGGAGACGGTGACACGCGAACGAGGCATGAGGGCGGACCTGGCAAAGGGAATGACCGTCTCCGAGGTCTACAAGAAGCACGGCAAGTTCTGAGGTCGAGCGGAGTCACCACTTGGCCGCTTCAAGGGCTCCTGCCGACGCGGCCGGGGAAGGGGGAGGTTTTCTCTGCGGGAATCGCTCCCGGCCGAGGATATTGACCCGAGGGATAACGATGAACATCATCGTCTGCATCAAGCAGATCATCGATCCCGAGATTCCCACTGAGCAGTTCAAGCTGGATCCCGCCACCAAGCGGCAGATCCGCGGCGGGCTGTCCCTGGTCATCAGTGCCTACGACCAGAATGCGCTGGAGGTGGCCCTCCAGCTCAAGGAGAAGGTCGGAGGCAAGATCACTGTCCTGTCCCTGGGGGCGCCGGAGGCCCAGGGGGCGCTAAAGAGCGCCATGGGCATGGGGGTAGACGCAGGCGTCCTCGTGAGTGACCCGCCGCTCTTGGAATCGGACGAGTTCAGCGTGGCCCATATCCTCGCCAAGGCCATCCAGAAGCTCGCTCTGCCCGACCTGGTCCTGACCGGCTGCGTCTCGGGGGACACCGGTCACAAGGTGGTGGGCCCCCTCCTCGCCGAGGAGCTCTCGCTCCCCTGCCTCACCTTCGTGAGCCGGATCGAGGCCGGCAATGGGAAGGTCGTGGCGCGCAAGCTTATGGAGGACGGCTACGAGCGGGTGGAGGCCCCGCTCCCCCTCGTCGCCACCATCGTGAGCGACGACAGCAACGTCCCGCGCTACTCGAAGCTGAAGGACATCATGGCGGCGGCCAAGAAGTCGGTCCCCTTCTGGAAGACGGCCGACCTCGGCCTGGATCCGGCGCGGGTGGGGACCGGCGCCGCGCGGGTGCAGCTTTGCGATGTGATCGTCCCCAAGCAGGAATCCAAGTGTGAATTCGTGACGGGCGATACCGCCGAGGAGCAGGCCGAGCGGTTGGCCCTCCGCCTCCGAGAACTCAAGGTCATCTGACTTTGAACCGCCAAGGTGCCAAGGACGCCAAGGATTGAAATCCCATTTCCGGCCTGCGGGCCTCATGGCTTCATCATCGAGGAGACGACTGAATGACTGACACCCTGGTGCTCGTAGACGGTAGCGGGAACGTCCCATCCCGGAACACGCTGGAGCTGCTGGGGGTCGCCCGCCGTCTGGCGGATGCCTCTCAGGACATGGTTGAGGCGGTGGTACTGGAAGAGACGCCCTCCGGGTTGGCCGAGGCATTGGGTGCCTACGGCGCGGACGTCGTCCTGACGGCCCACCATCCGCTCCTGGGCAGCCATCCAACGGAGGCCTGCATCGCAGCGCTCCAGCAGGTGATGGCGCACGAGAAAGGGGAGGTCCTGCTCCTGGCAGATGACTACGCGGGTCGCGAGGTAGCGCCGCGCTTGGCCCATCGGCTCGATGGGGTCGTGGTGACCGAGGTGGTGGCCCTGGAGACCGAGGGTGGGAGCCTGACCTTCCGGCGCCAGCTCTACGGCGGCCGCTGCCTGGCGAGCCTCGTGCCCCAGCGCCGCCCCGTGATCGCGACGGTGAAGCTCCGGAGCCAGGAGCCCGCAGTGGAGCAGCCCGGGCGCACCGCCGCCGTCCGGGAGATCCCCGTGGCTCTCGACCGGTCCCGGATTCGCGCCAAGGTGGTGGAGCGCGTTGTGGAGGAGGTCCGGGGGGTGAAGCTGGAGAACGCCCGGGTCATCGTGAGTGGGGGCCGGGGCCTCAAGGGGCCGGAGCCCTTTCAAGAGCTCGAGGTCCTAGCCCAGTTCCTGAAGGGCGCGGTGGGGGCCTCGCGCGCGGCGACCGACGCGGGGTGGGTGCCCGTCTCGCGGCAGGTCGGCCAGACGGGGAAGACCGTGAGCCCCGACCTCTACATCGCCGTGGGTATCTCGGGCGCTATCCAGCACCTGGCGGGGATGAACAGCGCCAAGACCATCGTCGCCATCAACACCGATCCGGACGCCCCCATCTTCAAGGTGGCACACCTCGGGGTCGTGGGGGACTTCAAGGCCGTCCTGCCACCCTTCCTCCGGAAGTGCAAGGAGCTGACGTAGCGCTAGTCCACGTTCTTCTCGATCCACCGGATGAAACTCTCGACACTGCGAAACGTTTCCAGGGGGGACAGCGCCCTCAGGTCATCTGCACTCGATGAAACAGCCCATGCGGCCCCCACCGGGATGACCCCGGCCTCTTTCGCCGCCTCCATGTCCGTGGGGACATCGCCGACGTAGGCCACCCGGTCGGGCGCGGCGCCCCACTTTGCCAGGACCCTCTGGATGGCCAGCGGTTTCACGCTTCCATCCGGAGAGCCCGTTTCCACGACGTCAAAGAACTCGGCCAGCCTGAGATGCCTCAACGAGATGGCGGCGCTACGCGCGCCTTTCCCTGTGACGATCGCCAACGCGACGCCGCGCCTCTTGAGCAGACGCAGGGCCGTCTCAATGCCGGGAAACAGCCTGGCCCTCCTCGCGGATTCCCCCTCGTACGCCGCGAGATAGGCTTCCAGGCACGCTTGCCAGCGGTCCGGGACCATCCGTTGGATCATCCCCTCCTCGCTTGGCCCAAAGAGCGCGGCAATCTCCTCATCCGTGTAGTAACGGCCCGAAAAGCCCTCCAGGGCACGCCGGAAGGCCGCAAAGCAGACGGGGAGCGTGTCGCCCAGCGTTCCGTCGAAATCGAAAATGACGCCGTCGAGTTTCATGACCATGCCCGGTTGGATTGCGACGGTTCTCCTGTGAACTGCCCCATCGCGGGGGTCGCGCCAGGCCGTGCCATCAGAGCCAAGCTGTCTCCGCTGATCCAGCCAGCCACGCGCTCGCCGTCAGCGGCGCGGAAAAGAAAGGATACATGCCCACTCTTGATCCTGCAATATTGCGGATTGTGCGCACCCCACCCCCATTCACCATCCAGGCAGCACCAGAACTCAGCCCGCCGGCAAAGACGTCGTCGCCGGGCGCGCGAGGTGGGCCGCCGTGGCGGCGATAGCCGCGGTCACCTGCGTGAGGAACGGGAGGTCCAGGGTATCCAGGGTGTCGCTGACCGAATGATAGTG
>Ga0315279_10003003_pt1 | contig 24287 bp, 19 predicted proteins | sample YL17G06_20_MG_FD_203694 | JGI IMG/M metagenome (GOLD analysis project Ga0315279, IMG submission 203694) | Sediment microbial communities from Yellowstone Lake, YNP, Wyoming, USA - YL17G06_20 | ecosystem: Environmental > Aquatic > Freshwater > Lake > Sediment | place: USA: Wyoming | collected...
CAGTTCTAGCAAGCGGTTTCTCACATAGAACGTGCTTTCCCGCCTCGAGAGATCTGATTGACATCTCTGCGTGAAGATGTGGCGGCGTGCAGACAATCACCGCATCGATATTTGGATCAGCTATGATCTCCTCCCAATTTGGATACGCCTTGGCTCCTATTGGCTCGGCTAGTTGCTTTGTCGATCTCAGGTCATCCTTGTGTCCGCAGGCTACTGCCTCAACGCGCGATCCGCTCTTAGTGGGAAAGACGGAGGCTCTTCGCTTTCCCTGTAGACCTGCACCTATCATTCCTACATTCAAAGCTCGGCACCTCGTCCCAGACCCATGTATCGGATTCCCTTGTCTGCCATTAGTGTCGGATCCAGCAGATTCTGAGTGTCGAAGATGAGCGGTGATTTCATCGCAGATTTGATCTTGTTGAAGTCCAAATCTGCAAAGTCAGGCAGATCGTTAACGATCACTATCGCGTCTGCATTTTTGCATGCTAGGTATGGATCATCGAACAGGAGCAAATCTGCGGCTTCCGACCTCGAGACTCTTGGGTCATATGCGTGCACACTAGCTCCTTTTGATCTCAAGTGACCTATGATTTCCAATGCCGCAGATCTTCTCAACGTGCTCGTGCCGGCTTTGTACGTGAGTCCGAAGATGCAGACTTGCTTTCCATCCATGTTTCCAACTGTCCTCTCGAGCCTCTGCACAATTGAAGCGTTTTGCTTTTCATTGACTTGAAGTACGCCATTTATCAGCGTCGTCTCGTAGTGATACTTCTCTCCCACTTCCTGCAGGATTCTGAGGTCTCGGGCTAACGTCCCACCAGCGAAGCCAAGCCCTGGTCTCACCAATGCCTTCGGTCCTATTCGGGAGTCTGACCTCAATGCGTCCGCCACTCTCAGTCCGTCGGCACCCACCAGGTCACACATATTGCCAATCTCGTTGGCGTAGCTGATTGAGGTCGCGAGAAAGCAGTTTATCGCATGCTTCGTCATCTCTGCCGACCGAAGATTCATCTCAATGATCTTCGTTTGGATTGGGGAAAAGAGTCCTCGGACCCTTGCTAGCACAGTGGCATTGTTTGCGCCAATCACGATCATGTCTGGATGCATAAACCGATCTATCGCCTCCCCTAGCCTCAGATTCTCAGGAACATAGGCAAGGCTAGGCGAACTACCGACATCCCAAATCGTTTTTTCAATCTCTTCACATGTTCCCACAGGAACCTGGCTACTTACCACAACCGTGCTTTGTCCAATGACGCTCTTCAACCGCTTTGCTGTTCCCAACACAACTGAGAGATCGACCCTGTCATGTTCATCCACAGGGGTGTCGAAAGCAATGATTACGAAGCGAGCTTCTCGTACGCCAGTTTTGATATCGCTTTCGAATTTCATGTTTCCCGCTGCGATCTCCTCAGAGATGAGATCATCCAGACCCGGCTCGTACAGAGGTGCTCTCCCTTTCCTCAAGCCACTAACGACCGTCTCATCCTCGTCTATTCCAGTTACTCTGTAGCCCAACTTCGCCAGGCACGCGGCGTAAACACAGCCAAGGTGCCATAGGCCTACCACGCATACGCCAACATGTTTAGTCCCCAAGTCACATCGTTTCCTCCCAATGAACGGCAAGTAGCATCACACTCCGTTACTTGACTCCTCGCCAGTAGTCCAGTATCTTGGACAAAGACTCATCAAGTTCAATAGTCTGAGCCCAGCCAAGTTGTTGGAGTTTTTCATTCTTCCCAATCGCAACTGGGTTGTCTAAAGGGCGATTGGGCTGGCTCTGTTCAACCTGTATTTGACAGCGAGATTTTGACATCATGATCTCCAAGACTTTCGATATCCTGACCCCCTTTCCAGAAGATATGTTGTAGACTTCACCTGCTTTGCCGCTCTTGCTGACTAGCCAGAAAGCACGCACAGCGTCGTCGATATCAAGAAAGTCTCGTATGGATTGCAGATTACCCACCTTGAGGCTTTGAGCGCTGCCTCTCTCCACATCAACTATTCCCCTCGCAAAACTCGAGCATACATCGCCGGTCTTCCGTGGGCCGATTATGAAGAACGGCCTCACTGTCACAACATCAATCTTGTACGCGTCATAGTACAGCCCCGAAAGTAAAGTCGCTCCAATCTTGCTCAGCGCGTATGGGCTTGACGGCTTTAGCTTGTGTTCCTCGGATACTGGTTCCAAGCTGGGAGCATACTCTGATGAGGATCCGAAGAGAACCACACGAGTTCGAAGGCTAAGGTCCCTGACGGCCGTCAGAAGGTTGAGTGTACCAATGACATTGACCTGTAAGGTGCTCAGGGGATCCCGCCACGAAACGGATGGAAGACTTTGTGCTGCCATATGGAAGATCACTGAAGGGGAAATAGCACCTAGAGCTTTCTTGAGCGCCGAGGGATCTGTAACGTCACATTCGTAAGTATTCTTTGCGTCAGTAGCTCCCTGAAGGTGTCGCTGTATGCCGTACACCTTGAGGCCATTGGCTTCGAGAAAATGGGACAAATGGTGACCCATGAAGCCTTGAATTCCTGTGACTAATACTGGCATGCGGAAGACCATCACTCTCTGATTCTGCATCTAGGAAGATCTTTGGGATTAGGCTTTGGAGAGGTATCTTCGGACTGCCTGTCGCACGGCGTCATCTGACTTGAACTTGGCTGACCATCCCAAGCTTTTCATTTTTTCCACGCTCATGTACACTCGGGGTTGGTCTCCAGGCCAGCCGCGTTCTCCTCCTGTATATCGTATTCTCGTCTGGGTGTTGCCCGTCTCTTCGAGTATGATTCTCACAATCTCTGACACGCGAGTGGTATTTTCTGATCCTAGATTGAAGATTTCGCATCCGACGTGATTGGAATGGTTGTATGCGTAGAGCATGCCGTGGATGCATTCTTCAACGAGGAAGTAGTTCTTCTCTCCCGTGCCATCGGCCAGCACTTCGAGTTCTCGGTTGTTCGCTCGCAGTTTTCCAAGTAGGTCAAATATCACTCCATGAGTCATTCGTGCACCGAGAACGTTTCCGAAACGAAAGATCCATGATCGGATTCCGCATAAGTGAGAGTATGTGCTTATCCAACCTTCCGCAGATAGCTTTGCTGCCCCGTAGGTTGATACCGGCAACAACGGGCCATACGCTTCGCTTGCGGGGGGACGTGCAATGTCTCCATATACTGCCCCGCTCGACGGGAAGAGGAGCTCAGTGATGTTACTTTTCTTCATTGCGTTCAGGACATTGTATGTTGCCACGAGTCCGTTCGTGAAATCCACGTTAGGGTCCTTGCTTCCGACTACCATGTTTGTATTTGCGCCGAAGTGCCACACGACATCATGCCCCGCCATATTCCTCTGGAGGTTTCCATAATCAACTAGATCTCCTTGGATGAATCTGAACCGCGAGTTTCTTGCACATTTCTCAAGCCATTCTCTCCTGCCTGTCACAAGGTTGTCGTAGACAGTGACGGTGCATCCCTGCTCCAGTAGCGTCTCGGAAAGGTAGCTGCCGATGAAGCCCGCGCCTCCCGTTATGAAGCATTTCTTGCCGCCTATTCGTTCCTTCAAGCTTGATTCCCCTTGATGGTGAGTATTATTGCATTCCTGATCGCTTCTTTTGAGCTGTATTGGTTCTTCCACCCTAGCTTCCTGATTTTCGACGTGTCCAGTTTTATAACCGGTACGTCTCCTTTCCAGCCGCGGTCTCCTCCCGTGTACTGAATCTTAGTGTGTTTGAGGCCCATCTCAGCGATGACTGCTTGTGCAATCCAGCTCACGGTTGGCCAATCATCAGTAGCCACGTTGAACAGGTTGACGCGATCTCGTGTGCGCTCTATGACCAGGAACATCGCGTCAATGACATCTTGCACGTGTATGTAGGGCTTTGTCTGGTTGCCGTCGCCAAGCACAGTCAGTACTTCTTTGGTTGCTTTCAGTTTCCGGACGAAATCGAAGATCACTCCATGAGTTAGTCTGTCTCCAACGACATTTCCCAACCGTAAGATGTATCCCTGCATGTCAAATGCGTGGCAGAAACAGCTGATCATCGCCTCGGCGGCTAGTTTTGTTGCTCCGTACATGGATATCGGGAGGAGTGGCCCGTAGTCTTCTGCAACGATCCTATCGCCCACTTCTCCGTAGACGCCGCTACCTGACGGAAAGACGATTCTCTTGACGTCATTGACTCGCATCGACTCCAAGACATTGTACGTGGCGATCGTCCCCTGCTTGAGATCTAGATCTGTCTCCCTCAGTCCTCTTGCGGTATCAGGATTGGTCGAGAAATGAAAAACAATGTCATGCCCAGCGACTGCTTCTTTCAGGGCGGCTAGGTCAAGCGTGTCAGCCTTGATGAGCATGAGCTGACCGGATGATGGAAGATTCAACTCCTTGCCCGACGACAAGTTGTCAAAGACCGTAACCTGGTTGTCCGAATTCGTCAACAGGCGGCGAACTAGATTGCTACCGATGAAGCCGGTTCCGCCAGTGATGAACGCTTTCAAACTCGCTCTTGCGCAAATTGCCGGCCTTACTTTTATATGTCCAGCGGTATTGTCAGAACTCCGGATGGATTACGAAACTCGCTGCGAGAATTCCATCGAATGGGATCGCGGTCGTGGACGGGCATTCAAGAGATAGAACCGTCAAGCTCTGCGAGAGCAGAAACGCGTGCTATATAGACGGGAAGGCGTAAATTTGCTATTCACCGGCTCCTCAGGCGTAGGCGCAATACCTCCGAACGCCTAGGTATCCCTTAGAATGGCCCGAAGCCATAAGACTCAAGCTGGCTCAAGCCACTTTGAAGCGATATTCCCGCCTAGGTCGGGCCCTTCTAGCTTTCATCATGTCTGCGAGCAAACCGAAAGCCAGCATTTGGACACCGACGATTACACTGAGGGCTGAAAGGATTGCTGTGCCCACGTGCGTTTCAGTTCCCGTAAGAACCCATTCAACCACAAGGCTTGCGCCAGCCATTAGTCCAAGCAGCACGAATAGTATGGCGAAAAAGGCGAACACCAGAAGTGGCTCGGTATCTCTCATCATTCTAAGCACCACGGCGAGATTCGCAGCTCCGCCTGATATTGCCCCGAGTTTGCTCTTGCCAATTCGCGCATGATATCCGATGGGGACTTCCCGAATCATCAGACCCATCTCGGCAGCCTGCTTCAGGAGCTCAGTGTTGATCGCCCAGCCTGTAGTACTGAGCCGTGTCTCCGCCACCAAGTAGGACCTGAATGCAAACATGCCTGTCTGAGAGTCGTGCAAAGGGATTCTCAGGAGTCGCCTTGTTATCCATGATATTGCCCAGTTTCCGAATCGGTTAGCTAAACTCATTGCATCCTTGTCGGGTGACCTTCTGCCTGTGACGTACTCTGTCTTTCCCCTAACTATCTGGTCGATTAATTTGGGCGCGTCGTAGGCATCATAGCTACCGTCAGCGTCAAGAGCGAGGAAGATGGTAGGGTTGAGGAACTCCAATGCGTAGAGGAATCCCGTATGCAGTGCGTCCCCATAGCCAGTTCTCATTTGGTAGACGACGATCGCCCCGTGCCGCTTTGCTACTTCCACAGTGGCGTCGTTGGAATGCCCATCGACCACAAGAGTTTGAAACTCGTATTCTCTGAGAGCTTGCTTCAGCTCGCTGAGGGTCTTCGCAATTCCCGTTTCTTCGTCAAGAGCAGGTAGCACTACTATAATTCTCTCATTACCTTCGAGCACGGTGGACATCACTCACACTAGGCTGCAATGCAGACTATGGCTTAAACGTAGATGGAGATTGATCTGGGGAAGTGCTGGAGTGCACACGAGAACGCCCCGTTGGTCCTACTCTATGTTCCCCCGCTCCTCTGCTTGGCGCGATTACCGCCACGATCTGTCGTCCCAACGAGCGGGATTTCATGTTGCAATAGAACATTGCGGTTGTCGCTGATAGCGTCAGGTGCCCCAACCGACTGCGCTCAGTCGGCATCAGTGAGGACACATTCTCTCCCAGTAAGCCCACTATGATCCGATACAGCGAATGAAACGGGAAACCCCACCGATATGCGCGGACTGTCTCATAACCCGCCTGCGAACAGCAGACCTCCAGCTCGCTCAGCGTCAAGTGTTTCACATGCCCAATCGCACGATCATATGGCGTCATCGGGCCTGTGGGAGTCGTTATGATTACATGAGCATGTTCTGACAATGAAGCTCTCAAGTTCTTCAGGAGTGCTACCGGCTGCTTCAAGTGTTCCAATAGCTCCGTCATGACCACCACATCGAACCTCACAGACGTCTGCAAAGGCGCGACCGTAAGGTCGTGGACATACACCCTTTCTACAACATCGGTCGCGAGCTGTGCCGCCTGTTTGGAGACGTCCATGCCCCAAAGGCGCGTCTGAGGGAAGACTTGGTTCACTCGGCGCAGCAGTTCACCATTGCCGCACCCGACATCCAGCAACAAGGACGGTGGCTTCTCGAGGCGCTTCAACTCCTGCAAGACTAAGTGGATCCGATGCTTGCTCGCTGGGGTTGTGCGGTTCGTTTCGTCTTCCCGCCGCCAGAAATCATCGTAGAAGTCGCCGGATGCGGTTCGGTTCGTCGGTGCCTCATCATCATGGGACATAGGAACCTCGGCCTCTTCGTAGCTAGGGATCTGTGATCCGGGTTTTCACTTGATTCAGGAGGTGCTATCTATGATTTGCTCCTCCGGAATGGACATGAGGGCAAAATAAGCTAGCGTGGATAGCGTCTTGTTCTCCTCGTCGTAGTTCATGGACTTGCTGTCAGCATGATCTCATCGACTATAAACCCGCTTCAGCAGCCTGGAAAACAAGATCGACACGGACAGAATGTGCAAAAAGCAATTCCACTGGCGTGTATTTGTCCTGTAGCGTACTAGGTTGTCTTCGAGAAACGAGGCAAAATGTTGCTGATATTTCGTTTCGTAGGGGGGCACAAGAGCAGAAGTGTTACGAAAATTGCCAAGGCTGTTATAGGAACTCCTACTGCAAAAAAGAGCGGTCTGTATTCCAGCCGAAGTATGTGATTGCCTTCTGCAACTCTGATTGCGCTCAACCCTGATTGCATAGTACGCTGGATAGATCGGTGTTTCATGTCCGTCGACGGAACTGTGCACCGAATAGACGTCGCTCGCCGTGTCGATGTCAATTTCTGCATACTGTTCTCCGCGTGCGAGTATCAGAATCCTTGACCTACCAGCAAGCGGCAAGTCTTCGATACCGTTCCACTATGGCCAGATTCCATCGGTTCAATCTATTCGAAACGAAGTCCCTAGTTCTTTCCATAGAATCTTCTTGTGTAGCGACATGAAGCACTGCTTCGGGCACCCAGAACTTGGGCAACGGGTGAGGACGCTGGTAGAGATACATCCCCGTCGTTGGACATATGGTTTCCGGAACTGGTTCTTGCACTTCACTATCCGATAGCGGCGACTGGAGCATACTTCCTCTCGAGGAAGCTAGGCAGTTCGACCAAGAGTTCTTTTATTGCCGGGATCTTTTACGGATTCGGGCCCTTCTTCTTAAGTCAGACTGAGCATCGGAACTTGATAATGAGCTCTGCCTGGCTACCGTTCATATTGGCAACAGCCCCAGATGCGATCAAAAGGGGGGACAGTAAGCGAATAGTTTTGTGCTCAGCTGCTATCGCTCTGTACTTGCTCGTCCCGTATTTTCAAGCAATAGCCACTCTTGTGCTTTGACGGACCAGCTCAATTCTACTATGACGAGAATCTACTGGCATTGTCTGCGGCTGCGATATCACATATGGTCTGGGGCCTTGAAGTCACGAGGGGTCAGATAGCTTTCTTTACTGGCGACTGGGCGGCAAGTATATTCGCTCTTATGGGCAGACCAGATGCTCTGCAGGTTATCCTTGAGAAGACGCGAAGTGCTTCCGGCCCGGTCTTCTTAGGGAGATACCCTCCTGGCATTGGACTGACATTGTATTTCTTTTTCAGCGTTCTAGGATTGCATTTTTGGGTGGCCAGGTTGGCAACAACTATCTTTCACGTCGGAACACTAATTCTCTTTACTCTCAATCTACACAGACGGACGAACAAATACAGTCTGGCCCTGATCGGTGGTCTTCTCTTCTCTACAGTACCCATGAGTAGCTATTTCGGAAGACTCGTTGATATGTTCATCCCAGCATTCCATGTCATCCTTTTGGGATTTTGGGGTGCCACGTAGGAATCAAGTCCAACTGCACTGTCCGCTTGCCTGATAAATGAAGAACTGGGTGCCGTTTGTTGCATACGATCCCAGCACGGGAAGATTGTAGCTAGCTGAAGAAAGAAAATAGTTGGCAGTGCAGACTTCAGATACGTTTCCAAAGCGCAATAGAATATGCCTTTCCCATACCCAAAAATCAAGACCATAGAATAGTCGATATCGAGGAATCTGTGACGCATCGTCGACTAGGATGGTGGCGTTCCGAATATCATGCGTTACCACCCAGTCTGCAACATATATTTCGTGCTGTGAATAATTCGCAGACCATTGCACAAGGCCAGCGGCTCCTACACTACCGATGAGAAAAAGCAATACTATGCAAGCACCCACAATGCGGCTATCCCATCTAACTCTGCGAATGGATAGGAATGCGGCCGGAAGAAAGCAAAGTAGCAGTAACCATCCAGAGAACCATAGCCCGTTCGGATTCTCGTAGTATGCCAGCCACAGATAGTTGATACCAATCGACTGACTCGGTGTCACCAACCTCCAAATCTGAGGAAACGAGAGAATACTAATCGATGAAATCAGGAGGAACGCAAGGATCAAACTGAGGTGGGTAGAGCGTATCTTCGCTTGTTTCAACCCTACCAATCCGATCAGCACCAATCCTGGGATGGCTGGATCTACATAGCGCCCGCTTATGTACAGCCAAGGGTACTGTGCTGAATATGCAAGATTCACCGCGGATGCCATAACAACGAGCACAAGATAGGATGAGATGAAAGCCAAAGACAGTAGTGATAATCTGTGTCCATTGTCGAGATGTCGGTCGATAAGAGCAACTAGACTCGTTGAGAAGAGAAATACCGCTGATGTAAGGACACCATAGTTGAAATGCAGTATGGTCCATTCTACAAAACCAGCTACAATCTGTTCAGATAGGACTGGAAATACAAATAGGGTGGACGAGTACGATACATTTGCTCCGACAGCAACCGACAACGTAGCGCCGTATTGCCAGACCCTTGCAAAGACATATGGTGCCACACCCAGACAGAATGCTAACAATACAGTCGATTGTTTCTTCATCAAGTTGAGAAATGACAGTGCCAAGTCGGTTTTCCTTGGGTTTGTGAAGACTTTGCCGGCTCGATCTATGACGGACTTGGCGAACATGACGATTACGAATGGAACGAAGAGCAGAATTCCATTATACCTCGTCAGATAGCATAAAGCTATGACAAGGCCCAGCAACATGCTCTTTATCTTGCGTGGAGCAACCACCGTCTCCACTTCGAGAACAATTGCAAGAAGGAAGAGAGGAAGAAACAGGTTTTCGCTCAAGATGAAACATGGATAAATGGAAACTGGTGGCAGAAAACTTACGGCCAGCGTGAATATCGCCGACTCAGTCGTGCCAAGGAATTTCCTTAACAACATCCAAGCAGGAATGACAATTGTGGATATCAGGATGGAGTTGATCAGCTTCATGACGAAATAAGAAGTGTGCATGTTCTGAAACAGGTATGCCGGAGACAGCAAGAGCGGATAGAGAGGTGGATAGTATTCACGGCCCCCGTATCTCAGCAATCCCGGCAGATCGAAATGAACCGCAGCTCGGGCCATGGTTGAATAGATATACTCATCGAAGTATACCGATGGAGTTGGAACATCGCTCGCGAACATCATTTTGACAGAAACGGAAATTGCATATACCAGCAGAAGAAGCGTAGGAGCGTTACGAAAAAGCGCCGGAGCCTTTCTCAAGGGCTATCACGGCTCCCCATAATCTGCTGCGCGAGATAAGGCTGGCGTTTCGATATGCACAACTCTCGGAACACACGGGTCAACTGTTTTTCGAATGCGGGCAAGTCACGATCGCTTTGTCTTAGGTGCTACGCAAGAAAGCCCTGTGTCTCTGCGGAGCGGAGCTCCTAGATCCTCTTCGCGTAGGCCCCGAAGAAAGTCTCTGGTCTGAGCCTGAAGATAGTAGGCATCAAGTTGCATGATGAACTCAAAGATGGCTCGGTCGATCGGCTGATTCCAATCGAAGTTGGGCCCAAAGCTGGTGTCAAAAAAAACGCCTTGCAATCGAGAATGCTGGCACGAAGTGTATCTCCCGGAGATGTGTGCGCAATGCCGGCAGGATCGCCTTAGAATTGACACATTCGAAAGAAGCTCCCGAGAAGTCCTTGTTCTCGTAGGTTGCAACATAGGTTGGCTCGCGGTACCATGTATGTGAGATCTTGAATCTGTCGGGGAGGATCTTCCATATGGCGCCCACTATCTCGGCTGTCTCGTCCCACATACGATAGCCGTTCCGAGCTGGAATATCCACGGTGACGAAGATTCCATCATGACGCAAATCCCGATTGATTTCCCGGGCAATGTGATCCAGCTCCACGAAGTGATGCAGAGCGGCATAGGTCACGATCACATCGTAACGGTTGCATTCGAGCACGATTCTGTTTGCATCTTGAAGTATTCCTCTGAACTTTATGCCCCGCTTGGAAGCCTCCGACTTCGCTTGTTCAATGATGTCCGGATTGATGTCCACACAAACAAGGTTCATTTGGCACGACTGTTCGTTCAAGAGGCGTGCGATTCCGTCAAGTTCGTTTCCACAGGCTCCTGACCCGAGCCCGAGAACTTCAACAGAATCTTTCCCTCTTACGTGGCGGGCCACATACTCGTAGAGATTCCGGGCCGCTGTTGCGGCTTTCAAAGTGTCGGCGAATCGCTCGTCAGCCTTCTGCCAGATCATGGGAGCTCGTTGGAACATGCACCCTCGAAGTAGCGCAGTATCTCATTGCGCAGTCGCTCTTCGTAGTCACTCATGAGACGATCCACGCTCAACTCACGCCTCGTGGTCCTAATGAAGACTCGGACGCGTTCCTGAATTCCCAGACTATAGGCTAATGACATCGTGTGTGGCACGTACTGGAACGCGGAATAACTAGTAAGACGCTTTAATAATTGCAGAGCGGATCAGAGTGCCGATGCGGAGTTGCCCAGCTTCAGACAGCTCGAAAGGAAACAGTACATTCTTGTCATTGCGGGGGTGTTGTTGGTCGTTTCGGGGCTTGCCTATCTTGACTTTCATCTAGATCTTTTGTGGCCCAGCGGCAATCTCATGTTTAGAATAGGCGACAGGCCCTATTGGCCCTTGCGGTCTCTGATCTTTGAGGCCGGGTTGGTGGCGATCGCTTTGGCTTATGTGTTGGGTTCCAAGAATTCATTCTCGCGAACCAGCAACTCACGAACAATTCTGTTGCCGATCATCCTGATCGTCGCATTCTCGTTTCGCTCGCTCTGGGGATATGCACTTCCCTTTTTCTACGGATACGATACTGCAAACTACATCGGAGTCGCTCACTTCCTCTCCGACAGGTTCACCGAATCCGTGTCTATCCTTTTTCTGCACACAAAGAACATACCGCATAGTGCGTTCGCGGAGGGCATACCTTCCCCTGAGCCTCTTCCGTACCTCCTATTTGCAAGTTTCATTCATGTGGGCGTGCCAGATGCGGTGATTCCCAGGATCATCATTCCGCTGTTTTCTGCAGCTACCATCCTGCCATTCTACCTCATTGTGAGAGACTTGTATGGCAACGATGCCGGGCTCATCGCAGCCCTTGTACTTGCAATGGGGCCGATGCAATTCGCTTTCTTAACAGGCCTCTATCGAAATCTCATTGGGAACCTCTTCATGTTATCCGCGTTCTACCTGATCATTCATGAACCCGCAAAACGGAAATGGGGAGCAGTCTTGCCAACTGCACTGCTCTTCTTGACTTACGTAGTCAATGTTCTTATCGTCCTGCTGGCCATGTTCGTGTATGGAGTCATATGCAAGAAGCGGGCGGTCTTTTCGCGCACGCTCCGTGTCGTGGCAGTGTCGGCAATGGTTTCATTCTTTCCGCTTTGGGTCTCTGGCTCCCTTTTCACCTGGAGTATCATAAATGGAGCTTTGTCTCTTTCGCCTTTGACCCCTGAACGGCTCCTCTATAACGTACCTTTCTTTCTCGGTTTTCTTGTCCCGGGTCTGACCTTCGCAGTCCCTGTCCTTGTAGCAAGGAGTCGCTTGGATTTCGCGTTTTGTTTTCTTTCGACCTTGGCGCTGCTCTTCGTCGTCCTTGGGATGACCGGCTCCGGATTCTTTACGCCCGAAAGACTGCTGCCATATCTGGAGTTCCCGATCATCATGCTGGCCTCGAAATGGATTTGCACCACGCGAAAGGTCTTCAGCTTGGGAACTATACTTGCAGGATGGACCTTCTGGCAGTCAATGTGGCTGGTCAGTCTACCTTCTGCATATGGTCCGTCACCTGTATGGTCTTACTATGAAAAGGTCATTCCGACAGTGCCCGCTATTGCCTTAACACCAGATATCTTCGGCTGGGTTGTTTCGAGTTTTGTCTTCGCCGGTGTGGTTCTAGCAGCATTTGCAGTGTGGCGAGACTTCTTCGCGAACGCTGCGCCATTGCATTCGGACTAGAGTGTCTTCATATTGGAGGACACAATCGTCATGAATGTGCATGTGGATGTAGAGAGGCGTCTTTCACACGAGCTGCAACAACGACACGCAGGTACGCTGGCGGAGGTTTGAGAGGGCCAATGAAGACTGTTCTTGAACTCTTGGAGCAATACAACGTTGCTACAACCTTCTTCTCACAGGGGAAGATCGTGCTGGAATATCCTGACGTGATCCAAAGCATCGTTGCGCAAGGGCATGCATATTCTCGAACATGTCTCAGGTCACAGGATTTCTGGATACAGAAGCCGAGGCGGCGAAGTTATGAGGATCCATGTGAATACCATGGAACAGATCGGGGAGCAATCAGGTGAGTCGTCTTAGCAACAAGGTGTGCGTAGTCACTGGGAGCTCACGGGGCATTGGGAAAGGCATAGCCATTGCTCTCGCAAGAGAGGGCGCTAGAATAGTGGTCAACTATCGCTCCGAGGATCAGGCTGCAAGGGCTACCGCTGACGAGATCGCTGACAAGAGTGGCGTCGAAGTGGAACTTCTGAAGGCCGATGTTTCGAAAGAAGAGGAGGTCGTTCGCATGATTCAAAGAACGCAGCAGATATTCGGAGCTTTGGACATCTTGGTCAACAATGCAGGCGTACATATCGACAAGGTCAGCTGGAAAATGGATATGGCTGCTTGGCAGTCAGTCATTGCGACGAATCTATCGGGGGTCTTTCTGTGCATGAAACATGCAATTCCGTTGATGAGGCAGAAGGGCTGGGGACGAGTGCTGAACATATCTTCAGTCGCGGGGCAGGTTGGACTATTCGGAGCGAGCAACTACTGTGCGTCGAAGTCCGGGATTTTCGGGCTGACGAAGGCGGTAGCGAGAGAAGTCGCAGACAAGAACATTACAGTGAACTGTCTCGCGCTCGGCTATTTCGACGTGGGCATGAACAAGAGATTGGGCGACGATGTTAGGCTAGCGGCGCTCCGAAAGATACCCATGGGGCGATTCGGCAAAATGGAGGAGATGGCCGGTCCCGTCGTGTTTCTATGCACCGACGAAGCTTCCTACATCACTGGCCAAGTAATTCACGTGAATGGCGGTTACTACATGTAGGTGGGCACATGGTACAGGCAATACAATACGAGACCGGCACAATCGAAAAGCCGCTGACAGTAGGCGTCAATTCCAGAATCAGAACGAGAGCATTGAAGATAGGGGGCCATTGTGAGATAGGCGACAACGTACACATATCCGCCGACCAGTTGCTGATAGGGAGAGATACCAAGATACAGAGCGACGTGGTCATTAAGGGAAAACGTGTCCAGCTCGGGAGGAATGTGAGGATTCTCCCTCGTGCAAACATACTTTCACACCGCATCGCGATTCATGAGAACACGGAGATAGGTGAGAACGTCAGAATCACCGCACATGAGGAGTTCTCGATAGGGCGTGTCGGCGTCATAGCGAAGAACGCACGGCTTTGCGCACGAAGCATTGAGATAGGTGACTTCTTCTACTCCGATGAGAATCCGATTCCGATGATAATCGGAGGCGGTGGCTGGCGTCGCCCCAGTGCCGTGGTGAGAATCGGGTCAGGATGTGTCATTCATGACAGTTTCATAAACGCATGCATGCCCGTAGAAATCGGAGATGATGTGGGCTTCAGCGCCGGTTCAGCTATCATAACCCACGGTTTCTGGAATTCAGTGATTGCAGGGTACCGCACCAAGTTCGGGCCGGTCAAGATCGGAAAGAACGTGATCATCGGATACAGGGCGATAATACTGCCGGGCGTTACAGTCGGAGACTACTGTAGCATCGGAGCGGGGGCTGTCGTTACAAAGAGTTTCCCAGCGAACTGTGTTGTTGCAGGCGTTCCTGCCAAGATTGTAGAAGCACGACCCGGGTACCCAAGGCACATGACACTCAAAGGCCGCACGCGCACTATGGAGGAACTGCTGGAGGAGTACGCGCTCCTGCTTGGAGACAAGTTGGATCAGGTGGTCCTAAGCCGAGAAAAGGAACATGTGACTATCATCCGAAGCAAATGTCTTTCAAAGAAATTCGAGATACTATTCTCTCCATCATTCAGGGCGAGACCGCACGGTAAGAAGATAAGAAGGATTCTTCTAAGTTTTGAGGACGTGCCCGTGTCGGACGGAGATTTCGGGATAAACCTGACGAAGCGCACATGGAGGGGTTCTGATGATGACGTGAGCGATGATCTAAGGGATTTCCTGAGGCACTATGGCATCCGTGTTCTGTCCAGACGCTTCCGTTCAATGCCCTCAAAGCTAGAAAGACAACTAGCTGACATGTAGCACGTTCTAATCCGCCTGCAAAGCTGTCGGACTGTACTAGAGGAGCATCGGTGAGTCCTTGTACTAGCGGGAAGCTTGATAGCACACATCTCGCAGACGCAACGAATCAAGGATAGAATAGCATGGGCAGGATGTCGCTCGACAACCTCGACGAGCACCGGCAAAAGGCTAAGTCAAAGAGTCAGGCAGGAGAGGAACGCTGTCGGTTAAGTCCGAGACCATTCTGAATAGGATCAATGACTTCATGTACGATAGCCACCTGAGTCTCTTGGAATTCCCTAGGAAAGGTTACAACATAGCCCCTTTCAGAGACTACTCATCCCACTCGGACCCTAGTCAAGGGGAGGAATGATAAGCTTCGGACCTGCAGAAGAAGTCGCAGATGAATATGTGAGAAGGTATGGTTGCTTTGTGTCCTGTGGCCTGTGTGTCGGTCTCCAGATAATCTGGATCCTCTGAATTGTAGAAGAAATCATCGCCGCCTATGTACATGTCGAAGAATGCCGTTGGGCGCAGTTCCCTAGCTGTACATTGCTCCGAGAATGGTGTCCTCGTGACTTGGCTTTCAGGATCGAGAACCCGGTTGCTTTCGCGCAAAGACAATGAGACCCATCGCCACTATACATAGGAGTCCAAGAGGAGCCAACTATACTCCGCCCAATCCGCATGCTGACCCGTAGAATCGCGGCACTTGCCGTTGGCGTCAACGCCGGCAACATGGGGCGTGTACAGATGCCAATCTGAGGAGCAATGTCACTAGGACCTTTCAGTTTGTGCGCGTCTCCCTTCACGATGCTTCCCTTGTACAGTTCGCACGGCAGCAGAAATCAGAGCTGCTATCTCGTCTAGGGCTTGTTTTGGGATGCCCGAGGGCAAACGAACTTTCTCCCGCAAGTCTAGTTCGCCGTCAGCGATCACCGAACGTAGAATCTCCCCGATAAGATCCGCGAGATCATTCATCTGGCCGCCCATCCAGCATTCGGGATGCAGGAGCAGCTGGATCTTGCTATGTCGGCCGGAGGTGAACACTTCTTTCAAATAGGAATATGGGCTCCGCAAGGAACTATCAGAAACGTACTTGGCATGATGGAAGTAGCGCTCAGAATACATGTCGACCATGTTGTGTGGCGCCTCGAACTTACCGCGCTCAAGCAGGAAGGGAGGCGGAACGTGCCACGAAAAAGCTGTGCATGCACCGGGGAATTCGGCACACATCGTTGAGAAGTCCCGCAACAATTGCTGGCGATATGTCTCCTGATTGCCCTCAATGTGTAGAGGCGGTGCAAAGTGCAGTCCAATCTCGAAACCTAGTGCGTGGATTTCGCGAACGGCCTCTTGCGTATAGTGACCTAGGAAGTTGTACCAATGACCACGTACAAGAAAGAAGAAAACGGAATGAACGTTGAGGGAACTGTCTAGCTTTGCCATTTGAACTGCTTTCCGCGGCGAGTAGTCTACGTCATGCCGTAAGATGACTTGTCTCTCTGGTGTGTCGCAATCGAACTCGTCCAGCGTCGCAAAGCGGTACCCTGCGGCGAGAATAGCGCCTATTAGGTCTGAATACCCCTTCGGAGAAAAGGTCCGCATGAACTACCCTCCCCGGGCCCCCGAAATGCGCGTGTTTCGCATAACTCAACATGCAACGGATTCGAATCACCACTAATCTCAGTGAACCGAAAAAGGTCGTACTCTGCGATCGTCTTCCCATGTGACGCCTTCTGTCCGGGTTTCATCTTGATCAACTCAGAACAAAGACAGAGTCAGGATCCACAAGCGGATAACTCGAACTGGCTGCTCCACCAAATAGCCCGGTGAAGGCGAAATATGACCTCACCAACTGGAACATAGCTGGCACTTTGGGTGGCGGATTGACAATAGGACAACATGCAAAGTGGCGACCTCAATGTTGAGAGACACGACCACGGTCAAGCACTTCTACATACAGATCTTCGGTCTTTTGAGCGTTGATGTCCCACCTTAGGTAGGCATCCACAAATTGCCTACCATTCTGGCCAATATGCTCGCGCAGTCGTCGATTTTCCAGCAAAAGTATGATCTTGTCGGCAATTTCCTTCACATCATTGGCATCCACGAGAACAATGTTCTGTCCATCCTTCAACATCCCTGGGCCGTATAGATCCTCAGGAGCATTGATCACAACAGGCGTGCCAAATTGCATCGCTTCAATCGCAGTGAAGCTTAGGCCAGCATACCGGCATTGGTGGAGGATGACGAACACCTGCGCCTGCGAAACCAGGCCAGTAACCCGCGCTGGAGGCACCTCTCCTAGGAAACGGACTGATGAACCTAGACCCAAGCGCATGGTTTCATCTAGGGCGCGATTGGACTGGATGCGACCGGCAATATCAAATCGAGCGTCAGGAAAGCGTTTCAAGATAGCAGGCATGCTTCTAACAATATTTGTCGGATCGCGGGCCTCGTGAACGTGACCGACCGTCACAATCTGTGGCCAAGACGCCCGTTCAGTAGGGTGTTGGTCACTGATTCGCCTATGAACCCCCACGTAGATATTATTGACGATCCGACTTTGCACACGATGACCATAGCTGTCAAGGACGTAGCGAGTATGGGTAGAATCAGAGCAAATTATCCGCTTCCAATGCCGTACACCAAAATTGTAGAGTAATGCCACATCGGCGATGTGCATCAGTGTGTGAAGGAACAATGAGCCGGACTGTATTGGCGTGGTGACCGACCCGACCAAAGGCGTACCGGTTCGTTGGGCAGCATACGCTGATAGAAAGAGTGTGTCAAAGACGTGGTTGATCTGGTGGATAATATCTGGCTTGAATTCCTTAACGATTTCAAGCATTCGCCGCCGATTTGCTGGCGAATGCGCAAGAGGGACGATTGAAAACCCCAGTAGAAAACGATTGCGCGGCGCGTGCAGAGCAGGGAGTCGGTATACGTATTCCTGATGAGTGTCAGGTTCCTCGTCATCTTTCCATCGAGTTGTCACGACGCGCACGTCATGTCGGCGCTTGCGCAAAGCCATGACGAGCGACTCTGCCCATAGTGATGAACCGGAGATAACTGGTGGATACCAGCTGCTGACAATGAGGATCTTCAAGATTGGCTTCCGACCAACGATGTCTTGAATCAGGGCTGGAAGGAACGTACAGACTTGATAATCTTCTCTTGATCGTCCGTCGTCAAAGTGGGATAGATGGGTAATGCCACGCTTGCCTTATCTGCCCTTAGGGCCACAGGAAAATCCTGTGGTCTCCAGCCATACTTGCGATGATAGAAGTCTATCGTTGGCATGGCCTGAGCTCCTTGCACGCTCGCGATTCCACATTTCGCCAAATGTCTCCAGAACCGCAGGCGAAGAGCCTCCGTGGCATCCAGGTCATTGCCTCCCGCACGCACAAGACAGACATACGATTGAAAAGCATGTGTCAGACCTGCAGGCCTCTGCGGCAACTCCAGCCACGGCAGGGCACTCAATCTCTCATCATACTGTCTGGCAATCTCCCGCCGCGCCTCCAAAAAACCTGGTAACTTCTTGACCTGCTCTAGCCCGATGGCCGCCTGAATATCTGTCAGTTTGTAATTGTACCCTGCCTGATCATATGATGGAAGATCGAACAGATTACCATTGTGACGTGCCCAAGCCGGCATTGACGCTCCATAGTTGCGTAACCTGGTAACACGTTCAGCCAACTCGTCTGAGTCTGTGAGAACCATCCCCCCTTCACCAGTGGTAATCATCTTGCGTGGGTGAAAACTCAGGCATGCAGCATCGCCAAAACTCCCCACTGAGCGCTCACCCACACGAGCACCCAAGCCAAGTGCAGCATCTTCTAGGATCTTGAGACCGTAGTGTGATGCACATCTCATCACTTCTTCGATGTTTGCTGCCAAACCAAATAGATGGACCACGATGATTGCTCGTGTCCGGGGGGTTATGGCTCGCATTAGCTTGCCGGCGTCTAGGCCAAAGGAACCAAGCTCTATGTCTACGAGAACGGGGCGAGCACCGATGTACTCCAACGGATGCAGTGTACCTACGCACGTGAATGCTGGGACGATTACTTCATCTCCTGCTTGGATGCCACCTGCTACTAACGCCAAATGGATCGCGCTAGTACCAGAATTTACTGCGCAACCATGCTTGACACCTACGAGGCTAGCCAGTGCATGCTCGAATTCGACGCACTTCGGACCCTGAGAGATCCACCCACTCTTGAGGACCTGGATCACAGCATTTTGTTCATTGCTATCCAGGCAAGGTTTTGCGATCGGAATCTTACTTGCCATGCGACCAGCCTGATGCGCTTTCTCATTCTCCGGCCAAAATTCTACCCCAGTCTATCGTGTCCTTGAGTTTCCTTACCGCTCGTGCCGGTGTTCCGTATGCGAGTACGCGCGGGGGCAGGTCTGACAATACGACAGCCCCAGCGCCAACAACGCACCCTTCACCAACTGTCACATTAGGACCCAAAGTTGTCCCTACACCAACAAAGGCGCCTTTCCCAATCGTCACGCAGCCTGCCGTATGGACTCCAGGGGATACGTAGGCGCCCGTACGCAGAACGCAATCGTGATCAATAGTCGCCCCCGTGTTTACGACAACATAATCCTCTACACAAGTGCCTGTGACTAGAATGGCCCCGGCACAGACCAAATTGCCAGCCCCCATCGTGACTCCTGGCATGATCACGGCTGATGGATGGACGAGATTCATCACCGCCATCCCATGAGCCCGCAATCTAGCACCGACTGCGACGCGCCTATCATTGTTACCTATGGCAACGATAGCAGCTATGTCCTCTTGAGCATTTTCGTTGGCCCAGTCCATGCCACCGAGCACTGTTACACCGTGAACAACACTTCCGTGTTTGGATGGATCGTCATCCAAGAATCCCAAGACCATCGAGTTGCCCTGAGCACGAAGGACTTCCAAGGCAACAATCCCTTGACGACTAGCACCGTAGATGACTACCTTTGACATGTGGCCGAATCCCTGGAATTCCGTTTTCAGAATGGAGAATGTCTCACGGGCTACATCAATTTGGTGGTTCTTCTACGTTCCTTCGTGGCTCAAAGTATCCGATGACACAGACTTGGTATTTGCCAAGTCGGGTTTGGTCGCTCGAGTATCTACACCAATAACCCAATACATTCACGCAGTTGTTGCACGACTTCTTCTTGTTGTCGCTCTGACAATCCTGCATAGAGCGGGAGTGCCAAGGCACGCTTTGAGATGTCGTCAGTCACCGGAAAATCCCCCGCCTGATAATTGTATCGCTTACGATAGTATGTTGTCAACGGTATATGATACGTACCAATGGTCGTCTCGACTCCTCGATCCCTCAATTGTTTGATCAAAACAGAACGCTTTGAAGCCAAGTTCTCAGGCAATAGGACAACATAAGACTGAAAGACCGGCTCGCTGCCGTTTGATGTGATTGGTGGCTGCACCTCAAGATTTGAGAGTAGGGAAGCATACTTAGCCGCAGCGCGCCGACGGGCGGCGATCATACTGCTAATCCTAAGGAGTTGAGTCTGCCCCAAGGCGGCTTGGAATTCTGTCATCCGGTAGTTGAATCCGGGTACCAGGAAATCAGGTTCTTCCTCATCAGGGTTCTGGCCATGGTTTCGGAGCATCCGAAGTTTGTGGGCCAATTGCTTGTCGTTCAGCGTGATCACGCCACCTTCTCCAGTCGTGATAGCCTTGCGAGGATGAAAACTGAAACATCCCAAGGTACCCCAGCTGCCTGCCGCCCGATCAAACAACTTGGCACCCAAAGCACAGGCGCCATCCTCTACCACGGGTAGACCATGCCTTTCGGCTATTTGTAGTATCTCGGGCATGTCCGCAATCTGACCAAAGCTGTGGACAGGTAAGATGGCCTTCACCTTCCCGGCTGTATGCCGGCTTGCCACTACTTCCTCAATCGTTTCTTTCAGATGCCTCGCATCGAGATTGAACGTATCGGCCCGAATGTCAACGAACACAGGCCTAGCGCCGCACAACTCGACTGCATTTGCAGTGGCAACAAATGAATAGGCCGATGTTAGAACGATATCTCCAGGACCGGTACCCAGAGCCAGTAAGGCAAGATGCAAAGACGCAGTCCCGTTCGTGACAGCGACAGCAAGACGGCTACCTACATACTTGGCAATCTCGCGCTCGAACGAGGCTACGCGAGCACCCTGCACCAAGAAGCCGGAACTAAGTACTTCTCGGACGCTCTGCAGGTCAACCTCATCGATCGAGGGGACAGTCAGTCGAATCATGACGATCTAGCCCCATAGTATTCTGCCGTCCGCCGAATGCCTTCTTCCAAATCGACTTTCGCTTCAAAGCCCAGCAATTCTCTGGCCTTCCTCACAGCTGGTACGCGCACTTCGATGTCTGCGTAGTCTCTTCTGGTGAAAACGATGGGAGCCTTCGAATTCAGCAAGCGAACCACGATGTTTGCCAGACCGTAGATTGTGACGACTGCTCTTTGATTGCCAACATTGAACGATTCGCCAATCGCCTTTGAATGTTCCATGGCAAGGAGAACACAATCGACCAGATCATCCACATAACACCATGCGCGAATCTGTGTGCCGTCGCCGTGGATCTCAATTGGTTCATTCTTCAACGCATGCAGGACAAACGTCTTCAATGCTCCACCACCGATTTGTCCTGGACCGTAGACATTGAATGGTCTTAAGACGACGCTGGGCAGAGACCCTTCACTGAAGTACGCTATTGCCAAATGTTCAACGGCCACTTTGCTCACGGCATATGACCATCGCGCCTCGCCCACTCTACCAACGACGGCGTTGTCGGTCTCAGCCGATTGATAGGCAAACTGACCGAAGACCTCGCTAGTAGAGAAGCAAATAACCCTCTGACAGTTTGTCAACCGACTGGCCGCTTCCAACACGTTGGCGGATCCGACCATATTCACGCGCATTGTATTGACGGGGTGTTCTATCACAGTATCGATTCCCGCAATGGCGGCGCAATGAACTACGATATCTGCTCCACGAATCGCACTTGAGAGTCGATCAAAGTCAAGTACGTCACCTGTTACCATTTCTAGATTTGGATGATTGCGAAAAGCTCGCTCTTTCATTGAATTTCTGGAAAGGTTATCGTATACCTTCACATGATTCCTGTCTAACAGACGGCCTGCGATGGCCGAACCAATGAATCCTGCTCCGCCAGTAATGAAGACGTGTTTGCCCTTGAGCAATTCTTGAACTCGATGCCATAACGCGCCAGTGCACATATATATTCTCATACATCAACCTGATGCCCACGGGCCGAATTGCACTTCTTTTGCCCAGAGATTCTGAAAAGGAAGCTTCCTCTCTCTGATGAGGAAACGAACTGCCCAAAGAATGCTCTTCACGGTCTAGGGTTTTGCCCTAAGTGGAAACTCGTTGCATCCAAACTCGAGTAGTTGCGCAGTTTGGATTGCCTTGCAGAATACACCGACAAGAGAAGAACACGGGCTGTGCGTACCTGTGAACGCGCACGTGAAAGGGGGGCACGCAGCAACTGGTACAATTCCTAGGCAGATGCGGGCGAAACAAGACACAGGAGGCTGAATTCCGCATCTGGAAGTCACAAATCGAGCCTCCAGCTCCCCGGATTGTAGTCAACTTTTGGCTGCTTGAGGAGCTGGACTGGTGCTGCCAGTCCAAGGAAGACGACGCGCTCCTGAGGAATCGGTTTTTGTATGTCCGAGTCCCCCCTTCAAGAGGATTTCGACGGAGCTGGTTGATTCGTTGGGCTTTGCGAGGTCACTGATTCTAGTTGGCACTAGGCCGGAGATCGTAAAGATGGCCCCAATCGTGAGGCTACTTACACAAGCCAAGAAAGACTTCGTGTTCGTGCACACGGGACAACACTATGATTACAATATGTCGCTCCAATTCATTGAAGAGCTCAGGCTTCCCAGGCCAGACTTCGGGTTGCCTGTGAGGACCCGAAATCCCGAGGAGCAGCTGGCCTATCTGGTAAGACGCGTCGGCACCGTTCTCAGAAGAGAGAAGATCTCGATCGTCCTTGTTGAAGGGGACACAAACAGTGTCCTAGCAGGAGCACTTGCGGCAAACAAACTAGGAATCCCGATCGGCCACGTCGAGGCTGGCCTAAGAAGCTACGACCTCAGAATGCCTGAGGAGCACAACAGACGCATCGTTGATCATCTCTCCTCCTATCTCTTCGCTCCGACCGAGTTAGCTAGGAACAATCTGAAGAGGGAGGCCGTGTGGGGAAGTATTCACGTGACCGGTAACACCGTCATTGACGCCTGCATCCAACACATGACGCTCGCTGAGAAAAAGTCGCGTATCATGGAAGCGGTACCATTCGGGGAGTTCGCTTTGGCCACTATCCACAGAGCGGAGAACGTGGATGATCCGCACATCCTGAAAGAGTTCGTCGACGCTTTCATTGAATCCCCGACAAGAATAATCCTTCCGTTACACCCGCGAACCAGAAGGCAACTCAAGAGACATGGGCTTTGGTCGAAACTGGCTCGATCCAAGAACGTCGCAATACTCCGCCCTCTTGGCTATTTCGATTTCTTGGTGCTAATGAAGCACTGCGAACTGGTCCTGACCGATTCCGGAGGCGTCGTCGAGGAAATAACGGCACCCGTCATACGAAAGAGAGCGGTAGTATTGAGGCTTTCCACAGACAGGCCGGAGGCTGTCAAGTCAGGCTTCGCAAGAATTGCTGGATGCAAGAAACAGGCAATATTGGAGTCTATCGCGTGGGCTCAAGAAACGCAAATTGCCTTGCCAAAGACATCGCCGTATGGTAGCGGCCATGCTGCCCAGAGAATTCTACGGGCACTCATGAAAGACATCGTCGAAGGCTAGGTCATGGCATAACAGTACAGAAGAGAATAGTGCAACGGGGACTTCAGGAATCGCTAGAACAGGGGGAGTACCTACAAACCGTCGAGTGCATTGCAGACTCCTAGTGATCGGTGGATTCCTAGCCAACAGGATAAACGGATCATCGTCAAGTGCGACTCCAGTATGCATGTATCATGCAGGTGTCAGAGCGACAGCCGAGAAACGGGCTTCTCGGCATAGACCTTGTTTAGAAGTGGCTTGAGCAAGGCCACGCTTAAAGGTGGAGCTTGAGACCGGTACACCGTTTCGTGGAGACACAAACAAAATGACAATGGGCCTTCGTGTGAGCGAGCACGTGTTTTGGGATTGCGAGGAGACTGTGATACGCAACAAGGGATGCTACCGCTCGACCGGTCTCATCTCCCTGAAACCGGGAAGATACCGTTTTGTTGCCAGATACAGAATCGTAAAT
>Ga0315279_10003004_pt1 | contig 24279 bp, 20 predicted proteins | sample YL17G06_20_MG_FD_203694 | JGI IMG/M metagenome (GOLD analysis project Ga0315279, IMG submission 203694) | Sediment microbial communities from Yellowstone Lake, YNP, Wyoming, USA - YL17G06_20 | ecosystem: Environmental > Aquatic > Freshwater > Lake > Sediment | place: USA: Wyoming | collected...
GCCGAAGCAGCCACCACCGAAGGTATACAGTCGTCAGCTAAATGGTCAGCTTTGTGGTGGAAACTGACCTTATTGGCGCTATCGAAAGTGTCGATTTCGATGCCTAACTGCGAAAGTTGGGCTAAAAACCATTGGAATGTCCGCACAGGCAGAAAGAATCGCACTTGAATTTCCTAAATCACAAATTGAAAATCTCGAAGAACCACCGCCGTGCCGTTAGGCATCCCTGACGGGATTTGGCAGAGTAAATTGAGAATCACTGGCTACTTACTTGCTGGGGCCTTAGGGTAGTTCGGCAAAGCTGGCGGCGCGGTGCGCTTACGACCGTCAGTAGTGGTGCCGTAATCAAAATTTAGCTTCGTCGGTAATTCCCCAGCCGCACTTGAGCTTCCAAGCAATCTATTGTGCTCCTCCAAAAGGCCTCTATAATTGTTCTGCTCAACCGCCTTTTTTATAATTGATTGCGGCTTTTCCAGAATCCTGCCGATGCACTTATCCTCCGTCTCTACCAATACCGAAGCCAACTGTTGTTTTTGCACCTCGCTCAAAATCTCGCTGCCCTTGACATACCTTTGTATCACAAAAGAATACAATAGCCCAAACCGTGCAGCAACAGCAACTTTCCTCGAACTCCCCGAAGCAGAAGATAGTTTACTATCAAGCAATTTCAGGAGCGTCCCATCCAAAAGCTCGTATTCCACCGTCCAGGTAGTGTATTTCTTAATACGCATATCAGTTATCTGCAGCAGCAGCTCCTCGCCCTGAGGGATATTTATATCAGCGGCAAATCTCGCTATCAAAGCTATAATCTCCGGACCACTGCTGTCAACAACCGCTTTAAGTCGGTCTATCAGCAACCTTGCCACCCTCACATTTTCCGCCCCCCCGGTATTCAACTGTTTTATGATAGCATCGTTAGTCAGGCAATGAGCCGCCCAATAGCGAATAATAGCGTTTTTATCCTTCAACCTCGCAATAGCCAAATCCGCCAAACGCAAATCTTCCAGCCCATCAACTAAAATCAAAAGATTAACAGAGACTTTGACTCTGCGCTCCTCCGGAAATCGCGATGCATCTTCCATTCCTGAAAAAATGTATTTATATGACGACTCGGAAAACTGCTGAACATATTGACGTTGACTACCTCGCCTGCGCAAAATTTCCGCACGAACCATCCCTATCGATGTCCAATCTTTCGGCCTTATTATCTCTCGAGTCGCTCCCGCAAGAAAATTGTCAATAGTGAACAAATCTGCATTATCAAGCGCCTTCTTTTTTAGAACCGCATCAATTTCCTTCGTGTTGATGGCCGACCAGCTTAAATCTACTGCTGACACAAAAACCGCAATCAACATGGCGAAAATCACACACTTTATCTTCATTATTTCAGGCATCCTAAACACCAACCCGTTTTACATTAGCCAAACCCGGCCCCCCTCAATGCCGACATTATCCAGCTTAACTTTCAAACCCACCCTTGTCAAACAAATTCATAACGCGTTTTTTTTCAACCTCGGTTTAGGTGGTTTAGCCGTCGCCGGCCTGTCCTGAGCTTGTCGAAGGGTACGGCGACGGAATAACAATATACGCCAGACAACACGCCGCTCGGCAAAGCCCCGACTTTGTCGGGATTTCATTAGAAAAAACAGACGTCAATAAAAAACCAACAAAAACACCCACAGTTGAACAAAAAACTCATAAAATTGTATTCTATCTCCGATTTAGATTGACAAATCGTGGTTTTTTTTATTAAAAGATTTATTAATGACCGAATTATCCGCAAAACTCGTTCGCATTGACCCTCTTCGCCTTTTTATGGAGCGCACCAGCCAGATGGTCACCGATGCGACCATCTTTGCCTCTGATGCCGTCAATCTCGAACCTGATGCCATCCGCCAGCTTTTCGATGCCGCCTGCCTGCCCGCTGCCAAAAAAGTCCTCGCCACCGCCGACATCCATGTTGGCTTTGGCATCCCTATCGGTGCTGTATTAGGATTGGACAGGGCCATAATGCCCGCCGCTGTCGGTTACGATATTAACTGTGGTATGCGGCTCCTCCACACACCCTTCTTAAAAGGCCAGATCGACACCGACAAAATCGCTATTGACATCGCCCGCGAAATCCCGCTCGGCGAAGGACACGAAAATCTGCATCTTGACAAAACCGGCCTCGAAGAAGTCATTACCAAAGGTGTCGCCTCAATACCCACACTTGCACAAAGAATCGGCCATCGCGCCTGGGAGGCCTTCGACCCTCAAGAGTTTGCCGAGGACCTCAAAAGAATTGAGGAAAACGGCCAGCTCCGCGCCGACCCAGCCGCCGTCCCAAATGCCGCCATTCAAAAAGGCTCCGCACAACTGGGCACACTCGGAGGCGGAAACCACTTCATCGAAATCCAATATGTCCAGGAAATCTTTGACCAGGATTTGGCCAACAAATTCGGCCTCTTCAAAAATCAAATCGTCGTAATGATTCACTCCGGCTCTCGCCGATTCGGCTACGAAGTTGCCGACCGATATATGGACATCGCCGCCTCAAGTCCCGAAATGGCAGGCCGAAAAAAGATGCTTTCATACCTCTCCACCGAAACCAGCACCGGCAAAAACTATATCGCTGCTATGGGCGCTGCTTCCAACTTCGCTTTCACCAATCGCCACATTATGGCACTGCTCGTCAGACGCTGCTTTAATAGAATGTTTGGGCCCACCCCCCTAAAGATGGTCTATGATGTTGCCCACAATATAGCAAAACTCGAAACTTATCCTGCCTATGGCGGGCAGCTTTGGGTCCACCGCAAAGGTGCCACCCGCGCCTTCGGCCCGAAACAAATGGCTGCAACAATATTCGAGCAAATCGGTCAGCCAATTATCACTCCAGGCTCAATGGGCACCGCCAGCTTTCTGCTGGTTGGAACCGGCAACGCCGAGGAATCTCTCTCGTCAGTCAATCACGGGGCCGGCAGAGTAATGAGCCGAACCGCCGCTCTCGGAAAATCCCGCAGAGGTAAATCTATTACGCCGCCCTCAATTAGTGACGAAGAATTCAAACGCAGTATGGAGGGCATAAAGCTCATCGCCGGCGACAGGCGCCGAATTAAAGAGGAAGCACCAGCCGCTTACAAAGATATTGAAGAGGTCGTCCGAATCGTCATCGAATGCGGCTGGGCCAAACCGGTTGCAAGAATGCTCCCATTAGCCGTCCTGAAAGGATAATAAACCCCTTCTGCTGCAAATGACCCCAAAAATACTCTAAAAACCATAAACAAACCATTGCATTTTCCCCACAAATTCCTTATCGTAATATAGATACGAAATGGTGTTGGGCAATTTTAACAGACTAAGGAGTAAAATGGCTGTTATTTATTATTTTGCGTATGATATTTCTAAACTCGGACACCGCCCTGCGAATAGCAGCCTGAGGACTTTTCACTCTTTCCTTTTAACCTTCGCCTTCTTAGTTTCCATTACAGTCTGCCTCTCTGCCAACCGAGCATCGAGCAGCGAACCCAATGAAACCAAAAGCCAGAAAGCCGAACCCAATACTCCTGCATCTCTCGAACTTAATGTCCCCGCACCTGTGCAACCGAACGAGCGGGCATCGAGTATCGAGCCTAACCAGCCCAAACCTGTGTCTGAACCCAACACTCCCCCATTACACGAACCTAATGTCCCCGCACCTGTTGAACCGAACGAGCGAGCATCGAGCATCGAGCCTAACCAGCCAAAACCTATATCTGAACCCAACAAAGTCGAACCCAACAAAGTTAAACCACCTCCACCCGAACCTAACCAGCCCAAACCTCAACCAACTCCAGCCCGTGTCACTTTTAACGACAAATTCGCTGAATTCTTCAAAACCTATATCACCGACGACGGATTGGTCAACTATAAAGCCCTCAAACGCAAAAAACCGGATTTGAAAAACCTCCTCGATGAATTCGCCCACCTCGACTCAAACGAATACAAGCGCTGGCCAAAAGAAGACAAAATTGCATTCTGGCTCAACGCATACAATATCCAGATGCTCAAAATCATCACCGATAATTACCCCATCCAGGGCTCACGCTGGCTCAATCCCTTCTACGGCCCAAACAGCATCAGGCACATCAAAGGTATATGGACGGATTACAAATTTATCGTAATGGATGAAGAGTTCACTCTGGCCGTGGTTGACCAGCGCTTCTTCAGAAAAGAATTTGCCGAACCCACGGTATTCTTTGCCCTAACACACGGCAGTCTTTCCAGCCCGCCTCTGGGCAATGAGCCATACTATGGCGATAAGCTCCACCAGCAGTTACAAAACCAGACCAAACGCTTCCTCGTAAATCCTCTGGCATTCAGAATAGATAGACAGAACAAAAAAGTCTATTTATCCGCCATATTTCAAGATGCCTGGCACGGCAAAGAATTTGTTAGCAAGTTTGGAACCGATAAAAAGTTTAAAGACCAGGACCCCGTCACTCGTGCGGTCTTGAATTTCATCACCAATTATCTGTCCAGACAAGATATAGATTTCCTTGAAGTAGAAAATTATTCCATTAAATACATAAAATATGATTGGACCATCAATGATGGCTCGCAGAATCTATAGACCGTAACCGATGAGCTACGAACTATTGAAAGGACGCCCAAAATGATAAACAAACCGCTTTATTGCAATCCCAACATCGATACCGACAATTACCTCTTTACCAGCGAATCCGTAACTATGGGCCATCCCGACAAAGTGGCCGACCACATATCCGATGCAATCCTTGATGCTTGTCTTGCAAAAGACCCGAATAGTCGCGTCGCGTGCGAGACGCTTGTGAAGGATGCAATGGTTGTCGTCTCAGGTGAAATCACAACTTCCGCCAATATCGACATTCCAACCATCGTGAGGGACACCATAAAGAAAATCGGCTACGACGACCCCGAATTGGGATTTCATTATGAGAATTGCGCAATATTGGTTTCAATAGGTAAGCAGAGCGCCGATATCTCGCAGGGCGTTACCGAAGGCTCAGGCCTGCACAAAGAGCAGGGTGCCGGCGACCAGGGCGTAATGTTTGGCTTCGCCTGCAGAGAAACGCCCCAATTTATGCCTATGCCTATCCAGCTTGCCCACGCGATAACCAATCGCCTGGCAAAAGTTAGACAAACTCGAAAATTACCCTGGCTGCGCCCTGATGGCAAAAGTCAGGTTACTGTCGAATATAAAAAACGCAAACCCAATCGCATCCACACTGTCGTCGTCGCCGCCCAGCACGCACCGAGCATAACCCACAGGCAGCTGAGAAAACAAATAATTGAAGAAGTCGTCCTGCCTGTTCTGCCAAAACGGCTTGTTGACAAGAACATCGTATTTCATATCAACGAAACCGGCCGTTTCGTTATAGGCGGCCCAAAAGGCGACTGCGGCGTCACAGGCAGAAAAATCATCGTCGATACCTACGGCGGAAGAGGCCGACACGGCGGCGGCTGCTTTAGCGGTAAAGACCCCACAAAGGTCGATAGAACCGCAAGCTATATGGCCCGTTACATCGCAAAGAACATCGTTGCCGCAGGACTCGCCGACATCTGCGAGCTCCAGCTATCTTACGTCATCGGCGTCGCTCAGCCGACCTCCGTCCTTGTCAACACCGAAGGAACTGCAAAAATAAGCGAGAAAAAAATCAGCCGCATCGTAAGAGAGCTTTTCCCCCTGACCCCCAAGCAAATGATTGCCCATTTGAAACTTGCTCGGCCAATCTACGCCCAGACCTCTTATGGCGGCCACTTCGGCCGAAACCTGCCCGATTTCACCTGGGAAAAAACCGATTATGCTGCCAAGCTCCGCAAAGCCGCTGGATTGTAGTAAAAAGAGAGGTAATGCGCAGGACTTGTGATTACAAAAAGCCCGACACATCGGGCTTTTTTATTTGTCCAATGCAACGGTTTTTCCTAAATCCTGGCGTTTTTTTTGTAAGTTTTTTACCTTTGACTTGTCTAATATGGTAGTTATGGCCAGAACCAGTGACGACCGGCTCCTGGTTGAACAATTCAAGCAGGGCGATATCGCCGCTTTTGAGAGAATCGTCAGCGAATTCTCCGCCGAAATAGCGGTTCTGGCTAATCGACTGCTCGGCTGGCCTGGTGAAGTCGAAGATGTCGTTCAGGATGTATTTCTGGCTGCGTTCATAGGTCTTAAAAAATTTCGCGGTGATTGCAGCCTAAAAACCTGGCTCTTTACCATAACAATAAACAAATGCAGAAGTCTTCGGCACAGGCTCCCATTTAGGCGATTTTCAGTCCAACAAGAGTTGCCTGATAAAACCTCTTTTACAGCCCATAGCGCCGACCAGATACTATCAGAACGTGAAACATTCTCACGTATCCGGCGGGCTGTCAGGGCCTTGCCGCCAAAATATCGTGAGCCGCTCGTTCTGACATACTTGCAGGAGCTTCCAAATGACCAGATATGTCGAATCCTCGGCCTATCCGAAAACGCCCTGCAGGTCAGACTTCATCGCGCCAGAAAAAACTTACAGGAAAAATTAAAAGATTTAATAGAATAATTTATGGAAGACAAAATAAAAATTCTGCTCCGGAAAGCCGACCAATTGACAGCGGATGTTCGGCCCGTCCATATTGACCTTGCTCTCGTTCGCCGCCGTGCCGAGCGCAGGCGCCTTATAATAAATATAGCTGCACCCGCCGCCATAGCTGCGTTACTCTTTTTTGCTGGTATAATTGTGATACAGGTAGCCAGACCCCATAAGGCATCCGAGCAAAAGCAAATCGTCTCATTGCAGCAGGAGCTAAAAAATATCCAGGCCAAGACCGATGCGGTTTTGAGCTTAGTTCAGCAGGTGCTCGAAGAGGAGCGGCAAACTGAACGGCTTAATGACCTTCAGGCCGCCCTCGCAAGCATTCCTGACCCCATCGAAGAAACCCAAAGACAGGTTGACAAAACCGCCTTTATCCTCGTTTATCAGGCCGACTGTTTGTATCGCCAGTCGAACAAAACGGATTCCGCTGTCCAGGCCTATAATCGGGTCATAAAACTTTTCCCGCAAACCCGATGGGCCGAGGTCGCCCGTCAGCGATTAACCGAAATCGAAAATAAAAAGCTCAACAAACCAGATTGCAAAGGAGACAAAATATGGAAACTGCAAAACGCATAATCATCTTGTTGGTTGTAATGTTATTGGTAGCCGGAGTAGCGCGGTCCGCTGAAAAGCCGGCAGAACCCAAAACCTCCGCCACACCGGCAAGTGTAATTTCAGACACACGCTCCGCAAGCTGCGTAGTAAGAATTACTGCCCACCCAGCAGTGCTGCCACTCACTTTCGATACTATTCAGTATCTGTTACATAGCTCCGGTGTCGCCGGAAAAGCTGCCCATGATACACTTGGCCTGCCGCCGGACGCAACTTCCGATCTTTTCACAATCGAGGAATTGTACTCTGCGCCGGCTGTCTCAATGCCACTATATCCCCCAGGACAAACGCCGCCGGTCGTGCCTGGTTTTGGCGGCTATGATAATTTTGAATCACCCTCCGATGAGCCGCCCACCTCATCCGAGAGCTTATCCGAAACGGAACAACCCACCGAGGAAGAATCCTCCGCACCTACTACCAGCGACAAGCCCCAGATAGCTTCCCCGATGTCAGTACCAACGACTGGTGTTCCAATTCCCCGCGGCGGTTATGGTCGCCTTGGGGGTTATGGCGGAGGTGGTTATGGTGGCTACGGTGGTGGCGGATACGGTGGTGGCGGATACGGTAGTGGCGGATACGGTGGTGGCGGCTTCGGTGTGTATGGGTATAGTACCAGACCGAGAGGACTGGCACCAACCAACTCTGAAGAGCCAGTCGCTGCTGACGAATTTTTCTTTCACCTCAAGGTTAATGTTCAGGACATCCAGGCCAAGCCCGCAGCGGAGGAATTTATGAACGCCCTTGTAACCAACCTTCGTGCGAATCTCAAGAAGGTCTGGGATGAGCAGGTCGCCAGACTCATCAGACAGGAGAACACCGCAAATGAGGAAGCCGAAGGTACCGAACGAAAACTGGCCGATTACCAGCAGGAGCTTAGAAAATTAGCCGGTTCACGCAACCTTTCGCGCACGGTGATTTTAAGCCGTTGTGACATCCTCCGAGAAAAACTGGAATCAACGCAAATGGAGCTGGCCTCCAACGAGCTAATGTTAAAATCCATATCCGAGCAGATAGCTCAAACCCAGGATAAACTGGAGGCCCAGATTAAAGAAGACTCCGTCACCGATGAATTGAAGAGGATACTTAAGATACAGACCGACCGGTATGCCGCTGCGGAGCAGCTCCACGCCCTATCCACCGCTTCCTCTGCTGAGGTTGCGGATGCTCTTGAGAAGGTTACAAGAGCCAGAATAGAGCTGGCCCAGAGACGCGAGCAATTAAGCAAGGCCGCCGGCGGAGATAAAATAAGCTCTCTTAATAATAGGCTCGCCGACCTTTCTCTGAGACTAACCCAGGCGGATGCACAGCGTGGAAGATTCGACCAGCAGCTTAGCGAGGCCGAAGAAATTCTTACAAAGGCTGATACTTATGAGCTATTATCGCTGAAGGCCGACCTTGAAAGGCAAAATCTCCAGCAGGCACTGGTATGGCGTGATGCAATAAGCAGGCAAATCCGTATGCTCCAGGAGCCGCTCGTATCAGTCCTCGGCGGACAATAATCCTTTGTGCAAAACTATATTCAGAAACAATCCACCAGATGCTCTTATGTCGGGCACCAGACAGGGAGTCTAAAATTGTATTAATCCCCACGCTTTACGTGCGCTTTTAGAAGGACGTGGTGTCGCTTATTTTTTTTATGACCCAGAAGCTGTTCTTAAATCCACGCTCTTTCAATTGAAAGTCAATATTTTTGAGAAATTCATACTCGCCTCGCAGGTGGATTGGCACCAGCAATTTCGGCTGGAATGTTACGGCGAAAATGCCCACTCCGCCGTCCCCAACGCCGGCGGCCTTTGGGTCGCAGACCTGAAAAGCGATATCCACAGGCACCGTTCTATCTATGTCGGCCAGGTCTTTGCTGACATACTGGTCTTCGGATTTTTTCCCGTCCCAGTTCCAGAATCCGTTATCGCCCGCAAAGTAGATATGTTTGCCGTCAAAATAAACTGAATAGGCGACGCCGGCGTCGGTTGAAGGGTATGCACGAATCTTTATATCGTCCACCTCCACGACCTGGCTGGGCGAAATCAGCGTAGCGCCCTCGGGATAGTGTTTGAAGTCCGAAGAGAGGATGTATTTGATGCGGGGAATACAGTTTTTCCAAGTGAGGATGGCGGGATTGTAATGGTCTCCGTGAGGATGTGAGGCAAAGACATAAACCTTTTCATTCTTTAACTGATTGGGGTCGAGGTAATAAACCCATTCTGAGTTCGCCTCGCTACCGTACGGATAATCGAAGACAAGAACACGCCCGCCGATTTTCAGCAGGTTCGCGCTGTGGCCGAAATGCCAAATGGTATTGTCGGCAATTCCGGATGCCTCCTGTTTGGTTGCAGAACCCCGCGCGGTTACTATCGGCTTGTTACGCTCCTTGCAGCCCATCTGAAGCAATTGCAGTGATAGTCCAAGATAAACAAATATTTTTCTTGTTGTTAGCATCTTAATATCAACCTGCCGACTGTCTGCTAATGCTTTAAAAGTGCCTCTTGCCCGTGAAGACCATTGCAATGCTCTATATGTTACAACAATCCTCTGAACTCATTCAGGGTTAGTCCGCTCTCCCGTATTATTGCTCTTAAGGTTCCCTTTGCAATTTCTTTGTGGTTGGGCACAGTTAATCTGCGATGAGGCGGGCTTTCCTGCCTGAGAATAATATGGCTGCCGGTCTGATGGTCCACAAAATAACCAATCTTGCCAAGCACTTTGCACAATCGCTTCCCTGACAAAACCGGCAGTTTGCTCACATTGTCACCTCAACAATTTCTTCCTCGATCGTTGGCGGAATAGGCTCGTTATGTTTCTTCAAGCTCTCCAAGTATCCCTTGATAGCATCTTGAATGTTCTCCAGAGATTCTTTTCGACTTTTCCCTTGTGAAATACACCCAGGCAAGGAAGGGCATTCTGCCACAAACATCCCATCTTCATCCTGCTCAATCAGAATTCTATACCGCATAGCTCACAACCCCTTTTCTAAAGTGTTGTTCTTAATGCTTAAAGTGCCTTTTACCAGTAAAGACCATTGCAATGCCGTATTTGTCGGCACAGGCGATGACCTCATCGTCCTTTTGTGAGCCGCCGGGCTGGACTATGCAGGCTACGCCCGCCTTGCCCGCATTTTCAACGTTGTCCGGGAACGGGAAAAACGCATCGGAGGCCATCGCACATCCTTTTACCTCATCGCCCGCGTGCTTTATCGCAAGCTGACCCGACTCAACCCGGTTCATCTGCCCAGCTCCCACTCCCAGCACCCTTTCGTTCTTAACAAGCACAATCGTATTACTCTTGGTATGCTTGGCAACCAGCCAGGCAACCCGTAAATCTTCAAGCTGACTGTTTGTCGGCTTGGCCTTGGTTGGATAAGTCAGCACATCCGGCTCCCAGCCAGCCAAATCCCTCTTTTGCAGCAGCAGCCCCCCCACGATGCACCGGACATCAAACTCACCGCTATCTATCTTTGCCCTGTCAATCGGCCCGGTCTCGATAAGCCGAACCCTGCTGCCCCAGCTCTTTAGCGTCCGGATTATCTCAACCGCTTCCTCATCAAATTCTGGTGCAACGACCACCTCCGCAAAAAAGCCGCTCGCTCCCCTCGCCTTACCGAACAAACTGTAAGATTCCATTATCATCCTGGCCAGCTCGACATCGACCTTCCTGTTAAGAGTGATAATCCCGCCGAATGCACTGACCACGTCACCTTCGTATGCCTTGCGGTATGCCACGCAAATATCCTCATCCACCGCGCACCCGCACGGATTAAGATGCTTAACAACCACCGCCGCCGGCTCACTAAACTCCTTCGCAAGCTCGAACGCCGCATTTGCATCCAAAAGATTATTAAAGCTAATCTCCGTCCCGCCCTCCAGCAGCCAGCCGCTGCTGACCGATGGTTCCCCGTTTGCCGACAGCTTATAAAATGCTGCGCTTTGATGTGGATTCTCCCCATATCGCAGCCCTGTTTCTTTCCGAAGTGCAATAGCAACCCTTTCCGGATACTCTACCCCCGCCCTGCCGTTAAGATACTTCGCTATCGCAGCATCGTAGCAGGACGTCACCCCAAATGCGACCCGCGCAAAGTCGCTTCGCAGCTCCTCACTCACCGCCCCGCCCTTTTTCTGCATCTCTTCGATGACCTTGCTGTATTGCTCCGGCTGCGTTACAACCGTGACAAACTTATGATTTTTCGCAGCCGAGCGAATCATGCTTGGCCCGCCAATATCAATATTCTCAATCGCCTCTTCCAGCGTGCAGCCGCTCTTTGCAATCGTCTGCTCAAACGGATACAGATTCACGCAAACCAAATCAATCGGCTCAATGCCGTGCTTCTTCATCGCCTCCGTATGTTCGCTTTTGTCACGAAGCCCCAATAGTGCCCCGTGAATCTTCGGATGAAGCGTCTTCACCCTCCCATCCATCATTTCCGGAAATCCCGTCACAGACTCAATACTAACGACATTCACCCCTGCCGCACTCAGCGTTTTGGCCGTCCCTCCCGTGCTGATTATCTTCACCCCCATCTTGGCCAGCGCCTTGGCAAATTCAACCGCACCGCTCTTGTCAGAAACACTAATCAACGCCGTCTTAATTTTCACATCCATGTGAGCTCCTTCTCCTTACCGGAATCTAAATGTTATTGACTATCGACTACTTACTAACGACCAGCGACTGTTGCCTGTCCACTATCCTGGGCTGGCCGCAAACAAGCAACCCGCCCATTCTCATCGCCAATGTAAATTCGCGAGTCCGTCGCGTTGACCGCGTATAGCGAAACCCGCGCAAAATTAACCGAATATAGCTTCTTTCCCGTTGCATTATCCATTACTACAAGTTTTCTATCCTTTGTAATCACATACGCCTTGCCTGCCGCCTCTGCCAGTAAATCCACACCATCCGCCAGCGACCATATAGCCCGGCCCTTTTCCCTGTCTATTGCCGTCAAACCTTTGCCGCGGGCATACTGATATACCGCATTATCCGCCACAATTGGAGCTCTCTCCAGAACACCGCTCATCTGATACTTCCACACAAGCCTCCTATTGGTTCGCCCAACGGCATCAACCCTATAGACTTGCATATCCTTGCTTGCAAAAAATAACGATGTGCCGTTCCTCACAATCTGCCCAACAATCCCATCGCCTGCATCAAATTGCCACAGCCGTATCGGCCTCCTATTTGGCGCCATACTTATCACATTGCCGGCATCCGTCCCAAAAACCACAAAATCCTCACCAGCAGCTATCGATGTAATCATCGAATTATTTTCCGCCGCTGCCTCAAATACCTCAACCCCATCCTCCGCATTCAAAACGTGCAGCCGCTTGTCAACCCCGCTTATGTAAAAATACTCACTGTTGCGAGCCGCAGGACATTTTATACCAAACTCTATCCGTCTTGCTTTCCGCTCCGTCCCGTTCTTGACATCTATCTCAACCAGAGTGCTGCCAAGTGTGAACATAAGCTCATCCGCATAAAGTCTCAGCTCATCCACCGCCGCTCCCGCTGCAACGGTCTTACTAAATAGTATCTGGCCTTTCTCTCTATCTAACGAAATCAAATAATTGCGGTCCGAAAGTGCATAAACTCGCTCCCCTAAGATAAATAGCTTCTTCAGATTTTCACCCTTCTTAATTGGCAGCTCATTATCCCACAATACCTCCAATTTCGCGCTTTTAAGCAGTCTTGGCAAAACCAGCCAGCGCTCACTATCTTCTGAATCAAATCCGCTCGATGCGCCACACAGGACCAAAACAGCCGCCGCTAAAACCAATTTATATCCCGTCATTTTGAACATCGCCTATCCAGTTTTTTACTTTTGCCTTCTTACTTTTTACTTTCTTTTATGGCATTTCCACATAGTCCGCCATATCAACTTGATATTCATCTTCAAATTTCTTCATTTCCTCAATCCGCTGTATATCGTCTTTTATTCGATTCACCAGCTTAAATATATATGGCTTACCTGTCAGGCGGTTCCGCAGGTCATCAAGCATCGGCTCCCAGCTTCCGCCATACAACTGCGCCTTCAAAATCACCAGCATTTTATGCTCATTGCTAAGCCTGGCAACATAATCCCTTACGACCGCGCTTACAGCCGTTTCCCCCTCTTTACCACCTTTTTCGTTCATTCGGTCCATAAGCAAATTTTCAACCACAGATTTCACGGATTTCACTGATTATAATTTTTTTTGTTGCTACCTTATTCTCATTTAATCTGCGTTAATCTGTGTAATCAGTGGTTATTTTTTATTCTTTCTACTACCAGCCTCGGCCTTACAACCATTTGGTAAGGGGCTTAAATCCTAACCCCATCCACCCAAAATTGCAACAATTTTTCCTAAATTCCACATGTGGCACGGGCTTCCAGCCCGTGAAGACCAGACACGGCCAGGATGGCCGTGCCACAATCGCAAATCGAGCTTGCCTTCGCCCCCCCTTTTATGGTATAATACGAGAAAAGATAGTCCTTTTGAGGAGCAAACATGTTGGCTATTGGAGCAAACGTAAAAACCCGGTTAGCCGTGTCTTTAGTTTCACTAATGCTGGCCCTCCCCTGCCAGGCTAAAATAATCTACGTCGATGGCGATGCCAACGGGCTAAATGATGGAACAATCTGGAGAGATGCTTATAAGTATCTGCAGGATGCCCTGGCGGACGCCAATTCTGTTGATAAGCCGTTGGAAATATGGGTGGCTCAAGGAACTTACAGGCCTGATGAAGATACATTACATCCGGGCGGGACCGGCAACCAAGAAGCTACATTTCAGCTTATCAATGACGTAGCTATCAAAGGCGGTTATGCCGGCCCCCGAATGTCTTTATCGGGGGCAGACCCTAATGAGCGAAATACAGGTCTGTATATAACCACTCTTAGCGGCGACCTGAATAGTAACGATGCACAAGTCAAAGACCCTGCTGACCTCTTAAATGAGTTCACCAGGATAGATAACAGCCTCCATATAGTAAAGGGGAGTGGAACTGACGACACGGCTGTGCTGGACGGCTTCACTATCACTGGCGGTAATGCCAAATGGATGAAGGACCAAGGCCTTGGTGGGGGGATGTATAACTACATAGGCAGTCCCACGATTATCAACTGCACATTTAAAGGAAACTCGGCAAGGGGCGGAGGTGGAGGAATGCTGAACGACCACAGCAGCCCGATAATTATTGATTGTGCTTTCATTGAGAACTCAGAATTTAATTTTGGCGGCGGGGGGGTTTTCAACAATATGGACTGCAATGCAACTCTGATTAACTGCACTTTCATCAGAAACTATGCACTATACGGTGGCGGTGTGGGTAACTGGATTAGTAACCTAACGTTGATTGGCTGCACGTTTAGTTCAAACGTAGCCATATATGGCGGCGGAATCCGTATCCATTCTGGGAAGCTAACGGTTAGAGAGTGTATTATATCGGGAAACGTAGCTACAGGTACTCAGTTCGGGGGAGGTGGAGGGATTTCCTGCGAATGTGGGATAATCGCAACAATAACTGACTCTGTCATAACCGGGAACAAGTCAATGGGGTATGGCGGAGGCATCGCCTGCCTTATTTGCGGGGGGTCCACAACAGGCCAGGTTAGAATTGACCGGTGCACTGTAAATGAGAATGTTAGCGAATTGTCTGGCGGGGGAATATTCAGTTCCTATTATATCACTGACATTACAAACTCTACAATCTCAGGCAATCTGGCCAGGTCGGGTGGCGGAGCCTGTTATTTGTACCCTTCTATGACGACGCTGACTAATTGTGCCTTCGTCGGGAACTTGTCAGAAGATAAGGGAGGTGGGGTGTACACCTGCGGCCCAATCTGCACTGTGAATAACTGCACTTTTGTCCAAAACTCTGCCAATTTGGGCGGCGGGATGTGTATTTTAGACCGTAGTAACGCTGCATTTCGAAATTGTATTATTTGGGCCAATACTGCCCAAAATGGCCTGCAGATTGCACTAAAAGACAAAAGCGGTCTATCCATCAATTATAGCGATATACAGGACAGCAAGGGTGGAATTTATGACCCCTGCGGAGGCCTGTCCTGGGGCGAAGGCAATATTGATGCCGACCCTTGTTTCGCTTCACCAGGCTACCGGGACCCGAATGGAACGCCGCAAGACCCAAATGACGACTTCTGGGTCGATGGCGATTATCACCTGAAATCCAAGGCCGGAAGATGGGACGAAAACGAAGGAAGATGGATGAAAGACGAAGTGACGAGTTTGTGTATCGATGCGGGTGACCTGCACAGTCCTATCGGTTTAGAGCCATTTCCAAATGGCGGCATTATCAACATCGGCGCTTATGGCGGCACAGCAGAAGCAAGTAAATCATACTTCGGGGAACCTGTCTGCGAGACAATTGTGGCCGGCGACATCAACGGCGACTGCATCGTAAATTTCAAAGATTTTGCTATTATGGCCTTACATTGGCTTCAGGAACATTAGGGTATAGAAATTGTCGAAAGTCGAATATCGAATAACCGATAATCAATTAACCAATGACTTGCTTGTCGTCAATCGCAACATTATACGAAAGGATAGAAGTATGTGGCTGAAAAAGTCTTTTGCGGCAATTATTCTGGCAATTTGTATCACATCGACAACAAATCTCGCCGGCGCTGTCGAACTAACCGAAGACACCACCTGGTCCGGAACCGTCACTCTTGACAGCAATGTTGTCGTTACGACCGGTGTAGTTTTGACTATTGAGCAGGGGACAACGGTTAGAATGAGTAATGGGGTGACGATAACAGTCTATGGACAACTCCTGGCCGATGGTAACGAAGCCAAACCGATTCTCTTCACTCGCTACCCGAGCGGGAACAGGTGGAAGCAGATTAGGTTCGTTGAGGCAGCAGACAGCCGATTGACGAACTGTATCTTCGAGTATGCTGACTGCGTGGGCGACCACAAGGACTACTATAATCCGGGGCCGAAGAGATACCAGTACCACGAAGCGGTCGTTCTCGTGGCGTCTCACGTCGATTTCGAAAAGTGCGTTTTTCAGAATTTGCCCTCTGCAGGGGGGGAAGGAGATGCCATAGCCATTTTTTCGGATGACCCGAATCACCCCGGAAATGCATCAGCGAATTTCCGGTCCTGCCGGTTTCTCTCAATCGGACAGGGCATACACACCAGATACTCCTACGTTCTGGTGGAGGACTGCTACTTTGTGGGCAAGAACGGCGACAACGACGACGTTGACCTCTATGGTGAAAGCACACCCCCGCCACTCGTGCGGCGCAACCTCTTTGATATGCCGTGTGACGATGACAGGGTCCACCCGACGAAGTGTTCGGCGGTCATCACCGAAAACGTCATCAAAGGAAGCGACAACGACCACGGCATCGTTCTGCGAGACAAGTGCACTCCCATCGTGACTAATAACGTCATCTATAACTGTCCTAACGGCGGCATCGCGGTGGAAAACGCGTGCACGGCCATACTGGTGAACAACACGATTGTCAATTGCGCGAAGGGCATTCACTGTTTTGACCTGGGCAGGGCGGGTTTTCCGTATTACCTGACTCCAGGTGGCGGAACGGCCACGGTAATTAACTGTATCATCTGGGATTGTTCGCCATCTATCAGGCTGGAAGACAGTCCAAATACACAGGCCAAAGACCGCGGCTCTCACATAACGGTCAGTTTCTCCGACATCAAAGGCGGCAGGAATAGCGTATCAGTGTCCGGCACTTATTCGACTGTTATATGGGGAGATGGAAACATCAATGCCGACCCTCAATTTGCTAACCTGAGTGGCGGTGATTATCACCTGAAGTCGCAGGTGGGTAGATGGAACCCAACCAGCCTGATTTGGGTCCCGGACCTTGTCCACAGCCCCTGCATCGACACCGGCGACCCTAATTCAGATTGGACCGCCGAACTATGGCCAAATGGCAGACGCATAAATATGGGGGCCTACGGCGGCACACCAGAGGCAAGCATGTCTCTCTCAAATGCCGGCAATATAGGCGACCTTGACAACAACGGCACTGTTGATTTCCAGGATTTTGCCAAATTCGCTACCGAGTGGGAAACGCAGCGACCTCTTTTACGCGAAGACCTCGACAGAAACAAAATCGTTGATTGTAACGACCTTTCTATCTTTGCAGACAATTGGCTCCACGAAGAATAGAGCATAGCGGATAAAGTGTAAAGGGGAAGCAGAAAATGATTAAGGACGTAATGGGTCGGTTACGGGTGGGTTGAGGGAGGACCCAAGCAATTCCTCGTTCAGGCTTATCTGTGACGGACCACTACACCCAGTGGTTATTGCTCGCAAGAAAAGTTTCGGCTCTCAATCTGAAAAGGTAGCCGGAACCCGTCACCCAACTACTCACTACTCACCACTCACTACTCACTACTGGTTAATTGGTGAGTGGTTAATTGCACAGACTGAAGAAAAGAACACGCGATGCGATGGCTGCCTTCAAGTCTGCGCTTGATAAACTCACCTATCAGCACAAAACCGACCCATCTAAAGTCCTTTTCGATTTGGATTCATCCTAATTTACCCCCTCCCACCTATAACTGGCGGATTACGCCATGTTGTGTTTTAAGGGTGCGGTGTGGGGCGATAGAAACTGTAAAAAATGTAGAGACAAAAAGGTTTTTGAAGGTTAAACTTTTAACCGCAGATTTCACGGATTTACACTGATTATAATCTTTTTTATTGTTACCTTACTCTCATTTAATTTGCGTTAAGCTGTGTAATCCCTCGACTGCGCTCGGGACGGCGTTTGTGGTTATTTTTTATGAGCAAGACTTTCAGTAAAAAACTATCTCAAGACACGAAACGGCGAGTTGACCATACCGCCCATTTACAGCCTCAGCCGACTCGGGACAGCGGTTTTGAGATGGTTTCCAAATATAAGCTCATTTTGATTTACATATTTTTGATTGGGGCAACATTGGCGGTTTACTGGCGGGTTCTTTACAGCGATTTTACCAACTTCGATGACCCAATCTATGTTACCGAGAACCGGTATGTCAACACGGGATTCACCAGAGAGAATATCCAATGGGCATTTGCTGTGGGTAAGATTGCATACTGGCATCCCTTGACGTGGTTATCTCATATACTGGATTGTCAGTTGTATGGATTAAGGCCGGGGATGCACCATCTGACCAGTCTTATTATTCACATAATAAACAGTTTGTTGATATTTGCAGTTTTTAGACGGATGACCGGCGCGGTTTGGAGGAGCGCAGTTGTCGCGGCGATATTCGCATTGCATCCTATCAATGTAGATTCGGTGGCCTGGATAGCGGAACGTAAGAGTGTCATTAGCACGCTGTTCTGGCTATTGACAATGTGGGCATACGCAGGCTATACACAGCGTAGCGGAGTTTGGCGATATTTACTTACGTTATTTCTTTTTGCGCTGGGGCTATTGGCTAAACCGATGCTGGTGACTTTGCCATTTGTTATGTTTATTCTGGATTATTGGCCTCTCGGGAGGCTTCGGTTTGGGCGGCCATCCGAGGAGCGTGGTCGGGGGACTGTGTCAGTCTTTCGCTTAGTGTGGGAAAAGATACCATTTTTTGTTCTTTCAGCGGTTTCGGTTTATTTGTCTTATTTATCGGCCCAGCGTCTCGGCATTACGATATCGACAGAATTTGTGCCTATAAAGTTGCGGATTGCGAACGCTCTGGTTTCATACTTATGTTATATTGGAAAGATAATCTGGCCCCGCAAACTGGCGGTCTTTTATCCATATCCCGGTCAGATAGCCACTTGGCAGAGCATAGGGGCTTTGGTAGTGCTCGTCTGTATAACTATTGTGGTGCTATTGTCGGTCAGGAGAAAGCCTTACCTGGGGGTAGGATGGCTATGGTATGTTGGCACATTGTTACCTGTTATTGGGCTGGTGCAGGCGGGGCTATGGCCGGCTATGGCGGACCGCTGGGCTTATGTGCCCTTAATCGGCATAGCTATCATCGCTGCCTGGGGCGCTGGTGATATTGCGGAAAAATTACGTCTGCGAAGGGCTACGATGATTCTTTCTGCTGGAGCTTGCTTATTAGCTTTGATGGCCGGCGCCTGGATGCAGGTGGGGCACTGGCGTAATAGTTGGACACTTTTTACCAGGGCTCTCGATGTTACGAGCGGCAACTACATAGCGCACCTGAATCTTGGTAATGTCTTTTTGAAAGAGAAGAAGTTTGATGAAGCAATTCAACACTACAAAAAGGCAATTGATATTCACCGCGATTATGATGATGCCCACTATAATCTGGGTATAGCGTTTGGATTGCAGGGAAAGTATGGTGAGGCGATTAAAGAATACAAAATAGTGCTGGGGCTCAAAGAAGACTACTGGAAGGCGCGATTTCACCTGGCGGATGCGTTAGCAAAAGCGGGACGGTTTGATGAAGCTATAAGTCACTACGAAAAGGTTGTTGGGCTTCACCCGGACGATACTGAGGTATATAACAATTTTGCGCTGGCTCTGGTCAAAAAAGGCAGAACCAGCGAGGCCATTGAATACTACAACAAGGCCCTGGCAATCAATCCGGATTCTGTTGAGGTGCTCACCAATCTGGGTAATGCTTTTCTCGACAGAGGAGAATTTGCTCAGGCTATTGCGCAATTCAAAAAGGCCTTGAGTCTAAACCCGAATTTTGCTGAAGGTTGTTATAATCTTGCCAATGCGCTCAGGCAAATGGGACAGCTCGGTGAAGCTGAAACGTATTACCAAAAATCTCTGCGGCTTAACCCTGATAATATCGATGCATATTATGGGCTTGGGGTAGTTTTTGCTGAACAGAAAAAATATGATGAGGCGATTGTGCATCTTGGTAAGGCGATTCAGCTAAAGCCGGATTTTGCGCAAGCTTATTACAATCTGGGAATAATCTTTGCGGAGCGTAACGAAGTTGGTAAGGCAATAGAGCAGTTCCGTCAGGTCCTGCGTATTCATCCTGATGATGCCGAGATGCATTGTAATCTGGGAGTTCTTTTGGTTCGGGATGGGCGTATTGATGAGGCCATCAGCGAGCTTCAAAGGGCTGTGCAATTGGACCCGAATTTAACCAGAGCACGTGAGCAGCTGGAAGCTGCCATAGCCAAAAAGGCTGCTTCAACCCCTAAATGAGAGATATTGGTCAGGATTGGTAAAAAGGTTCCTGCAGTTAGGACTTGTTGCCAAATAGGAGATTGCTTCGTCCCCCGCACCAAACTTTGGTGCGGGTCTCCTCGCAATGACAAACATAGCGTTTTTACGTCATTGCGAGCCCCCGCTGCCTCGCTTTTGCGAAGCAAAACGGCGGGGGCGTGGCAAGCTCAATCCCACAAAGTGGAGTTTGACAACAGACCCAGTTATTAGGCTCAGGTAAGCTGCCAAGCTGACAGAGAAAAAAAACTTTGGCAGGATTTTGGTAGAGGCGGATACCGGCAAAGGTCACTGCAAAGTCTTTTTGGAGTAGCACTTATGAAAACGGCCAGATTAGTATAAGATTTGGCACAGTATTTGCAGACTTAAAGTATATATGACTATGGCTTGGGGTCTATCAAAGCTCGATGAGGTAAATGTGCTGGCCAGCGGGGCGAGCTGGGCGTGGCCGGAAGCTGTCCGGTATATCTTTCGGCCAAGGGGGGTCAACCTGCTGGTTGCGGATAGCACAGATGAGTTTGTCAATGTTATCCGTAAGAGATGGATTCATACAACAATTTTGGATATGGATTCGGAGGAATCAGATGGTCTGGCGACCATCAAGATTATCCGGATAGATTATCCGCTGATGCCGTGCATCTTATTGGCCAGTGTTGCTGGTGAGGAGCTGCTTGAAGAGGCGCTGCGGCTTGGTGTATTTAGCGTGATTGATAAGCCTGTTGATATGGGCGTTCTGCGTGAGCAGTTGAACAGGCTGTTTATAAAGAGGTATAATAGCAGTGTTTTTGCAGAATGAATAGATTGAAAAGGTGGAGAGTTTTTTGATTTGTCCCGTAGCCCTGCACCGTCTGGTGCAGGGTAACGGGATTTGAAAGGAGTAAGGACAAAATGAAGATTCGACCATTGGCAGACAAAGTGCTTGTTCAACGTCTGGAGGCAGAAAACAAAACGGCAGGCGGGATAGTTCTGCCGGACACCGCTAAAGAAAAGCCTCAAAGAGGTAAGATTGTCAGCGTCGGTGAGGGCAAAGTGCTGGAGGACGGGACGGTGAGAAAATTGCAGGTGAAAAAAGGCGACATCGTGCTTTTCACCAGCTACGCTGGAACGGAGATAAAGATAGAGGGCAAAGAATATCTGATTATGAGTGAGTCAGATATTATGGCGGTCATTGAGTAATAACAGGAGGTTTATTCAAAAAAGAATTTACGATACAATTGCAAATTTAGAATCGTTAAAAAAGGAGAAAAACAGATATGGCAGCTAAAAAGATAGCTTATGGAACTAATGCACGTGCAGCCATTCGGGAAGGAGTAAAGAAGCTGGCAAAGGCGGTGAAGATTACCCTCGGCCCTTGTGGCAGGAACGTAGTTCTGGAAAAATCGTTTGGTTCGCCGACCATCACCAAAGACGGCGTTACGGTGGCCAAGGAAATTGAATTGGAAGACTCATACGAAAATATGGGGGCGCAGATGGTCAAGGAGGTGGCTTCAAAGACCTCGACTGTGGCCGGCGACGGAACAACGACCGCGACCATTCTGGCCGAAAGTATATTCGACGAAGGCCTGCGAAACATCACAGCCGGGGCCAACGCAATGCAGGTGAAACGCGGCATAGAAAAGGCTGTGGATGTAATTGTTGAAGAGCTAAAGAAAATGAGCATACCCGTTGAGTCGGGCAAACAGATTGAACAGGTGGCAACCTGCTCGGCAAACCAGGATGTCGAGATTGGCAAGAAGCTGGCTGAGGCAATGGATAAGGTCGGTAAAGACGGCGTCATTACCGTCGAGGAGGGACAGTCGCTTGAGACAATTGTTGAGCTTGTTGAAGGTATGCAGTTCGACAGAGGATACCTCAGTCCACACTTTATAAACAACATCGAGAATATGACAGTGGAGCTGGAGAAGCCATATATTCTCGTCCACGAAAAGAAGATAAGTTCTGTAAAATCTTTGGTTCCATTGCTCGAGAAGGTTGCCAGGCAGGGCAAGCCTTTATTGATTATCGCTGAGGAGGTGGAAGGAGAAGCATTGGCGACCCTGGTTGTCAATAAGCTGCGTGGCGTGTTGCAGTGTGCTGCGGTTAAAGCCCCGGGCTTTGGTGACAGGCGCAAGGCGCTACTCAGTGACATTGCTACTCTTACCGGTGCCGAAGCCATTTTTGAGGACCTTGGACTTCAGTTGGAGAACATTGAGCTGCGGCAGCTTGGCAGGGCAAAGCGAATTACCATTGACAAAGACGCCACCACGATTATCGAAGGCGGTGGGAGCACAGAGGCAATTAAGGGCAGGATTGAGCAGATTAAAAGCGAGATTGAGAAATCCACCAGCGATTATGATATTGAGAAGCTGCAGGAGAGATTGGCGAAATTGGCCGGCGGCGTGGCTATTGTTAAGGTGGGCGCAGCAACTGAGACGGAAGTGAAAGAAAAGAAGGCACGAGTTGAGGATGCCCTGCACGCCTGTCGGGCGGCGGTGGAAGAAGGGATTTTAGCCGGCGGCGGCGTGGCAATGCTCAGGGTGCTGCCGGCATTAGACAAAATCAAAACCATCGGCGACGAGAAGGTCGGCATCGATATAGTTCGCAGAGCCGTAGTAGCGCCGATTAAGCAGATAGCCGAGAATGCCGGGCTCGACGGCTCAATCGTGGCCCAGAAAGTTATAGAGAGCAAGGAAAAGAATTTTGGCTACGATGCGCTGCGCAAAGAGTATGGCGATATGGTTGAGTTCGGCGTGATTGTGCCGACAAAGGTTGAGAGAATCGCCCTGCAGAACGGCGCCTCGATTGCATCTCTTCTTTTGACGACCGATGCGATAGTCAGTGAGATTCCGGAAAAGAAGGAGAAGGCTCCCGGTATGCCGCAGGGTGGAGGCGAAATGTATTAGTCCGTCGCTCGTGTGAAGGAAAATTAGCCACGAAGGCACAAAGGCACAAAAAAAATATACTATGAATCTTAGAGCGTCTAACATAATGAAAAAGACACAGATTAACTCTGTTGATATTAGACACGGATTAACACAGATTTACACTGTTTATAATTCTCTGTGCCCTCTGTGTTCTCTGTGGCTAAAAATGAAATAAATTTACTCTGTAGCTAAACTTCTTTTTGTTAGAGTCTTTTAGTGTCTTAGTGCCTTTGTGGCAATACATGAAAAAATGAATTTTCGATTTTACACAAATGCAATCTCTCAGGCATCCAGAAAAGTTGCATCGGGAATATTCATCGTTGGATTGGTGCTGGTTGGTTTTGGTGTTATTATTCTGGCCTTGCCTGAGATTTTTGCTTTTCTGGCTGCTGCGGTATTCTTTATCGCAGGGCTTGGCTGTGCAATTACCGCCGTCAAAATCTTCCTGGCACAGAGAAAGCTGAACAAAATCAACAAAAATAATATCGGGGATGGTTCACAAGGCTGCAGAAAAAACGTCCAAATCCACATTGAAGAACACTATGACCGATAGTGTATCCAGCAGTCTAAAATTTGAGCAGAAATTGAAACATGCACAAGTGCATAAGGCATAAGTATTCGCCTTTGGTAAATAAATCCGCCATACGGAGTGGCGGATAAACTCCAGAGGATAAGATAAAATAAGAAAAAATGAAAAAAGGATAAAAAAATTTAAAATTAGGAGGGTTTTTGACGAAAACTTTGAAAATGGGTCGGTTAGCAATAGCTAAAGGATTGATTTTATAGGACATATTCGTTTTTAAGCGAAAAATGAGGGTAAAAATGAGCACTTTTTTGCACTTTTTTGTCAGAAATTAGCAACTTTTTGCTACTTTTTGCAAAAATGAGTTACTTTTTGAGCCGTTTTGAGCAGGTTTTTTAACACCAAGACACGAAGGTAAAAGACACAAAAGCAACCACAGATAAACTATGAAACCGGAGCCTCCAGGCAGAGGTTATAATACGGGATCGTTAAACGTCCCAAGATTTTTACGTGGTCACGATGTGTAAGCGTGCCACAATAACCTTTAAGCTTAAGGAG
>Ga0315279_10003005_pt1 | contig 24271 bp, 14 predicted proteins | sample YL17G06_20_MG_FD_203694 | JGI IMG/M metagenome (GOLD analysis project Ga0315279, IMG submission 203694) | Sediment microbial communities from Yellowstone Lake, YNP, Wyoming, USA - YL17G06_20 | ecosystem: Environmental > Aquatic > Freshwater > Lake > Sediment | place: USA: Wyoming | collected...
TTACCTTATCATGCCCCGGATATGCTAAACGTCCGAATCGGGCAATTGACGTTTGGGGACTTTCACCCCACAAGATCAGCGGCCTTACCGGCTGCTCATAAAGCTGAGGAGCCTGACTGCCTGTTCCATCTGAATCCACCCTCCATCATAATTACGGCACGGTCTCCCGTCGAGGGGGAGGGGGTAGTTGTTATTTTCATGGTGCACGGGTTACGTAGCCGTCATAAGTCATAGGTTCCGCAATTTTGGATCCAAAGAATCCCTCAACCCATCTCCCAGAAGGTTGAATCCCAACACCGTGATCATAATCGCTATCCCAGGGAGAGTTGCAATATGGGGAGCAGAGAGAAGAAAATCTCTGCCTGAACTTACCATCAACCCCCAAGAAGGAGTAGGTGGCTGAATCCCTAAGCCCAGAAAACTGAGGGCAGCCTCTATTAAAATGGCATTGGCCATATAAAGTGTAGAATAGACGATAACAGGAGATATAAAGTTTGGGATGATATGATTGAATATGATTCGCGCGTCGGATGCACCAATAGCCCTCGCGGCCTGGATATAATCTGCTTTTTTAATCGTGATCACTGAAGCCCGTATGATTCTGGCAAATCCAGGGATGGCCCAGATACCTACCGCAATCGTCGTATTCAATATTCCAGGACCAATGGCGCTCACCACCGCAATCGCTAAAAGCAAATAAGGAAAAGCGAGCAGTATATCGAGAATTCGCATGATAAGATTATCAACCACCCCACCGAAAAAGCCTGAGGCTGTTCCCAAAATCATCCCAAACACCAGGGCAATGGCAATCGAGATCGTTCCTACTAAGAGAGCTGCCCGGGTGCCATAAATGAGACGGCTCAAGATATCCCGTCCAAATTCATCTGCCCCTAAGAGAAATTTACCCCCTGGTTTTGTCCGTTTGTCCGGGAGGGATTGAAGGGTTGGATCATAGGGTGCGAGGAACGGAGCAGAGATCGCAATGATTAGAAGCCCGACCACAATTCCAAAGCCCGCCACAGCCAATCGGTTTTTAAGAAAGTGGCTCCAGAATTCCTGCATCGGAGACGGTAAACTCTGATGCCTCATTTATAGCTCACCCTTGGATCCAGAAACGAATAGGAAAGGTCTACAATCAGGTTAATCAGCACAAATGCAAGGGCAAAAATAAGCACTGCTCCCTGAAGCAGGATATAATCCCTTGCGAAAATAGCCCTTACCATCAACCTTCCAAGACCTGGCCATGCAAAAACTGTTTCCGTGAGGATAGCCCCTCCCATGAGTTGGCCCATCTGAAGACCAGAAAGGGTGACAATGGGAATCAACGCATTTTTGAGGGCATGCCTCAGGATCACCACTTTTTTAGAAAGGCCTTTTGCTCTCGCAGTTCTCACATAGTCCTCTTTTAAGACTTCTAACAGGCTGGAGCGGGTCATTCTTGAGATCATGGCGATGGAGGGAAGGGAGAGAGTGAATGCAGGAAGGATGAGATGTTTGAATGACCCTGTTCCTCCGGTGGGAAGAAGTCTCAACCAAAAACTGAAGATGACAATCAGAACCAGGCCGATCCAGAAAACGGGCATGGATAAACCAAAAAGGGAGACAATCCGGTTGATGTTATCGAAAAATGAATTGGGCTTGACAGCAGACAGGATCCCAACGCTCACACCAATGAGAATAGCGATCATCATCGCCGCAAAGGTCAGTTCCAAGGTGGCGGGCCAGACATCCGAGATTTCTTTTGTGACCGCCCTATTCTCCCGGATGGAGCGGCCCATATCGCCCTTGGCAAGATGTTTTAAATAGAGAAGATATCGCGTGAGAAGAGGCTTATCCAATCCTAATGCAGTGCGAACATTCTGAACGGCCTCTTTTGTAGCATGTTCACCCAACATTAACTCTGCCGGGTCCCCTGGGACGAGTTCGATGGTCAGCATCACGATGAAGATCACACCGAGGATCGTAGGAATAGCCAACAGCAATCGTTTAATGACGAATCCTGTCATGGCCCCGTCAACCCCCACCCTTCCCTCCCCCCAATAAGGGGGAGGGAATTCTTTGGGAGTTATTTATCCAACCAGGTATCTCCAAAACCCAAGTTATATTCCACGGAGTGGGCTTTAAAACCCTTTACATAGTTTCGACTCACATAGATCATGTTGGAATTATAAATGGGAAGCATCACCACATCTTTGGCAAGAAGGTCTTGGACTTCTCCGTAAAGCCTTTCCCTTTTCTTCGCATCCAGCGTTGCCCTCGCCTCTTCGACCAGTTTATCAACTTTGGGATTGTTGTAGCGATAAGAATTCCAAGAGGTAGGTGGAATCCCTTTGGAATGGAAGAGGTTATAGAAAGAGTAATCTCCATCTGCATTGGTGGTAATCCACGCCAGGGTAAACATATGGTGATCCAATTTAGGTGAACGGATCTGAGTAAATACAGATCCCCATTCCCCGAACTGAAGGTTCACATCGACACCGATCTCTTTCAGCATCGCCTGAACCGCCTCCGTCACCTCTCCGTCCTTCATGTATCTTCCTCTCGCTGCAATATGGGAAAGGGTCAGCTTCTCATCCCCTTTTCTCAAGATTTTATCAGGACCGGGTTTCCACCCCGCCTCAGCCAGAAGCGCCAATGCCTTAGCCTTATCATATGGATAGAGCTTCTCCAAATTCATGTCCTTGAAACCAAAAACTCCGGGAGAGACATAGCTTCTCGGTTTTGTGGCTGCCCCTTCCATAATATGTTTAATAAGGTAATCCACATTGACAGCATGAGCCAGGGCTCTTCTCACTCTCACATCATCTAAAGGAGGCTTAGAAAGGTTGAGTCCCATGTGTAAAACTTGAAGTCCAGTTGTTTTATGAACAACAAAGGTTTTGTCCTTTTCGAAATTGGCGATTTCTGCTGGAGCCACGTGGATGATGAAATCTACTTCTCCAGTTTTAAGGGCAATGGTCCTTGCCCCTTCTTCAGGAATGACTCGGAAAACCACCTGATCGAGAAGGGCCTTTTTCCCCCAATAATCCTCATTCCTCACCAGGGTGATGTGATCATTGGTCTTCCATTCTTTAAATTTGAATGGCCCTGTCCCGACGGGACTCCGAGCGAAGTCCGGGCCCATATTCTTAACGGCTGTGGGGCTGAGGATTCCAGTGTAGCACATAGCCATGCTTCTTAAAATCGGCCCATAAGGCTCTTTGGTAATGACATCCACGATATAGTCGTCAATGATCTCTACCCGGTCGATCGGGCCTGCGAGGCTTGCCCATCGAGCCTGGGGCGTGGAATGGTAAGCCTTCTCAAATGTGAATTTGACTGCCTCTGCATTAAACGGAGTTCCATCGTGGAACTTCACCCCCTTGCGGAGGGTAAACCTCACCTTTTCAGGAGATAAGACTTTATAGTCTGTGGCCAATTTGTACGTAATCTTCATGTCGTGGTCAAGGATAAGCAATGGTTCCAGGATATTGAAATAGACCCATGCACCCGGAGCGGTTGTCTCGAAAGCAGGATCCAAAGAGACTGGGTCAGTCGGTCTTCCAATGGTTAATGTTCCACCCTTTTTTTGGGCAACGGCGACACTATTTAGCATCACGGCCATTGATAAGATAATCACCCATACCAATATGATCTTTTTCATCATGAACCCTCCTTTTCTATAAGAAAATGATTAAAAACGAAACTGGTTCATCACCTCCTTCGATAGAACATTTGAAACAACTTCTCATCATCCTTCCAGTCCCAATTCCTGGATTGCTTCGCAACATTGTTTAAAAAGATGGACCACACGATTCTGCTGACGAATGAGTTCTGTCTTTAAAAATTTAAAGTCTTCCTCCTGTGGATTCAGTTGAGACAGCCCTGAAACAGAACCCAATCCAGGTAGGGGTGGAATGGGAATGGCCAGATCATGATCAAAAGGCCCCACCGAAGTGTAGTTGAGAGGAATAAGATTTCGGCTCAATTTAATCAGGCAGGCGTTGATCCGATTCAATTTCGATAGGCTCCTCCTTGAATCGATCTGGCGATCGATCGCCTGATTCATCTTCTTTGCCAGACGCAAAAAAATCTTGGCTGCGCTGACCGATGCCGATAAATCCATGAGACCCTTTGAAACCTGATCGGACTCCTCCAGTCTCTTGAGAATCTCCCTTCCCATGGTTTCTTCATTGAAAGGGAGCACTGGGCTATTACAGAGCCGCGAGACAGATGACAAATAGATCCGCGTATCCAGGGCAAGGATTTCTGGATCGATCTTATCCAGAGTGTCATCTTTCGTATGCCACCACCAGGGAAGACCACCCGTTCCTATGAAGCTGGCTGTAGCCGTGCTTTTTCCCGGACCATTCTGGGAAGGTACGCCTGAAAGATCCATAAAAAGAGATGGAAGGCCGACTCCCCAGAAGGATTGATCTCCAGCTCTCGGAGAGTGCCTTGCCTTCACCCGCTGCCTTGTACAGTCGAAGATCAATTTCTCAGTTAGGTCCCAGGTGTCTTCTGTACCAAAGAGATTAGAATAATCGGTGGCCCCCTTTGCCCCGATACAATCAACATTAAGATGAGCAATCCCATTTCGGTAAAGCTCTTCCCAGAAATGGTCCGCATACCACGTGGAGCCAGAATACCTTCCCTGGGAATGTCCAGACCAGAAGGCAAACTTCACCCCCCTGCGCATACCAGATCTATTTTTTTGAAGAAGCCTGGCAATTTCGAGCATGGCAGCATTTGCCCCAGCATTGTCTTGAGCTCCAAAGTGCCAACTATCCACATGGCCACTCAAGAGAAGGAACCTTTCCCTTTCCACCTGTCCCATCAGATCGCCCGTCAGAACAGGAATCCTCTTAAAGCCCGTCCATACCTTCGTCCTGATTTGAATGATTACGGGCCGATTCCGAAGGTATTCTTTCAGAAGATCCCCATCCCTTCTCAAGATGCAAAGACAGGGGATCTTTGGGATCAGATGTTTCTTTGAAAAAGTGGGGGTTCCCCATAGGGTGGTGATGATCATGTGGTGAAGATGGTCATCTCCAGCAGCAATAAGTCCTGCTGCCCCAAAATCTTCAGCCCTTCTTGCTGCCTTTGGAGATGGAAGGCCGTCGATGAGAAGAATCTTCCCTGAAACATCTTTTCCAGCATAATCCGAATCCTCTCCAAGGCCCAGATAGACCAGTTCTCCTGTGAATCCCCCTTCGGGTGTGGAGGTTGAGAAGGAAGGGGGTATGCCTTCGATCTTTTTCGATTCCGGCGAAATGATTTCAAGCCAGCCTGCTTCCGGAAGGCTAATAAAAGAATCAAATTCATCCCGGTAAACCGAAAGTTTGAGAGACTTTAATTCCTTTTCAATGGAGTCGAAAGCCCTCTTCTCTCCCTCTGAACCGGACTCCCTCGGCCACTGACAGATCATCTGAATATGCTTCATCAGATTCTCTATCGAAAGATCTGAATGTATTTTATTCTCTAACGGATCAACGTAAGCAGTGAACTTCGGCACGATGCACCTTGATGAGATCATCCAGATTTTCCCATTTCATGGGACGTCTCCCGTCTTCAATTTCATGAATCAGTTGAATGAGCCTTTGGGTAATAGGACATTGAAGGCCAATCGCTTCACCTTTTCGAACAACCCCTCCAATCAGTACATCCACCTCCGTCTTTCTTTTTTTCACAGCTAAGTCCCGCCAGATACCCGTTTTCCCCTTTGTCTGGCTTTTATAATGGTTCGCAATCATATTCATCGCTTTCCTGAGACTTTCCTGATCGCCTCCGAGGGCTTTCCAGAATAATTCTGGGAGGAATTCGTCAAAAGGTTCGATCTTGATTTGATAAGCATTGGCAACTTTTAATAATTCACAGACCAGAGCTACGAACATCTCTTGAATAGGTTTTGAACGAAGAACGATCTCGTAGACAGGCTCATCCACGAGGGCAGTGGCTACCAGCAAGGCACCATAACAGACTTTACTCCATTTATAACCCCAGAGGTTATCTGTCATCTGCGTTAACAGGGCTTTGTTCAGGAGAGCACTGATTTGCTTTAGCCTTTCTGTAATTTTCCCATTGAGTTCGCCCAGGATGAGGCTTCCCTCACCACCATAAAGGATGTGGCCTGGAGCGATATAGTCTGCAGAGAAATTGACTAAGGCTCCCATGGTTCGCTCCGTGCCAATCTGTTCTGCGATCAACTCTTCATTAAGCCCATTCTGAAGAGAGACAACAGTTGAGTTTTTCTCAATCAATGATTTTATCATTTTAACCGCATCCAAAGTATGATGAGCCTTGACAGCTAAAAAGACAAGATCAAGAGGAGGTTTCAACTCTTCTGGGAGGAGAGCCTTCACCTTCACATTAAATCCCTTTCCATCATCTTCGATGAAAAGACCTTTTCTATTCACGGTCTCTATATGGGCCTCCACTGTATCGACCAGAAGGATCTCCTCTCCGGCTCTGACCAGCCTTGCCCCGATTGTCCCACCAATGGCTCCAGATCCCCAGATCACTATTTTGGACATGCTATTTGCTCCAATAGCTTTGAGAAATACCATACCCTAACAACCCTGTCAATTTGAGTGGCAGAGAAAGTTTCTCACCTTAAACTTGGATCTAAAATATCCCTCAATCCATCTCCGAAGAGGTTAAACCCCAATACAAGAATAAAGATGGCACACCCCGGAAAGGCGGCCACATGAGGAGCATTCTGTATATACTGCCTGCCCTCGCTCAACATCGCACCCCACTCCGGTGTGGGAGGCTGGGCACCCAGACCTAAAAAACCCAGAGCAGCAGCCTGAAGTACAGCCGTCCCCATACCCAATGTCGCATAGACAATAATCGGTGGGATGGTATTGGGGAAGATGTGGAGAGCGATGATGCGGAGGTTGCTTCCACCCAGAGATCTCACGGCTTGCACGAAGAGTTGTTCTTTCAAAGAGAGAACTGAACTCCGGACAATCCTGGCGTAATGTGGAATATAGACAATTCCCACGGCAATCATTGTATTTAAAAGGCTGGGGCCCAAAATAGCCGTGATAAAAATTGCCAGGAGGATCGCTGGAAACGCCAGCATGATATCCATGAATCTCATGATCGGCTCATCCACTCTTTTTCCATAGAAACCGGAGAGAAGACCCAGGATCGTTCCAGGCAGGAGTGAGATAGAAACAGCAATAAGACCGATAATGATCGAAATACGGCTTCCATAGATCACACGACTGAGAATATCACGGCCAAGGCTGTCGGTCCCAAATGGATGGGTCCATGAAGGTCCTTTCAATCGATTGATCGGTTCAGGTACTAAAGGATTATAAGGCGAAATCCATGGTCCGATGAAAGCCAAAACGATGAGAAGCATGATGAGGATTAACCCCATCATCGCAGTTTTATTCCTTTTTAATCCTGAAAGTGCTTCAACTCTTTCCATCGGTCTTCAGCCTCGGGTCAAGGTAAAAATATAGAATGTCCACAATGAGGTTCACTAATACCATGATCGCAGCGAAAAGAAGGATACATCCCTGAACAGCGGGATAGTCTCTCGCTAAAAGAGAGTCCACCACATACCGGCCCAATCCAGGCCAGGAAAAAATGGTCTCGGTTAATACTGCCCCTCCGAGCAGAAGCCCGAAGTTTAGCCCAATCACCGTAATAATGGGGAGAAAAGCATTCTTTAGCGCATGTTGGAAGATAACCGTGCGATGGCTCAATCCCTTTGCCCGGGCTGTTCTTATATAGTCCTTTGACATCACTTCGAGCATGCTCGAGCGCGTCATCCGGGCAATGATTGCCATGGGAATGGTGGCTAAGGTGAATCCCGGAAGGATAAGATGCTTCGAAGAATTGAGAAAAAGGTGGAGATCCCCACTTAAGAGACTATCTAAGATTACTAAACCGGTAATAATATGGTGATCCAGTCCCATGGTAAAACGTCCCATCATAGGTAGGATGCCCCATTTCACAGAGAACAGGTACATGAGCATTAATCCCAGCCAGAAGATGGGCATCGATATTCCCACCAAAGCCATCACCATGGAGAAGTAGTCAAAGATCGAATATCTTCGGACCGAGGAGATCACTCCTGCCATGATACCAATGAAACTCGATATCAACATGGCCACAATGGAGAGTTCCACCGTAGCCAGGAATCGCACAAACACCTCCTGAGAGACAGGGACGTTGGAACGAATCGACATCCCCATATCCCCTTTCAACAAGTTCTTGGCATAGACATAGTACTGATAAGGATAGGATCGATCGAGTCCTAATTTATCTCGAATCCTGGCTACATCCTGAGGAGAGGCGAATTCCCCTACGAGAAGATGGGCGGGGTCTCCAGGAATGAGACGAAGCATTAAAAAGACTAATATGGAGACCCCGATGAGAATAAAGATGAGATGAAATAGACGTCTTGAGATGAATCGGGCCAATAATTTTTACACCATTATTTACGGACACGCGGCACGGACACGGTCACGATCTTACTTCTCCTTCCAGATCATCTGGAACGAATTCAATCCATTGGGACGCAATGGCACGTCATGCAATTTTTTGTTATAAACTCTGATAGTAGTTGAATGGGCCAAAGGAACCCAAGGCACCTCTTCATGGAAGATCTCTTGAGCCCTTAAATAGTTGCTGGCCCTTTTTGCTTTTTCGAATACAGATTGTGCATCCTTGACCAGTTTATCAAACTCCGCATTCTCCCAAAAGGCAATATTGGCAGCTGGCGGTTTTGCATTTTCTGAACTTAGAAGGCCGTAAAGGAAATTATCCGGATCAGCATTTCCTCCCAGCCAGCCCAGCATACACATATCGTGTTCCCCTTTTGCTGTTTTATCCAGATAAACACCCCATTCATAGCGAACGATCTTAGCATTGATTCCCACTGCTGCCAGGTAACCCTGGATCAGTTCTGCCGTTTTCACCGGCTCAGGCATGTACGCTCTCGAAACAGGCATTGCCCAAAGTTCAATGTCAAACCCTTTCGGATAACCTGCCTTTGCAAGAAGATCCTTTGCTTTCTGAACGCTATAATCGTAATCGCCGATCTTGTAATTATAACCCCACATGCTTGGAGGAAAGGGATTGGTTGCAGGAACGGCTTGACCTCGGAAGATAGTTTTTATAATGGTTTGTTTGTCAATGGCATGGCTAATCGCCTGGCGCACCAATTTATTGCTGAGGATTGGCTTCTTTGTATTAATCGCAAGATATCCTATATTGACACTGGGACGGTCGATTACCTTAAAGTTTGGATTGCTTTTTGCCATCTGGTTGGAATCCGGATCTAAGTCATCGACGATATCAACCGCTCCTGATTGAAGCGCCATGAAACGGGCAGCCACTTCAGGAATTGCCTTTAAAATGATCTTGTCTAAATGGGGTTTTTGACCCCAGTAGTCGTCATTCCGCTCAAGAATAATCTGATCATCCTTGATCCATTTGACGAACTTAAAAGGTCCCGTCCCAACAGGATTCCGCCCAATATCCTCTTTATATTTCTCGATTGCAGCGGGCGAAAGAATGGGGCAGAGCCATAGCGCTAAGTTGGCAACCAGCGGAGCATAGGGTTTTTCGGTTCTCAGAGCAACGGTATAGTCATCAATGACCTTGACCTCCTTAACCGGACCAAGACCCAAGGCGGGATATCGCCATGTGCCGTACTTATAGAAGGGATGGTTCTTATCAATGACGCGTTCGAAAGAAACCTTTACCGCATTGGCGTTAAAGGGTGTCCCATCGTGAAACTTCACACCTTTTCTCAGTTTGAAGGTCCAGACAAGACCGTCCTTCGAAACCTCCCAGGAGGTAGCCAGTTGCGGCTCTACATCCATGGTATCTCTCTTAAACATTACAAGATTTTCTAAAACCTGAATCCCTCCCTTGATCGATTCTCCATCTGTGGCCTGGGCAAGGTCAAGAGTGACCGAGTCCCCTCCCCTGCCCCAGGTGAGTGTTCCACCCTTCACAGGTGCCTGCGCAAAGATCATAGACGGAATCATTAAAAATCCTGCCAAAATTAGAAAAAATAACTGGACTCTTTTCATAATCTCCCTCCTTCCTATTGATATCAGTTTCCTATTATTCCACATTCCGCAATCTGCATTCTAAAATTTTCTTATCCCTCCCCCCTTTCCAAACTATTTTAAAACCAAAGGCCTCTCTCGGTACCACATGAAATGGGCTTCATCACCTTCACACAAGTAAACTTTATTAACACGAAAATCTAAATAGTTCAATAACTTTAAGATGGCAAGATTTGTTTGGAGGTGGGCAGAGGCACAAATCTTCAGCAATTCTCCCCTGGCGGTTTCATCAGCCACCTCGGTGATGAAATCAAAAGAGGTGATATGAGGGTAACGATAAGAATAATTGGTTCGTTGGAACCTCCCCTGAAGTGGAAGGATTGGAACATCTCGGCTGAAGCGGTATAATTTTTTAAACCATCTCTGCCGATATTTCCAGTAACGCTCTGAAAAGGTGTGATTCCACTTCGTGATCGTTTTGTCGTTTGAAATTGTCCTCGCAATCCAATTTCCAAATAACTCAGCATTGATCCGTAGGGGTGAGTTTGCCTTCTTTTCTAAATGTGGAAGGTAGAGATATAATAAGGCCCTTGGGATCCACCATTCCCTAAATCGGAAAGGAGCATAACCTGAAAAAGGTTGTTCCCATTCATGGGATGGGAACCCGTGGTTATCGACGCATATATCCGGAAGCCACCTCTGATAGATGGCGGGTTTGACTTTGGCTTCCCCAAAAGGTGTTTGAGGATTGAAATACTCTTTATAATACTCCTGACCTGCCTGATTATATCGCCCAGCGTGTAATTTATCGGTGGGAGTCAACCTCAGCATTTCCTCCAAAATCACCATCCCATCAACATTCTCCATCGGATTGATCACGACATTAGCTTTTTTGAGAAACTGTTGAAAGCGCGGCTGTGTAGCAAGAAGATGTGAAAGTTTTAATCCTGCATTTGTGCTCGATATTTCATTGGCATGATGGCGACAATTGATGAAAAATGTAGGTCTAAAAACCATCCTTTTAGCATGAGAAATGAATTTGCTTGTAAAAGGATGAGTGTTTTCTATGGAGTAGATGGGGCGCCCTCCAGAGGAGCATCCCTCTTCAGCCACATAAACACCAGGAAGGCTTTCCAAGGACCTGATGATCCTTATACCCTCTTGATATCCAATGGGTCTCTCCATTGGAATTTCGATCGGTATCCTCATTTTCTTTCTATTAAAAATCTTAACCTTTGTAGAAAAATCGGTCCCAAAAGCGATCAATCGAAACCCTCTTTTAGCAGAATGACTTTCCTCTAAAATTCTTGAAATTTTAAAAACCCCATCCTTCGAATCACCATAAGATTTTAGACATTTTTTTAACCACCCAAGGTTCCCTTTTTTCTCTATCTCTATAAAAAAATCAATTCCAATCTTTAATCGGTTTAACAAAATCCCATTAAACGAAATCCTAACTCCATCTATCTCTTGAGAAGTTGGCATTGTCTCCCCGGACTGATGAACCAATTTGAACTTCATTCTCCCATTTCTGCTTTGGAAGTTTGGATGGATGACCGGAAGCACCCTTCCCAGAAATAGATTTTTAATTCCTTTATTCTTCAACCAATGAGAGAAGAAATCTAACGTAACAAAATAGATTTCCTCGTGGAGCGCCTCCAGAGGAGAAATCCGTTCTTCACCCACCCCTAATGGCTCCATAGGATAATCAAAATAGATATCAAAGCGGAGCTCTTCAAAGATCGGCTGAGGAAAATATACTCTTTTCCTTGATAGAACCTTATTAGCCTCTTTTCCGATTAGGGAAAGGATCTCACTTTGATAAATCTCCCAGATTCGTTCAATCCCCGTCTTTACCCTTTGATTGACGACCTCCTTCCCAGCTACCCTCATCCTCACCCAGCCTGTGGCGGGATGGACCTTCCCTGATCGTGGGAAAGGATTGAGATAGAGTTGATTCACCCATTCGGGTGAAAATTGGTTTTCATAAACCATACTCTTCTTCCGCCATGCACGAACCCGATAAACCTCTTTAGTCCTCGAATCCTTTTTAAATTCGATCTTTTCCTTTGGAATGGAAAGGCGTGCGCTGAGTATTTCATCAATGGGATAGATCTCTTGAAGCCATCGAATCGGTTCTTCCAACCCATGGTCCCTAAATTCTTTAAAAGAGATCTCGATTCGATCGATCTTCATTCCTGCGATCTCTTTTAAAACAACCTCCCTCATCCAGCTCAATCCAGGTTTATAAGCATTCAAAACAGTGATAGCTATCTCTTCTTCATGTATCCCAATCCCCTTCAGCCATCTTTCTATCCCCTTTTTAAATTCCATCCTCACTTTCTCAGACCTTGTTAAAAAAATCTGAATCTCAACAGCATTGGGTTTAGATCCCCTATTTTTTAATCCTTCTTTTAGTATCCTTAAAATCTCTTTCTTCTCGTCAGGAATGCTGTATTCCTTTACAATCTTTTCAGCAGGAACCGTCTCCTTTGATGCCCCTCTTCTTGAAATAAACCTTCTGAGGTCCTCTGAAAATATTTTTATTGAGTTGAAAACAGGGTCCTCCACCCCTTTTGAACTGATGGAAATTTGGCTGAGGCGTCTTAAAAGCCCTCTTAACCCCTTCTCTTCACCACAGATCAAGACATCCGGGAGTTTCTTCTTTGACGGAAGTAAGAATATCCCTGGCTCCCCTCCAAAACTGAACTTTTCCCTCACGTTTACCCTCTCCCCTAATGGGAGAGGGATGGGGTGAGGGGGGAACGGGAATACAAATGACCTGAGATATTTCAAATCTTCTTTTGTGCCAATATATATGCAGTTTCCCGTTTTTTTCGGTTTTTCCTCCAATGGGAATGTGAGTGGAAGGGATAAGGAAAGGGTCTCTAATCCCATCCTGGCAGTAAAGTTTACAGCTTCGGCTGCTGTATCTAATCCCAGATGGCTGAATAGAAGAACTTTATAAGGGAAAAAAACGTGCAGAGGATTTTTGAAAGAATTGCAGTAGAAACCCCGATTGGAAAACAGATTTAAAAGATCGAATCCTTTTCTTCTTCTTTCCCTTTTTACTGGCATTCCTTTATGGAGCGACGCCTTTCTCGAAATCAAAGAGAAGGCGAATTCCCTGATGGACTTAGCCAATGAGTTCTCGTCACCTCCGCTTATGAAATAATCACCTTCTTTTTTCTTCGAATAAATTTCTCCCAGTTCATTATTGATCCCAATAAAAAGATGGTGATGGAAGCAAGGATCCCTCTCTTCATTCGATTTCGCCAAAGGAAGGTTCATCCCCATTGTCTCAAATCCTAAAGAGGCTGAGAGGTCCATTACCGCACTCAGAATAGTTGGATTTGAACAGGAAGGGTTGAGGTGAAGTTGGAGGTCAATAGTGTCAGTGATTCCATCTCTGTCCCGGTCGAGAAAAATTTTCTTAAGTTTGATTTGCTTTAAATCCATTGAGGGTTAAAGGTATCATCGTGAAAAAACTTTGTCAATTTTGAATACCTTTTTTTGCAACTATAGGGTTGACTTACAGATTAATTGAATATTAGAATGAGATATCTCCTAACGGGTTTGATAGCAGGCGAAATCTTTCAAATTGTGACCTACCAGATTTAAGGGATTGTGAGTGCCTCCATCCATAAGAGATGAAATGAACAAAACCATTAAAAATATCGCCCTCTTTGCAAGCGTCCTGATTCTCCTTCTCTTCACCTTATTTGTGATCAATCAGACGGCGCAGGTGGTTCAACTTGCTGACAAAGTTAGCCTCTCGTTCGGAAATTTTGTCTTCTGGACTTTATTGCTGGTTTATGCCCTGCTCATTTTTATTCCAATCTTTTTATTCTTACGCTTGCCCAGATCCCTCATGCCTCCAAAGAGTGAGGATGCCCCAGAATTTGATACCTATCTCGCCGCACTAAGGAAGCGACTGGCTTCAAATCCACATCTCAAAAAATTGGAGCTTTCGAACCGACAACAGATCGAGGAGGCCTTGGCGATCCTTGCTAAAATATCTGATGAGATCATCCAACAGACAGCTTCCACCGTATTCATAGGCACTGCAATTTCTCAAAGTGGGCGACTGGACGCATTTCTCGTGCTTTCCGCCCAATCCCGTATGGTTTGGAGGATCGCCCGACTATATTACCAACGACCGATGCTTCGAGATCTCATTCAACTATATGCGAACGTTGCGGGAACAGCTTTCCTCGCAAGTGAGTTTGAAGACGTCGACATCAGTGAACAGGTGGAACCCATTCTGTCCTCCACCCTTGGAGCCCTGGCTGTAACGATACCGGGTGTTCAATTAGCAGCATCCATCCTGGTCAATTCCGTGCTCACCGGGGCAGCGAATGCATTCCTCACTCTACGAGTCGGTATAATCGCCAGGCGATACTGCAGCTCACTCGTCATCTCTGAAAAACCCACCCTTCGCCGCGCAGCAAGTGCAGAGGCAGCAAAATTACTTGGCTCTATTGTAAAGCAGGGCACAGCCAAGCTCTCCAAGGCACTCTGGAAAGCCTCTAAAGGCAAGGTGGATAGTTTCTTTTCAGGCATGAAAGGCTATGCCAAAGAGGCAGGAAGTTCCATTCTCACCAAGGTAGGCCTTCAAAAGGGCAAAGAAGCTCTTAACGCCGAAACCGAAACGATCATTGTGAAAAAGACAAATGATCGTTCTAACTCTGGAACAGAGGATGTTAAACCTGAATAGAGCCGTACCAAATATTACTAACTCCCCTTCTAAATTGAGATATTATTACTTCGTTTAAGTGATATATGAATCCCCCTAAATAATTATTGATTTTAGTGTATCACTTTAGCTCTTTGAAAGGGTGTTGGTCCCCCGGTCAGAAATACTTCCAAAGCTTTAGAATGCGGTCTTTCATATTTAATGGATCGAGGCGAAACGAGTGAAGGAAATGCCGCAATGCCTATGGACCATTTGAGTAATCTGGTAAAAGGTTTCCGCTCTAAATCTTTTACAGCACCCCTGACCGGTGTCCCATGAAAGGCAGTTCTTCAAAGAGCTGAATTGTTACTTTTTAGTTTGATTCACGGCACAAGCATGTGTTATTAGAAATTTATGATTGCAATTCCAAAGAAGGCAACAACCATCATTCTCCTCAGGGAAAAGGAACCCAAGGGATTTGAAGTGTTTCTTCTCAAGCGCCATGAAAAGAGCAGTTTCATGGGAGGAAATTTTGTTTACCCTGGGGGGAGGGTCGACCGAGAAGACGGCAGTTTAGAGATTTGCGCGCACTGTAAAGGAATCTCGCCTGAAGAGACCCATCAGATATTGGGGGGATCGCTCCCTCCAGATGAGAGTCTCGCACACTGGATTGCAGGGATTCGGGAACTCTTCGAGGAAGCAGGAGTCCTTTTCGCCTACGACCAGACAGGAAATCCCTTCATTCTTGAAGACCCACCCGAGAAAGAAAGATTTTCCAATCATCGGGATCTACTTCAAAAGGGTAAGCTGACTATTTGCCAGTTGGCCCAGGAGGAAAAACTCGTATTTGCCCTGGACCAACTTCACTATTACGCCCACTGGATAACTCCCGAGGCGCGATCTGAGAGGTTCGACACCCGTTTCTTTTTGGCGCGCCATCCGAGGGGACAGGAAGCAAGTTATGATCAGAAGGAAACAACGGCTGGCATCTGGCTAACCCCGAGGAAAGCTCTTGAAGAGAATTTAACAGGGGAGGTCATCCTCAGCCCCCCTACTCTGAAAACACTGGAAGATCTCTCTCGATTTGAAAGTATTAACGATGTTATCAACTCTTTAAGAAAGAATGAGATCCGACCGATCCTCCCCATTCTCACGAAGGTTGCTGGTGAGCCACTTCTCCTCTTCCCCTGGGATCCCGAGTATGAATTGTTTCGAAATGGAGAAATTCCTAACTCTATCGATCATGGAAGACCTTCCCAGCCAGAGGACAACACAACCCGCCTCATTCTAAAGGAAGGCCATTGGCTTCCGTATTGCCGTATCAGATAAGAAATAAAAAGCAAAGTGCATAGCGATGGGCAATGGTGATAATTTTGGTTTGGTTCTACAAACACCCCCACGTTTTGTATTGACTTCTTCCTGAAATCTTTTTTTTGCATTTTTGTAGAGCGATACAACATTACAGATGTAAATCAATAATATAGATTGTTCATGACCGTCTTTCCTAAGATTGCTCAATTCATATTTTAAAAAAGATAAATTTCACAATCTCATTTTAGGTATTGACAAAAAATATCTTTCTGATAGGAATGAGTTGTATTTATAATATGGAGATCCGATTTTCCCGATAAAGCCAACCCTTTCGTGAGGAGGGGGCGGAAAGCGGCGGGTCTTTTTAGAGAAAAAGATGGCCGAGCTGCCGGAGGATAAATCTGAGGTAAGTTCGGCTTTTTTGTTTTTGGAAATTCTCTCTAAGAAGAACAAATTTGTATGACAATGGGCCAATTAAAACATATTCATTTCGTTCTTTTGCTTGGAATATCTCTATTTATCCCGCTACTTCTGACTTATTCTATTTACTTTGACCTGTCAGGAACTGTGCTGCTTTCTCCTGATATGAGTTTTGAAGACCCTGGGGATGAAGATTTATCAACCTGCCAGAATGAGTTCAAGGTTTTCGTGCCCACGGTCACTTCTAACCTGTTACTTCCCGGGGCTCACTTCGGTTGGGAGTCGAGCCTCTTCTCGTCTCCGTTAACGTCGTACACTCAGATAACGCCTGTTCTCCGCTGCTAAGCCAATCATCCATCTTTCTTCTTTATTCTTTCTCAGGTTGGTCGTTATAGGTACACCTTTGGACGGTCAAAGGTGTTTTTGGCATTGTTAATCCAACGATTCGATAAAGGTTTTATCTCTCCCAAAGGGGTTGGTTGATGGAGAAAGACCTTCAAGATATTCCGCGCGGTAAGATACTGACCTTTCACCAGTGTTTCGCACTCTGATCTAGCCGAAATGTGAGGGGAGGATGAAGATCATCAGTTTTATAGAGGACGAGGAGGTCATCGAGAGGATCCTCAAGCATCTTGGACTCGTGGCAGACAAAAAAGGAAAACCTAAATTATAATAGGTATTTCCTGACCCATGGAGATTAACTATCTCCTCAGGGGGAATAGGGTGAAAACAGACTCAAATAAGCCTGGCATTCGAAATAATGAGGCCAGGCTTTATTTTTTTTAAGGGGAGTAACTAATTCGGAGGTTGCCGTCATCTCAGAATGCCCGTGATGAAAGGAAAAAAGCACGACAAGGAGGGAGGAAGCCCATGAAATTATTCAAGTTAAATCTCCCAAGGATCTCAACGGTTGCACTAATGATCTTCTTTATTTTGGGATTGGGGGGGAATGGTTTTGCAACCCAAGTTGAAATTATTCGAGGCCAGCTATTTGTAAATGGGGAACCTTTCACCATCAAAGGCGTTAATTATAGTCCTATACCCATTGGGGTTGACCCTGAGGTTACCCCTCCTTATGGTGATTACTTCACTCCAAATTACAGTCCTATTTATGAACGAGACCTTCCTTTATTGAGGGACATGGGAGCCAATACCATTCGCCTATGGGCATGGAACAACGGTAATGGCCACACCGATTTTCTTGATAAGGCATATGACAATGGGGTTAAACCGATCTATGTCATCATATCTTTCTCAATGGATCCCTCCCTCTATCCCGATATAAGCTCACCTGATGCAAGGGAAAAGATTAAGGCCGATTTCAGAGTGATGGTGGCAGCTTATAAGAACCATCCAGCCGTATTAATGTGGTCTATAGGGAATGAACTCAATAGTCCGAAGATGTATGGAGATAAACTTAGTGATTTGTTTAGCTTAATCAATGAAATGGCACATGTGGCACACAGAGAGGAAGGTGCCTATTATCATCCTGTAACCACTCCACTTGCAGATATTGACCTCATTAACACGATTGGTATCTATGACCCTTTGATGACAGATTTGGATATTTGGGGAGCCAATATTTACAGAGGATCTTCCTTTGGTACATTTTTCAATGATTTCAAGGCCGCTAGTAAAAAGCCTCTTCTCATTATTGGGTTTGGCATTGATGCTTATGATGAAAATGCAGAAGATGAGTATGAAAATGTCGGGAAACCCTATCAAGCGACTTATGCAGAATCACTCTGGAAAGAAATAACAGCCAATTTGGATGTTTGTTTAGGTGGCTTAGTCAGAGCCTATTCTGATGAATGGTGGTTAGGAAAATTCGGGAATACCCTCGGCGGTTGCCCAGATCCTGATCCAGCCGTTCACAGTCCATGTGGCCATCCATCGAACTCAGATCCTGATGGATTTGTCAATTATGAATGGTTTGGAATCATGAGGGCCGCAAAAAATGGTTCCAATTTAGATATCATGGAACCGAGAAAGATTTATGATACACTAAAATCTTTATGGACAGAGAAGGGATTATCCGAACCCCAATTGCAATCCACACCCGAAGAAACGTTCACTGAGGCAGAACTAAACATTCCCAAAGTACTACAATCTGTAAAACCATTGGACCTGACAAGAACGCCTACGATAGAAGACATTATGGCAGCCGGTCAGCTCGGCGGCCCACTTTATCCCACCCATCGAATAGCTGATAAGAACAGAGAGAACGAGATAAATCTCTCCTTCGGGGAGGCTATCCAGGAGTGGAACAAGCATAAATACAAAGAAGCCATTCAGCTATTCAAAAACCACGTTGAACAATATCCGGATAGTCCATGGGCATCGGAGGCAGTTCTGCATATAGGCTGCGACGCCTATTATAACGGGCGACTTACGGAAGCGGAGACAAGTTTCAAATGGATCCTGGATAAGAATAAGGACAGGACCCAAGAAGGCGCGAAGACTCTGGTAAACAAGGCCAAGGTTCGCCTTGCGATATTGAAAGTTTATCAGAACAACTTTGAGGAGGCCAGGCAACATTTCAGCACCCTGATAAAAGAGAGTTCAGACTGGCGTGACCGCACCTATGCCTCCCACTGGATTCAGAGGCTATCGAGATACACATCGAAGAAACTTGCAATGTTGAATTGCGGAACCCGTGCTCTTGCTTACTTATTGGAAAAAGAGGGCAAAGAAGTAGAAGCAAGAAAAGTGATGGGACTACTTCCTGAAACAGTCCAGGGTCACAGCATAAAAGACCTCTCCGATATCTCCTCCCGATATGGCTACAATCTTGCAGCCATTCGAGTTTCTGCATCAGAACTTAAAGAGTTACCCCTGCCGGCAATGATGCACATAAATGTTAAGAATCAGGGTGACAGCGGTCACTACTGGATTTTGGACAAGATGATTGGAGATACCCTGGAGTTATTTGATCCCCAGTCGAGTCTAAGATTTCAGCAGACCGTAGATCAGTTTTCAAGAGAATGGAACGGCAATGCCCTTGTATTTTCGGATGAGGGGAAGAGTCTTCCTGGAATTAAGCTGGCTGAAAATGAAACGGAGCAAATTTATGGCGGCTGTTGCGGACAGAAAAAACCAGAAGACAATCAGGGAAATCCGGGGCGTAACCAAGGACCAAGGGGTTCCGGAAGTAAATCTTCTTGTGGTTCTCCCGCGTGGTCAGTGAACATGATCAATATGAACCTCTATGTGCAAGACATTCCATTATGGTACAGCAGTGCGATAGGTCCATCTGTTGGAATTTCTCTAAGCTACAACTCCCAATCTGCCACCGCCTATAATGAGCCCTTTGGCAACAAATGGCAGTTTAATTACGCAAGTTATCTTACGGTCGATACCGGGGGTAATGTCACAATCTTTATGCCTGATGGTAGGCGCGATGAATACTCGCCTCATGGTTTAGGTGGATATTATTTTCCATACCAGGCGTTTAATACACTCACGAAAATTGCCGAGAATTATTTTGAACTGAAATTTCCTGATGATACTGTCTTTGTTTATAAGATTCCTCCGGGCACAAGCTCACTCCAGCCCTTTCTCGTAGAGATACGTGACCCTCACGTCCAGAAACTTACATTTGGTTATGATTCAAATGTCAGACTGACGACAATCACGGATGCCCTTAGTCGTATCACTACCCTTACATATAACGCCCAAGGACTTGTAACTCAGGCAACGGATCCATTTGGCCGTTTTGCGACCTTCGAGTACGATGCCAACCGAAATCTCGTAAAGATAACCGATATGGGAGGGTATGCATCGAGCCTTAGTTATGATAAAGATGCTTATGTTACGAGTATTGAAAAGCCGAGTGGAAAATGGGGATTCTATATTGAGCCGGCATCTGGAGTCCTCGCTTACAGCGACGACTATGCTCCTCCTGGCGAGCATATGTGGCAGAGTTACAGAATTACAATCACAAATCCGGTCGGTGACAAAGAGGAATATTTTTACCACGGTGGCTGCGGAAATGCCGTTGGAATTAATGCTTGTGGTTACAGTTGGTATATATCTCCCAAAGATTATGTACCTTATACAAGCGGCTCGGTAAATAATTTCATAACAGCACCTAAAACGGTTTATTATCTTACAAGAATATCAAGTCAGGGGGGAATTAGTAAAATTACCGATTTTGAGGGAGACTCTATCTCTTATGGATACGATGGCATTGGAAACCGAACAAGTATTCAGGACGGGAATGGTAATACCACATCCCTTGTTTATGACACAAAGGGAAATATTACAATGATTACCGATCCAGTTGGAAATGGGGCCCAGTTTACTTACGACAGCAGTAACAACCTTACTAAACTCACTGACCCTGCAGGGAATGTTTATAGCTACGAATACAATGGAACAGATTTAACCAAAATAACCGATCCTAAAAATGGAGTAACAAGTTTTACTTACAATTCTTACGGCAAAGTAACGCAACTTAAAGATGGTAAGAACAATTCTATCAGTTATACCTACGACAGCTTTGGGAACCTTATAAAGACAACGAATCCAGTCGGCGGAACAGACTCCTACACATACGACGCGAAGGGACGGGTTATATCTCATACCGACCCAAAAGGAAATACCAAATCGTTTAAGTACGATGGAGTTAACCGGATTATTGAAGTACAGTATCCTGACCAAAGCGTAAAGACCTACAATTACGATTGCTGTGCTTTAAGCACGATAACAGAATCAACTGGAACCTTAAATTTCTTGTATGATGATTTAAAAAGGTTAACAAGTTTTACCGATGTATATGGCAAAACCATTTCTTACGGTTATGATAAGGCTGGCAGCCTCACTACCCTTACTTATCCTGATGGAAAGATAGTCCACTACGAATATGATAAAGCAGACCGGTTAACCAAAGTTACGGACTGGCTCAATAATGTTACGAGCTACGAATATGATTCGGCGGGAAACCTTATAAGAACAATAAACGCCGACGGTTCTATCATCCTACATGAATATGACAATGCTAACAGGCTGAAATCAATACTGGATTATGGGTCCAATGCCACCGTGAATGCTATATTTCGTTACACCCTTAACTCGTTAGGAAACAGAACAGCAATTTCCTTTTATCAGCCTCTCAACGTAATTCCCTCCACACAAAATACCAATTATACATACAATACTGATAATCGCCTGCTCACTGCTGGAGCAGCAACCTTCAATTATGACAATAACGGAAACTTGATGACAAAAACAATCGGCAGTAGCGTTACAAACTACGGATCGGATTACAATGACATGCTTACGCAAGTTGTCACTGGTGCAGATATTGACAGTTACAGATATGATGGGCTTGGAAACAGAATTGCCAAAATAGAGAATTCAGTTGAGACGAGATATATAATTGACGCGAGGGCTTCGTTGAATAAGATTCTGGCGGAGACTGATACGAGCGGGAGCATAACTGTTTACTATGTTTACGGGCTGGGACTGATCTCGAAGATAACCCTCTCCGGTCAGGCATATTACTATCATTACGATGGAATAGGAAGCACTATTGCATTGACCGGCTCTTCTGGAAATATCGTTAACAAGTATTCCTACGATGCCTTCGGAAAAGTTACGAGCCAAGCAGAAAACGTTCCCAATCCTTTCAAATATGTTGGAAGATTTGGAGTGATGGATGAGAAGAATGGTTTGCTGTATATGAAAGCGAGATATTATGACCCAGAGGTGGGGAGGTTTACAAATAAAGATCCGATTGGGTTGTTGGGTGGGTTAAATATGTATTCATATGTAGAGAACAATCCGGTATTATCTACAGATCCTTATGGTGAAAGTGATATATTTTGCAAACTATTGATAGACCCCGAGAAGAAGAATAAATACCTTATAATATGTGCACCCATTGAATGGTGGATTAAATGGATGATGATGAAGGGTTATAAAAAGTTGACATCTGATGAGGGTGAATGTATCCAGCTAGGACCTAATAATGGAAGCAGAGGGTTATTTGGATCGCGTGGACCGGTAGTCCAGACCATGGGGAGATGGTGGTATTGGATCACCGGCGGCGCCGAAGAGCCTGAGTATCCGGGGAATGCTGTGATAGGAGATAGAGGGTAAAAATCACAGGATAGGTTACCTAATTTTAAAGTCGTGGCGTATCGATACATGGAAAGAGATGAAGAGTAGGAATCAAGAGATGGGGTTCGGGGTTTAACTTTTTCGTAATCAAATAAAGGGAACTTTGCGCCGTGGTAACTTTGATAGCAGGAACGTTATTCAGTCTCCAATGATTCAAAAGAAATATGATTCCTTCAGACAGAGAAGTGAATTGTGCTCTGGAATTATGACGACCGTAGAGGGACAAACCGTGCGAGGTTTACTGTGAAAGAATATTGGAGGGAACGGGATGGGGAGAACCGAGAAAATGATAATAAAATCTAAAAATGAAGGACTGGAGGGGAGTCTGAGGTTAAGGATGGGAGTAACGTCCACCCCAATCTCAGGTATTAGAAGAGAATTCTCAGACTTAACCATGTTAGATTCTAAATTATGTTTGATACTATTCTGTCTCATTTCAATAGCAGTATTCCTATTTCCATCTTTGGCACTTGCCCAAACGCCGATTTCATGTGGGCAAATAATTGCGGGATCTATTACCGCAGCTGGACAAAGAAATACATATTCTTACGTAGCCTCAGCCAATGATGTGGTGACGATCCGGGGGAGAAGGACTTCGGGATCTCTCAATGTTCGTCTGGAGCTTTACGATCCGAGTGGAACTCGTATTGTGGACAGTGTCTGGGGTAGTGAGATTGACCAGACACTAACGGCGGCAGGGACATATACGATTTGGCTGAGAGATCGTGATGCTACCAATACAGGGAACTATACGATCGGTTTATGGAAGGTGGTCAATCCATGCGGTCAGACGACACCGATCAGTTGTGGCCAGGTCTTGTCGGGTTCGATCAGTGGTGCAGATCAGATGAATCCTTACACCTTTACGGCTTCAGCCAATGATGTTGTGAAGATCTGGGCGAGCACGACTTCGGGATCTCTCAAGCCTTGGCTGGAGATTTACGATTCGGGTGGCAAGAGAGTTGCGACCAGTGACTGGAGTAGGGAGATTGACCAGACACTAACGGCGGCAGGGACGTATACGATTTGGCTGAGAGATCGTGGTAATACCAATACAGGGAACTATACGATCGGTTTATGGAAGCTGGTCAACCCATGCGGTCAGACGACGCCGATCAGTTGTGGCCAGGTGGTATCGGGTTCGATCAGTGGTGCAGGTCAGATCAATGTTTACACCTTTACAGCGGGGGCCAATGATGTAGTGGCGGTCCTGGCGAGCAAGACTTCGGGATCTCTCTCGCCTTATCTGGAGCTTTACGATTCGAGTGGCAAGAGTGTTGCGACTGGCTCGGGTGAGGGTGACCAGACACTGGCGGCAGGGACGTACACGATTTTGCTGAGTGATTCCTCTGGTGTTAATACAGGGAATTATATGATCAGCTTGTGGAGGGTGGTGAATCCGTGCAGTCAGACGACGCCGATCAGTTGTGGCCAGGTCTTATCGGGTTCGGTCACTGGTGCAGATCAGATCAATCTTTACACCTTTACGGCCTCAGCCAATGATGTGGTGACGATCCGGGGGAGAAGGACTTCGGGATCTCTCAATGTTCGTCTGGAGCTTTACGATCCGAGTGGAACTCGTATTGTGGACAGTGACTGGGGTAGTGAGATTGACCAGACACTAACGGCGGCAGGGACATATACGATTTGGCTGAGAGATCGTGATGCTACCAATACAGGGAACTATACGATCGGTTTATGGAAGGTGGTCAATCCATGCGGT
>Ga0315279_10003006_pt1 | contig 24265 bp, 16 predicted proteins | sample YL17G06_20_MG_FD_203694 | JGI IMG/M metagenome (GOLD analysis project Ga0315279, IMG submission 203694) | Sediment microbial communities from Yellowstone Lake, YNP, Wyoming, USA - YL17G06_20 | ecosystem: Environmental > Aquatic > Freshwater > Lake > Sediment | place: USA: Wyoming | collected...
ACTGGTTGGTTTTTCTGTCAAGCACTGTTCACCTCCCGAGCAGTTGGATTGCTGAACGCAAGCCCGAGAGGGCCGCTTGATTCCTTAAAAGAGTTACGTCAACTCTCGAACTAACGTTCTCACACAACTGATTAGTGTTCGCGCATTGAGACTTCCTCGACCTTTGCCGAGCGCAACCCAAGTGTGACTCGTGATTGAGCATTTGCGAAAAGCCAATTAGCAGGGTAGAACCGCCTTTGGGCTGATGGCCGCCGTAACGTAGAGGAAGAACATTCCGCGGACCTTGGTAGCGTATAGGGCTGTGGACCCTGGAGGCCGGGTTCAAAACGTCGCTCTTGCGATGGGAAAGTCCCGGCGGCGGCCCTCAACAACTACATCTCACAACCCGCCATCCATGAATTGGACCACAAGGACATGAGACACTACTGATCGAACACGGTCCGCATTCTTGGAAAAACGCTAAATCCTCAGCAATTCCATGGCCAGTCAGAACTGGGTGATCTGCATGCGTTACGATTACCGGAAAGTGGCTGGGGCACTGGTATTCGTTGGTGGATCGCAGTTCGTGGTGGGAATGCTGGTGACGGAGGCCTTGTACCCGGGATACAGTATCTCGCAGAACTACATCAGTGATCTGGGAGTTGGACCTTCGGCGATGATATTCAACTCATCAGTGTTCCTGCTTGGCCTTCTGGTTGCTACTAGCGCATACTTTGTCCACAGGTCTCTCAGAAACCGATTGGTGACGGGCCTGCTTGTGCTAGCTGGTGTCGGAGCGATGGGTGTTGGAGTATTCCCAGAGAATAGCCCCGCCATGCATGAGATTGTCTCAGATATTGCCTTCATCTTCGGAGGATTACTTCCTATCGCTACGTGCAGATTGGTGAGAAAACCCTTCAGCTACATTTCCGTCGTGATGGGTCTGCTCTCGTTGTCGGCGATGGTCCTCTTGTCAGCCCAGTACTCCTTCGGCCTTGGGGAGCAGTACTTCTTGGGTCTAGGTCCGGGCGGCATGGAGAGAATGATCGTGTACCCAGTACTGCTGTGGGAAGTAGCTTTCGGCGGTCACCTAATGGCCTCCTCACAATAGATGGCGCATACGAGCCATGGCTAGGGAATGGTCTACAAGAAGTTCTGGGCTATCACCGGCGAGCAAATTGACGTCGACGATCATTTGTTACAGGCGTAACATCGCGAGCTGACGAATCGTGTGTGATGTCTGCCCATGCGCCTGCAAGGCGAGTGGACTTCTCAGTTGTCAGATCTCTTCCAGACGATGATCGCGACGGCTCCGATGACTCCGAACAATGCCAAGTACGGCGCGAAGACCGCGAGTTTGTTCGCGGGCGTTACGACGCCCCCAACAGGGGTCGAAGGTCTTTGCGGTTGACTGACCGTAAACTGCACTGGATCGCTCTCCTGCCCAAAATAGCTAACTGTGACCGAATACGACCCGCTCGCCCCGGCAGCAACTACAAACCACGCGGCACCTATGGAACCATCACCAGCTACATTGCATACAAAGTCTGTACCTTGGAGAGGCCCAACAAGACCAGGGGGATTAGAGATAAAGTCGCAATAGGGCTGCGCCGTGACAGTGAAGCCTGAGCCTGTGACTGTCACCATCGTTCCAGGAGTCCCGGATGTGGAACTCGGGGAGATTTGCGGCGGGCCGGAGTAAGTTCTGAACATCATATCGGCGGTAAGCGCCGGTACACCGAAAGTGATGGAATTGCCATTGGGATACGGGCCGGGATTCGGAGCATTATCAGCAAACCACCACGTGGGATTCCCGCCGGATGTCACAATGATCTGAATAGCGTACCTCTGACCTGGAGTCAACGATATGGGGGAAAAATCAAACTCCACCCAGCCCCCGACCGAGACCGCCTTCGATACTGGTGAGCCTAAGACTGCTCCACTCAGGTCGTGCAGAGCTGTTCCTTGTAGGATGCTGGCTTGCACCGTGCAAGGACCATTGTTACTGATATCCAAATTGACCGCCACCGCCGACAGAGGTGTAAGAGCTGGCGTGAACTCCTGCCCATTATGATCGCCTACTCCTATAGTAACTCCAAAACCGTCAAGTTCTTGTTTCTGGTCGAGTGTGAGCGCTGCCACAGGCACAGGACTGAGCATCAAAGCCAAAGTAAGCAAAAGAGCAATCAGACAAAACTCAGCGTATCGCTTCAATATTCCACCCAGCGGCATCAACACTGCACCAAGATTGAAACATGAACTACGAATTAACGTTTACCACGAAGACTGGAATCTTGTGAGGGCAACGGTGCAAGGCAACAGTGGCAGAGTCGCCTCATTCCTCATCCAAACCGTACCATTCAAGAATCTTCTCTTGGTTGAACCAAGTCATCGGTAGGTCGTCTTCTTAGTCTTGGGGCGGGGGGCTTCGCAAGAAAGCAGGGCTCGAACCGCCGGAGCGAACCAAGACCAAGAAGCCCATTACGGGCAATGAGGCGAGTGTAGGATTTACTTTAGTGGCTTTCTGTCGAAGTAGATGCTCTTCCCAGAAGCGGAGATGGGGATACCCATCACGACATTTGATTTGGAAAGATAGCCCAAACGTTTCGCAGCGGTTCCAGCCCGATACATGATTCTGTTGTCGACGTTCAGGTCGCCTGCCGTCTTCACGGCGGAGCCGAGGGCGATCCCTAGATCAAGCATCTTGAAGACACAAGTTGGGCCCTTGAAGTCGACTCCTCTAACCGCAGCCGCGCGATTGAACTTCTTACACGTTGAATGACCGCAAGCGCCGCAGGAGAGACCGAAATTCTTTCTGCCGTTGACGCCCACGAGAAGTAGCGCCTTGGACCGCTTCACGTTGTCGGCGTCGCGTCTGAATCCGACGATCTTTCGCTTGGCGCCCATCTTGACCATCTCGACAGCAATCTTGTCTTTTTCCCTCCCGGTGACAAGGACGGTGTCGACATCGTCAACTCCTCCTGACTTTGGAGCAGTACGAACCGAAACCATCATCAACTCTGCCGCACGCAGGAGACCCTGTTTCTCACCATCTCTACTGGCTACAATGGGCATACGAGTTCCTTCCGATAACGAACGAATACGGCGATGGATATCTTCGTATTGTTATGGTTTTTCATCAGAAGGTCTCATTGAATCAGTCGACGAGAGGCGCGATGCCTAGGACGGGGTGGTCTCCGAAAGGTTAAAAGTGCTTTTTCCTCGTATCGGCACCTAGGGCCGGTAGTTCAGCCTGGTATGCCCATCGCTGGGGCCGAAGAACGTCCGGTTTGCAAGAAACGCCAACCAACAATCCGGAAGGTCGCGGGTCCGAATCCCGCCCGGTCCACCAACCTTCACGTTCACCATTCTTGTTCCCGAGTTCTGGCCGGTTCATACGCAGCTTCTTCATGCACAACCGTGCAGCGTTACCCAAAGACCTATCCTAGTTCAGGCACGGATGGATTTAGCTGAGTTTCGGGTCGCGTAAGACGCCACCGCGGTTCACATCAAGCGCCTCCGATCCTGTGAGCGCGTCCACTTCGCCGATGCTGTCGATGTTGCCGTGGAATGCCTCCTGCAAGAGCCGCTGGCGTTCCAGCCGGAAGTCCAGGCGGGCTTTGTCCTTCTCATGCTTGCTCTTGCAGCGCGTACGCTTGTAGAGCTGGACAAGGAAGTTCTCTGGTCTTTGAGCCGGGGCGAGTGCGGGCCTCTCGTGTGACGAGGGTGTCCCACACCCTCGTAGCGGTTTGTCCTTCTTGCTTCCTTATGCTGATGTCGAGTCTTTTTCACACCGTAGCGGTCAGATGCGTGAAGATCGTTCCAGGGAAGTCACACGAAGTCAAGAGAGACAGGCAGGACGCCACGCTATCAGACACCATCCGTGTTCTGCTCCTACAACAGTGGGCAGAGAATAGCTACCTTGAGGAAAGAGAGAAGAAAGCCCTCGGAGTGACCGCATAGCCTCCAAGCCTGCGCCTCTCAGGTCAATCCTGGGAGGACGTGTCTTCAAAGGCGATATACGCGACTCGACAGGGTGCTGATCTTCGATAGTACCATTTCGGTGTGCGCCGTTTCGCTTTGACCTTGAATAGAAGGCCTGTGAAAAGTTACTATGGCTTTTCTCCTGATTCCATCAGAGCATCTGATCTTTCCACGCGGTGTAGCAGACCCGTTAGACGACACGACCAGCAGAAGTCGCGAGATCTGGGTTGACAGAAGTTTCTCTTCAACGAGACTTGAATCAGACTTCAGTCCTCTCGCAGCTTCTATGATGCATGAAATCTTCAGCTACTCTGGGCAATGGCGGTGCCCGCTATTCGATTCGCAAGGGAACTACGTGGTTGAGAAGCTGAAGTAGTTGACTGTGTTAATTGATGGACACAAACTCGCTGAACTCATGATCGATAACGACGTTGGGGTTTCGAGAGAAACCACCTACGAAATCAAGAGAATGGACACGGACTACTTCTCAGAAGACTAGGATTGAGAAGCCTAAGAAGACCCCAAGTTTGAAGGCACACTTTCTTTTTCGAGCTATATAGGCACGCCTAGGCTTCTTCGTCTCCTTCCTCTTCTTCCTCTTCAACTACCATAGTCTGTCTGAGAGTTTCTATGGCCGTGAAAGCGCCAATGCGTAATCTTTCTTGAATCTTCACTCGTTCTTCGGACGACTCAACGCCCATCAGTTGAAGGATTAGGTCGTCGATTATTCTCCTACCTACAGAGCCGTTCCGTAATTGGTCAAGGAGACAGGGCCACTGCTCTTGGTTTGCCTTGTCAAAGGCGTGTGCTATCCTCTGTTTGTCTTCGTCGCGTAATCTTGTGAAATCAGGTAAAGGTAGCAAATCGACAGCGAATTCTTCGAATTTGAGCCAAGTTCCTCTCGTTAGCGTAGAATGCGACAGCATTTGGATCACAAACGGCGTCGAGTTGTACCACATAGTCAAGAGTTTGGCAGACTCGCCTGTCACCATACGAATTGCATACCCTTCGCATGCAGGGAAGAGATTCTCTTTGTCCCAGACGCATAGCACAAAGGTGTTAGGTGCTGCAAGGTCAAGTCTACGCATAAGACAGATCTGCCCCGAGCTGACCGCCAGCCTGGACGACCATCTTCCTCCCGGGTACTTGACTGAACGCTCCCTTATGCGCCGGAGGAATTTCTGCGAATCTCTGGCACCGTACATGCGCTCCATGACCTTGTGGAGCATTTCAACAGGAGATGACACACAGAAATCAGGCGTCTCTGAGATATCCATCTTTCTCACATAGGTGAATCTTCGGAGAGCATGGCCTATTGCCGATTTTGGAAACGAAAATGTTGTGTCGCCTATAACATCCCGCAGTTTCAGGTGCGTAGACGTCTCGCTCTCGTAGACCAGCCTGTCCGCATCACCTCGCATCCTGTCTTCGGACCTGCACGCAATGAGTGCTTTCTTGCCATAGAATGAGATATGCTCACCAGTCCTTATGCCTCCCGTGATAGCGATAGCGTTCCGCTTCGCCAGAGCCTCGAAGCTTACAAACGGCAGATCGGACTTGACGATTATGTCACTCCATAGCCGTATCGATTCATCATATTCCTTAAGGAGGCTGAGCGAGGCCCCCGCAAGAGTTAGTGATGAAATGTCTAGAGCATGTTGCGGGAAGATCTTCGTTATGACCACATCGTTTTCAGCATCCTGTTTTCTTTCTGCGACATCACATATACGATCTATGTCTTCTGGCGTTAGGTCGACTGGCGATTTCTTCACGCCCACAATCACAAAATAGGAGCCGTTGCTTGGTTTCTCTTTTGTAGCGACGATCATGCATTCGGTCAGGCTTGTATCTTCGCTGAATGATGCCCTTCCCAAACCGACAATGATGTATTGCACTCTCCAATTCTGCAAGAAGTTTGCGAGCCATTTGTGGAAGGCATGAACCGTGAACGTGGTCAGAGGAAGTACTGATGCTAGTGACTTGCCAGGCTTAACAAATTTCTCCGCAAGAAATAGGAAGAATAGTTGTTGACTCGGACGCAGAAAAATCAGCCTCCCAAATGAGTACTCGTATATTCGGCGTAGCTCATTCCGGTAGTCGGCCGCCATATTCTCCCACGATGTAAAGGGCGGATTCATTATCAAGAGGTCAACGGTTTTCATTTGAAAGGGAGGCGGCTCCTTTCTTCCCAACTTGACGGGGCCCTTGTGACGAGGAGATCCATGGTCTCTGCTGTGAAATTCATCGTCGAGCGTACTCTGCCTCATTTCAGATGACAACACTTCCTCAGTCGCCTTGACAGGATCTCCAGGAGAAAGTCTCGTCGAGTCGGCCCTCGCTATTCTAATGTAATTGGTCTCATGGAGGGGCTGTTGTAGAGCAAGCCCCACTGCTGCTAAATGCGCAGAAAACGCCATTGCGTCTATTCCAGTTATCCTCTGTTCAACGAGCTCGGTATGCAGTTTCTTCACGTTAGGACTTCGAACGAGCTCGAAGATCCGTCGGTACGCCGCAATCAGCAATGTACCGCTGCCGCAGGCAGGATCGAGAACTGAAATGTCGCCGCTCCTGATGGCCAGCCTAGCCAAGAGGCGGGCTGCATTCGGATTTGTGTAATGCGCTCCAAGCGGCTTGCGCAGACTAAAGGGGATCAGCGTCTGGAATATTTGTCCTGCTAGGTCTGGGGCGTCAAGCTTCGGCCCCATCGAGACGATTGCCCGCACTATGCCAATCGAAGCGTCCTGAGCCTGCTCTGATTTGAGGAAATGAGTGACGTTGATGCCGTAAATCGGTTCATAGTCTTTCTGGTAGACTCGGTCGAAGAATGTCTGCAATTCCTCCGGTGACACTGTCTCTGTTGGAAGTGGCGGATAGGAATCGTCTCCCACCCTCGCTGCTTCCCTTGATAGCAGCAGATAGAACAGAACTTGGTTCACGAAAAGAAAAGCGGCTCCGAGTCGCAGTGTCTGTCGCTTTTCATCCTTGGGAACTTGACCAGCGAGAACGCTCTGGAAGAAAGTGTGGCCGCCAAACACGGTTTCAAGTTCTTGTGTAGATACACCACCAAACGACCCAGCTAGTTCTATTGCCGCGAAGTTCAGAAGACGCCGAGCTTCCTCGTAGGGTGATTCGGCGGATAATAGTACCTTGTCAAATTCTCCACGCGTAGCTTTCTCGATAGCATTGGCAACTTCCTTCAGCGAATCGAGAACTAGGCCAATTTCGTCATGCCTACCGGTCTTGGCGAGTATGTGAAGTACGAACCTGTCCTTCGGAGAAGACGGATATGTGACGGCGAAAACTTCTCCAAGATGCTTTCCCTGGAGTTCTGTTGAGAGAGGGATGCTTGCCTGATATTCCTGGGCCGTTTTGAAAGACATGAACTCCTTTTCAGCACCGAATTTCGCGCTTCCGATGTGGACACCACCATCAGCAAGCTCAAAGTCAGGCTTCGAGAGCACGGATCCCCTCGCAGTCACAACATGGAAAATCGGGAAGGCCCTTGCTGGCAGACCATCCTTTGTCAGAGCGGCTACCAGCTCTGCGGTCATTGCATCTTCTGCACGGTGACCAGCAAGATTAGTCTGAGGCAATGAAGTCAGGTAACAGTTCAGCTAGTGGAAGTATATTACTGATTGCAAACCATACATTGCTGCATGATTCGGGTAACCACGCAACCTATCTAGCGTCCTTGCTTCCTGAGTGTCTTGTTGAGATGAGAGCTACCTCTCTCGCGTTCGTTTGTGTTCGACCAACTGTGTCATCAGGAGGAGAAGAAACTCACTGACCTAGACTGTTGCTGTTGGATCGGCTTGAACATCCTCTCAGCCGCTTCTTTCTCAAGTCTTCTCTCTCAGCCCGATTCATTTCATCGACCACAATCCAGTATGCTTGTTGTAGTTGAGTGCCCCACGACTTCGGTAGATCCGCAAGACCATCTGGAGAAAGCCCTCTAAGCTACCCTTTACATTGCCAGCACTTGCACCTAACTGGATTCTGAGGCTCCAACGTCCGGGACGCGGTCGCGGCTCCCGCAACTCTTGGGCACGCGTTCTCAGGAACAACGCCCACTCAGTCGTCTTGAACTCTCGTTTCTCATTCTCTTCGAGGAAGGCTAGTAACTGAGGCCAGAGACGATCGGGAACAGGCCACGCCAACTAGATCACCATCCCAATCTCTGCGGGTATATGCTGGTTGTCGCGAGTTGGCGTTCTCTTGCCCGCGAAGTAGAACTGTCGACGCGCATAGTTCGCCACATTCCAAAGTCGCACTGACGATTCCGCTAAGATTTGAAGTTTCAGTTCCTGTTCGCGGGTTGGCACGAACATGACTGTGTTGGTTTGCTGCATCAACTCTCTCACACCCTCATTATCCCTTGAGCTCGCTTACTCCACGACTGAAGCGGGAGCTTGCGTTCGCTATGAAAGTGGACATAAAGCTATTCCCATACATACCTCTAAATGGATGAGATTCTCCCGATATGCCCCCGGCGCCTGGGATGTCGAAGAGGAATGTCAGTTCTCCTATCCCAATTCCAATCCAGAAAGGGCCCCTTCGACAAGTTGGTGTTCGGCAGAGCGCCACACCCCCGTTAAGCCGTGAAAGGTTAGTCTTCTGTGTTCTCCGAATAGACAGACCCTAACCATCAGCAACGTGGACTCTTGACTTCTCAGAGAATTGAGCCAGTCGAGTTCCGTTCTTCTCCACAAATTCGTCTTCTTCAGCGATACAACCCTTTTTCCCTTGATCTACAAGGGTCGCTCTGATGCAGTGTTACGTGTTAAGGGACTGGCGCACAAGTTTGCCCGAAAATAGCTATCTCCAGGATAGAGAGAAGAAAGCGCTCGGAGTCCCTGCCTGACTTACAATGTTACTTTCGCTGCTACGGCTGTGAGGACTTCTCCGAGTTCCTTGTCGCGGGTTTGATCGACCAACGCTTGTGCTGTCGGGATGAGCTTCTGGAGTTTGTGGAGTGTCTCGAGACGGTACTCCGGGCTGATCGCTTTGTAGACCTCAAGGATCTCCTGTAACTCAGCTTTGACGATCGTTAGCTGAATGTTGATGAGTGCTCGGTTGACGGGTGCAACGGCTCCTCTGGTCTCGGTCCATGTCTCCAAGGAGACTTGGTTTCTGTTCTTCCGGATCCACTCGCGCAGTGCAAGTTCGCCAGCCTGACGTTCGCTTACGCCTAGAAGTGCGCATAGGACCTCGAAGTCCTTGGCTTGGTCCTCGGGGATCCTGAAGTGCTTGTCTTTCATGTTGGTAACTCCTTGTTACCTTGTTGTTACCATCAAGACCGGGTAGGGGGTTCCCTCGCTCTAGTGGAAATTGGCGTCATATGCCAGCATCTTCATCATTCAAGCTGCTCGGCGTCTCTTCTCATCAAACCCCAGCTCACTCTCAATCATGCGTACGTGTGGTTGCGCGATTTGCATGTGCTTCTCGAGTTTCTGATTCGACGTCGGACGGCGTCCAGCTGCTGCAACGTCTCGATAGCCTGTTCCAGAGCTGCCTTCTGTCTCGTTCCCAGGTTCAATGGACATTAGACTTCTGCCAATCCACACTCACGGACATCTACCCTGATTGGTTGCGTCAACACGTTAGAGCCTACAATGCGTGGGCGCGTACGAAAGGACGCGTTCGACTCGCGCTTACCGATTGACGGCGAGTACGGAGAGACTAAGCGTTCATTCTGTTCTTCTACGGGGGGTTCACTGGAAAACCTGGGGTGTTAGACGGTTAGAGACAACACAAAGTGAGTGAAGGTGTCCTGTGATTTCTGTGATGTGAGTAGAGCCAGCCTACCTAACACCTAGCGGGCGCACGAGGTTTATCGGCAAACCCTCATGCCCTACGTCATTTGAAGTTGATAACGCCCTATTCATGTGGAAGCCTAGAATAGCACATGATGTGAAGTTAGATGAGCATGTGTTCCAAAGAGGCGGGGCCACGCGTCGATGCAGAAGCAGGAAACGATCTGCCTCCTTCATAAGCTACTTTCCCAGCTTCCCGTTCACTCTTCCCCTTTACTGCAAGAATTGCCTTCAGACGGGGTCTACTTCTATTACGAACAAGGAGAATCCACTCGATGCGCAGATGAGACATTCGAGAGGATAGTCCGAGTCGGCTCTCACCGGAAAATGGCAGGACTACCAAGGCGTCTAATCGATCACTATTGGGCAAACAAAGATGGGAGCGTTTTTCGCAAGCATATCGGATGCGCACTCATTCGTAGAAACGGAAAGCCCGAAGACTGTTTGAGGTCTTGGGTAGCCAAAGGCCAACCATATGATCTGACACTGGAAAAAGAAGTCGATTCGTCCCTCAGAACCCGTTTCAAATTCAGGACACTGCTTGTGCCTCAAGCATCTGAAAGAGATTCCCTCGAAAGGAACCTGATCGCCTTCCTCAGTGAGCCTGATGTCTCCGCTCCATCAAGGACTTGGCTAGGCCGATTCTCTCCCCATCCCGAGATAAGAAGGAGCGGGCTTTGGAATGTCCAACATGTCGAAGAGGTTCTAGAAGTAACCCCGCAAGTCTTGCTCGCCAGAATCGAGGAACTGGTCATCGCATCCCTCAAGAGCTATGCAGAAAAGATAGAGTCTGCGTCCCTGTGGCAGTGGAGATACATCAACCAAGCGCTTCGGAAGATAAAAGAAGATCGAATCGATCAGTCGTTTCGAATAGGAAGCTTTGAACTCCTGTTCCACGAAACGCAGGACGGATGGGTTGCTCTGCATCTGGCTCGAGAGTTACGGGCGACTGATCAGCTTGATCGCGCACTAAACTACGCAACGCAAGCCGAAAAGCTTCTGCCGATCCCTTCATGGAAGATCGAAGCAAGACAAGAAATCGATCGCATAGAGGCGTCTCTCAGTTTAGGCGAGCGAGAAAAGCCAGAACTTCTTGTTGTGGTTGGTTGCAGTCCTGAGAAGATCTGGGACGTTCAAAGGAGTGCCAAGCCATACGTGCCAGCGCAGGAAGCCTACATAGGCGACTACTTTAGACAATGGATTCAGAATGACATACGACATCCGAAACTGGCTCATAGATCATGGCGATGGATAATCCTTAGTGGCAAGTATGGCTTCATAGAAGCCGAGCATCCCATTTGCAACTATGATGTGAACCTGCTCAATTCCTCGCATGGACCAATTTCGAACGAATCACTGAAGGGCCAAGCCTACAAGCAGTCTCGATGGAGCGGGGCACTACGCCTTTGTGATTTCACTGAGATTGTCGTTCATGCTAGCAGTGGATATGTCGAGAGAGTTCGCGAGATCTTTCCGAACAAGCCTGTCAGATCCTGGAAGGATTTCGTTTCCAACAGAGACTGAGCATGTCGTTTACACCAGTCATGGATTCGAGCATTTTGCCGGTCTGGGAATAGGTCTTGGCACAACCTTCACCAGCTTTCACTTGTTCTTTGAGGGAGATGCTGCGAAGCTACTCGGTATTCCTTTCGAGGCAATCATGCAGACAGCGCTGATTCCAGTGGCTTACACGAAAGGCGTAAGGTTCAAGCCTGGACCCCGTGAGCCTGTCGGCACCATTGTGCAATGGGACGATTGGTAATTCCTTGGAACCATCGCTTCTTTTCATGAAAGCTGGCCTAGGAATCTCCAGCCGGACTATCGGGCGGTGTGTAGCCTTTGAAGTTCTTGTCAATCCGAGATGTCAAGTTCCACGGAAGACCACTTGCATCACCGATTGTTCCCGTCACTATGATCTTCTTGTTGACTAGCGAGTCTATGAGTTCGGCTAGCCCGCCGCAGGAAGTGGAAATGCAATGATGCGGCTTGATTGCACGGATGTTAAGCTTTGTACTTGAGGTTGCCGACGACTCTCTTGAGGAACATTTCGAAGCCGCCTAGGAACTTGTAGAAGTCTGCCTCGTCAATATCCGACAGCAGCAATTCCTTCTCAGTACCCCAGTCGAACAGCTTCCCAGAATTCAACAGGGCGACCTTCTGCTTCAGATGGCTCCTGTACTTTGCGTAGAGCTTCAGAGAGAAATCTATCTTGCCAACTATGCATTCTTCCTCGTCCTCGGGCCTTATGCCGAACCGTTTCCATATCAGATAGACATCAAGGAAATCCCGTGCTTTGGTTCCTTCCCTTGTAAGAAGCGCGCGCACCTTCTCGCACAGTATCTCGCGGATGTCGTAGACGCTGAAGGGTATCTTCTTGGCATACTCGGCTGTCTCTTCAGGAAACAGCGCTTCAAGCTCCTCCTGCTTTCCCGTCAGCAGTCCGCTGAGCTCTCCTTTCTTCGGAGCAAAGCACATGGTCTCGACGAAGTTTATCTGCACCTTGAGGAACGTCCGCCTCCTCAGTATCTCGGAATCGTACCATATCTTCAGCGTGCACGTCTTGTCGTTGCCGCCGAGCTCAACGTAGTCTGTGTTGCTCTTCACGCATTTGAAATCGAGGCCTCTTTTCTTGGCGATTGCTTCAAACACTTCTCCAGTTCTGTCGATGACCTTGGATAATTGCGTCCTGATTTTCTTTCCCGACTTTCCATTGAATGCGCTCTGGTCCTTCCACGTGAAGTCGATGTCCTCCGAGAATCTCATGTAGCCGAAGTAGCACTTGATGAGGCATGTCCCACCCTTGAAGAGGAAGTTATCAGCGAAGAAGTTATCTTGCGACAAGTCCGCCAGTATCTGATGAAGAATGAGGTCTTTCTCGATCAAGTCTCTTCTTTGGATGCCCAGTGCTCTGGCAACTTCGTTTACGAAATCCGCTTTCATTTTGCCATCCTCGCTGCAATCTCAGCCACAGTCTTGGGATACTTCTTGGCATACGCCCTGAGCTTCTCCTTCGACGCACCCCTCGCCCAGCCGCTGACATCGGCCGCAATCTTCTCTTCAGGTATGCCGTTGTACCTCCATATGTAGATGAAATCGAGCACAGTCTTTTCTCGATCTGAATACCTGACGCCGTTCTCTCCTTTCTTTATGCCAAAATCGAGCAAAGACCGCGACAACTTGGAGAACTTGAACTTGTATCCCGCAATCGTGAAAGGGTTCGCACGGAACAGCTTGTCGTTTATCACATCCTCGACGGCAAAGGTCTCGTGCGTCATGTTGTTGAGCTTGAGCGCAGTGTGCAGGCCAAAATACCAGTTGCTTACCTTCTTGAGCTCCAGCCCTTTCGCCACAAGCTGCAGATGATTGTACTTGGTTCTTCCGAACTCGAACTCCTCGACAGACTTGACGTAGAATATCCCCCTGAACACCCTCACCACGTATCCTCTGGATGAGAAGTACCTGACCACCGTCGCATAGTCCAGCTTCATGGATCGGCAGTATGCCTTCAGCTCGTTGGATGTCACGAACTCTTTGCCGTCCATCCTGAGCTTCCGCAGCAGCAGGCTCATTTTCATTCATATCACAACCTCACACAAAGTGTGATATTATGATATATATCTTTACGTAACTTAAAGCTTCCAGTTTTCGGTCTCCGTGCGAAAATCCCACCATGTCTCCATATAGCAAAAGGTGGGAAAGATGGGAGAGATTGTTGAGGTCGACAGCCAAGGGAGAATCGTCATTCCGAGTTCAATTAGGAATAAGTTCGGTCTCAAAGAAGGAACGTAACTTGCCGTAGAGACCAAAAGCGATGGAATTGTAGTACACAAGATCTTAGAGATAGGTGTCAATCAAATGAAGTCTGATAACCTGAAGGATTTCCTTTCTCGATAAATCGCCTCTTACACCTGCTCTGAGGATAAATACTCTCTTGCACAAATATGGAATTGGTGAGCCTTTTGGATATAGCGGAGCTTTCTAAGTTTGGTATCAGTCAGAGCCTAATCAGCAAACTGGAGCAACTCGGCTATCATAAGCTCACAACGATACAACAGCGTGCAGTCGAGGGGGGGCTTTTCGAACGAAAGAATCTGCTCGTCATTGCTCCGACCAATACTGGAAAGACATTCGTAGGAGAGTTGGCAGCACTAGCTACCTCAACTTCCAAAGAAGCTGCGCACACATTCTTCTTGGTTCCGTTGAAAGCTCTGGCAGAGGAGAAATTTCAAGACTTCACTAACAAGTATGCAAAGTGGGGCTTGAAAGTAGCAATCAGCACCAGCGACAAGACGGAGTTTGATGAGGATCCTCTTTCCTACCAAGTAATCATCGCAACTTATGAGAAAATGAGCGCGCTCCTTGTGAGAAACCCTGACCTGATCGACCATGTAGGTCTCGTGGTCGTTGATGAGTTGCAGAACATTGGAGACCCCAGCAGGGGAGTTACCCTTGAAATCCTGCTCACGACTCTCGTGACTTCCCCAAGAAGACCACAGCTCATTGGACTGTCAGCAACCATCTCAAATGCGAAACAGGTGGCGCAATGGTTGGACGCTGCACTCATTGAAACCGACAAGAGAGATGTTGAACTCAGAGAAGGGATTCTCTATACGGGCGCAGATGCCATAAAATTCAGCGGCCATACATTAGAGAAAGGTGATTTCATTTACAGGGAGTTTAACTCAGGAACAATAGGCTGCGAAAAGGGTCTTCAATACGAAACTTTGGAGGCAATAAGCAAGGCCTCAGCAGATGAACAGATTCTGGTTTTTGTACAGACTCAAAGAGATGCGGAAACATATGCCCATCGGTTAGCAGGTGTTCTCCCATCCGCAACCAACGTTGCGGAGACTTTAGAACTGCTTGACAGCGCCGTGGAATCTACACCGTCCACACGGCGACTCAAAGAGTCATTGCAGAACGGAGTCGCGTTCCATCATGCAGGACTGTTTCCTGATGAACGGTTGATAGTTGAGGACTCGTTCGATAAGGGACTCGCGAGGATAATCTTCGCAACAACTACGCTCAGTGCCGGAGTAAACACACCTGCGAAGACCGTTATAGTATTGTCACACCAGACTTACGAGAAGAAAAACATCAGGACGCGAGATTACAAGAACATGGCTGGGAGGGCTGGACGAATCAGGGCTGCGGATAATTTCGGACGGTCCGTTTTGTTCGCAGAAAATGAACGAGAGATGGAGATGCTTTGGAAAGAATATGTTACGGCGAAAACAGAACCACTAGAGTCCCAGATAGCCACATCAGAGAGACTCGATAGCTCAATCTTGGGCCTGCTTTGCTCTGGTGTTTGCATCGACACGAGTGAACTCCTCACCTTCATGAAAGCGACATTCTTCGGACAGGTATACTACGGGCAGACTTCCGAACCGCTCAGGAATGCCTTTGATGAATCTCTAGTTATGCGTGTAAAGACTCTCGAAAAAGACGGTTTCCTTTCGATTGAAGATGGCAAGACGGTCGTCACAGAGTTGGGGAGAAGGTGCGCAGAGGAAATGCTGTCCCCGTCTACAGTCAAGTTGTTCCACGATATCCTCAAGAAACATGAGATGACGCTTAGTAAAGCCCACGATTATAGCAAGCTCGTTGAGCCGATCATACATTTAGCTTGTTGTTCTGTTGACGCAGTTTCCAATGGGGCACTTAATTTCTATCCGAGGTATGCGCCAGAGCTGAAAGAGCTGTCCGATTATTGGGAATATAACAAGAATTCATTCCTTCATCATGCTGTCGACAAGGTTCTGCACATTAGGACTCTCAAGACTACGAGAATGCTGATGCGCTGGATCGACGGTGTACCATATGCTGACTTGTCATCGTATGCAGCACACGGTATCGTGAAGAGAAACGCGCAGACAATAGGCTGGATTCTGAAAGGACTCTCTAGGATTGCCGAAAAACCTCTTTTCAATTTCGAGTATGAATTTGTTAGATTCTTGCGCATACTTGCTGAGAGGCTTTTCTACGGCGTTCCTGAAGAGGCGCTCCCAGTCATGAGAATGGAGATACCGCAGGTACATCGACATCGAGCCATTGCGCTTGCAGAGGCCGGATATACCACGATAGACAAAATCATCGAAGCAAAGCCGGAGGATCTGATGAAGGCTAAAGGGATTAGCGAAAAACTGGCACTTGAGATCAAGAAGAGCGTTGAAGACTACATTGACGACAAAAACCTCGCTGCATATCACCGACAGAGAAGGATTGCGCAGTCACTAGGCAAAAACCATGTCATCATCGACAGACTCTACAAAGAGAAAGGAGATAATTTCTCCAGAGCCTTTAACGAAATCTTCAAGGATTATGTGGGATTAAAATCCGCTTTCGTTGGCGATGCTTCTCCACACGAAGTCGATGTTATCGTCGAAACCAAAGATGGAAAAATCGTGATCGAAGGAAAGAGATGCGACCGAAGAAACGTTTCCGCGATAGAAGCCGAGGAAGTTATTGGAAAGGGAGCGAAGCACGAACCGATAGCCAATGTGACTATCGGGTATCCAGATTTCGCCGATGAAGCTAGGAAAAACGCGTCAAAGAGCAAAGTTACATTAATCTCTGGTTCCTTGGTGGGAGACATACTTCTGGGATTCTGGCAGAACAAACTCGGTCAAGAGGATGTACTGAGGATTCTCAAGAGCGGACGGTACATTGAAGATATCTATCAACAAAGGACAGAGCTAGGATTGATAAAATAGAGCCGTCTTTCATGCTGGAACAAAGAACTTCTTTTTGACCGTGTCACGTGCCTTCGTGGTAAGAGTAAGTTCTCCTCGGTTGATTTTTTTCGCTGTTCTGAGATGGGCAATGTTCACAGCCAATCGGCCTTGCTTGATTGGATGACCGCTGTAGTTCAGAGACCTGCCAAGTTCTTCATTATTCATGGGCGGCCTACCGATTTTCAGTAATGAGCCGTATATCATCAGCAATATCGCGTCCGTGTCCTTCAACCTAGTGTTCGTCACCATCTTTGCGAGCCCATCCTCTGTTGTTGTGAAGTTGACCAATCCCTTTTTCTCTGCTTTCGGGACCAGTGACGCTCCTGTGAAACCTGTCTTACGCTTCCATTCTTCATCTTTCATGGTAAATCCGAAGATGAGATCCAGAAGCTTTCGGGCTATGTCCATGTAATCGTTGATCTTGTCGGGTGCAACCGTGAGCGGCGTACTACCGTGATACAGATCGTTCCTTATTTTGTGATAATCCAGTATTTGTTGCTGGTAAGCCGAGGCCTTAGTTCTTGGAATCACGAGACCTACCAGTTCCTCGAAATGCCGTTTCTTTTCTTCCCAATCCTTTCGCGGTGTAACCTTGCTGGGGATGATGTTTTCCCCATGGACTTTTATGACAAATTCTATCACGTTATCTACGAGAATCATTGCCAGACGGAGGCCGGAAACAGTTTTGCTGTCTCTGAGAATTGAAGCTATGCAAAGTTCCTCTGTAACATCATCTAGCCACGTCTGCATTTACATTACCAATTGATTTTACGTGGATTTCGATTCGGTCTTTTCTTCAGCGACTTGGAATTCATCAACAATCTTGGTAGTGACCCATTCAAGCCCTTCTTGACTCAGAAGGTATTTCCCCTCCTGCACTTTCGACCAGTATTTCTTGTAGCTTGCATGCGTTAGATAGTCGATTACGTCCCTTATTCCTGACGAGAGTGATATTTGTTCAAGAGACGCTGGTTCTGGATGGTAGGCGTACAGTACAAGTGCGACCGTCTTCGCTTTGTTATCCGGAATGCGAATCAGCTCTACCATCCCAGAAGGGGTAAAACGATAGATTCCCTCAAAGCCAGGTTTCGGTTGTCTGACTTCCTTCCGTATGACTGCTTCGAACTTCTTGGTCACAACATCTGAGACAACGTTGGCGTCAAGATTTTCGATGTTTGCCTTCAAGTCTTCAATCGAATCAAAATTGATAACAATCTCTCCGAAATTCGTCTTGACTCTGGCCTCGTACTTCGTCATCTCATAGCACCCCTACTTCTTTTCGGCTCGCAAAGCGGGAATTATCTTGTTTGCGACTTCCGTTCTACCTTCAGAGCTTAGTAAATACGTGTCGTCAGGGTTTGCAGTGAAGTCCTTTCCGATGTAGGCTTTCGGGTTATCCACGCCTGTAATCTGTTTCAGTTGAGCTGGGTTCAAGGGCAGGGGAGAAAGAAACGCAGCTAGTCTTAGAAGATCAGTTTTCTGCTTGGGATACTTCAAGAGTCTAATTGAACCATCCGCTGCAATCGCATAGATATCCTCAAGACCTAGAAGCGGCTTTTCTGGCTCCTTAACCAGTATCGCTCCGATCGAATTCTCAATAGTGGAAGCGAACTCAGGGATTTGTGCGAGCTTCTTTTCAAGGTCCGACTTGTCACTGAAGTGAACGGTAAACTCACCGATCTTTGTTTTTATCCTAGCTTCATAATCTGGCATAGAAATTAATATGGACGACTAAGGATAAATGTTTGAGAGACTGCCCCACAGCAACTCGTCAAGTTCTCGACTATTCCCAAATCCAACGTGCGCCCTATTTGTGAGCCTATGACAACATATCAGTATGACCGAGTTCGCCAGGCAGTACGAAGTCTGGGACTGCCCCTTCTGCGGACAGAATACCATCAGTGTAATTCATATTCCCAAGGCCGTAAGTGCCCCGCTAAGACTGCCTCGTAGGTCTAATCTAATGTCTATGTGATTTCAAGCTCATCTTCGCTCGCAGGTGCAAATCCCTGCAAGCTTTTTGAGCTCCGACAGGAAAATAGTAGGTATAGTGTTTCTGTGGAAGTGTTGAACTTCCAGAACAAAGATGGCGATAACTGTGAAGATTGCGGTCATTAGCGATGCACATTTGTTCCAGACTTTCACACAGAATTATGATTCCGTAAGGGATTTCGCGCGTGCGATTGAGGAGATCAAATCCACGGTAGCTCCAGATATGCTATTCCTAGCTGGAGACATTTTCGATTACAAGAAGACCGAGTCCATCTACGTAAGACACTACGAAGGCGAGGGCCAGATGATGAGAGTGCGCCAGATTCTTGAGAAATTCGGGAGACCGGTATACGCTATCCGTGGGAACCATGACAAAGAGGAGATATTGAAGGGCCTCGAACAGACTGTGAAGAATTTCCACTATGTAAGGAATGATGTGAAGAACTTCGGCGAATTTTCTCTCTGCTTCATGGATTCGTTTTACGAGACTGGGGGATATGGCACTGAATCTTTGGAAAGGATGCAAAGTCTCCTTAAGGACGCTATTGCAAAAACAAAGCAGTCGAAAAACCCCTTAATCCTGTTGTGCCATGAGACCTTTGCGCCCTATGACAATACGATTCCCGATAGTGTCGTCGAGTTACTCAAGAAGAAGTTTGATCTGGTGCTAGATGGTCATATGCATCTATGGAATCAGAATACGTACGACTCCAGCAACATCATCTGCCTGCCTTCCTTGTTGCCTTCCAAGATTGCTAAAGGAAAGTATTCTGGGGAGCAGTATGAATGGAACTCTACAGATACTATCTTCGTAAGAAAACTCTTCGACTCACCATTCGGCTATGTGGTAGTAGATACTCAGTCCAATAAGTCAGAGCCGTATTCTTTCATTCCGTCGAAGAAGATCGTTGAAGTAAGTCTAGATGTAACCGGCCTCTCATTAGAAGAGTCCCGCAAAAGACTGAGAACTGTCCTCACGGAAATCTACAAGAGAGATGATAAGGGTTCTCTCATCGTTCTACCAGAACTAAGAGGGTCAATAAGTTTCTCGCCGTTGTATTTGGAAGACATCAGGGATGATTTCCCGGAACTTTATGTTGAAACTACAAGGTATGAAAAAGCGACTCTCAGCACAGGCTTCCAGCCTCAGGTCGTTTCCGCTCCCACATTGACAGTTGAGCAGTTATATGAGAAAATGAAAAGCGAAATTCCGAACCTACTCACGGAGATAGGGGCTAAAGGAGTTAAGTTAGAAGAGAAGGTCTTAGAGGCAATTCTAGACGAGCTGCTTGCTAAAGAACTAATCGAAAAATCTGCTTCAATTCCTCAGACGAGGACCAGGCTTCAGATGATCCTGTCTCCTGTGATTGAGGAGTTGGGAAAGGGGCTTGAGCTCGAAAAGCCGAGCAACCTGGAGGATAACATGATGAGCCTTTTGAAAATGGTGAAGTAATGAGGTTTGTATTCGTTGAAGTGACAAATGTTCTCGGTCTACACGGATCTGTTGACTTTGCAGGGAATCCAACGCTGTTGTACGGAAGAAACCTCGCTGGAAAAACCAATTTGATAAACTTAATTCGCTATTGTTTTGTCTCTAGGAAAACCAGCAAAATATACACCGAGGAAAAGCGATTAAGCAGAGACGAACTTCTCCTCAATCAAGCCAAAGAAGGACACGCAAGTTTCTACTTCCACCACAGAAATAGTCTCTACAGACTTGAATATTCGTTCAAGCGGAGAGCGCATGCGACACGTCAGAAAGTGTGTTTGTATGAAGCGAAGACATTTCCGCAACTGAATGAGAAGGCTGTTGATTCACTTAGGAACCTCGAATGGAATTTGCTTGCGTCAAATGCTAGTCAGCTGAAAGAAGAATTCGGCGAGGTAGGCATATACCCAGACATGATCGACGTCCTGATTTCTCCATCGAATGTGAGGAATTTCTCTGATGCGGTGAACGATAAACTGGTTACTATTCCAGACATTATTGCGAAGCAAATTTCGAATGTGAACAAAGGGGCGACGAAGCTCGCAGATAACCTGCAAAAATTGCAACATTCTGTGCTTGTGCAAGAGAAGGAAAGCTACGCCGAGAAGTTCACGAGTCTGAAGGGTAAGTTCGGAAACCGGTCATCAGTGAGAGAAGAGGAGCTTGTTACCATTTTCACCTTAGGGTCTGCTACTAGAAACTTGGGGGAACGGCTAACTGGAGTCGATCAAGAACTCTCAAGGCTCCCTTCAGAGGAAATCCAACTCGAACTTCTTAAACAAAAATGGGCCCCAGCGTTCAACGACAAGCTGTCGAAAATCAGGGAAGCAAAGGGCATTCTACAGGAGCAAAAGGAAGCTGTGAGTCAGAGGAAGACACTCTCACTCATAGACAGGAACACCGAAGCATTGAAGGATCTGCAGGCAGGCCTCAGGAATCTGCCCGCCAAAGGGAATATTGTTGCGCTGCAGGACTTTGCAATACCATCTGTAAAGTCAATCAGTTTCAAACTGCTTCTGAACCCCCAGCGAATCCGAAAGGCGCTTGAAGAGCTTGAAACAGCGAAAAGGAGTCTGAAAAGGGCCTCTCAAATAGCAAAGAAATACAGGGTCTCGCTGAAACTTAGCGAAGTTGTGTCCTTAGTCAGTTCGTACAGGCAACTAATGAAAGCAATCAAGTCACCCAAGCCCAAGCCGAAAGGAGATGAAGCCATGATTACTTACTCGAAGGAAGACAAACAATCACATGTGTTCATCCCGGTAAGCACCCTCGTGAAGAACCCAGCTTACCTCAGAGGAATTGAGTCCACACCTTTCGTATACAAGACTACAGCCTTGAGCGGAAAGCGACTGAACGCGGTCGTAAAAGAAATCAAGGCCAAGATGGAAGACCTGGAGAAATGCAGGGTCAAACTGAAGTGGGCAATCGATGCGAATGAAGCCATGAAGAAACTGTTTCCCTCTTTATCTGATGAGATAAGGTACCTTGGCTCGAAAGAGAAAGATATCGACAGGAAATTACGGTCCCTCTTATCGACTTGGGAGATAAGGATATCATCTCTCTCTGAAGTCTTTGCGTTAAAGCCATTTCAGCATAACCTGGATAGTGTGGAGGGCATCCGAAAATTCGCTTCTTCCTGCGAGCCCATATTGAAAATCGCTGAATCTAATCTCATTGCTGATTTCAAGAATGCATTGAGCTCATTCGGAGTGAAAGTACCGAGAGAGCTGGACATTGAGAAGATAACAATAGACGATTTGCTGAAGAAGCAGAGTACAGAGCTCCTTGCAAAGAAGGACAGACTTGAGAACATCAAGAATTGGATAAACTCAAACTTAAGCGAGGTGAAGGAGACCGAAGACAAACTCGTCACAATACGTTTCTTGGAAACTGCGGTCACAGTGCTCTCAACAATTTTGGATAAGATTCGCGAACACACTAGCTACGAAGCTATGGCGGAGCAAATCGCCCAAAGCATAGAGGAGAATGTCCGAACATGCGTACAGATGATACTTCCAGAGGAGCTGGTTGCTTTCCGACACGTGGGGCATGGCGATTTCGTGGTGCAGACCGTAGCCGGTGAACCGATAACGCATCCAGCTGGATCACACAAGGCTGTGATTAGCCTAGGCATCATGCTAGCCCTTTCGCAACTCTTTGATTTGCCGCTCATATTGGACGAAGCGTCAGAGAGATTTGATTACATCACGCTGAGAAACACGTTTCAACTCGTCAGCATGCTTGGCGTGACTCCTAACAGTCCTCAAATATGCTTCGTGAGCCCCATGACGTTCAACATAGAGAGGAACCCAGAGGTCCTCGACATTATCAAGAATTGGAATATCTACCTGTTTGAAAGAAAGGCCCAGCTTGAAAAGAATATAATCAAAGTGTCGGAACTAAGCCAGATTTCAGCTTAGATAAAATGCCAGCCTAGAATACAATCAGCGTTATCGATTTTCCCAAGAGCGTGAGCGTCAGGCGAGTAACTGCTTTGATTCAAGAACAGCGGGTTCCTTCGAGCAGATATATAGTCTATTGAACGCCTACTGTAATATGAGAAAAATGTTCAATCCATTTGGAAAAGCCTTTGGAGATGTCAAACAGGCCGACTTGGAAAAACTCAGATCCGTTGCCGAAGGTTGGTATGTTGAATACAAGAAAGAGACGCCAAATGGAAAAAAGATTGCAGCATCAGTTTCCTCTTTTGCCAATTCCCATGGCGGCATATACTTCATAGGAATCGAGTCGGATCGAAGCAACAATCGTGCGGCGAGTTTCGGCGGTGTTGTCGATTCGCCGGACGTGATAAGAGATTCTGTACGAGGAAACCTTCAACCTTTTCCGTATTTTGAGACATTCGCAATCGATCTGGGAAACGGCAGAAAGATCTTGATGGTAGCCATCCCTGAAGGAGACAATCCCCCCTATATTCACTCAGACGGTCGGATTTATCGAAGACAGGAGGCGGCATCAGATCCAATTGCCGAGAATAACAGGTACACCATTGACGAGCTCTACCAGAAGGCGCAGGAATTCAAAGAAGAACTGGAGGAGTTCCGGCAGTTTGATCTGACATTTTGTAAGGGTGAGGGAAAGGTTCCCTACTTGGAAATGTTTGTGAACACTGCGCCCTTCGATCATTTTTTCATAGAGGATTTCTTCAGCAAAGACAACCTGAAAAAACTGATGAATCAGTTCAACGCTAGTTTCATTGTCGAAGAAGAAATCTCCAGCGGTAAGATCTCTTTCTCAGGCAATCTCGAATTCGATTCAGTGAACACATATCACAATAGCATTTCCCTAAGGTATCTAGAAGGACAGGACTTGGCCTACAATGGAACGACTCTGATAGTTGATGTGTTCGGTAATCTCAAGCTGCTCATCCCGCTTGTTGCGAAATACTATTCGCTGGAAAATCTGCTCGAAAGTCTGCCCGAACGATATCTGAACGTATTGAGCCGTTCTCAGGAACGGTCAATCTCCAGCATAGGTCTCCTTGGTGCTAGGCAGATAGCAGGAGCAATATTTGGCGTAATGAGTAACTACGTGAAGTATCTCGACGAGAAACACTACAAGGAAGCATTCGAAGTAAAATTGAGGCTCACGAATTGCTGGAGAAAGACGCTTTACATTGACAGTGAAACATTCATGGCACATGTAGAGAATTTTGGGATACCTATATGCATGAAGTCTGAGCAGTATTTCCCGATTTATCCAATGACATTCAAGATCGACGAATTGAAGGCGAATCCAATCACGAAATATCTAGGTGTATTTTCGCATGTTGCGAATGCCTTGGGCGTCCCTTCGGAGGTTGCGCTTGCTTCGGTCATCGATGAAATACGCAGTAATCCCCAAGCTTCCAGCTCATAGTGGCTAGAATCTTGCTCTGTCGCTCATGCGTATTGTACCGCTACGAGTACAGTAAGACCGCCTGACTCAAGCTTAATTCTCTATCACGGCTGAATATTAGATTGAAAGGTGCATCATGGAACCGCACACCAAAATCAAAGTAGAATGCTCCTTCTGCCAAAAAGAGACATTGGAAATGAAATTGGACGCTCGCTCCTATTGGCGTGCTCTGCCCCTGGTCCGTTCCTTCATCGTGGTGTCGACCACCTGTATCATTGCTTCCCGTAAGCCGAGCAGCCCGTTTCTCAAATCGTCATTCCGCAGCTTCTCCACATCCTTCGGCCATGCAATGTAGACGCGTCCGCTCCTCCGGTAGCTGAGCCATAGCGACTCGTTCCTGCTCAACTGAAGGCGTT
>Ga0315279_10003007_pt1 | contig 24265 bp, 23 predicted proteins | sample YL17G06_20_MG_FD_203694 | JGI IMG/M metagenome (GOLD analysis project Ga0315279, IMG submission 203694) | Sediment microbial communities from Yellowstone Lake, YNP, Wyoming, USA - YL17G06_20 | ecosystem: Environmental > Aquatic > Freshwater > Lake > Sediment | place: USA: Wyoming | collected...
CGACGAGCCCGGCGATGCTGTACACGCGGGTGACTTCCAGGGCCTCGGCGAAGGACAGGGCGGGTAGGATCCCGGGGAGAGAACGGGCGAGCAGGCTCTTCCCGGCGCCTGGCGGCCCGATGAGCAGGACACTCAAAACACAACACCCCTTCGGGCGGCCCAACTCGCCCGTGCAAGGGATGAAATGCCGAATAGGGCGTGGCTTCCGCTTCTGGTTGGAGAGGGAGGTCGCCGTCTCCGGCGAACTCTCCTCTCCAGGACGGCTGCAAAGTGCGTTCCGACGGGGAACCCGGCGGTGATCTCTCTGACGACTCCGTTTGCCAACCCACGCTGGCCTGGCCGTCACCAGGCGGGGGATCTGCGTTCCGTCGAAGGCTTCACTTCGCGCTTGCCCACTTCCTTCTGACCTCCTATCATCGTATGTGACGAGCTGCTTGGAGGTGCTTGTCATGCGGAATCACGGTTTGCTGCTGCCAGAATTCGCTTCGCGGATGCTTGTCTGTCTCATCGGCGAAGTGGCTGCCGTTGGCTTTGCGGCAATCATCGTCGCCGCGCTGCCCGCAGTCAGTTCGCTCTGGGCAGTGCCCGACACTGCCGCAGAGATCCTCGCGTACGCATGTCTCGGCATCGCAGGCGCTGCACTGTCCCTCGCCCTTGCATACGTGTCAGCTCGGCGTAATCGCAAACCACTTCACGTCGGAGCTGCCAGCATCGTCGGCTTCTCTGCGGGATTGCTGGCTGCTATGCGGTTGGTGCGAAACGGCTACATCACGCCGGATCTCGGAGTGATAGGACTCATCGCGGGCGCAGTTCTGGCACCGCTCCTCTCATCCAGACCAGGGAGCGCCAGGCTGCGGCTCCGCGCGGCCATTGGGTCATCGGTGGGGCTCGCCGTCGCGGCATGCCTCACATTCCTCGTGACCCTCTTTGTCTCGGGCCCTGAGTGGTTCATGATGGGTCTGGGAACGCTCATCGATCCGCCCAGCTGGGACAGCGCGGTCGGGCAATCGGTCATCTGGTTGCTGTTGAGCCTTGGAACAGCAGCGCTAGCCTCTGCTGGCGCTGGCGTGGCCGAACGTGCACATGCGCAGCTCCGGGCAGCACGCCGAGAGAACCCCGGAGCCCTCCTCATGTCTCTCGGGATGCTGCTCTCAAGCGCTGCGCTTGTCAGTGTCACGACGATCAACGTCATCATCAACCACAAGCTGATGGATCTCAGATTTGCCGAGACAACTCCAATGCTGGAGGGGCAACTACGGCCGCTGGCGGATGGCCGCGTCGCCCTTGTCCTCTCGAATATCGGCGCACAGCCGCTTCTCGTAGGGGACATCACCGTTGCCGTCCTTCCTATTCTCGCGCCGTTGGATCGAAGACCTCGCCTGCCCATGTACGCCAACCCTGATGGGACGATGCACGTATGGAGCCGAGGCCGAAGCGAGAACGTCGGACTTGCGCCCGGTTGGCAGGTGGACAGGAGATCTGCCCCCGATGTTGTCGAGATCCCGTTGGGAGCGCAGGCAAAGGGATCGGAGATCGCACTTGAGGGCGTCAGGGAGGACATCCAGAAGGCTGTTGCGAGACTAGCAGCGTGGGAGACTGAGAAGAAGTGTTCCGGCGCGGGGGGCAGCCTTGGGTGTTCTATGGTGCGCGTCGTGGTCACCCTCACGGTTCGCAGATCTCAGTTGGAGGCTGCATCGCCGGGAAGTGCCCCCGAGCTCTACTACATGGAGGATCACCTCTTAGTCCCGGGCCCTGGCCCAATGGCTTTCATGCGGTTGCCGGGTGAATTGATCGAGTACCCTAGATGGTCGTACTAGAATCGCCGGTTCTTGGGTCAATGCGGGACTCGTCGGGCTGGATTAGGGGAAGCCGACCAGCGACAGATCGCACTTGAGCTAAAGAACCGGTTCACCCTACGTCGTTGGAGGAGCCTCGTCCTCGTCGCCGCTGGTGGCTTCGCTGACGGTCAAGGAACTTGAAGGGCCGGCCAGTTGAGTTGCTCCATGGGGTTCTTGGTAGTACGATGACATGCGAGTACTGTCACTATGTGATCGCGAAAAAGACGAGCAGAGACAGAAGAGCAGAGACAGAAGAGCAGAGACAGAAGAGGGTGAGGCTGGCTAGATGTCGGTGTGCTGTAAGTGGGATGTATAGTGATCGTTGTTAGCCCGCAAACCACCATGAACGACTCCGGGGGCTAGGAGATATGGAAGCGCTGCTGGAAGCTGCGTTTTGGCTGTCGCTTGCGATGTTGGGGCTCGTGGGTGTCGTTTACGCACTCGGCTACCCCTACCTCAGCGGCGTCCGCGACCTAATGGACTCCGAGAAGAGGCTCAGAAGAGCAGGAGCCGAAGCGGAGCGAAGGGAGATTGAGCAGCAACTGAGGCGACCGACCGGGATAGACAGTAAGGTCCTTACCGAGGCTGCTCGCAAGCTTCAGAGCCGAGAGATCGAGCTCGCGCGGAGGGTCAGGAGACTTGACGCCCTACCGGCTACCCTGAACGTCACGAGGGCAGTTTTCAGACCAGCCGGAGCCTTTCTGGCGGCATTTGTGCTAGCAAGCATCGCGAAGTCCTTGCTTCCACAAACGGGACAGCCAGAACCAACGACCACCGTGGTCTTGGCCGTGGTGAGCGCTGCCGCAATCGCGTGGGGACTATGGAAACTCGCCACGTACTTGTTGAATCTGAATTACCTGTCGCAGCTACTCATTCCGGTTGTTAGCCCCATCGAAACGTTCACCCCATCCTGGCGCGCAGGCGCGCCTAACAAGATCACGCTGGCCGCCAAGCTTGAGCGTGGCCGTGCCCTTCATTCCCTACAGATCCTTCTGTATCTTCCCCCCCAGGTATCCTCGGCGACAGATTTCAATGAGAAAATGAGATGTCCAGCAGACCACCCCACGAAGCCGTCCTACAACTGCATCCCTTCGAGGGAGTGGCCGATCCTGAAGAGGGATATGGCCTTCACGTACGACTACGATCGTTTGTCGTGTGCAACGCGGTGCACTCTCAGGTTCTTTTATCGGATTGTTACCGAAGAATACGTGTCCGATGATAAGGAGATAGTCGTTACTGTCACCTAGGGGCTGCGGCAAGATGCGGGCCCTGCCTTGCTCCGCGGAGGAGAGCCAGTCGCCGGCGGGTCAGTGCTGGGAGGAGCGAGATGTTCGTCACATGCCCTCATTGCGGGAAGACTCTGGAGTTGGGAGAGGTCTTGCGCGAGCCTGGCGAGATCCATCTCGTGTGCCCAGGCTGCGGACTCGAGACGGTCATCCAGATAACTCCCGATGGATCCATATGCGTCACAGGGGCCCCCAAGCATGCAGCCGCGCCCAAGCATGCAGCCGCGCCAGAACTGGAAGTCTGGTGGGACGCACTTCTGCAGAATACAGGGCGTCCGTACAAGTGCTACGCAATCTTCCTCCTGCTTCCGTCTGACGAACAGGCAGCGACGTACCTCAGGGAATACGCAAAGGAACTGGACCTTCTGGCGGCTGAGTACTGCCTCATCATAGCGCTCGGCGACGGTCAGTTCCGAAGGACTGGGGCTGACGATAACCAATGGCGATCTGCGGTCACGGAGCACGTGGGCCGGGGGTACAGCGTCCGGATCGCTGAGTTGTTCGCTGTACCACTTGAGAATCTGCCATGCCTGCTCTTCTTCGAGGACATCCATGGGAGCGCGCATACGCTCGTGACCCTGAAGGGCTTGAGCTCCGCCGAAGTTGGACAGCGGATGCGGAGACTGTTCTCGGTCATTCGGGAGGCGATCGGTGCCAACGCCTCCCCAACCAAGGCGATCGAGAGGCTGAAGAATGCGGAGGGTTTCGTCAAGGCAGGGAGGTCACTGATCCTGGGGGCACAGCACTTGGCTGAGAAGACGTTCGAGTGCGCCGTCGAAGCCTGGATCAAGTCGGTCACGGGTCATCAGGGCGGGCAGCGTGCGGACCCTTAGCCCGGCCCTAGGTCGGCAAGAGCGACCGGATCTTCTCCGCCCTCGGTCAGATCGGGTGCCCGAGAGTTCAGGAGTAGCCGCGTAAGGGGTACGAGCTGCTTAACGTCTCTTCTCCAACACTTTCCGCGACGCGGCAGGTGAACGGGACTTGAACTCACGGGATCGCGCCGCCCCGCGCTTGGCCGATTCGAGACGTGGCCCGGGGGCGAAGTACAGGCCCTGGGCTGCGATGGCGTACTTCCTCCCTTCCCGATGCTGGTGCCCACCTTGGAGCGGCTTTCGGGGGGCACGTCACGCGGGCCAACGCCCTCGGTGCGGGGCGAGGAGCCCAACGTCAGGACATCGAGCCTGTGCACGGGAGCGGAGGGGCTCGGGCTTCCCCGTCACAAGGCCCATCCCGAGGAAGGCCCAGAGGGAGCTCGGCACCTGCCATGGAGCGTTCTTCCGGAGCAGGCCAAGTCGGGTACCCACCTTTATGATTCCGGTTGACTCGTCAGTCGTCGTCGAACCCGGGCAATCTGAATGCGAACGAGACGGGATTGTGGTCGGAGTATAACTGGCCGAAAGCGCTTGCGTCGTAGGGGTCTCCCGGATATGCGCCGGGGCCGCGCCAGGTCGGCTCCAGCGCATCTACAAGACGCGTCACGCGGAATCCGTACGCGGTATCCACCTCATGCGTGTGCGAGGGGTCAACCAGCACCTGGTCATATGGCTTCGGGCTGCTCGGGCTGGTGTTCGTCGCGACGCAGGCAGCGTTCAACGAAGCGTACGGCGCGGGAACGAAGGTCGCCAGTTCCGCCGAGGACTCGATGTTCATGTCCCCCAGGATGATGAAGTCCTTCTCCGAGCTTGCTCTGGTCCCGGTCCACGTGACGATCAAGCGAACTCCCTGTGATCGGCGCTGCATATCCAAAGAGCCGCCCCCGGCTCGCAGGTGCACGGAGATGAGCACGAAATCGAGTGTGCCATCGCTCGTTCGAAAGGAGAACGCGTAGGGAACCCGATCGTAGTCAGAGTCGTTCGAACGATCGTCAGCCAGAAAACCCCAGGGCAAATCGCTCGCAGTCTGCACAGCCTCGGGCTTGTAGAACGCGACCCACCATTCGGTGGAAGTGGCGTTCGTGTGGATGGTGTCTCCTGGTCCAGTGTCTTCCTCGGAGAGCCAGTACTTGAAACCATGACGAGTCATCTGGTCGAAGAACCTTGCGGACTCTGCATCTGGGTGCGCAGCCGTTCCATCTGGATAGGTGAGAGGGTACGGTGGGGCCACCAATTCCTGGACAACCACGATGTCGAAGTCCTTGAGGAGTGTAGCGAGCGATACGTCATCCCTGCTCTTGTAGTGCCCAAGGAAGTTGATGTTGAAGGAACAGACCGACAGCTGTGTGTCAAGGGCGTGTTGGGGCGGGGAAGGAATGCATCCTGAGGGGAGCACGGCGAGCGCAAGGAGCACGAGCCCGGGCAGCGTACTTCCTCTCATGGCAGGTCTACCCACTTGGCATGTGCTGTGCAGCTCACTTGCGCTTCTCTTCCTCCGTGAGGTACCTGAGAATGGCTTCCACAACGAGGTAGTTGACCGAGCGATCCTTCTTCTCCGAGAGCTTGATCAACCGTTCGACGGGCTTCTGGGCTATCTTCGACTGAGGGATGTAGATCGAGAGCTTGTCAGTAACCAGCTTCTGTGGCACCACCATCACCCCCTTCATTCCCATTGTATGTCCGAGGCACGCTTCCGACCAGAGACAGTCTCTCCTCCGTAGGAATGCTGATCTGTTCATGTTTCCATTCGTCCGCAATCGCACGGTGATCGTTGTCGGTCCCTTCGTCCTCTCACGATGTAAGTGGCAAGAGGACGAGCCAGCCGGAGGGAGTCCCTTCAAGGAGTCTGCACTCTGCTTCCCTTGATTCTTCCACCAACCCGTCTACTCTCTCCTTGTTCCCCATGAACGAGAGCGATGCGATTGACCGGCACCTTCTGGAATGTCTCGCGGTTCTAGCGAAGGCTAGGGGCCGCAGTATCGTTGCCGAACTCAACGAGGCGGTGAACGCCTACCTCGCCCAAGAACTCCCCGCACGACTGGGCGACGACGGCACAGCGCTTCTCATGGAAGACATTCGGTCAGCGAGCCGACCCTAGTCTCTGGGACCAATCCACCGGCGCTAGGGGAGCAGGGCGCCCGAGCCGCTGTCGAGGCCCCGGAGACCTCCTCCGCCTGGTTGGGGCATCAAGAAGGGGACATCTGTTGCCTAGTCCACCGAGAAGATCGCAATTCCCTCTAGGTCCGCCTGCTCCGGCCACGGCGAGGAGAACTCCAAGATATCGAACCTTCTCGGCTTGTGGCTGAACGGGTTGAACCGCTCCCCGTTCGCGTTCGCGAACTGCATAGCCCCAACGGTATAGGTGACCCCCGCTTCCATCCGTTGAACCTTGAGGGTGTACCCAGACGAGAAGAACCCTGGATCGATCTCCAGTCTCACGTTCGTCCAGTCCCTATCCTCAAGATTGGTGATCACAAACTGCGTTCCGGTGAAGGACACGCTCGCGTTGATGTCTCGCGGCTCGGCTGTCGTCGAAGTGGTCGCTGACGAACGCGAAGTCGGCCCGCTTGCCGCAGGTACACCAGTAGTCGCTGACGAACCCGAAGATGTGGTTTTGAAGGTCACATCGAAACCGTTCCTCGTCCCGGCGCTGTTGATCGCCACAAGGCGGTAGTGAAAGGTGGTGTTTGGGAGAAGCGCAGTCAGGTTGGCTGAGAGAGGGACGTTGGTCGTCCCGCTGACGTCCGACTGAGACGGTGTCTTGGTCCCGTAGGAAGTGCTTGTTCCCCACTCGAAGTAGACCGTCGTCGACAGCCCATTGGGATTCACCGTCCCGTTCAACGTGGCCCAGTTGGAGGTGACGCCAGTTGCTGAACCTGTAGTGGGTGTCGGTGCCGAACCCGAAGTCGCACTGACCGTTGTGGTTGGCGGAGTGCTCCTGGGGAGCGCCACAAGAAGCGCTACGAGTAGGACTGCAACTAGTACTAGAACAAGGACCTTCTGATCCATGGTGGTACCTCCTCCGCAGTATACAGCCAAACGCCGGCTCCCCAAAACCAGCGACTGCCTCTGCTCGTTCTGCGGATAGAACTTGTCTCAGTCCAACGGTCGGCAGAGGAACGATTGAGGCCAGCGGTGTAGTTCGACCTACGAGCCGTAGTGCCGAAGAATACGCCATTCCGGGAGAGTGATTGTGCGCGGATGAAAAGCCGACCCCGCGTGAGCGAAAGGGGAAGAGTCAAGTCCAGTTCAGCAATCCAGAACTCTGCCGCCTTCGTGACCGGGCAGCAGTCCAGCAGAGAAGTCAAGAAGGCCGACGGCCAAGTTGGCCGCTTGAGCTATAGAGGCCATAATCACGCTGTTTCGAGCCCAACATTGTGGGCCGATGAATTGGCGCTATTGGGTGTGGCGAAAGGAGATACTCAAGTCTAGCTCTGAATTGCCGAGCTGTGCGACCTTCTTGCCCGGGCAGCGAAAACGCGAAGGGAAGGGCTGGTTTCGTTGTCTGGATCTCGGCGCGAGGGACGGCTGAAACCAGCCAGGCTCAGTGCACGCGGCACAAGACGCCTCGCCCTGGGTGCGGCCCGGGTTTCACCGAACCCGCTCCTTGAACGCGGGCGTCGAGGCTGGGAACTAGTCCGCATGCACATTGTCAGGTTCGTCCGGGTCATCGTCCTCGCTATCGAGGAACGAAACCAGGGCGCCCCTGGACGCCAACGTCGCGTTCTCGAAGCGCCTCAGTGCGCGTTCCCGGGCCTTCCGAAACGCTTCCTGCGATTCGAAAGCGTGCTCCGGGTACCGAGAGTTCCATTCCCGATGGAGTTGCTGCAGGCTGCCGCCTCGCCGGGAGCGGGCGAACTGAACCAGATCCAACTCGCGCCCCGATGCAGGGGTCGCGCGTCGGGTTCCCCAAATCTGCTCGATGAGGTACCCGAACATCCGCAGGAGATCCTTCTTATGCACATCAGGACTTCGGACCGTCACGGAGAAACAGGCGCGCACCGGATCTGAGCTCGCAGTGATCGCCACGGCCAAAGCGCTGCCTCCTGGGTGCTCGCCGATGAGGACGAAGTTGGTCGCCTCCGCAGCAGAGCATCCACACCGACTGCCGACACCCGCGCTCAGAACGCGGAGGCGCTCCAAGTTGCCTCCCTGCCGGGTAGGCTTCCATCGTCGGCTTTCCTTTCCCACCCATTCGACACGCTGCGGAAGCCGAACCGGCTCTCGGCCAGACGCTCTCTCCGTCTCCGCTTCCTCCCGGATCCATTCCTCCGCCTTCTCTCGATCCGCAAACGGAGGGGCAAGCGATCCGAAACAGTGCCGTCGGAACTCACGGACATCGTCCTGGGTCTCCTTGTCGGTATCTAGGAACAGTCGCACGCGGCCCGCTCTCTCGGCCCCCGGCGTGCTCTTGCCGCCCAGGCGCCGCGCCGCGCCTCGGAGCTTCTCACGGTCTCCCCGGATGCGGTCGACCAACTCCTGGAAGTCCTCCACCTCGTACGGGGTATGGCCGCCCTTGTTGAGTCTCTCCCATGTGTCATCTGGGACCGGCCCGGTCACCGCCTCGACTGCGTCCCGGAATTGCCTCTCTGTGCCGTATTCGACTTCCACATGACCACACTACCCGCCGGGCGGCCAGCCGGACAAGTCCCGCGCCTAGGGCGTCCAGACCCACTCGGATAATCGGAGTTGCACGGGGAGGTGACCATGCGACGCAAGACTCGGCTCGGAATCACCCTGGACCCTGACCTCGTCAGAGGGTTGGAGGATTTCGCGCAACAGCACGGCCTGTCGCGGTCTTCGGCAGTGAACAGGGCACTTCTGACTTTCCTGAGCTTGTCTGCGCGTCCCGAGCAGTGTCTCCAAGGCAAGAAGCCCTGCGGACTAGACGAAAGCGTACTACCGCTTCTGGAGAGGCCTGGGGAAAGGTGCTTGGGACTGGTGGTGGACAAGGACGTGTCTGATGAAACAGGGCGACGCAACTAGGAGTCCCGCGGTCGAGGACGTCAGGAACCATGTCGGCTCGGGCGACGGAATCCTGCCCGCGAGGGCCTTCTCGCTCACAACCGGGCAGTTGGCACTGCTGCGCCTCCTGGAGAATGCCCTGCGAGATCCCCAGGCAGAGCTTCTTGCGGCTGCCCTCGCCTATGCTGCACGCGGATTTCCGGTGCTCCCGCTTTGCTGGCCCGACGAAGACGGGAACTGCGCCTGCGGCAGAGGGCACAACGAGCGCGAGGTCGGCAAGGCGCCGCTTCTCCAAGACGGCGTCCACGGGGCGACCACCGACCCCGTCACCATCAGGGACTGGTGGGCGCAGTGGCCGGAAGCGAATGTCGGGATTGCCCTCAAACCGGCAAGCCTGCTTCTACTCGACCTCGACAGCCACGAGGCGTTGGAGGAGGCAAGGAAGAACGGCCTACCTCCGGGGCCGGCAGTCCGCACAGGCCGCGGGGAGCATCGCTACTTCCGCAACCCGTGGTCAGACGTGGCAACCGCGGTCAGGAAGGGCGCGTCGTGTGCCGTAGACGTGAAAGTGAGCGGATTCGTGGTCGCTCCGCCATCTGTGCATGCGTCCGGTCACCGATACGAGTGGAGCGTCTCGCTGGACGAGGCTCCCCTGGTGCCCGCCCCGGATTGGGTCCGAGGCCTCCTGCACCCGGCGATTGAACCCACGCGCATCGCGCCACCCTCTGAGTTACCTAAGGTTGATGTTGAAGCGCTGCGGGTGACCGACCGGATCAGGTCTCTCATCAAGTCGGGCGAGACTGGTGGGTACCCCTCAAGGTCCGAGGCTGGCTTCGCTGTGCTCTCGGCCTTGGTAAAGGCAGGCCATAGCGACGGCGAGATGTTCGCGGTGCTCAAGCAGAACCCGATCGGTGACTACGCGCGTGACCGCGGGAACGACTGGATCGCCGGGGAGATCGCACGGGCGCGGGCCAAGGTCACGAACCAGTCTCATCCACGGGCTCCAGGTGGCTCCGGCAGCGTCAGAGAGGCCCGGCGAGTGGCCACGAAGTGGCTGCACCTGGATGACCTTGACGTTGTCGACGTCATCCTCGCAACAGTCCTCGCAAACACCGCGCCGGGAGATCCGGTCTGGCTCCTTGTCGTAGGTCCTCCGTCGAGTGCGAAATCCGAGTTGTTGAGAGCCTTAGGTGATGATCCACGCGTATTCCGCGTTTCGAGCCTGACGGGGAAGACGCTTATCTCCGGCCACAAAGACGCCGACGGCGGCTTGCTCTTCCGGGTCAAGGAGGGCTCGACGCTGCTGCTACTCGACTTCGGGCAGATCCTCTCCCTGCACCCGAACGAAAAAGCTCTCGTCCTACAGCGCCTTCGCGAGGTCTACGACGGGTACTCCAAAGCTGACTTCGGGAACTCGTCGCAGGGGCGCGAGTGGAAGGGCCGGCTCGGTTTCCTCGCTGGGACAACGCCGGCCATCGAGAAGTACACGAGTGTGGGAGCTGAGTTGGGGGACAGGTTCCTGTTCTTCCGCGTCGACATCCCCGACCGCCAGGCACAGGTGAACGAGGCTCTTGCGCACTCGGGGCAGGAGGGCGCGATGCGCGCAGAGATCAGTGCGGCCTTTGAGCAAGCGTTGAACGCTGCGGGCGATCCAAGCGCGGTCACCGTCGACGAAGAGACCCGGCGGACGCTGGGAAGCTTGGCTGACCTCGCGACGAGATTGCGTACCCCCGTCTCACGTGACCGCTACACGCATGCCGTCGATTACATCCCGACACCGGAGGGGCCTGCGCGCTTTGGCAAGGCTCTCCTACGGGTTGGGAAGGGACTGGCGGCGGTCCGCGGAGAGAACGAGATCGGACCGGACGAGCTGCGTGTCTTGGGAAAGATCGCCCTGAACTCAATCCCCTCAAGGCGCTTCGCCGTGGTCCGGGCGCTCGCGACCCTAGGAGAAGCCACGAACAAGGAGATCGGTTTGGAGGCCGAACTGCCCACCGCGTCGGCGGGATACGTCATGGAAGACTGCTTGGTGTTGGGCATCGCGGAGCGCCGCTTCGAGTCGGGGAGCGACGGAGAGATCAAAGAGAACGCCACCTCACATTGGCGGATCAGGGACGAGATCCTTCGCCAATGGGAGGAGGCCGTCCGTGTGGCAAATGGCGAGGCTCCTCAGCAAAAACAAACCAGAGATGTGAGAGATGTTGTGACAGAGGACGGCTCTGTCCGGCCAGCTGCTTTTGCTGATGAAGCAGGTGACTCGCACATGGGCGGGCAGGTGGCGAAGAAGAGGAAGGCCTCACAGCCTCGTGGCGACGTGAAGACATCTCCGAACGGGAGACAGTCTGGGAAATGCTTCCTGGCGTGAAGTGTGACCATTTTGACGGTGCGGAGGCTCTTGTGAGGACGCCGCGAGTTCTGCTGCAGGTCAGGGAACGGGGCCGAGGAGGAATGGGCCGTCGTGGTTCGAGAGTGGCCAGCTGCGCTAGCGATTCGTCTCGCCAGAAGGGAGACGCGAAGCAGAGGTGCGGTAGGGCAGGTTCGCGGGAGCACAGACGGCCGGCAGCTGGCGACCCGAGCCCCGGCGGGCGCGATCCTGGGCGGCAGCCACACGGGAACGAGCTCGTCGAAGGCTCGCCCTCCGCGGCGGTCCCGGCCCGGCTCCACAGCCTCGCCGACACGGAGGCAGCGGAGCGGTGCGTCCCAGCCCAGGCCGACTCAAGGCGGCAGACTCCGTGCGCTCCGGAGCTCGGGGCAATGGCATGGAGGAGACTGTGGGATCTGCTCCTATTCGGCGAGACTAGCAGAAACGGTCAGTAGAGGCTATAATATAAGCGATGGCCATACAGGGCACGACGAAGTTGACGACGAATCGTGGCGGCTCCCTCAGTGGGCCCGCCGTCGCCTTGCGCGGCCCCAGCGCTCCCGCCACTGGACTCGTCGGTGCGATCTACGCAAGGGTGAGCACAACGGAGCAAGGCGAGGGGACCTCCCTGGCGACCCAGGCGGCTGCCTGCGCCAAACTCGCAAAGGAAGAGGGGCTACTCGTCCCGCCGCAGTACATCTTCCGGGAGATGGAGTCGGGCGCGGCGCCCGTCAGACCGGTTCTGGAACAGGTGCGTGCGCTTGTGCGTGAGAGGCTGGTCTCGGCAGTCATCTGCTACTCCAGCGACAGGCTCTCGCGAGACTCGATGCAACTCCTGTTCTTCGTTGACGAGGTCCTGAAGGCAGGCGCGAAGCTTCACTTCGTGACGGAGAACTTCGAGGACTCGGAGACTGGCCGGTTGATCCTCTACGTGCGCGGATTCGCTTCCGCCTTGGAGCGACAAAGGATCATTGAGAGGACCATCCGAGGCAAGAAGGCGAGACTTCAGGCAGGGAAGCTGATCGGTGCCTCCCCTTTGTACGGCTACACGCTTCAGGACGGCAAGCGGGAGATGGTGCAGGCCCAGGCGGAGGTGGTCAAGCGCATCTTCACGGAAGCGGTCGCGGGGAGGGCAATTCGTGCAGTCGCCGCTGGTCTTACCGCTGATGGGATTCCGTCGCCCAGGGGCAAGGCCACCTGGGGCAGGAGCACCGTGATACGAATCCTCCACGAGGAGGCCTACCGCGGACTCACCGTCGCGTGGAAGTGGAAGACAGAAGGGAACCGCCTGGTACGCCGGCCTGAGGAGGAGCGAATCCTGCTGCCAGAGGGGACAACGCCGCGCATCGTCAGCGATGACGACTGGTTTCGCGTTCAGGCACGGCTAGAACGCAACGGGGAGGTGGCGGCGAGGAACCTGAAGCACGCTGAGCAGTACCTCTCTCGGGGCCATATCGTCTGTGGCCACTGTGGATTCCCGATGTGGGGCGAGACGCGCCTTCGCTATGGATCCTGGAGCGCGGAGTACCGCTGCCGGGGAAGGACCGGCCACGTCGGGTCGACCTGCCGGAAAGGGCAGGGTCTTCCGTCGATCAGCGGGGAGCGGCTCGATCAGTTTGTCTGGGAGCAAGTGGCAAGGATCTTGGCCGATCCGGACCTACTTGAGCGCGAGGCGAAGAAGAGAGCAGGCAAAAGGCCCGCGGTCGGCGGGCGGCTCTCTTCCTTGCAGTCGGAACTCGCCTCCATCGAGCGAGGCCAAGAGCGCCTCATGAGGGCGATCTCCTCCGGTGAGGGAGATGACGGTCTGGTTGACCGGCTCGTCAGCGAGCTTCGCGGCCTCCGGAAGCGGGAGGTCGATCTACGGGACAAGCTGGCCATGATCCAGGCGAGCGACCGAGTACGCGCGAAGCATCTGGCTCAGGCTCCAACGAGCTTCCCTGACCTCGCCGGGTTGAGGTCGAGGCTAGCCACACTCGACTTCGACGCGAAGCGGCTCGCTCTTGAGGCACTGGCCGTGCGCATTGAAGTCTTCAGCGCACGAGAGCCGCGCCGTGCGGTGCTGACCGCCACGCTGCCTCCTGACGGCTCGCGCGCCGAGAGGACCCTGACGTTCACGCTGCGATAGGTGCGGTCATCGTCCGTATCCTAATGCGTGGCTCTGAAAGAGGCAATCGGACGGGAGCGAATGGCAGTCACGCCGTTGGCCGCCCCTCCGCGACGATCACCGTGCCAGAACCGCTAACCCTCTTCAGATCGGCGTTTTTGGAGTCGGAGCAGTCCGGTGGAACGTCTCAGGCTCTTCGGAGGCTTTGGGAGGGGATCGGGTGTCCTGCCGGTGGGCCCCGAGCGCCGCCTGCCGGCAACGTGCTTCGCTGGCAGGAAGGAGGTGCGCCATCCTGACGTCAGGCAACCCGCACCCGAGGCTCTGGCCTGCGTCGCCTGACATGGGTTAGACTGGCTTGAGAAGTGAATCGTTCACCGGGGGGCACCAGGACCAACCCGCATGCATGAGAACGACGTGCGCTGTACGCCTGCTCTGACGATTCCTGCGCTCTCCGGGAGGGGAGGACTGACTTGGTCAGGCAAATCGACTGTCGCGTGACTGAGGGGAACACTGTACTCAGAAGAGGCGACTTGATAGACTGCTAACATGTCTGCTGTAGCGGTCAAATCCTTCGTTGGGAGAGGTGGCGTTGGCGAAGGTTGACGTAGCCTTCAGTCTGACAGGTAGCAGTATCCCGGTCGACCATGGCTACTGCCTGTTCTCGGCGGTCTCCAGAGTCGTCCCTCAAGTGCACAAGAGTAGGGAGATCGGAATCCACCCGATCTCGGGTAGGCTCATCGGGAGCAGAACCCTCGCGCTGACGCCAACAAGCTGCTTGACTCTCCGACTTCCCCAAGAGCAACTTGGGCAGGTCCTACCTCTTGCGGGGAAGCTCCTACAGCTCGGAGATAGTCGGGTTCGCGTGGGAGTCCCGCACACGCGTGCCCTCCGTCCCTCTAAGCGCCTCTACAGCCGCGTCGTCATCATCAAAGGTTTCTCGGAGCCGCAGTTGTTCCTAGATGCAGTTGTTCGCCAGCTCGCAGCGCTTGGAATCCACGGGGAAGCCAGCCTGGTGGAACAGCAGGGGGTGGCGGACTCCAATGTAGGCAAGCTGAGTGGTTCTCACTCTCCCTATCTCCGCCGGACCGTGCGGATCTGCAGCAAGGACATCGTCGGCTTCGCCGTATTAGTGGGAAATCTGAGAGAGAATGACTCGGTGCTGCTGCAGGAGACTGGCATCGGAGGACGACGGCGTTTCGGCTGCGGGGTTTTCGTGCCGGTGAAGGAGTGAGGTATGGCCGCGCCGTCCAGTCTTCTCGCTAAGTCCCCGAATGGAGCGGAGCCTACGCGCTCTGAGACACTCCCGGGACACACGGTTGCCGTCTGCGAGGCAGCTTCCGTCTTAGTTGACATGATCGCCCCCGCTGCGAAGAGCTGCTTTTGCCTCGATGACGAGGATGTAGCGGCCTTCGGAACGATTGTGTGGATGGCGGCATGGCTGCACGACCTGGGCAAGGCGAACGATGATTTTCAGGCGGCGGTCAGGCATCGAGGCCACGTCCAAGGTGTGAGACACGAAGCCATCTCGGTCGTCTTCGCTGACGAGCTTGATGCGTGGCTTGAGCCGGTTTGGTCCAGCCTCCCCAGATGGGGCCGCCGAGCCGTCGTCTATGCCATCGCTGGACACCACCTCAAGTTCCCAGACACCGTGGAGCGTAGCGGAACAGAAGTGAGCGTCTTCTACAGCCACCCCGACGTCTCGGCAGCGCTGCAAGCCGGCCTTCAGCGGCTTCCCCTCGCGAACGCACCCATGCTTGCGGACAAGACCTACAGCCTCCTCACTCGTGACCCAAGAGGCGTGCCGCGCATTCTAGCTCGCGTCGAGCGCGCCCTGGACATGGAAACCAAGGACGAGCGAGAAGAGCGGAGGTTCAAGACCCTTGTGGCCGCCACCAAGACCACCCTCTTGGCCGCCGACCTTGCAGGCTCCGCAGTGCCATCAAAGATCCAGGTTTTTCCGGCGTGGCTCGCTGATCGATTGGCACAACACCTCACCGGAGAAGGACTGAGGAGAGTTGTCGAGCACCGCTTGAAGGGCGCAAGACCCAAGCCCTTTCAAGTCAGCGTTGGAGAGGCCAAGGGTTTGACCACGCTCGTCGAGGCTGGCTGCGGGAGCGGGAAGACAGCAGCGGCTTACCTCTGGGCTTCGCGGCACGCCGATGGGCGACGCCTGTTCTTCTGCTACCCAACCACCGGCACGGCGTCAGAGGGCTTCGCCGGCTACATGCGCGACCCTGATTTCGACTCGCTGCTCATTCATAGTCGTGCGGGCATCGACTACCGCTTGCTTGGTGACATGCCACAAGAAAGCGAAACCACTGCACAGCTCAGACGCCTCCAGCTTGAAGCTCTCGACACGTGGCCCATCCCGGCTGTCGTGTGCACCGCTCACACTGTCTTGGGTGTCATGGAGAATGTGAGGCGCGGGCTATACGCGTGGCCTTCGATCGTTCGAGCAGCCTTCGTCTTTGACGAGGTGCACGCCTTCAGTGATCGCCTCTTCTCCTACCTTCTTCGGTTCCTTGAGACCCTTCAGGGGGCGCCGGTGCTTCTCATGACGGCGACGCTACCCCCGGCGAGGAGGCGAGCCATCGAGGCAGTCTGCCGGCAACGAGGAGGCTTAGCCGTGATCACCGGACCGGCTGAGAGGGAGAAAGCGCCCCGGTACAGACTGCGAAGGGCCACTTTGGAGGAGGCCTGGACTGCGGTGAAGGAGAGTCTAGCGCGGGGAGAGAAGGTACTTTGGGTCTCTAACACGGTTCGCAGTGTCATGTCTCTGCTGGACGAAGCTCTCACCGCCAAGCTGCCAGTCCAGCCCTACCACAGTCGGTACAGATACCGGGATCGTCTCGCGCGGCAGCGCAAGGTGATCGACGGCTTCAGACCAGCAATGCCCCCTATGCTAGCTATTGCCACTCAGGTCGCTGAGATGTCGCTCGACTTATCCGCTGACTTGCTGATCACAGAGGAGGCGCCAGTGCCTTCACTGATCCAGCGGCTCGGCAGGCTGAACCGTTTCGCCGATGTGCCCGCGGAGGCCAAGGATGCTCTTCTTGTACGCCCCGAGAGCCAGCGGCCGTACGACAATGAAGCCCTCGCGGGGGTAAGCGAGTGGGTGACCCGGGTGGCAGACGGGACGTCTCGGTCTCAGACTGATCTCGCTGAGGCCTTCGTCGCGGTCGCACAGCCTTCGGAGCAGGACCATATCCTCCCCGTAGAGGTCTGCGAGTGGCTTGACGGCCTGTGGCAGACGCGCGTGGCGCCTAGGGCAGTCGAAGAAGCGAGCCAGACTGTCGAGGTCATCCGCGAGGAGGACCTTGCCTTGGGCTCAGCCGTGGAATACGCGATCCCAATGCCATTCCCACCTGGAGACGACTGGCGAGGCTGGGCTGTTGCAGGGCGTTTCCTGGTGGCTCCTGCAGGCACTGTGTCATACGACGAGTTCAGGGGGGCCAGTTGGAAGAGCTGAGCATCGGCTTGTTCGACCCTGGCATGACGCACCTTCACCGCGTGGGCCTCGCAGGGTTGTTCATGACCCTAAGCGCGCTTGAGAAGAGGAGCGACGTGGACTGGGCTCTTGCCAGCCGGAGCGTCAGGATGTCGTGGGACTGCCCGACCGAGGAGCTGTTCACCTGGCTTCTGTCGAACGCATTCGGCTTCAGGAAGGATGGACTCGTGGACTTCGCAGCTCACAGAAGTCTCCGTCTCTCGGACTTGAACCGTGTTCACCTGCACAAGGCCCTCCTGGACAGCTTCCTTCAACACAACAAGCAGAACAAGATCCCGAAGGGAGCCACACGCAGGCTGGTGTTGGATCTGGACGGGAAGCCGGTCTTCCTGGAGTACCGGCCCATGCTGACCTCCTATGCCCATGCTGACGCCGCAAAGATCCTTGTGAACTCACGAGGAAGACTCAGGGCAGGAATCACGGTCAAGGGCTGGCTCTTCCTGGGCGCAGCACAGAGGCACACAGCCTGGCAAGCCACTGAAGTCAAGGAACCGCCCTCTCGGGCGCTATGCCTTCTGTTTGCGCCGGCGGCTGCGCTCTACTACCGGCTCTACCACCGCGGGCTTGTTGGGCGCCGCGACCGGCGACTTGACGTGGCAGTCGTGCTTCCACACCTCACAGACCTCTCCAGCTACGCCAGGAGTTACGAACGCTATCTTCGGTCACCTGTTGACAGACTACACGCGGACGGGCTGAGCGACGCGGCGCTCAACGCCTTGCTCACTCTCAAGGCAGGCAGCGCTCTAGGTGAGCTGGGAGTAACCGGCTGCACTGTGATAACCATGGGCACAGCGCCGTGGTCGTCTCAGCAAAGGACTCGAACAGGCGTACTGGACCTGGAGGACGTCAGCGCCGAGCGAGTGGACTCGTTCGAGTACGCGATTCGCTCCCTCCCAAACCGAGTGGTGATCAAGCAGGACAGGCCGACAGCCGCGAGACCCTTCCCGGAGAGTCACTTCTTCGTGGCGGCAAGCTCGGTCCGCGGTCTCGTGGCAGAGAACATCGTTCATGGGCGCGATTGGTTTGCCGGGTTCACAAGCTTGATGAGATCGAAGGAACAAGCGAAGGCTGTCTTCTATGAGAGGGGAGGGCTGAGGAAGATGGTTGAGGAGTATAGGGAGCAAGGGAAGATTGAGCGGCACTTCATCGAAGCGGTGCACGACGCGGTCCGCAACCGGTATGGCGCTCTGGCAGCTCGGGCAAAGCAGCTCGGAGAGAACATTCGCTTTGACAGGGAGTTCGAGCGAATGCGCACGGGGTTGCTGCGCGCGAAGAACCGGGCGACCCTGCGAGCAGAGATCGCGGACTTGCTCGCGAGAGGCGGATTGAACCAGTCCCTTCGCAAGAACTGGCCAGACATCCTGCCCCTTGTGACCGGGCCAGACTGGCAGCGGGCACGTGACCTGGCCCTTCTAGCTCTGGCCTCGTACACCGGCAGAGGGGCGCAGGAGATCGAGGCAACGCGGGTTGAAGACAGCGAGGTTGAGGAGGAAACGGCATGAGCATGCATGTCTATGGCGAAATCGTCACCGCTCCAGGGATTGCCGCGAACAACCGAGGGGAGAACGAAGGCAACATCACGACACTGCAGAAGATCCTCTGGAACGACGAGGTGCATACAACGGTCTCCGCAGAGGCCATCCGTTGGGCAATTCGCTACTACTGGCAGCTGTGCGGTCTTGAGGTCAACCGCCGCTGGGACGAGGAGAAGAACGATCACGTATGGGCGGATGAGAAGTGGACAGGTTGGACGAAGGCGGATGGCAAGACGTACATCGACGACGACGTGCTTGGCTACATGAAAGCTGAGGGAGGCAAGACGGAGGGCGAAAAGGGGCGGGCAGACAAACGACGCGGGATGCTGGAGGTTGCCCGGGCGATCTCAACGACGCCGTTCGTCGGCGACATCACGTTCAACGCTAAGAGCGGGACCAAAGGCCGGACTAGCCTCTACGGCACTGAGGTTCACGCGACCAGGTATCAGTATGGCTTTGCGATGACGCCTGAGCGACTTCGTGACAGGAGCCGTGCGCTGCTCGTGCTGGATGCCATCGCCAGTCTGGGCGAGGTCGCAGGGAACCAAAGTCGCTTCCTGTTTGACTTCTCTCCCGAGTCTGTTGTCCTCCGCATCACTGATGACCCTGCTCCGAGGCTCCTCTACTGCTTCCAGCAGACCCCCGATGGCCAGATCTCGGCGCCGGAATTGGTGCGCAGGGTGAACGTGGGCGACATTCTCGGCGCGGAGCTGTTTATCGGCGGTCCCATCGCAGGGGATGAAGCCGTGAAGGGAATCGCCGGGGCATCTCTCTGCGAAGGAGTGAAGAACGCGGTCGCAGCGTTCAAGAAGGAGGTCGCGGCGAAGCTTGGGATCGCGGGGTGAGAGCATGAGCGTCTGCCTTCGAGTCTCAGTTCCTGTCTGCACACTTCGGAAGCCGTACGCCCGGGAATTCCTCGAAACAGAGAGGGTGCCTCCGCCGGCGACCGTCTACGGCTTCCTCCTTTCCCTCGTCGGCGAAGAGGACCGCCGCGCATACGTGGGCACGCGTATTGCAGTCGCTGTCACACACCAGCCACAGCTGTCACAAGTCGTCCGGTCAGCCTGGCGAGTCGACGACAAGGGCAAGCCGCCAGGTGTGAGGCCCAATAAGAAGCCTGACTACCAGGAGTTGCTCACAGAGCTAGAAATAGGAGTCTGGATTCAGGACGGTCCTCTTGCTGGCCGTGCACGTGGAGCACTGCGCTCGCCTAGACAGACCGACCGGTTCGGCGGGTTGAGTCTCGGTGAGAGTCGCGACCTGGTTGACGAGGTGGTCCTTGATCCCGCCTGGAGCACGCCAGTGGGCACATGGCTTGTCGGCGATCCTGATGGCGACCACCCCCTGCCTGTGTGGGTCGATCACGTTAGCTCTGTCGGAACTCGTTGGAAGCAATTCCGGCTTGTCTCCGGGCGTCTGGAAGCTCCAGCCGAGGACGATCCAAGATGGATCGAAATCGCACCTTCGCAAGCCGAGGATGCTCGCGTCGTGAAGAAAGCTGGCTCTTCAAGTCTTGCGACGGAGACCGACGCAGGACGAAAGGCAAGACACGGGGAAGGGAGGGTGCAGGATCGCAGCGAAAGGTAGAGAGCGGATGTGTGCTGACGGGGAGACTCTGGGACACGCACGAATGCAACAAGGTCACTCATCAACGCTCTTCGCTCTCAGGCGGTTGCTGTCTCAGACCGTTGGCAGGACTGCTCCATGTCCCTGGGGTGTTCCAGCATGTAAACCTGAGCAAAGGGCGGGAGTGGTCTGATCCATGCAGTTGGATCATGAGCCCCTCATCCGCGTCATGGCCCTCCACGCCCTTGCGTACTGCGAGCGACTCTTCTATCTAGAGGAAGTGGAGGAGATACGCGTTGCCGACGAGCGCGTCTATGCTGGCCGTACCCTCCATGAGGAGCTGGCCCTCGAAGAGGGAGAGGAGCACAGCGCCTTCGAGATCGAGAGCTCCGCTCTGGGTATCTCTGGGAAGCTCGATGCCGTGCGTCGCCGTGGAGGCACCTGGATACCCTACGAGTACAAGCGCGGCCGCGCGCGGCGCGCTGAGGATGGGTCGACCGAGGCGTGGCCGTCCGATGCTGTCCAAGCCGCCGCGTATGCCATGCTCCTGGAAGAACACACGGACGAGGCGGTTCCCGAGGCGAGGGTTCGGTATCACGCCGATAGCGTCACCGTCCGCGTCCCCGTCGATGATGCTGCCCGCGGTGTGGTCCGCAGGGCCGTCGAGAGAGCAAGGGAACTCCGCTCGTGCCTGGAACGCCCGCCCGTAGCGTCGAATGAGAGCCTATGCATCCGCTGTTCGCTGGCTCCAGTCTGCCTTCCTGAGGAGGAGCGGCTCGCCATTGACTCCGACTGGGAACCCCTGCGCCTCTTCCCACCCGACGACGAGGGTGAGGTCGTGCATGTCACTGGCCCTCATTCTCGCGTCAGGTGCTCGGGCGACTCGCTCGTCGTGGAGCTCGAGGACGGGGAGAAACGCACCTTCCCCGCGAACGCCCTCCGCGCGCTCGTCATCCACGGCCACGGGCAGGTGACGACACAAGCGATCCGCCTCTGCGCCGCAAGCGGCGTGTCCCTCCACTGGTTGACCGCCGGAGGCTCCTACATTGGGGCGCTGTCCGCGGGAGCCGGACAGGTGCACCGAAGGATCCGGCAGTATGCGGCCCTGTCTGATCCGGACTTCTGTCTCGGCCTTGCCAAGAGGCTGGCGCACGCCAAGGTGGAGGGCCAGCTCCGTTATGTGCTCCGGGCCACTCGCGAGATGGCATCTCGCCCTGAGACTGTCCTGCGTGCCTTGAACGAAATGAGACAGGCCCTCGCAGCGATGCCGCGAGCTGAAGGGATTGACTCTCTCCGTGGCCACGAGGGAGCCTCAGGCCGGGCGTTCTTCTCGACGCTGCCGTTTCTCCTGACAGAAGGGACTCCCGAGGTGATGAGGCCCACCGAGGGGCGAAGCCGTCGCCCTCCGATTGACCGGTTCAACGCCCTCCTGAGCTTCGGGTACGCGCTTCTCTACCGTTCGGTGCACCAGGCAGTGCTTGCAGTTGGGCTGGAACCCGCGCTTGGCTTCTACCACACACCGCGCTCGGCCGCGCAGCCGCTTGTCCTCGACCTTATGGAGCTCTTCCGCGTCCCGGTGTGGGATGTGGCGCTCATCGGTTCCGTCAACCGGCGGCAGTGGGACCCTGACGCCAGCTTCGTCGTCACAGGTAAGCGGGTGTGGTTGAGCGACGCCGGCCGGCGAAAGGCCATCGAGCTCTACGAGCGTCGCCTCGCGGAGACCTGGAAGCACCCGGTCATGAACTACTCGCTTTCATACAGGCGGACCATCGAGCTCGAGGTCAGGCTCTTGGAGAAGGAGTGGACGGGCAAGCCTGGCCTCTTCGCGCGGGCCAGGTTGAGGTAGATCTCTATGAAGAGCTGGTATCTTGTCTGCTACGACGTGAGAGACGAGAAGCGCCTCAGGCGCGTTGCGAAGATACTGGCTGGATTTGGCGCCCGGCTCCAGTACAGTATCTTTAGGTGCTGGCTCTCGGAGCGCGACGTCGAGCGGCTTCGCTGGGAGCTTGGGAGGGTTCTCGAGCCCGAGGACGACGTGCTCTACCTGGGTGTTTGCAGTGCGTGCGTGAGGAGGATGCGCATCCGCGATTCGAAGGGTGCCTGGCCCGAGGAGCCACCGGGGTGGGTTATCGTATGATTTCAAGCATCTCTACATGTCCGCCGGAAGCGGATCTCTTCTTGGCAGAGGTCGAGGCACGTCCACAGATAGCCTTGTGCGCAGACCTCTGGAGGTGCTTGAACCGAAGCAGCTGTGGAACAAGACGTGACAGCGAGGGAGTTGCGGGCCATGGGGCCGTGATGGAAAGGAGATGAAATGACAGCTTCGACAGGATTGCGAAGCCCTGGAGGGGAGGTGCTTGAATCGGCCATCCTGGAGTCACCTAGCCCAGAGGAATCCCAGGAGGTCAGTGCAGGAGCCTCTGATGCCGAAAGGCGTTGAGCACGTCATAGCCCAGAACCTGGCTACAGTCGAGGCAGAGGTGCAGGAGCCTCTGATGCCGAAAGGCGTTGAGCACAGCGGTAAGCCCGTCTCGCCGACGAAGTTGGCTGGTGCAGGAGCCTCTGATGCCGAAAGGCGTTGAGCACTAGTCTCCCGCCGTATACCCGGCCGTCGAGCCGATGTGCAGGAGCCTCTGATGCCGAAAGGCGTTGAGCACAAGTACCGCGCGATTCCGCCGAAGTCGAGGTAGCCGTGCAGGAGCCTCTGATGCCGAAAGGCGTTGAGCACTCGACCGTTCGTGGTCGCCGGTGACTGGCTGTACGGTGCAGGAGCCTCTGATGCCGAAAGGCGTTGAGCACTGTACGGCGTTCGACATGGACCTTGCCACGGCCCTTGGGTGCAGGAGCCTCTGATGCCGAAAGGCGTTGAGCACGCCGGAGAAGGCCGATAACGAGACGAGACTCGCGAGTGCAGGAGCCTCTGATGCCGAAAGGCGTTGAGCACCTCGGCCACGTCAGCATGGCCGCCTCAGCGTAGTCGTGCAGGAGCCTCTGATGCCGAAAGGCGTTGAGCACCTGGTGATCGCAGTGCGCGCCGTGGCCTCGAGCGTGTGCAGGAGCCTCTGATGCCGAAAGGCGTTGAGCACAAAGCCTATTGGTTCAGCAAAGATGACGGAACCACGTGCAGGAGCCTCTGATGCCGAAAGGCGTTGAGCACTCGCATCCCATCGTTACCCCCTAGACCAGTTTGGGGTGCAGGAGCCTCTGATGCCGAAAGGCGTTGAGCACGCTATAGTCAAGGGGACAATTGTCACCCCGAGAAAGTGCAGGAGCCTCTGATGCCGAAAGGCGTTGAGCACCGTAACCTCTTGTGGGCGTTCCTTAGAAAGGGCCTGTGCAGGAGCCTCTGATGCCGAAAGGCGTTGAGCACACTTGGAGCCCGTAGCGCAACGAGTCGAGGAGCGCGTGCAGGAGCCTCTGATGCCGAAAGGCGTTGAGCACAAGCGGACACAGCTGGACTTGCTCATTGCTGTACAGTGCAGGAGCCTCTGATGCCGAAAGGCGTTGAGCACTGGTAGCGTAGTTCACTAGGAAAGCGGTGCCGCGCGTGCAGGAGCCTCTGATGCCGAAAGGCGTTGAGCACTATGTCAAACTGTGGGCAGGAAGCGAAGAGCGCTAGTGCAGGAGCCTCTGATGCCGAAAGGTGTTGAGCACCGCATGAACGCCCAGCAGGCGGCAACGGAGTTCGCGTGCAGGAGCCTCTGATGCCGAAAGGCGTTGAGCACGCAGATACGGTCTATGTGGTAGACAACGGATTGGGGTGCAGGAGCCTCTGATGCCGAAAGGCGTTGAGCACATGCAGTGGGAGACAGAGGCAGGCTGGAAGTTCACGGTGCAGGAGCCTCTGATGCCGGGGTGGCCGGTGGCCCACACCACTTCCCCGACGGCCCTGGACTCCCTTTCCAGTCCAGCGTTCCATCCTGCCGGACCCCTTAGAGAGACAGGACTTCCACGGTCTCGGGGTCCAGAGGAGGGAGAGTTCGAAGCTTGTCCACTACGGGGTAGTGCTAGTGGCCCGCCTCCGGCGAACGCCCCACTTCCCAAGCTAGTCTGACTCACCTTGAGCCTCCCCAGGGCGATGCTTTCCACGGGTTCTCCATGCACCAGGAGGGGTGTTGCGTTTTGAGTGTCAGCAGGTTGTGCCCGCCGGCCGCGGCGATCTCGGCCGCGCGCTTTGCCTGCTCCTGCCCCTTGATCTCGCCCAGGTCCACGGCCGGCGGCGTCCGCGT
>Ga0315279_10003008_pt1 | contig 24258 bp, 21 predicted proteins | sample YL17G06_20_MG_FD_203694 | JGI IMG/M metagenome (GOLD analysis project Ga0315279, IMG submission 203694) | Sediment microbial communities from Yellowstone Lake, YNP, Wyoming, USA - YL17G06_20 | ecosystem: Environmental > Aquatic > Freshwater > Lake > Sediment | place: USA: Wyoming | collected...
CTCTGGAACAGGTGAGGGAAGCCGTCCGCCTTACCAGGGAGGCAGGGATTGAGAGCAAGGGTTTCTTCATCCTCGGGTTTCCCCAGGAAGATAAGGAAACCTTGCAGCATACAGAAAAATTTGCTACAACCCTTCCCTTAGATGATATAAGCGTTAATTTCATGACCCCATTTCCCGGATCACGGCTTTATCGTGATGCCCATCTCTACGGTAGCTTTGATGCGGACTGGCGGAAGATGAACATGCTTGAAGTAGTCTTTATCCCCCATGGCCTTACGGAGGCTGACCTTGTCAAAGCATCACGTACCCTCTGGAAGAGGTTCTACCTCCGTCCCCGGATCATCTTCGGTTACCTGATGCGCCTGATGAAGAATCCTGCGATAGGGCTGGATCTGCTGAAGGGATTTCTTGCTTTCATCGGACTGCTCTTAGCCGGTGAAAAAATAAAGCCGGAGAAAAATTGCTGAGAGGGCAGACGTGAAAGCGAGTATAAGAGAAGGATGGGGAAGAATTTTTTTCTTTCTTCCTGAACTGCCTTCCCAGGTTCAGATTGAAGTGACCAATCGCTGCAACCTGAATTGCCTCATGTGCCCGAGGGATGCCCTCGGTGTAGTCAAGGAGGATATGCCCCTTGCTCTCTTCAAAAAGATTGTTGATAAAATTGAAGGTGTAAACCTGGTTACCTTAACCGGATGGGGTGAACCCTTCATCCATCCAGACCTTTTTCCCATGATTGATTATTGCAAGGGGAGAGGATTGAAAGTGAAATTAACGACCAATGGGATCCTGGTAGAGGAGGCGCTCCAAAAGAGAGTTATTGATTCTGGTCTGGACAGCGTGACCTTTTCCCTTGAAGATACGCAGGGAAAAAATCACGATGCTCACTCAGGCAAAAAGGCCATAGAAAATCTAAAAGGACTGTTGAACCTGAGAAAAGGTAAGGCACCAGAGGTAGTGATTCAGACTACTCTTCACCAGGGAGAGGAGAATAGCCTCTATGAACTGATTGGTTTGGGCGCGGAGATTGGAGTAGATCGGATCAACCTCGCCCGTCTGGACGTCAGGTTCAACCTTTCCCTTAAAAGGCCATCGTTACCTGAGGAAAAAGAGATTTTCAAGGTTGCCGAGCGTCTGGGAATGGAAAAGGGAACTCAGGTGGATTTTATTCCTTACGCAGTTTCTCAGGGCATGGAACGGTTATCCTACCGGATATTAAGGAGGTGCCTCCACCGTTTCGGGAGATACTGCCTGAGGCTCTATGATTACCTCTATATAAATCTGAGGGGAGAAGTAACTCCCTGTTGCAGCCTACCTTTGTATCCGGTAGGGAATATCCTGAAAGAAGATTTAAAAACAATATGGAGAGGCGGGAGATTAAAAGCTTTCCGCACGATGCAGAAGAAGATATGTGGTGATTGTGACCAGTTGGAAGTCAGCTATAATAAGAGATGTTCTCCCGGGTCATAAGAGGGGACACCGCCAGTGAAAATTACCTTTTGCGAGCCTCCTTCCAGAGAAGATAAAACGCCCGAGAGATTTGCAGGTTGCAGTTATGAACTGTATCACTTTCCTGATCTGGCAAATCTGTATCCCTTTACCTGCCTCTATGAAGAAGGGTTTGAGGTAAGTTACATCGATGCGCCCCTTGAGAGGCTTGATGAATATGCATTTTTAAAAAGGCTTTCCACAGATACCTCAGATTACTATGTCATCCATTCCGTCATCCTCTCCAAGAGGACAGACCTCTATTATCTCAGGAAACTGCAGGAAATAAGACCAGCCTCAACAATAATCTTTCATGGACCCGAGCCGACGCGGGTACCAGAGGAGTATCTCATTCACGATAATGTCCTTGTCTTCCGGGGGGAGATAGAAAAGACTCTCATCAGCTTTTTGAAAGAAGGGAACCGTGCCGGCACTTCCTCCCTGGGGAGCGGAATGTGTGTCCATGTACCTCCTCCTCCAGAATCTGTCGATGTGGATGATCTCCCGTTCCCCTTCCGTAACCATACCGTGCTTCAGCCGTATATTAAAAGTTATTTTAACCCAAAGTTCAGAAAGACGCCTCATACCATCATGATGACGTCCCGGGGGTGTGCCTTCCGGTGCCGCTTCTGTGTGCCAAACTCAGTAAGCTTTGCCCGGGAGCTTGAATTTATGAGGTATAACAGCGGCAGGAAACCTCCTGTCCAGGTTGCACGGACAGAAAGGGTAGCCGGGGAATTCAGGGCAATAAAAGAGCAGGGTTTTCATTCGGTCATGATTGTAGATGACCAGTTTTTATGGGGGAGGGAGAGAACCTTAGCAATATGCAAGAGCATTCAGGGGCTGGATATGGAGTGGGGATGTTTAAGCAGGGCAGACTTCCTCACGGATGAAGAGGTAATCAGGGCGATGGCAGAAGCCGGGTGTGTATCAGTAGACATCGGTGTGGAGAGCCTTAACCAGGAGGTGTTAGACTATGTCCTGAAAGATCTGAGGGTGGAAGATGTCCATACAGCAGTGCGGTTATTGAAAAAGCATGGTATTGAACCAAAACTGAACATCATGTTTGGGACCTCACCCTTTGAAACGATTCAAGATATGAGGAATACCGTTAGGCTTCTGAAGAAGATGGACGTGAGCAATGTCATGTTTTCGATTGCCACACCTTTCAAAGGGACGAAGTTTTATGATTCCTGCAGAGAGGAAGGATACCTCATTGATGAATCGGACGAGATAAACCCCCTCGGAAAGAGTATCCTCAGTTATCCGAGATTATCAAGCAAGGAGCTGGAGGCTATGGAAAGGTATGCATACAGGTCGTTTTATCTGAGACCACAGATGATAGTGCGGAGAATAAAATCCTATCAAGGGCTGCGGGATTTCATTAATGATATCAAGGTGGCAATGAATCTATTCAAGATGGGGTAAACCTTTCAAGAGAAAAAGATTAAACGTGTATGAACGTGAAAATAAGTTTTTTAATGCCAGCATATAATAACGAAGCTACCATTGGCAAGAGTATTGACTCAATTCTGAGCCAGAAGACCTCCCGTATCTTTGAAATCATTGTCGTTGATGATGGATCAACAGATTCTACCTTCCAGATAGCCCAAGAATTTCTCAAGAAACATTCAAACATTACTGTGATTAAAAAACAGAATGGTGGTGAGGCTTCTGCCCTCAACGAAGGTCTGAAGTATTGCAGGGGGCATTTTATTGCCCTCGTGGAAGCAGATGTGGAGATTGAGGAGATCTGGATTGAGAAGAGTATCAAGCAGTTTACAGATAAGGATATTGCAGGGGTGGGGGGAAGACTGGTTACGCCCCAAAGCAGTTCTTGGATTGCGCGGATTGCCGGCTATGAGGTAGAAGGCAAGTTTGAGACAAAGGGAAAATATACCCGGCACATTACCTCCGCCAATGCGCTCTACCGAGCAGAGATATTTAAAGAGATAGGGAACTTTAATGAACATTTCGTCAATGCAGTGCTCGATTCAGACTTTAACCGCAGGGTTACTGAGAAGGGTTATAAACTTATCTACGTAAAAGACGCTGTGGCCTTCCACCATTTCAAACCAACGTTCAAAGGATACCTCAAAAGACAGTATGCATATGCCAGATACAGAGTACATGAACGAATAGCGTTATATCCTGCAGACAGGTTCCTGGCGGGGAATGTCCTCATCTGCGGTCTCTCCGTTCTCTCTTTGGTGCTCCTCCCTTGGCACGTCTGGCTACCTGTTCTTCTTCTGTCTCTCGCCATCCTGCTACAGATTCCTGCAACCATCCGGTTATGGAAGGATAAAAAAGACCCCATCCTTTCACTTTACCCTTTTATCATTGTACTCAGAAACGTTGTCGGTATGGTAGGGTATGGGATAGGGATCATTAACAAGGGATTAAAAAGGTATTAAGCCTCAGGGTTCTCAAAATGAATGCGATAATGAAGGAGAGGTGATGCCGTGTGTTCTTTTGAAACTGCCGGATACAGTTTTATAAATAAAAAAAAGTTTCAAAATTTATTGCTGCCATTGTTTGTTATTGTCATCATTATTCTGCCCCATATCGCTTTTTTAGACAATAAATACATTGATACGGAACCATATTATGTCAAAGCCGGTCTGAATATAAAAAATAACGGGTTGAAAGCCGACCTTTCGGATTATCTTGTCCATATTGCTAATCCTTTATTCACCTCAATTTTACTCGCAGGATCATATGTTTTCTTCCCTGAAAATACTTTCACCAGCAGACTCACCATTTTGATTCCTACCATCCCTTTTTTGCTCTTCCTTTACTTTTATATGAAAAAGAAAGAAAGCGTGTCGGTTGCCTTTATTGTCTGCCTGCTCACCGCAGTGAATCCTATGTTTCTTGTCTATTCTCAATATGTGTGTTCAGATGTACCCTACGTGGTGTTCTCCGCTTTAGCTATTGTTCTCTATATCTATGGAACAACTTCAAGAGAGGCTGTTATTTCGGCTGTGCTCATGGGATTTTCTTTGGCAACCAAGATAAATTCGCTCATTTTATACCCGCTGATTTTTATTAGTTCATGTATGAAAAATAAAACGGGAGATAGTCTTACCGTTAAATCCATTTTATCGATCATTACATTTAACGCCTGGTATATTTCGCTTTCATTCCTCATCGGTTTACCAGTAGTTCTTCTCATATTTTATTTTAAGAGCCAGGTCAATGTAACCTCACTTGAGAACGTTAGTTGGTTCTTGTTCTCGCCACGATTGTTCACCTCACGAGTGTTCGCATATATCTTATGGTTAGGACTTTTCATTGGGCCTCTCGTCCTAATTTTTCTTATCGATTTCTGGCAGAAAGTCAGAACAAAATATTTTTTAATGATCAGCACATTGTGTTCATTGTTCGTATTGATGGTTACATATTTTATTCCCGTTGCCACGCTTCACATCCAGGATGGTCAATATGGCGAAATGAACCTTGGCTGGGTGGAAAAAGTTATCCCCGAAATATATCTCAGTATCTTTTTTACCGGTGTGATCACTGCTGTCTTGCTCTTCGTGGCAAACATTTTGTATGACATGCTGCATACCGAAGACTACACGATCAAGCATTTGTTTGTCTTTATCGTTTTTCCCCTCCTTATGATGTCCTTGACGCGTGTAGCCAACCGTTATGTCCTCATTATTTTAGTTCCGTTGGCTATTTATAGCGCTAAGAGAATCGTTGTACTTTCACAGACGAACAATAAGAAACTTTTGACCAGTATAGTCCTTTTTCATACCCTTTCCTTTCTGTTGATCGGCATATTCTCAAATTATTACTTGATGCTAAGGGGACTGGAACATTGAATGCTGTGTTTTTAAATCGGATTAAGAAGTGAAAGGTGCCTCGCTGAAAAAACCCGATGGGGGTAGGAGGGAGTTATGCTACGACTGCTCATGAAGATTTACTATGTACTTTCTGTGCCCATGAGTATCTTCTTTATCCTGAACTCACACAATATCCATAAATCGTATAAGATGTCTCTCATTAAGAAATTCAAATTGGGGTTTCGAATGTTCTTGAATAGCATATACATTCCAACTGGAACCTCGTACAAAGCGCATTTAGCAATGGCATTAAAGTTACTGGAAACTCCCCCTGAAATACCAGGCGATGTCGTCGAGTGTGGAACTTGGAAAGGTGGCAGTGCTGCAAACCTGTCATTAGTCTGTAAGATTGTTGGGAGGAAATTGAAGATCTACGACTCTTTTGAGGGGCTTCCTGCAGGTAAACCAGGCGACCGTGAAGCTAAAGGTTATAAGAAGGGCGACTTTATGGGGACGGTAGAAGAAGTTAAGTCCAATATTGCGAGATATGGTGCGATCGAATGCTGTGAATTTATAAAGGGATGGTTCGAAGATACCCTCCCTCAGTTGTGCTCTCCCGTATTGTTAGCTTTTCTGGATGTTGACCTGGAGGCGAGTTTACACACCTGTGTTAAACACCTATGGTCCAATTTGGTTGGCCAAGGTTATATTTTTATCGATGAATGTGTTGGGACAGACTATGTTGCTCTCTTCTACTCTGAGAAGTGGTGGCAGCGATACTTTGACAGGACTCCTCCTGGTCTTATTGGAGCAGGCACAGGTTTACCTTTGGGTGAATATTATATTGGTCCGTGGCCGGAGAGAAATAATCACCCTCTCCAACATGCAAGCACAGGAGCTTATACCCAAAAGACAATGTCAGGATACTGGAATTATTATCCTGAAGATATAGGTTGATGGATAAACTACCTCATATAACTGTCAGCTACAGAGCTGGCTTTAATGTATACTCCTAACTTGGGTTATCAAAGATGGAATATATGAATATATACTTTCTACCCAGAATAAGTTGATAGGATAGAACATTGAGTATAGTCGTCAGTATAGTCAAAGTTCGCGAAAGTGTCTGTGATGCCGTACAGGAGGCAATGGAACTGGCACAATGGCGCCGCTTCATCTCGCCAGGTGCAGATGTTTCACTCAAGGTCAATCTGGGCTGGGACCTTTTCATGCCGGGTTCTATTACTTCTCCCTGGGTCGTTGAAGGGATTATTCAGACCATCCGTAACGAAGTCGGCCGCATTTCAGTGGTCGAATCTGATCAGGTACTGGTGAGTTCCGAAAGGGCCTTGCGCAATTCATTTATTGACCGGGTTTGCCGGCGTTACAACATTTCCTATATCAACATGTCTAAAGGTACATTTAAACGTGTCTCCTTTGACAATGGTTTGGTTTTTAAAGTATTGGATGTTCCGGAAATTTTACTGCGTACCGAAATGATCACTGTACCAGTAATGAAAACCCACGATAAGACCATACTGACCGGGCCCATAAAAAATCAGTGGGGTTGCCTGGATAAACTTCGTCACAATTTTCATCTGGTTATCAACGACGCTTTGGTAGACGTGAACAGGGTTGTACGACCCCGCTTTGCAGTTCTGGATGCCACTGTCGGCATGGACGGCAACGCACCCAAATCAGGCAGGCCACGCATTATTGAGAGGGTTCTGGCTTCAGGCGACTTCGTGGCGCTGGAGACGATCCAGGCCCAGGTCATGGGATTCGATTCTACGCAGATCCCCCATATCCGTAACTGCGCTGAACATGGCTTGGGCATAGCAGACCTGAGACAGATCAAAGTCGTTGGCGAAGATTATCGTCAACTCAACTTCCATTTTATGCCTGCAAAGCACAACCTTGTCTCAGTGGTGGAAATTATGCTGCGCAAGTCGTTCCTCCACTCACTGTCTTTTAAAACACCCCTCTTTCAGGTGTATTGCGCTGGTGCTATTGTTTGGTATTGGATCTGGTATTATCTGTTCAAGGGGTACAAGCTGCGCGATGAAATCCTGTCCGATCCAAAGTATGGACCCCAGTGGCGCGTCGAGACATGGAAGAACCAGATTGGAGAAAACAGCTAAAAAAGGGAGTGTGAACGGAGATAGAACATTGTATCGAAATCAGTACAAAGTTGCTGTAGTGGGTGGGGGGGTTGCAGGTTTAACCGCTGCTTATGAACTGCTCAAGGGAGGAGCTAACGTCACGCTCTATGAGAAAGAAGGGACATTCGGTGGCTTGGCCAGCAGCTTCTCACTGGACAATGGCTATCTGGAGCGGTACTACCACTTCATCTGCCTGAATGACAAACCTTATTTTAAGATGCTGGGAGAACTGGGGATAGATGGTCTCCTTTGTTGGCGGCTGACCAAAATGGGTCAGTTCTATAACGGTCGTCTGTACTCGTTTGGCGATCCTTGGGATCTTTTATTTTTTAGGCCGTTGAGCTGGGCAGACAGGCTTCGTTTTGGCCTAGGTATTATGGCGATCAAAGGCCAGTCACCAGACGCTTGGAGGAAAATTGAGGACGAGACTGTTGAGGAGTGGCTCGTGGGATACTTCGGGCGCCGCACCTATGAGGTACTCTATAAGCCATTGGTTGAGATGAAATTTGGGTCTTATGCCAGTAATCTGTCTGCAGCATGGATGTGGGCCCGCATCCACCGATTAGGTAAATCGCGTACCCGGTTGCTGCAACTGGAGAAACTGGGGTACCTGAAAGGTGGAACCAATGTGCTGATAGAAGCATTGACCAAACGTATACAGAACTTGGGTGGCAGGATTATGACCAGACGGGCGGTTCAACGAGTCTTTGTGGATAAGGGGAAAGTTAAGACTTTAGCATGTGATGGCGAACAAATAGCCTACGATGCCATACTCTCGACTATCCCCATGCCCTCCTTGACACAGATGCTCGTTGGTCCTGGGAGCGAACAGTTGGCCAAGCTGAACCATATTGAATTCATTGGGGTAACATGCTTGGTCTTGCGGCTTAAGCAGCCATACTCTCGGTTCTTCTGGACTAATATTAGCGATAGTCGTATTCCCTTTTTGGGGGTGATCGAATATAGCAACCTGAATCCCAGCGCGTGCCGGAATGGCGATTGTGTTGTATACATTCCGCACTATCTTCCGTCGAACAGCCCATGGTATAAAGTCAGTGACGAAGAAATCTTGTACAAATATCAGACGTATATGAAATTGATCCGGGCTGATTTTGATAAAAATTGGGTGAGAGACTGGCGGGTATTTCGGGATCAATACGCCCAGCCGATTTGTACCGTCGGATTTACTCACCAGATTGCAGGTATTAAAAGTGTAATCAAAAAATTGTATATCACCGATTCACACCAACTCCACCCGGATGATCGTACCGTGAGCAACAGCATTGATTTAGGACGCAAAGCTGCCAAGCTGATGCTCCGAGAGCGGGAAGAGAGGTAGAGAGAAATCGATGATAGAGATTGAAGCTATCTATGAACATCGTTTCAACGAGAGTGAGAGGATTCGGAAAAACGAGGTATGGAAAATACTCTGTCGGTATTTCTTCCAGCGCTACATTCGCAAAGACGACGCCGTACTGGATCTTGGGGCTGGTTTCTGCGAATTTATTAACAACATTGATTGTGGAAAGCGCTATGCAGTTGATCTGAACCATGAAACGATGCGTTTCGCCAGCCCGGGCGTGATAGTCTATCGGCTTTCCGGGACAGATCTATCGCCTATTGTGAGTGGCACACTGGACTTGGTGTTTTGCAGTAACTTTTTTGAGCATCTGCCAGATAAACACGCCATGAGTCAATCTTTACATGAAATCCATCGAGTACTCAAATCCGGTGGCAGAATCATGATCTTGCAGCCAAACATTAGATATCTGTATAAGGAATATTGGGATTTCTTTGACCACCATATCCCCTTCAGCCATATCAGTATGGTGGAAGCTCTGGTTAGTCAAGGTTTTCAGCCAACTGTCGTGATTCCGCGCTTCGTGCCGTTTACAATGAAAAGCACGTTGCCGAAAAGTAGACTTTTTGTCAGAGCCTACCTGATGTTTCCAGTGGTGTGGCGCATCATGGGCAGACAGATGTTCATCCTTGCTGACAAGCGAGACCTCACGGAATAGGTAGTAAAAAATTGCAGGGAAAAGGTTGTTTCTACCTTTCTTTATTTCTGCCTCTTTGACATTACTGCGTCAAGGGACTGGTAGAAGGCCTCGATGACATTATGCTGGTACTTTCCTACCGGCAAGCCGTTATAAATAACAGTGGTTTTGTCCTCAACCAGGGCCCGGGTGTAGGGAACTGACCAGTCAGGATAATCAACCGGATCCTCAAGGTTGAACTGCTTGAAGTTTTCAAAGCACTTCATGGCATGGTGGAACATGGTGTCCGAATTCTCAGCTAAGAATTCAATCGGAACACCGATGGCATAGTCATACCCTTCTTTAATGGCGGTCCAGTAGGCCCGGTTGGTGGAGAGGTACTTCTTATTGGGATCCCAGATGGGATCTGCAAACTCATCCTGACAGGTTACCACATTGGTGCGGCTGAACTTGTAATTCTTGAGGAGCTCCTTTGCCTCTTCTACAATCTTGTCACGGTACGGGGGGCCGAGTTTAAGCCATGCCTCATGCTTGAAAAAGTCCCAGGGCATCCCATGAACAGTTACTGCCACGGTCACGCTTGCGCCCTGGGGGAGAGTATCCAGCCGGTCTTTGAGCATATCAAGGTATGCCTGACGCAGAGGCTGATAATCACCCATTTGGGGGGAAATAATTACCTTCACCTTCTTTCCTTGATGGGCATGTTCCCATTCTTCTATGAACTCAAAACAGTGGCGGAAGCCTGAGTTGAAGTCTTCAAAGTTGGAGTAGACGGGCATGAGAGAGGAGAGGACAATGGTTTCGCAGCCCGCATCCAGCAGTTCGTCGATCTTTTTCTTCATCTCGTAATAGTACATGTTGCTATCAGCCCTGCATTCAATGCCGGGATATTTTGCTTTGAGCCTGTCAAAGGTGGTATTGATGATCTTGAAGCTCTCCTGCCAGTGGGGCAATTTTTTCTGGGTGTTTACTCTGTCGTAATACAGAATCCTTGCCTTATTGGCTACCTTCCCGCACACGGATGGCTGTCCGCCGGGCCGGTCCTCCGGTAAATCCTTTCCGAGGACGGACCAAACGTCTTTTTGCAGTGGAGCGAGATTTAGAATTGTCGAAAAAATGTTGTTGAGCAACGAGGAACCCTGGTTTTCAGAGGCCTCTTTACGGTAAGAAGCAGCGATGTATAATAAATGTTGGACGAATGATGAGAAAATAGAAATGAGAAAAAACACCTTGCATCTGTGTTGCGAAAGTGACACAATAATACTATGAAAACTGCAGTCGTCCACGCGCGCATTGAACCGCAAACAAAGCAGAAGGCGGAAGGGGTCCTTCGGAAACTTGGCCTTACTCCAACGGAGGCCATCCGTATTTTCTACAGGCAAATATCCCTCCGTGGTGGATTGCCCTTCCCGGTAGCAATTCCGAATGAGCTTACGGCGTCCACCTTAGAGAAGAGCCGTCGCGACGAAGACATTCAGGAATTCAAGTCTTTAGAGACAATGTTCAATAATTGGGAGAAATGAAGAAGGTCTCGCAGACCAGGCAGTTTTCCCGGGATGTCAAGCGCATGCGGAAACGAGGGAAGGACCTGCACAAGCTGCAGGAGATTGTCAAGCTTCTGGCCGAGGGTACTCCGCTTCCAGCGTACCACAGAGACCACCCACTCATGGGGCCGTGGCAGCCATCGCGAGACTGTCACATTAAAGCCGACTGGATCTTGATTTACACTGCATATAGAGACTCGCTTCGGCTTGAACGGACCGGCACACACAGCGACCTTTTCAAGAGATGAGATCTTCCAACAGCTCACTCCATCGGACGGCTAATAGCCACCGCTGACCCAAGTCGTTAGGTGTGCGAAATAAGAACAGCCGCTCCCCTTTCTGCTTGTAACTGAGCGAGGTATTATCTTACCGACTCATTTACTCTGCCGCTTGGACATCACCCAATCCAGAGATTGGTAAAAGGCTTCGATCACGTGTTTCTGGTACTTACCGACAGGCAAGCCATTATAGATAACCCGGGTTTTCTCCTGCACTAATTCCCGCGTAAAGGGGACTGACCAGTCTGGGTAGTCTATCGGGGTATCAATGTTGTACTGGTCAAACTTTTCATAACACTTCATGGCATGGTGCATCAAGGTATCAGAGTTCTCAGACAGGAATTCAATGGGGAGGCCAATGACATAATCGTATCCGTCTTTAATGGCAGCCCAGTATGCTCGGTTGGTGGACAGGTACTTCTGCTTGGGGTCCCAGATGGGATCAGCAAATTCATCCTGGCAGATTATAACATTGGTGCGGCTGAACTTATATTTTGCCACTAACTGCTTTACCTCTTCGTAAATCCTATCCCGGTAAGCAGGGGCGAGCTGAAGCCATGCCTCCCATTTAAAAAAGTCCCAGGGCATGCCATGGACAGTTACAGCAACAGTCACGCTCGACCCCTCAGAGATTGTATCCAGCCGGTCCTTGAGCATTTCCAGAAAAGCCTGACGAAGTGGCTGGAAATTACCCATCATGGGTGCCATGATTACCTTGACCTTCTTATCAGAATGGGCATGCTGCCATTCCTCTATATACTCAAAGCAGTGACGGAAGCCGGAATTGAAATCCTCAAAATGGGAATAGACAGGCATGAAGGAGGAAAGGATAATAGTCTCGCAGCCCGCATCGAGCAGTTCGTGGAGCTTCTTCCTCATATCGTGATAAAACATGTTCGTTTCTGCCCTGCACTCGATATCAGGGTATTTCTGTTTCAGCCGGTCAAAGGCTGCATTGATAACCTTGAAAGTCTCCTGCCAGTGGGGAAGTTTTCTCTGCTTGGTGCCGTGTCCGTAATAATAGAGTCTCGATTTATTTGCAACCTTACCGCAGAGTGAAGGTTCCCCGCATAGGCGTCCTTTATAAAGGAAATAGCCGTGGTCTAAGTAGATTCGAGAAGAAGGGGGTACCCAAACTACCTGTCCCTGCCGGTATTTCTCGACATAAGGTGTTCCATCTAAATCCCGGTCATTCCCAAAAGGGTCTTCAAGGTGAGTGGGGATGAATTCCTCGCGGGCATGAACATGAGCCGGATCGAGGAGCGCCACGCCCCTGTCTTTAACAGCAAGCAAGTTAAAAGGCCAGGGGACTATTACCTTAAAGATCTTACGAACAATGTTGTGAAAAAACGCGTGGCTGTGATTCTCCGGCATGATCAGTCCAGTGACAAAGATTCCTGTTTTGCCTGCCGGCGTTGTGTCCTGGGTCTTAAAGACCTCAAAATAATCCGGCTTCAGAGGCCGGTTCTTGTATTTATACAGCGCAAAGAGACCACCAACCAGTACTACCAGAACTACCAGAATCCCAATGACAATTCCCATAACCATCCTCCCGTTGAATTAATATTATTATCCATCAGATTGAGTTTGAGTGACTTATATAGCAAAGACTATAAAAGAAATCAATTGAATAACAGAAAAAGGATTATCCTCAAAATGAAGACTGAAAAAGGTAATGGGGGAAGGCTATATCTGATATTCCACAGGCCTGATTCTCACCGGAATGGGCTTTATCTTTGAAGGCACGCATGCTGCTGATCCTTCCGGCTGCACCTGTTTTTCTTCTGCCTTTTCAATGAAGAACTTTTTCCTGATCATCAGGGGTATCACACCGTCAGCCTGGTTCTGCTCGGTGATGAACGTGCGGATTTCCTTAAGCTCCAGAGGTGTAACGACATCCTTGAGTTTTTTCAAAACCGTTTTAATGCACTGTTGATTGAGCCTCTGGTAATACATAAGAGGGTTTGAAGTTTCGAAGATTATCCGTGTCCCTTTACCCGCCTTCATTTCTGTTGCAGTTTCCTTTAATATGGTAAGAAATATTATTGCTTTTTCCATGAGAGGTTCTGGCATAACCCGGAGCAACTCCTTTTTTATCTCCTTTTCTCTCACCTCACAGGAGTAGACAATGATTTTCAGAGATCCATGAATCAGCTTATATTCCATTGGTTCATTCACGTTCTTCCGCCATTTTTTTATAACGAATCTTTTTCTGCCGTTCGTCGCTTCGAAATAGACCTCTTTAACCGGTTCACAATAGTCCCGTTCGCTGATTGTTGTACCCGGTATGGGCTTCAGTTCCTCCAGGTCATGTCCTTTATGTTTCACCATGAGAATATCGCTGTCGTCCAGAGGTTTTTCTATCAATACACCTTCTTCTGAGATGTCCTGGTATTTAGGATACTTATCAAAAGGTGTGAAAGCAAATACCTCATTACAGCTTTTACAGTGATAGAGGTTAAACATATTGGTTTTTCCTCCAAATTTCTAAATATTGTGTTAATAGATTCTATAAACACAATATATATGTATGTCAAGAGAAATCTACCCAGGAGAAATCTTTTTCCTTGACAGTGCTCTTTTTTGTATTTAGAATGTTCATAATGTGAACACTGTTGGAGATTTAAATGAATAGCGAGTCACACCGAATCTATAAAATATTAGAAGAGATATCAGAGAATGATTCTATCACCCAAAGGAGATTATCCCAGAAACTTGGGATTGCCCTCGGTCTTACCAATCTCTATATCAAACGGCTCATCAAAAAGGGTTATATTATGGTCAAGGCCATGCCCAGGAACCGGATAGCCTATAACCTTACTCCCAAAGGAATTGCTGAGAAGGGCGCACTCACCCTCGAGTACATGAAATACTCGTTTAATTACTACCGAGAGTTCAGAGAAAGGATCAGGAAGGCATTCCAAGAGGTAAGTAAAAACGGAGTGAAAAAATTGGTATTCTACGGGGCGGGCGAGGTAGGGGAACTTTCCTATTTCATCCTGCAGGAGAACGGCATGGAGCTCGCAGGAGTTGTTGACGACTTAAAGGAAGGAAAAGATTTTTTTGGAAAAAAAGTTGCAGGGATTGAAGCCTTGAAAGAATTTGAGTTTGACCGGATATTTATTACTGCCCTCTCTTCTAAAGAGGATATCTTTCAAAAGTTGATCAGAAAGGGCGTCCCCGAGGACAAGATTATTCTTATTTGACGTATGAATATACTTCAGATCATTCCCTATTTCTATCCTGCCTGGGCCTATGGCGGGACACCGAGGGTAGTTTTTGACCTGTGCAGAGAGCTCGTTAAACAGGGACACGATGTGTCAGTCTATACCACGGATAGCCTTGATAAAAATGCAAGAATAAATAGAGCGGTCAGCAATCAGCAATCAGCAATCAGCGGTCCGCATTCCGCATTCCGCACTCCGCATTCCGCAATTGGAAAACCCGAAACCCGAAACCCGAAACCCGAAACCCGAAACCCGAAACCCGAAACCCGAAACCCGAAACCCGAAACCCGTTTTTATTTTGATGCTGAGGTTGAAGGGATAAAAGTAAGATATTTTAAGAATGTATCTAACAGGCTGGCTTTCACCCAGAAACTCTTTTTAACCCCCGGTTTTTTCCCCTCGCTCAGGGATGTTCTGAAGAATACGGACATTGTCCACCTCCAAGAGTATCGTACTCTCCAGAATGTCTCTGCCCGGAAGCTCTGTAAACAGAGAGGGATTCCTTATGTACTTTCTGCCCACGGGGCAATATTGCGGATTATGGGGAGAGAAGGGAGGAAAGGGTTGTTTGACCGGTTGTGGGGTTGGAATATCCTGAAAGACGCGAGAAAACTGATTGCGTTGACTGACCAGGAGAGACGTCAGTACGAGCAGTTCGGGATTGACGGAGAGAAAATAGAGGTTGTCCCAAATGGAATTGACCTCTCCCAGTTTGCCTCGTTGCCAGAAAAAGGATCCTTTCGCGCAAAATATGGTCTTGACACTTGTCCAATCATCCTGTTTCTGGGCAGGATCCATCGGATCAAAGGTATCGATATTCTCATTGATGCCTTTGCTGAACTGAGGAGGGAAGGGATTGAGTGCAAACTGATTATTGCAGGGCCTGATGATGGATTCAAAAGAGAATGCGGAATGCGGATTGTGGAGTGCGGAATGAAATTGGTGGATTTGAGTGAGAAGGTAGAAGGGAAAAAGGGGGAGGTTAGAGAGGCGGATGTAATGTTTACGGGTATGGTAAGTGGAGATGAAAAACTATCTCTCTTTGTAGATGCAGATGTCACCGTACTTCCTTCGCGCTTTGAAAATTTCCCCTCCGTTCCCTTTGAGTCCATGATGTGCGGCACCCCGGTTGTTGTAAGCACTGCCTGCGGAGTGGCAGAGATGATTGAGGCTGGGGGAGCAGGCTATCTATCAGAGGTTGAAGATCCGGCAGATCTGAAAGAAAAGATATGGCAGGTGTTCAAAAACCATGAAGAGGCTAGGATTTCTGTGGAAAGAGGAAGGGTCTTAGTTAAGGAAAATCTTACATGGAGCATTGTTGTCCAGATGATGCTTCAGGTATATAGCAGGTGTTTAAACTGAGAATGCAAAAGGAGCAATTGATCATGGATGAATGGAAAAATTCTACAGTCTTAATTACGGGGGGTACTGGTTCTTTCGGCAAGAAGTTTACCGGAATTATGCTCCAGAAGTTTCATCCTAAAAAATTAATTATCTTCAGCCGGGATGAGCTCAAACAACATGAAATGCGCCAGGTGTATCCTGATACGGACAGATCACCCATTCGCTATTTCATTGGCGATGTGCGTGACAAGGAGCGTCTATGCCGTGCCTTTAACGGAGTAGATATTGTTGTCCATGCTGCAGCATTGAAGCAGGTTCCTGCCTGTGAGTACAACCCATTTGAGGCTGTTCAGACGAACATTATGGGAGCAAAAAACGTGATTGACGCTGCCATAGACCAGGGGGTGAAGAGGGTAATGTCGCTCAGCACCGACAAGGCGGTGAACCCTATTAACCTCTACGGGGCCACGAAGCTCTGTGCTGAGAAGCTTTTTGTGCAGGGGAATGCCTATTCTGGTGGTGTCAACCCCCGCTTCAGTTGCTGCCGTTACGGGAATGTGGTGAATAGCAGAGGAAGCGTCATTCCGGTGTTTTTAGAACAACGAAAGAGGGGAAGGGTTACGGTAACCGATCCCCGGATGACCCGCTTCTGGATAACGCTGGAACAGGGAGTCAACTTTGTCATTCAGTGCATTCAGTTAATGCATGGAGGAGAGGTTTTTATCCCAAAGATTCCCAGCATGAAAATTTTAGACCTGGCCGAGGCAGTGGCTCCAGATTGTAAAATCGGATATGTTGGCATCCGGCCAGGGGAGAAGCTCAACGAGGTTCTTATATCAGAGGACGAATCGCGTCACACGGTTGAACTGGAAGATATGTACGTGATTCAACCGGTTCATCCCTGGTGGCAGGTTGAGAATTGGGCAGACGCCAGTCCCTTGCCGGACGGATTCCGTTACGCCAGTGACACGAACCCTCGCTGGCTTACGATTGGGGAATTGCAGAAAATGATCGAGTTGGCATAGGAGAGAGAACGCATGACCTTGGCCATCCTGGGTGGCCGTCCAGTCCGCACAACACGCCTGCCGTATGGAAGGCAGTCCATTAATGACGAGGATGTACGTACAGCCGTTGAAGTTCTTCGCTCCGACTGGATCACGACCGGCCCCAAGGTGGGCGAGTTCGAAGAGTCCTTTGCAGCGTGCGTTGGCTCCAGGTACGCGGTGAGCTTCAGCTCAGGCACCGCGGCTATGCTGTTTGAGTGCGGTTTCAACGCAATTTCCAGTTATGCGGGCGGTAGCCGAGTCGATTAAGGCCGTGGACCCTTCTATTTACGTGATCATAGGCGGGCCCCATGCATCTCTGAATCCGGAAGCCACGATGAGCCACAAGGTTTTTGATGCGGTCTGTATCAGTGAAGGAGAACAAGCTTCAGTGGAGCTGGCGGCACAATTGGCCCATGGAATTTCGGAACCGTCCGGGATTCCTAATCTGTGGCTGCGAACTCTGGCATCTCCCGATGGCATTGAACGGAATTCGCCCCGGCCATTCATCGAAGATCTTGCCAATATTCCATCCATAAATCGCGAATTATGGGTGCCGCACGTTGCGGATATTGACTATATGCCATCAATTTTGCTCGGCCGCGGGGCTGGAGGCGCTATGAAACAGATTCCTTATGCGACCCAATGGATTGAAGAAGATGATATCCTTGCCGTTGCGGACGCGCTGCGATCATCAAATCTCACCCAGGGACCGCTGGTCGAAGAATTCGAAAAAGATATTGCTCAGTATTGTGGAGCAAAATACGCTGTTGCCGTGAGCAGCGGGACAGCGGCATTGCATATCGCCTGCCTTGCGGCCGGCGTATCTGAGGGAGACGAAGTCGTTACTTCGGCTAATACTTTCGCTGCTTCCGCCAACTGTGTCCTTTACTGTGGTGGGAAACCAGTATTTGCTGATATTGAGGATGACACTGCCCTTATTGATCCAACAGATATCAGAAGGAAAATTACAAATAAAACAAAAGCAATTATACCTGTTCATTTTGCCGGGCATCCTGCGGATATGGAAGAAATCAGTAAAATTGCCAAAGAATATAATCTGAAAATTATTGAAGACGCTGCTCATGCGATTGGGGCAAGATATAGATTAAAAAACGGACAGGATTGGATCAAGGTTGGTTCTTGTTTCCATTCAGACATGACAATTTTAAGCTTTCATGCGGTAAAACATATAACAACCGGTGAAGGGGGAATGGTTTTAACAAATGATCAAGATTTGTATGAAAAATTGGTGTTTTTCAGATCCCACGGGATTACGAGAAGTATCAAATACATGAAAGAAACCGAGGGGCTCTGGTATTACGAGATGCATGACTTGGGGTTTAATTACCGGCTTACGGATATGCAATGTGCCCTTGGTATAAGTCAGCTGAAGAAATTGGGGAAATTTATTTCCAGAAGAAAAGAAATAGCCAAGATGTATGATGAGGCATTTGCGGAAATTGAGCAAATAGACTTTATAAAGGAAATGGAAGGCTACGATTCTTCGAGGCATTTATATGTTATTCTGGTAGAGAATCGTAAAAATATTTTCAATTGGCTGGTTGCGGAGGCAAACATACTGGTTAATGTACATTATATCCCTGTTTATTTTCATCCTTACTATAGGAGGTTGGGTTATGAACGGGGATTATGCCCTGTGGCGGAAGGATATTATTCCCGGGCAATCTCAATTCCGATGTTCCCGAAGATTTCTAACGATGAAGTTGAATACGTAATTGGGAAAATAAAAAAAGTGGTTGCAGGATGAATTGAGGAGAAAAAAATTATGCGGCACTGCAAGAAATGTTTTATGCCAGATACCAGACCCGGCTCTATATTTGACAAGGAAGGTGTATGTCAGGCGTGCAGAAATTATGAAAAAAGAAAGAGTATAGACTGGGATTTAAGAAAAAAAGAATTGGACGAACTCTGTGATAAGTATCAAAGACATGATGGATATTATGATTGCTTGATTCCGGTAAGCGGGGGAAAGGATAGCCACCGAATTGTTTACGAAATGAAGGTGTTAAGAAATATGAATCCCCTCTTGATAACCATCGGGGATGCCTTTACAAAAACACAAGCGGGAATAAAAAACTATCAAAATCTTGGTGAAACATTTAATTGTGATCATATACTTTTCGATTTGAGCATTGACTTGTTCAAACGAGTTACACGGCTCGCTTTTGAAAAAAGCGGAGAGCCTCTAAAATTCGTGGAAGCTGCTATTTATACTGTGCCAATGAAAATGGCGATAAAATTAGGGATACCATTGGTTGTTTTTGGTGAGAACGCGTCCTTTGAATATGGAACAACTGTTACTGAGAACAATTCAGCCAATGAAACCATCAAACGCCTCTTTGATTCAATAGATGTGGATTTTTGGCTGAAAAATGGAATACCAATGAAGGAAATAAATGCCATTATTCCTCCCACAAACGATGAATTGGAGACAACAAATCCTTTAGTTATCTATCTTAGTTATTATGTTCCGTGGAGCAGCACGGTCAATCTGAATATCGCTATGAGGTATGGTTTTTCTGATTTAACTCATGAGTGGATTAGAGAAGGGTATATTGAAAACTTTGAGCAAATTGATTCGATTGCCTATATCATTCATCTCTGGATGAAATACCCTAAATTCGGTTTTCAGAGAACTTCCGATATAGCCAGCAGGCGTGTGAGAGAGGGATTGCTCAGCTTGTCAGAAGCAAAGAAAACAATAAATAAATATGATCATATGATTGACCAGCGGGCGTTGGAGGATTATTGCAATACCCTCGGATATAACAAAAAAGAATTCTGGGACGTTGTTGACAAATTCTGGAATCAGAATTTATTTGAAAAGGTTGGTGGTATTTGGATAAAGAAAGAAGACGTATTCAGTGAAAACAGATAAGGATAAAGTAATGGAAAAGGTTACTAATCAGACACAGCAGTGGTCATCAGAATTTGGCAAGGAATATACAGATCGTAATCCCCATACCATAGAAGCAATGGATGGGCTTTATAAAAAACAATTTGGCTTGACACGAACCGAGCTAAATTTGATGTTTTTAAGTAATTTGGACCGATCGATAAAAATCCTTGAAGTCGGCTCCAACGTGGGTGCGCAATTGCAGGGTCTGCAAAGGAACGGTTTTGAAAACCTCTATGGCATAGAGTTGCAACCGTACGCAGTTAAAGTATCCAAGCAAAATACCAAAAACATCAATCTGATACAGGGGTCAGCCTTCGATATTCCATTTAAGGACTCCTACTTTGATCTCGTGTTTACTTCCGGAGTTCTTATTCACATAAGTCCTGATGATTTAAATATTGCCATGCGAGAGATATATAGGTGCACAAGGGAATATATCTGGGGGTTTGAATACTATGCAGATCAGTATTCAGAAATACCATATAGAGGAAGCAGGAATCTTTTATGGAAAGCCGATTTTGCAAAGCTATATCTCGATAAATTTGAAGATTTAGAATTGGTTAAAGAAAAACGTATCAAATACCTTGATAACGATAATGTAGATTCAATGTTTCTGGTCAGAAAAAAAAGCGCAAAAAATGATCAACAATAAAGTTGTTGCAATTATTCCTGCACGTGGTGGCAGTAAACGCATTTCCAATAAAAACATTAAATTATTTTCTGGCCAACCCATCATTTCTTATTCCATCCGCGTTGCCCAGGAGACGGGGTTATTTGACAGGGTTATTGTCTCGACGGACTCTTTAGAAATAGCCGCCATTGCGAGAGAATACGGGGCGGAGGTGCCATTTCTCCGACCGGCAGAACTCGCAGATGATTTTACAGGCACTGCGGAAGTTGTTTGTCATGCAATTGAGTGGTTTATGAAGGAAGGCATGCAGCCCGAATTTATTTGTTGCATCTACGCAACAGCGCCATTTATTCAAGCTAGCTACCTGAAAGAAGGCTATGGTAAACTTGTATCTTCAAATGCAACCTCTGTGTTTTCAGTAACAACATACCCATACCCAATTTACCGTTCACTAAAGATCACAGAAAAAGATCGCATAAAAATGATATGGCCCGAATATGCAAATTTTAGATCTCAAGATTTACCTGAAGCATATCATGATGCTGGGCAATTCTACTGGGCTAATACCAATAAGTTCATGAAGGAAAAGGCACTTTTCGCGAAAGATTCTTTGCCTGTTATCCTCCCACGATATCTTGTGCAAGATATTGACACCGCGGAAGACTGGGAAACAGCCGAAATGATGTTCGCTATGATGAAGGCAAAAACGGAGTCTAAAAATAAATGAATCTGTACGTCAGAGCTGATGCTGATTCTGAAATCGGAACCGGCCATATTATGCGATGCATCGCCCTCGCCCAAGCATGGCAGGTTCAGGGAGAGAAAGTCACGTTTATCAGCCATTGTGAAAGCGAGGCTCTGAGAGAGAGAATTCAGATCGAAGGGTTCAGATTCATCTCTCTTGATCATGTTTGCCCCGATTCCTCTGATCTTATGAACACCCTGTCCATTCTGAAAAACGAAAGCGCCGATCAGAAACCCTGGCTTGTTCTGGACGGCTATCATTTCACCACGGAATATCAGAAGGCAATCCGCGACGAGGGGATTCTCCTCCTGGTCATTGACGATATGAACCACCTGCCCCTCTATCACGCGGATATTCTTCTGAACCAGAACATTCACGCGCCGGATCTGAGCTATCACTGCGATGAAGACACAACCCTTCTCCTAGGTCCCAGTTATGTACTCCTGCGCAGGGAATTTCTGAAATATCGGGACTTCAAGCGCGAAATCCCGGATCGGGCGAAAAACATCCTTGTAACCCTCGGTGGCGCTGACCCGGATAATGTGACGCTCAAAATCATAGAGGCTTTAAAACTTATTGACGAGCCGGATATTTCAGTCAAAATTATCGTAGGTCCGGCCAATCCCCATCAAAAAACGCTAAGCAATGCCATCGGTTCTGCCCATTTTGAGACTGAGCTTCTGATCAATCCACCCAATATGCCCGAACTGATGGCATGGGCGGATATGGCGATCTCAGCAGGGGGGAGTACATGCTGGGAATTGGCATTTATGGGGGTGCCGAGTATCGTTCTTATTTTAGCAGAGAATCAAGCGGCTGTAGCTGAATATCTGCTGAATAAAAAAGCTGTTTTGAACCTTGGGATTTTTGCTGAATGTTCAAAAGAACACATTAGTGATGCATGTAAGACATTGATTGGTAGCAGCATCGCCCGCGCGTCTTTATCGCAGCAAAGCACAACGCTGATTAACGGGCCGGGATCGAATCACGTAATAAAATCGATGAATAGTAATAATATTACACTTAGAGAGGTCACAGACCTTGATCGTGAATTGATATGGCAGTGGGCGAATGATGAAGAAACGAGGAAGGCTTCATATTCACAAGCACATATCTCCTGGGATGAACATATTCGGTGGTTTGACTCTGTGCAGAGACAAAAAAAACATAGATTCTATATTGCTAACAACGGAAGCAAGAAGCCTGTCGGACAGATCAGATTTGCAATCGCCGGTAAAGATACGATTGTCTCTTTCAGTGTTGCCCCTGAATCAAGAAGGAGAGGCTATGGAAAAGAGATCCTCATTAAGGCAGCGAAAAAACTTTTTAATGAAACAGATATCGAACAAATATCGGCATATGTAAAATCAGAAAACATGTTATCTTTGAGAGTTTTTCAGAAAGCCGGATTCCGTATGATGGAAAATGTTGTTTTTTGTGGGGTAAAATCATGCAAGATGATTTTGAGGAGGCCGGCTCTGTCATGAAATTAAATATTGCTATTGGTAACAGCAATGTGGGCCCCGGTAATCCCGTTTGGATTATTGCCGAATTATCAGCCAACCATAACCAGGATTTTGACCAAGCTGTTCAGCTCATAAGAGAAGCAAAGGAAGCAGGGGCAGATGCCATCAAATTGCAGACCTATACTCCAGATACAATGACCATTGAATGTGATAACGAATATTTTCGCATTGGCAAAGGCACTATCTGGGAAGGCAGGACCCTATATGACCTATACAAAGAGGCTTGCACCCCCTGGGAATGGCAGCCGAAATTGAAAGGAATTGCCAATGATCTTGGTATGGATCTGTTCTCGACACCTTTTGATAAGACCGCCGTCGATTTCCTCGAAAAGATGGATGTTCCAGCCTACAAGATCGCATCCTTCGAACTGGTGGACATCCCCCTCCTTCAGTATGTCGCCCAAACAGGCAAATCTATCATCATGTCCACCGGCATGGCGACCCTGGCGGAGATCGATGAAGCAGTAACAGCAGCCCGGGAGACAGGCTGCAATGAATTGGCCCTTCTGAAATGTACCAGCGCCTACCCTGCCGACCCGGCAGAGATGAATCTGCGCACCATCCCCCACATGGCTGCGGCATTCGGCGTCCCCGTCGGCCTGTCCGACCATACCTTGGGCATTGCTGTCTCCGTCGCCGCTGTGGTCCTTGGCGCGTGCATCGTGGAAAAACACTTCACCCTCTCCCGCAAAACCCCCGGCCCCGACAGCGCCTTTTCCCTGGAACCGCATGAATTCAAACAGATGGTCGACGCCATCCGTGTTGCAGAAAAAGCCTGCGGAACGATCAATTACGAGTTTACCGAACGGGAAGCCGCCAGCCGGGTGTTCCGACGGTCGCTGTTCGTGGTGAAGGATATGAAAGCCGGCGATGTATTTACAACAGACAACCTGCGCAGTATCAGGCCGGGGCAAGGGCTTCACACTAAGTATCTTAGCTATTTTTTAGGCAAGAAAGCATCTCGCATCATTAAACATGGCGAACCGCTATCATGGGATTTCATTGCCGGCCAATAGAGGTAACATCGTGTCTAACTAATGGAAGATCTTATCAAATCAAACTTGCCGTTGACACTGAAAAATATTCGACACTTACATGCAAGTCTCTAACCGGACACTACTGATGGAAACGTTGAGATTATCATGAAGATGGTTTTCGTGGATACTGAGTTTACAGGGGAGCATGCTTTTGCTACCTTGATATCCGTCGGCTTGGTCACATTACAAGGACATGAGCTATATATTACACTTAATGATTATAACATAGATCAAATAACCCCCTGGGTGAAATCAAATGTAATAAAAAAGATCGACGAATCAAAAACTATAAATAGTCATCAGGCAGCCATACTAGTGTCGGATTTTTTGGCTGGTTATGCAGGCGATTCTTCAGTTTCAATAGTTTCTCCGGGTAAAACAAACGATCTTCTCTTACTTTTTCAGCTATTTCATGCTTTTCATCCTGAGAGGCGGTTCTTCCACTTTGGAGAGTGTCTTCCCAAATACCTTAATCATAGAGCTCATTTCGATCTGGACACCCTCTTTCTCGCTGCTGGCATTGAT
>Ga0315279_10003009_pt1 | contig 24255 bp, 23 predicted proteins | sample YL17G06_20_MG_FD_203694 | JGI IMG/M metagenome (GOLD analysis project Ga0315279, IMG submission 203694) | Sediment microbial communities from Yellowstone Lake, YNP, Wyoming, USA - YL17G06_20 | ecosystem: Environmental > Aquatic > Freshwater > Lake > Sediment | place: USA: Wyoming | collected...
AGACGACCCGTGGGGTCGTCTCTGCTTATGAGAGTGGCCAGGTCGGCAGCACATCTATCTCCAGCCCGTCGGTATGCCCCAACGCGAAGCGGAAATACCCGGCTGCTGCGACCATGGCGGCGTTATCGGTGCACAGCGAGAGCGGCGGGATGCTGACCGGGAACTCTTTCTGTGCCAGGAACGCCTGACGCAGAGCCTTGTTGGCCGAGACGCCTCCTGCCACCAGGATTTCTTTGGCGTCGAAATGGCGGGCGGCTTTCAGGGTTTTGTTGATCAATACATCCACCACAGCCGCCTGGAAGCTGGCGGCCATGTTCACCACTGGAATGGGTTTGCCTTCATCTTCCAGCCGTTTAATTTCTCTCAGAACAGCAGTCTTTACGCCGCTGAACGAAAAATCCCAGGTTCCTTCCAACCAGGCGCGCGGGAAGTGGATCGCCGCCGGATCGCCTTCCTCGGCGGCTTTTTGGATGGCCGGGCCGCCGGGATAACCCAACTGGAACAGGCGGGCGACCTTATCGAAAGCCTCGCCGGCCGCGTCGTCCAAGGTCGCGCCCAGGCGCTTGTATTTCAAATGGTCTTCCATAAGGTTGAGTTCGGTATGTCCGCCTGAAACCAGCAAGGCCATCAGCGGGAACTGCGGCTCAGGGGGCGGGGGCTCTCCGGCATTGCCCCCCTGCGGGGGACTGTCGTAGACCCAGGCCGAGTACAGGTGTCCTTCCAGGTGGTTTACCCCCACCAGCGGCAAGTCCGCGCCGAGCGCAAGACCCTTGGCCAGGTTCAGCCCGACCAGCAGCGAACCAGCCAAACCGGGGCCACGCGTCACGGCAATGGCGTTGATGTCCCCAAGAGCCAGGTGCGCCTGGGCTAGTGTCTGCTCGACGACCGGCACGATGGACAGGATATGCTGCCGCGAGGCCACTTCCGGGAAGACTCCGCCGTAGCGGGCGTGGATGTCCATTTGCGAGGCGACGGTGGAGGCCAGCAGGGCGCGTCCGTTTTCGAGCACAGCCGCGGCGGTCTCATCGCAGGAGGTTTCGATGGCGAGGATTCTTGCAGGAGGGAATTCGGACATAGGAGACGCAGAAAGGGTGAGAGGAAAAAGTGAGACTTATGCTTCGAGGATTTCAATGATCTTAGCGATAACCTCGTCCATTTTAGGGCGTTTTACTTCTCCCGCACGATAAAGGATAATCCTCGCATCTGCTGTAAACAAGCGGTTCGGGCGGATAAAACTCTCCTGATGTAAACTGCCTGACTTGAAGTCAGTATTTGCCAGCGGGATAGCGCAATTGTCGCGTTTGGCTTTACTGGTGATTTGGCATAAAATTACATCATCGCCCTCAAGCGGAGCGATGACAAGTGCCGGGCGTTTTTTGCTGCTGGTTAGGTCCGAATAAGGGAACGGGGCAACAACGACATCCCCCTTTACAAATTGGCCCATGCCTGATCCTCCTCGGGCGAGTCCCAATCGCGGCGCAGAACGGCTTCGGAGGCGAGCATCGTATCAATCGCATACGATTTTCCCGCTTCTCGCAGCATTATTTTCGACATTTCGCGCTCAGAAAGGAAATTGATGAAATCGTAAACGAAGACGAGCTTTTCGGCGGGTAGTTTGCGGAGGGATTCGGTGATCTGCAGAACAGTAACATTTTCCATATCGGCATCTCCTAATAACGTAACTCATTCTACACCCAATCAGGCGTTCTCATCGCAGGAGGTTTCGATGGCGAGGATGCGGGCGGGAGGTAGATCAGTCATCAGTGTTAAGTAATCAGTGGGCAGTAGGCAGTGGAATAATGCGGCCCAGGTCGCGGGCGGTTTCGATCCATTCCTGGATGATAATCTCAGCGTTTGCAAGGGCTTCCTGGCGCGTCTTGCCATCGGCCATACAACCAGGTAGTTCAGGGACTTCGACGAGGTAGGCCTGATCTTCACCGCTCCAGGAGATGAGCATTTGGTATTTGCTGGAATTCATGCGTACACCTCGTTTACGGGCAGAAAATAGCTGCTATTTCTCTGAGACGCGGTGCGCACTCTGAGGGCGATGAACGTAACGCTTGCCTCTGGCGGGGATATCCGCCATCATTTTAATTAGCGAGCGCAGGGCGGTATTGACTGATTCGGAATCGGGAAAATACGCGCGCACGTCCGGGTCGAGCAGAACAGCGCCATCAATGAGTTTGTAGTGCTCTGTGGTGGTTGTGCCATCGGGATGAGTGATAGTGACGCTGTAGCCTTTGCTCAACGGCTTGTAGAATCTGCCCCGTTCTCCTTTGGAGAAGTCGTATTCGGGGAGCATCTCATCTTCAGTGGGAGTTTTACTTGTTGAGTTTGTCATAGGTTTTTCTTTCACGCGGCGTTGCCTTACGGCAACTGATCAAGCGGGTTTTATCATTGCGTTCGGTATGAACGATAGCCAGCAAACGCCCTTTGATAGAAATGCCGAGAGAAACATAGCGTTGTTCGGTATTCGAATGAGCGGGATCAGGGATGGTGATGATGAGGGGGTCATTGAAGATGGTCGCGCCTTCATCAAAGCCGACGCTGTGCTTTTTGAGATTTGCTTTGGCTTTCTCTTTGTCCCACTCAAATTGGAGATCGTTCATACTGAGAGGGTATCACGATTAGGAATTTAATGCAACCGCACGGCCCAGCAACCGCGGCGGTCTCGTCGCAGGAGGTTTCGATGGCTATGATTCAGAAGGATTTTAAGCCAGTTATCGGTCGCCAGCGATGGGTAAACAGATAATGTAAAAGATCTCCCAGAAGTTGTTTATAGCCATGTCATTTTGGGCGTTTGAAAATATATTGTAGTTCGTTCGTCCAACCTTCGTTAGCCCCGACCGAAACTAGATTTGAAACCGGCACCACAGTGACTAACTCCCATCTCTTATCGCCAAGTTTTTGTATGGCAGCGTTTATTTGCTGGTTTTCAACTCGTGTGTTGTCCGGATAATTAAGGAACCATGGCTTTTATAGCCCAAGCACCTTAGCTTCGCGATGAAGAAACAACCAGGTATATTCCCACTTGTTCATATGCTTTCTCCTTTCTTGAGATGAACTATGATTCTGTTTTTCACCTCTCCATCTCCAACACAAAATCGTACGGATACTCTGCCAGGATCTCCACCTTCCCGTCCGGCCTCACCCAGACCGAATCCTCGATCCGTACGCCCATGCCCTTTTTGGGATAGTATAGGCCAGGCTCGACCGTCACGACCACACCGGGCTTCAAGATGTTGTCGTCAGTCGCGGTCAGCCCAGACCAGGGGCGCTCGTGGACATTCAAGCCCAGCCCGTGTCCCAGCGAATGGACGTAGCCCTCGATCGGCGCCTGGGTGTTGAGCGGTGACTTATGCCCCATTCCCTCGAATTCCTCGCAGACAAAGCGATTGAGGTTCTTGAATGGTGCGTTCAAATCGAAGTTTTCCATCACCTTATCGAACACAGCCTTTACTTCATCATAGAGTTTCTGCGCTTCGGGCGCGGCGTAGCCCAGCGACCAGGTGCGTGTGAAATCGTAGAAGTAGCCACCGCCCGCCTCGCAGGGGAAAATGTCGAAGACGATGGTCTGGCCCAGGCGCACCAGGTCTTCGGGGCTGCCGGTGGAGTGGGGCAGGCCTGCGTCACGGCCGATGGCGAAGATGGTGCCTTCGGGATTTTCCGCGCCCAGTTCGGCCAGCCAGAGATTGATCTTGGCTTTGACAGCCGCGATGGTCAGAGGAGTACCGTCTTCTTTGAGCAGGATTTCATCTTCTCGGACCTCGCGGCTGGTGAGGTACTCGGCGACTCTCCCCACGACCTGCGTGGTGGCCTTGCCCATCTTGCGGATGCGCGCCACCTCGACCTCGTCCTTGGTCTCCATGGCCTTCATGAAGACCGAATCGTCACGCGTCTCGCCGACCAGCTCGAGGTCCGGCATGAGTCGGCGAACATGGTCGAAGACAGCGAAAGCCGAGCCAACGTCACTGAATCCGTACAGGCCGACGCGTCCGCGCTTCAATCCCAAATCGGTGAACATGCGCTGGTGGCGAAGGGCGGCGGCCAGGGCGGGGTCGTTCTTTGCCTGCTTGAGCAAATCATCGTATGGATAAGTGCTGTAGGATATGCACTTGAGGCCTGATTTGGCAGCCTCGCCGCGTTCCATATCCTGGTGGAAGAGCACGGCCACCTCGCCGCGCTTCTTGATGAGCGCCGCGCCGCTGACGTGCCCGCCGCCGGTCAGGTAGTACATTGGCGGGTTGTGCTCGGCGTTGCCGATGACGAGGATGACGTCGAGTTTTTTCGTTTGCATGAGGGCGTCGAGGTCGGATTTCATTTCAAATTGCTCCTGGGAAAGGTTCAACGCGAATGGCGCTAATTTTTCCTGCCCAACACGTTCTTCAACCCAACCAGCAGTGCCCCTTCCTGTTCCGGCAGCACGGTGCGCGGGTCGAGCAAGACGCGGTCGTTTTCGGTGCGAGCGATGATGGGTGGCTGTTGCCTACGAAGTTTCTCTAAGAACTTGTCTGGGCTATTGACAGCCAACGAGAGCAAGAACGTGGGCAGGCTCTCGCCCGGCAGGCTGCCGCCGCCGACGGTCGATTCTCCCGCTATCACCTTCCCCTGGCCGAGTTCTTTTATCCAACCCTCAGCCCGCGCCTTGTTCTGCTCCGGTGTGGCGGCGATCATCTGCCAGATGGGAATCTCGCGCTCGGCCTCGTCTTTGAGATAATGCAGCAGTGTGGCGGTGATAGCCGCCAGGCAGACTTTGTCAGCACGGACGGCGCGCGCTAGAGGGTGCCTCTTGCTTTTTGCCACCAGGTCGGCCTTGCCAATAATGATACCCGCCTGCGGGCCGCCGAGCAGCTTATCGCCCGAAAAGCAGACCAGGTCCACGTCGGCCGCCAGGGATTCCTGCACGGTCGGCTCGTGGCCCAACCCGAAGCGTTCGGTCGCCAGCAAAGCGCCGGAACCAAGATCATCCACTACCGGCACGCCAGCCCGGTGGGAGAGTTCCACGATCTCTTTTAGTTCCGGCTCTTCGGTAAAGCCGATGATCTTGAAATTCGAGCGATGGGCGCGCAGCACCAACGCGGTCGGTTCTTGCAGGGCCTGCTCGTAATCGGAAAGGTGTACGCGGTTGGTCGTGCCGACTTCCACCAGTTTCGCGCCGGATTGTTTCATCACGTCTGGCACGCGGAATCCGCCACCGATCTCCACCAACTGCGAGCGTGCGATGATAACCCGCCTGTGGGAGGCCAGGGCTGAGAGCGCCAGCAGCACCGCGGCAGCGTTGTTATTGACAACTAGCGCGGCTTCCGCGCCGGTCAGTCGTTTGAGGAGTGCCTCAGCGTGGATCAGGCGCGAGCCGCGCTTGCCCGTACCCAGGTCGAATTCGAGGTTCGAGTAGCCGCGCCCGACCACCTCCATGGCGCGGAGTGTAGCTTTGCTCATAGGGGCGCGGCCTAAATTCGTATGCAAGATAACGCCGCTGGCATTGACGACCGGAACAAGCGTCGGCCGCGTCCATGCTTCCAACATCAGGCGAGCAGACTCGAGGATGCCTTCACGGTTGGGTAAGGTTGGCTCCCCGATGTTCGACACGCACGCCCGCACCTCGTCCAGAACGCTGCGGATGGCGTTCAGGGTGAGTGGACGCCCATAAGCGGCGATTAGTTCCGCAGCTAGTTGGGTCTGCAGGAGTCGTTCGACAGAGGGTAGGGAGCGCAGGTCAGGCATCAGGGACGGGGTGTTGGGAATCGTCAGGCTGGATCTCGGGCGGCGGCATTGGCTGCCAGCGGGACCGTTCCCTCATGCGGATGAGGTATTCGATGGCGATCAGGCCCAGCGCCAGCCCCAAAATGTACCACAGCGTGAGGATGTGGCCGAGTTGCAGCCACGCCAGCGTGCTGCCGTACACGCCGAACCAGATGGCCTGCCGCACGATGACGTATTCACCTGCGGGCGGATTGGAGGGGAAGCGCAGGTTGAGGAACCAGGTGACAGGCAAGGCGGTGCCGGTCAAGGCCAGTGTCCACAGGACATAGAATCCCCAGCGCGGCCAGACGGTCGGCTCGGTGGTGTAGAAAAGCAGCGCCAAGCCACCCCAGCTGAGGATGAACATGGTCAAGGCGGCAGGGAGAAAAGTGCGAAAGGATTGGGGTGAACGAGGTTCCATGATGAACGGTTTTCTCCAACCTGCTTGCTGTGGGATGAATCCCACAGCAAGGGTTTACTAAGTCGGCTGAAGCTGACTGAAGTTCCATGACCGGATGGTTTATCGTCCGGAATTGGCCGCGAAGCTTTCCAATCGAATTATATCCCATCTGTGTTCATCCTTTCCATCTGTGGTTATAATTCTCTCTAATATGGATACTTCTCTTCTCGCATTCTTCCGTCCACGCGGCGTGGTGATCGTTGGCACATCCTCCAACCCTACCAAGCTGGGCTACGGCGTGGCGCGCAACCTGGTCAACAGCGGCTACGACGGCGCTATCCACTTCGTCAGCCAGAAGACCGGCAACCTGTTCGGCAGGCCGATCTATACCAATCTGGACGAAATCCCCGACCCGGTTGACCTGGCTGTGCTGATCATCCCTGCGCCCGGCGTGCTGGAGGCGTTGCAGGCCTGTGTGCGACGCGGCATCCATGCCGCGGTCATCGTCTCGTCCGGATTCCGCGAGGCAGGCTCGGATGGAGCAGCTTTGGAAGCCGAGATACTTCGCGTAGCCAAGATGAATAAAGTTCGCCTGATCGGGCCGAACTGCATCGGCTTGCTGGATACCCATCTCCCGCTGGATACGACTTTCCTCCCGCCGCCCATGCCGACCGCCGGCGACGTGGCTTTCATCTCCCAATCCGGGGCGATCTGCGCGGCCATCATTGATTGGGCGCGCGGCCAGGGTTTCGGCTTTTCGCGCCTGATCAGCCTGGGCAACCAGGCGGACGTTAACGAGACGGACATGCTCTCCGCGGTGGCGGAAGATGAGCATACGCGTGTTCTCACGCTCTACATCGAGAGCGTCAGCAATGGTCCGCGCTTTATCGCGGAGGCCAACCGCGTGGCGCAGCGCAAGCCGGTTCTGGCGCTGAAAGTGGGCAGGTTTGCTAGCGGTCAACGTGCGGCGGCTTCGCACACCGGGGCGATGGCCGGACACGATGCTGCCTACGAGGCGGCCTTCCGAAAGGCGGGGGTTTTTCGCGCCGCCACCAGCGAGGAAATGTTCGACTGGGCTTCGGCGTTGGCCTGCTGCCCGCTTCCACAGGGAAGACGCATGGCCGTGCTGACCAACGCTGGCGGTCCAGGCGTGATCGCCGCCGACACGCTCGAAATCCATGGCCTCTCGTTGGCCGAACTCAGCCCGGAAACTCGCCAGACCCTGGCAAGACGCCTGCCACCCGCCTCAGGTCTCCACAACCCGGTGGATATGCTGGCCTCCGCCTCGCCCGAAGTCTACGCCGATTGCTTGCGCTTGTTGTTGGACGATCCCGGCGTGGACGGTGTGTTGGTCATATTACCCCCGCCTCCGATGTACCCGGCCGAGTCGGTTGCCGATGCGCTCATCCCGCTGATCCACTCCTCCCCCAAGCCGGTCGTGGTGGCGCTGATGGGCGAGCAGCTCATCCAGAAGGCCGCCGGACGTTTGCGGACGGCGCGCGTGCCTGAGTATCGTTTCCCGGAGCGGGCCGCCTCGGCACTGGCGGTGCTGGCCGAGCGGGCTGAGTTTTTGGTTAAACAGACCCTAAAGATCTCGCAGACCTTTAGGGTTTCTAAAGCTGCCGCCCTCGCCGCTCTTGCGGATGCTCCAAGCGGATGCTTTCTGGACCCCGAACCTGCGATCCGTTTAATGAATGCCTACGGCATCCCGACCGCGCCCGTTATGCTGGCGCGCAGTGAGGCTGAGGCTGCCGAGATTGCAGCGGGACTGGGATTTCCCGTTGTGCTGAAAGTCGCCTCGCCGGATATTCCCCACAAATCCGACGTGGGCGGCGTGCTTCTGAATATTCAAAATTCAAAAGAGGCCGCGATGGGTTTCCGCTCGGTGACCGAGCGCGCCCTTTGCGCTCGACCGGATGCCAAAATCGAAGGCGTGTACATCCAACATCAATTGCCCGATGGACAGGAGGTCATCCTCGGCGCGGCGCGCGACACGCAATTCGGCGCGCTGATGATGTTCGGCTCCGGGGGCGTGGAGGTGGAGGGCTTGAAGGATGTAGCCTTCGCCCTTGCCCCGCTGACCCTCTCCGAAGCCGAAGATATGCTGCATCGCACTTGGGCCGGGCGAAAACTGGGTGGGTTTCGCAGCATTGCCCGCGCGGATGCCGAAGCCGTGAAAGATGTGCTGGTGCGCCTTTCACTACTGGCGCACGATTTCCCGGAGATCGCCGAGATCGAGATCAATCCGCTGCGTGTGCTGGCGAAGGGCGCGGTGGCGGTGGATGTTAGAGTGAATTTATGAACACTCGATTAGAATTTTATGTTGGACAATGCGCTCGATCCGATCATTACAATAATTGGACATCCCAGGCACATGCTGATCACGATGAAGATTATCCCCAGCACCAGGCTGATGGTGCTACCTCCAGCTTTCCGCTCCAGAACGGCATCTGCGGCGTTGGCCGGGTTGTAGTACACGGTCACCTGCGCCCCGAGCGGGTAACGCGCCAGGGCCGCTTGGGCTTTGGCGTATCTGCCGTATCCCTGGGTAAACCCGAAAGCGATTTTGTCACCTTTGTGTTCCTGTCCAGCCACATTGTAGGTGTACTCGACCGCAGGCGAGTATGATGTGCTCCTGTCGCCATCCGAATCTGTGCTGGTGCTTTCGGAAATTCTGGCGACAATGATCTGACCTTGCGTGGCGGGCCAGCCCTGGCTGGCCTCAGCCTTCTTGCGGTCCTTGAAGCTCTTGACGAGTAGGAAAACACCCGCACAGGCAAAGGCCAGGATGAAGATCCCGCCACAGAATAAGCCAAACAACTGAAGAATTAGATTGGTGTTCATGCCTTCCTCCTGGCAACATCATAGCGAATACACAGGCAAAAGTCAAATGCCTGAGATCAAATCTGACTGATACTTCTCGGCGAACAGCGCCGTTGTCCCGCCGGTGTGCCAGAAGAGCACCGTCTCGTCTTTCTTGAAGAATCCTTTACGGATCAGGTCAATCATCCCGGCTGCGGCGCGCCCGGTGTAGACCGGGTCGAGCAGCAGACCCTCGCTCCGCGCGAAGAGGCGGACGGCTTCGCGCTCCGCTTCGGTCAGGACCCCGTAACCGGGCGCGGCGTAATCGGCGTTGACCAGGATCTCAGCGGAGGAGAACTCGATCCGCTTTCCCAGGCTCTCGGCCGTCTCGGATGCCAGTTTTGCCACGCGATCTTGCAGAACCTGCTCCGGTTCGTCTACGCTGATGCCCAGGATTTTGCCCTTGTATCCAAAGAGGCGCGCGCCGAGCACCAATCCGGCCTGTGTCCCGCCGGAGGAGGAGGCGAACACAATCCAGTCCAGACTCCCGGTGTCTCTGAGACACCGGGAGTCTATTTGTGACAGCAATTCTTCCACCGCGTAGACATAGCCGCGCGCCCCGATCGTGTTCGACCCGCCGTAGGGGACTAGGTACGGCTTGCGTCCCTGTTCTTTCGCCTGGTCGAATGTTCGCTGGAGCATGGCCTCGCGCTGGTCTTTTTCTGTCCATACAAACTTCGTGCCGAAGAGATGGTCAAGCAGGAGGTTGCCGGAAACTTGCGCAGGTTTATCCCCCGTCAATACCAGGATGCACTTGAAACCAAAACGAGCCGCGGCTGCGGCCGTCTGCCGGCAGTGGTTGGATTGCACTGCTCCGGCGGTGATCAGTATCTGCGCGCCTTGCGACTGCGCATCGGCGACCAGGAATTCCAGCTTGCGGGTCTTATTGCCGCCGAAGGCCAGCCCGGTCTGGTCATCGCGCTTGACCAGCAGGTTTGGGCCGCTGAGAATTTCTGATAGACGTGGCATAGCTTCGATTGGTGTTGGGAGTTGAGCAAATTTCAGGCGAGGTATCATAGAATCTCCTTGGCTTTACTATAAAGACACGAAGGCACAAAGGGATTATTTCTTCGTTAGTGTCTTTGAGCCTTCGTGGTTAGCTTCCAATATTTAGACGCGTGCGTGACTTGCCTCTTGCTCTCATGATGTCAAGTACGCGAGGAATAGCCTGTGTGTACAGCTTGTACAGCAACGTACTGGCGGGAGAGTCCCACGCCCCCAGCGTCCGCACGACCTGGCCGCCCAGACCTTCCTTGAAGAGGAACACACCCCACATCGAATCGCTCTCATCGAAGACATCCGGCGCGCCCCAAAGGTCGTACAACTTGCATCCCGCCGCCTTTGCCCGGCGCATGGCCTCCCATTGGAGCAGATGGTTGGGCATCTTCTCGCGGTGTACGTCGCGCGACATGCCATACAAATAATAGGCACGCCCAGCGAAATAAAAAACGAAGATGGCAGCAACGGCCTGGCCCTCGAATTCGGCGATCAATGGTTCGGCGAATGGTTGATGGCTGATTGCGGATGGCTGATCGCCGATGGCGGATGGTGCATTATGCATGAAAATCTGCCAGACGGTGTGGTAATAATTTTCATCTCGAATGACAAACCCATCTCGCACAGAGGTTTCCGCATACAACTTGTAAAGCATCGGCAGATCGGCCAGCGCGCCGGGGCGCACGGTTACGCCCTTCTTCTCCGCCAGACGAACGTTGTAGCGCGTCTTCTGTTTCATGCGCGCCAGCAGCTCTTCTTCGGATAAGGAAAGGTCAACCAGGATAGTATTGCGGAATTGGATCTGGTCGGACGAAAAAATCCAGCCGCGCCGGGTCAAATCGGACCTTACGGCCTGTCCGCTGTTATCTTTGACCGCCTCCTCGCTGCCAGGGGCTCCAGTCCCCAGCACCACATCCGGGTCAATTTTGACGAAGATGGCGCTCTGAAGTCTGGCGAAACCCTGCAAATCGTCCAGCACGCGTGCACGGAGCGCGGCATTGTTCCAGTCCATCAGCGGCCCCTTCGGGACGTATAGCACGCACATCTTTTTTGCAAACCCGCCGACGGGTATGGTGCGCTTCAAAACCATTGCCGCCGCTACTGGGGACTGTTCACTGGTCACTGATAACTGATTACTGGCATACCACACCTTTGGCAACGGTAGCCACCCATAGCGCGCCTTGACCTGCGCCCATTTCCAAGTCTGCAAAAGGTGCGGATTGGGCAGGCTGGAGGTCAATTCATCCCATGCTGTGGGCTGACCGTTGAATGCTCGCATCAGCCCTGCTCCCCTTCACCCCTGCTCATGCGCCACAGGTACAAACGGTAATATGGCAGGTTATAAACTCGGTCTAATGCTCCAGCCGCCCGTCGCAACTCGCCGCCGAAGCCGCGCTTGAAACGGTAGACGCCCCACAGCCCATCGCGACGGGTTTCAAAATTGGCTTCGAGCGTTGCTTCGTTTTCGTCGGGTACGCCCCAGAGATCATATTCCTCGCAGCCGCGCGCTTTAGCCCAGCGCATGGCATCCCATTGCAACAGATAAGTCGGCATGAGATTGCGCGCCTCGTCATTGGACGCGCCATAGAAATACCATGCCCGTTTGCCGCGCGCGAAGACCATCAGTGCAGCCAATGGCCTGCCCTCGTATTCGGCGACGAACAGTTCGCACATGCCCTCTTTCCGTGAATCACAAATTTCTAGTAGAGCAGGCTCCCACGCCTGCGATTCGGGGGCATAGGAGCCCCCTGTACGGAGAATCTGAGATTTCCTGGCTTTATGAAAAAGTTCATAAGCGCGGCGGTAATATTCCAGCGAGTGTACACCGAAGACATCGCGCTCGCCGGTGGCCAGCACCATGCGATGAAAAGCCGCCACGTCGTCCCAGGCGCGCACGGTCACGCCTTTTTTCTCCGCCAGGCGGATGTTGTAGCGCGTCTTCTGTCTCATGCGTGCAAGGATTTCCTCTTCGCTGCCGTTTAGGTCAACGATGATGGTGCGGGGAGGCTGGATGTTGTGGGGGCTGGACCTCACCCCCGGCCTCTCTCCTAAAAGGAGAGGGGAGTCGTCCCATTCATCAGGTTCGATTTTTAAGAAAATGGCGCGGCGTGCGCGGCAGTTTTCGTCCACCTCCGCCCAAAACTGGTCACTGATCACTGATGACTGATGACTGATGATTGGCCCCTTTGGCATGTATCCCAACGTAAACCCCAGTGGCAGTCTGCGGAACAAAATCTGTGCGCAGCATTCCCCGGAAATGACGCGCACTGCCTCCCAGCCAAAAGCAGACTTGAGTTCCCCCCATTCGCCGGTCTGCAACAGATGCGCTTCGGGATGGGCTGCCAGGAATTCTTTCCACTCGGCAAGAGAGCTTTCAACCTTCAACTTTCAACCTTAAATCAGAGAGGTCATATCCGGCGGTGGTGTGGCGCGCACGGCTGCGCTCGGAATGGTGGCATCCAACAGGTCCAGGATGGCGACTTTCTCTCCATCCCGCGCCAGACGGAATAGCTCTTCCACGGTCTTTTGCAGCGATCCTGCAACGGGGATGGTCTCCTCTTCTTCGACGCGGAAGATCTCGGGGTGAGCCGTTGGCTGGTAATGCATCCCCTCGTCCCATAGATCTTCGCTCAGTTTTTCGCCTGGACGGATGCCGGTAAAATCTATCTCGATATCTTTGCCCGGTTCGAGGCCAGAGAGGCGGATCAGATCCTCAGCCAGGTCGAGGATGCGCACCTGCTGCCCCATGTTCAGCAAAAAGACTTCCCCCCCCTGGCCCATGGCCGCGGTCTGCAAGACGAGGTGCACAGCCTCCGGGATGGTCATGAAGTAACGCTTCATGTCCGGGTGTGTGATCGTGACCGGGCCGCCGCGCGCGATCTGGCGTTTGAAAAGCGGTACCACGCTACCTCGGCTGCCCAGCACATTTCCGAAACGCACGATCGAAAAAGCGCGCCCGGTTCGGAAAGCGGCGTCCAGGACGACCATCTCAGCCACGCGTTTCGTAGCGCCCATCACGTTGGCCGGGCGGATGGCCTTATCGGAAGAGATCATCACCAGCCGCTCGACATCGTATGCGACCGCCGCTTCGACCATGTTGCGCGTCCCGATGATGTTGTTGGTGACTGCCTCTTCCACGTTAGCTTCCATCAGCGGCACATGTTTGTGCGCGGCAGCATGGAAGATCACCTGCGGGCGGTGGTTTTTCAGGAGGGTCATCATGCGAGGCAGATCGCGGATGTCGGCAATGACAGGCTGCATTGGCAAGGAGGGGTAGTTATCCCGCAAGTCCAGCAGTGCTTCGAAGATGCTGTTCTCGCCATGGCCGAGCAGCATCAACTCACTCGGCCCCCAGCGGGCAATCTGGTGACAAATTTCTTTGCCGATTGAGCCACCCGCGCCGGTGACGAGCACACGCTTGCCGCTCAAAGCTGCTCCCACCAGCTCATTCTGAATGCGGACAGGTTCACGCCGCAGCAGGTCGGTGATGTCCACCTCCCGCAGACGGCTGACGCTGACCTTGCCGCCCAGCAGCTCGTAAAGCCCCGGCATGCTCCTGGACGACACACCATTCAAACGACAGATGTCGGTAACCATGCGGACGATGCGTCCTCCCGCGCTGGGGATGGCAATGATGACCTCGTCCACAGGGCGGGTATGGAGGACGCGATCCAAATCGGCCAACTTCCCGATCACCGGGATGCCGTATATTTGATGTTTTTGCTTGGTTGGGTTATCGTCCAGGTAGCCGATTGGTTTCAGGTTCAACTGGGGATTCTTTTGCATCTCGCGCACGACCAGCGCTCCGGCATCTCCCGCGCCGACGACAAGGGCGTTACGAACTCTCCCGGCGGGTCGCTTCTCGACTGAAGCCTGGCCCTCGGCAATCAAGCGCAGCGAGAGGCGGAATCCACCGATGCCGATGAGCGAGAGCACCCAGTCAATGGCCAGGACAGAACGTGGGAAGCCTACAAAGAGCTGCGTTGAGTATAGTGCGATCATGGTTACCGAGACGACTGCCGCGGCAACCGTCACGGCCATGCTGATCAGCTTCAATTCGTTCGTACTGGCATAGGCCCACTGGCGGCGGTACAGGCCGAACAGGTAGTAAACAGCCGGTTTGACGATCAGGCTGACGGCAATCATCCAATAAGCTGACGGCAGGTAAAAGTAAAAATAAGTACCTTCCAACCGTAACGCATAGGCGCCCAGGATTGATGCAATCGTTAGCAATATATCTATCAGGACAACAAAGCGGTTACGGATGTTCTTTTGAGATTTAATATTCATGAACTCATCCATTCCATTGTCTGGCGCAGACCATCTGCGAGCCGGGTGTGGGCGCGGAAGTCCAGGGTGGCGGCGGCAAGCCCCGGGTCCCCGACCGAGCGGTAGATGTCCCCGGGTCGCGGCGCGGCATATTGCGGCGCGGGCGCGGCCGGGAAGAGTTGCATCAACGCATCCACCAGATCGTTGATGCGTGTCTCGTGGCCGGTGCAGATGTTGCACACCAGACCGGCTGCCTGTGGGTGGCCGGCTGCTAGCAAGTTGGCGTCCACCACATCCTGGATGTAGATCAGGTCACGCGTCTGCCCGCCGTCGCCGTAGATGATGATCGGCTGCCCGCTCAACAAGCGGCAGATGAAAATTGGCACGGCTGCGGCGTACTGCGTGTCGGGCGATTGCCGTGGACCGAATACGTTGAAGTAGCGCAAGGCAACCACTTCCAGGCCGAAGGAGCGGGTGTACAAGCCGGTGTAGATTTCAGCAATTAGCTTGGAAGCTGCGTAGGGTGAAAGCGGCTGCAACCTTGTCTCCTCGGAGAGCGGGATGGCATCCGCATCGCCGTAAACGGCCGCGCTTGAAGCCAGCACCACGCGGCGCACATGCGCCTGGCGCGCCGCTTCGAGCAGGATTTCCGTCCCACCCACGTTGACATCGAAGCAAGATTGCGGTTCGGACATGGACTGGGGAGCGGAGACGAAGGCCGCCTCGTGGAAGATGACCTCTACATCCTTGACAGCCGCATGCACCCGCGCCGGGTCGCGCAGGTCGCCTTCCAGAACTTCTAGTCTCGATAGATCACAATCCTTTTGAAGAGGGGGCTCCCAGGCCCCCGAATCGCAGGTGTGGGAGTCTGCTCCATTGTAAATCTTGGATTTATTGGGAATGCCGCCTAGCCTAGTCAGGTTCTCGCGCCGCCCGGTCGAGAAGTTATCCAGCACGCGGACGAAGTTATCACCTGCGAGCAGCGCCTGTACGAGATGCGAGCCGATGAAACCGGCTCCACCGGTGACAAGATAATGCCTCATGCTATCTCCCGCGAAAGCCGAATACCTGACCGACGGTGCGCAGCAAGATGAAGATGTCCATCAGCAGGTTGCGGTGCTTGATGTAGTAGAGGTCGTATTCGAGTTTGATCGCCATTTCTTCGACTGTTGTGTAGTAGCTGTAGTTTACCTGCGCCAGGCCGGTGACGCCTGGCTTGACCAGCAAGCGCGCCCGGTAAAAAGGGATTTGTTTCTGGAATTCGGCAATCCATTCCGGGCGCTCGGCGCGTGGCCCGACCAGGCTCATTTCACCGCGCAACACATTGAGGAACTGGGGCAACTCGTCAATGTGCGCCTTGCGCAGGAACGCGCCTACGCTGGTAATGCGGCTGTCCTTTTCCTGCGTCAATTGGACTTTGCCATCCTTTTCGGCGTCCTGGCGCATGGTGCGGAACTTGTAAACGTCATAAGGCTTGCCACACTTGCCAGAACGGATCTGCTTGTAAATGACGGGCGAACCGCTGTCGAGAAGGATGAGGATTGCAATCAGAGGGAAACTTAGCGTACAAATACACAGGCCGACCAAGCCGCCAAGGATGTCGAGGAGACGTTTGCCAGCCTCGTAGAACCCACCGACGCGCGCCTCGTCCACGAAGGACCGGATCAGCCAATCCGATTCCAGGTGACGAACGGGTACACGGCCCATCATCTCCTCATACAATGTGGCCATGGACGTGATCTCGATGCCGCTTTCCTGAACGTCCAGGATTGTCTGGAAGGTGCTGCCCTGCATCTCGCCGGTAATGGCAACGACGATGTCGGTAACGCGCTCTTTTTCTGCAATTTCCAGTAGGTGGTCGCTTTGGCCGAGAATTGGGTATCCCTCCACCTGCTCGCCAAGTTTCTTCGGGTCGTCGTCAATGAAACCGACAAAGAAGAAAGGCGGAGGCCAGAGGTTTTTGTAGGCTTCGGCCAGCCTCTGCCCGGCTTTCCCGGCTCCCACCGCCAGTACGTGGCGCATAAAGGCGGGTGCAGTGAAGATGCGAATGTAGGCGAGTCTCCAGAGGATGGTAAGGACAGAGGCCGCAACGAGAAAAGCCCCAATGCCTATCCGGTTCAATGAACCTTTCACGAGCACATAGACGAAAGCATAAATCACCAAACCAATCAGCGCTGCGAAGGCAATGCCGCGCACGGTTTTACGCCAGTTATGGGCGCGGTGCAAATCGTAAAGCTCGACCAACAATACCAACCACCCCAATGGCAAGAGATAGAACCAGAACTCGACTCGTTCCTGCAGGAAACCGAGCGAGAACTTGAACCAAAGATCGCGTTGCCCCCAAACGTAAAGAGCCACGAACAAGGCAATGGCAGCCATGGCCATATCGCCAACAATGAGTATGAGCCGTTTTTCACTAGGGCGCACCCGCCAACGCGTAGACCTAGGAGTGATTTTCGAGCCGTTACTGTTCATCTGTTATTTAATCATACTCCATAAAAAGCCTGCACCCCAGGCAATGTGCATATCTGCAACGGCCAGTGGAAGGCCGATCATCAAAGCCGGTTTACGTTGACGAATAGCGACCCGAATACCGGCAAGAATCAGGATAAGCGCGTATAGCAATATCTCTATCGCCAGCAATAACTGCAAAGCCGGAAAGAAGACCGCCAGAATCGCCCCCCCCAGTAAGCTGAACACAAACAGCGGTGGGAGGCCTTGCCGCCAGCGAAGCGTATCTGGATAGCGCTTCAACATTTTCAGCTTCCAGTAGCCATAGCGCCAGAATTGGCGGGTCAGCGCCGTCAGCGTGGGCCGGGCATTGTAGACGGAGCGAATGGCTGGGTCGAGCCAGATGCGGCCACCGGATTTCCGAATGCGGGCGTTGAATTCGTAATCCTCGTTGGTCAGCAGGGATTCATCGAAGAAGCCGACTAGGGCAAGCTGTTCGCGCTTGAAGGCGCCAAATGGGACGGTATCCACGTAGGCAGCCTTTTCGGCATAGCGATAGAAGGCATCGCCGACGCCGAGCGGATGCGCGGCGGCTGCGGCGATGGATTGGGCTATCCATCCCTTTGCGCCGGGGCGGATCTCCCAAATGCCGCCGACGTTCTCCCCCAGCCCGGATTCCAGCGCGGACACGCAGCGTTCTACGTAATCAGGGTATGGCATCGAATGGGCATCAAGCCGGACGATGATCTCCCCTTGGACTTCCTGCAGGGACCGGTTGAGCGCGGCCGGGATGATGCGTGCCGGGTTGTCCACCACGCAGATATGCAAATCAGGATGTTTTTCGACGAAGGCCATGATCTCGCCGCGCGTGCCGTCGGTAGACATGCCGTCGGCGATGACGACCTCCATCTCGGCGTGCGGGTAGGTCTGTGCGTCAATGGCTGCGAGAAGGTCGCGGATCGTGGCTTGCTCGTTGTAACAGGGGATGATGATCGAGACGAAAGGGGACATTCGATTATGTAATTGTACCACCATGCGCCTGGACGATCTCTTTGACAATCGCCAGGCCCAGCCCGGCGCCGTGTTTTTTGCCGCCGGTGTCGTCAGTTCGATTCTGACTCTCGGCACTCTGCGCAGCACCTACTCGGTCGGCTGGAAAGCAAGGCCAACTGCGGGCGTAGGTTCAGTGGTAGAACGTCTCCTTGCCAAGGAGAAGGTCGTGGGGTCTCGTGCAAACTATCTGGGTTCGAAGGATGTTGCGATTTCCGATGTCGGAAACTTGGGGTTTGCAAATTCCATCCAATTGGGCCTTGAGCAGAAGGCGGTTTTCTTGTATGCTTATTTTTGAGACTAAGCGTTAGAGGAAATCATGTCAAAAAACGATCACAGCCAGTGGGACAAGTCCGAACTGATCGCCCAATCGAAAAACTAAAAACGCGAGAAATACGGCCTGGCGTGGGACGAGGAACACGCCCGCGATGAATTTGAATTGCACGCTCGGAACAGCCTGCCTATGCCGGAAGAAGTGCCTGGTCGAGCAGTTTTTTCGGTTTGGCGTCCATTTTTTCTTGTGAGCGCGGTTTTGTGCTATAATTTTTTCATCTTATTCTTTCCCAAAGCCGTGTAAAATCCCAAGCGTTTGGGGCATTATGCGGTTTGTCCATAAGGGAAATAAAAAAAATGACACAACAATGGGAATATTGTATATTTCGAACATGGTATTGGTCAGGCGCTAAAGAAAAAAGGGGGAGAAGAGTCATCCGACTATCATAGAATATGTTGGAGCGGACGGGAACTTGAAATACGTCCCTTTTCCAAAGGACAAACTGCTAGGATATCGTGCATGGGAAAAAGCTTTAGGGTTATTAGGTGGTGCTGGTTGGGAATTGGTTAGCGTTCAACACGGCAATAGATTTAACGAGAATACGTGGCAAGATAATGGTCTCATAGATGGTGATAAAGTTGCCTATCTAAAACGCCTAGTTGTTTCAGGAAGAGGAGTAGATGAACCACAGTTGAATCTTGAATTGTTGTTGGAAGCGGGCTAACATCGGCTCCACCTGACCGCCTTCACTGTGGGTACGGCGCGGCACTTTGCCCGCGATTTAGTTTTTAGATTTTGCCGTCTTGCCAGAATCGGCGGCAGGTGAGCGAAACCGTTATACCGCGCGTTGTTCTCAAGGAATTTCACCTAACGATGTCCTGCATTTTGAGTAATGCAATATCTCGCGTCCTTCAAACCCCTCAACATCAATAAGTACGGCCAGGTAGCGGTCGAGACGTTTGGGTTGCCGCCGTATGTCGATTGCTCATGTAGGCGGGAGCCTGACCTCGAGTCTCGATATCCGTCAATTTCTGCTTTGTGCCACTTTACTAAATTAGCGCCACGCTTACACGAGGGCGACAGTGTTGTCTACATCACAGTCAAAGGGAAATACCCACCGCTAAATCACAGACACTGGCGACTCGTAGCGATTATGAAAGTACGAAACCGTTTCGAGTCCCACGAAGACGCGGCGGCATGGTACAAGGCAAAAAACCTCGTCGCTTCCGAGCAACTGTATTGTCGAAGGAAATCCACCCCTGCCTTTGGAAAAGACAACGGGGCCGTTACCTTCAACTCGTTTTGGAAGTACAACCGACCCGCAACGGATAATTCGCTTGTGGGAAAGTAGCTACCATAAAAGAGCAAGAGAGTGCGGCGTGTTTCTGGTTTGCGATCCTCAATTCATTGAGTTAATATGAACCGCCCATATTGACCGAAGAGAAAATGCTGAATATTTTTGGAAAGTTTCCAGCAACACGCAATCCGCCTCAAATATCTGATGTCGAATTCAAGCGTCTTCAAGAAATCACGGGGGTGCATTTTCCTACTTAACCGTAGGCAATCCTCCTGCCTACCTCCTCCGCGCTGACCCTCCTCCGCGCGCCCCCTCCTACCCCTTCCCAAAATAATACTCCACGATCTCCGGCGCGGTCCACTCCCACACATTGACCACTGCCACCGGCACCACGTACACCAGGTACAGTAGCTCCATCCCCTCCCCTGGCCGCTTCGACGCGAAAGTTCTCGCGCTCCAGGTACATGCGTGCCAACTGGAGGATGGAAGGTTCGTCGTCTACGAGCAGGATGAGTTCTTTCATGCTGTTAGAGACCCTAAAGGTTTCTAAAACCTTTAGGGTCTGAAATTGCAATGACCTCGATCTCCACGCTTGCGCCTTTGGGCAGCCCGGCCACGGCAACGGTCGAACGCGCCGGTGGGGCCTGGGTGAAGAACTCAGCGTAGATGGCGTTCATTTTGGCAAAATCGGCCATATCTTTGAGGAAGACGGTGGTTTTGACGGCGCTGTCCAGGTCGGAACCAGAAGCTTCTAGCACATGCTTCAGGTTGGTGAGCACCTGGCGCGTTTCCGCCTCGATGCCTCCTGGAACAAGCTCACTTTTGGCTGGATCCAGGCCGATCTGCCCGGCGGTGTAGACCAGGTTCCCGGCTCGAATAGCAATCGAATAAGGCCCGATGGCGCGCGGCGCCTTGTCGCTGGTGATAACCTTCTTACTTTTGGGAGTGGGCATTTTTTACCTCGTTGGGAGAGATTTTTCTTGATTCTACTGCAAAATAAGTAAAATCCTCGTAAAAATTTTTTTCTCGACCTTTGCTTGACAATCTCTCCCTCTACGTGTAAAATCACACCCGCTCGACAACGGGAAAACGTGACAGCGTGACAACGAATGCCAGGCCGAGATAGCTCAGTTGGTAGAGCACGCGACTGAAAATCGCGGTGTCGTCAGTTCGATTCTGACTCTCGGCACTCTGCGCAGCACCTACTCGGTCGACCAGAATGGAAAGCCAATTGCGGGCGTAGTTCAGTGGTAGAACGTCTCCTTGCCAAGGAGAAGGTCGTGGGTTCGAATCCCATCGCCCGCTCTCACGATTGCGGATTGCAGATTGATGATTGCAGATTGTCAGTCGGCAATCCGCAATCTACAATCCGAAATCTGAAATCGAACGGCGTCGTGGCCAAGTGGGAAGGCAAGGGTCTGCAAAACCCTGATCACGGGTTCAAATCCCGTCGACGCCTCTGCAAAATCCTGATCGCGGGTTTCCTCTACGAGGACTACGCAAATCCCGTCGACGCCTCTGCAAAATCCTAATCACGGGTTTCCTCTCCGAGGACTACGCAAATCCCGTCGACGCCTCTGCATGAACGAGTCCGAGAGGGCTCGTTTTTCTTTCTCTTTCCAAACCCTCCTCCTCCCGGCGTGCGGATGCTCAACACGTCGCCAGCCTGTAGATCCACTGAGCCTTTGCCGGGGAGAGGGATTTCTTTTCCATCCTTGACAATCACATTCTCGCCAGTTTTCCCGGCTTGGCCGCCTGCCAGCCCGTAAGGCGGGAAACGCCTCCGCTCGGAGAGCAGGGTAACCTGACAATCCGTCAGCACCTGGATATCCCGCCGGATGCCGTCGCCGCCGTGAAACTGTCCCGCGCCGCCCGAACCGCGCCGGATTTCGTAGCGCAGTACGCGCAAGGGGTAAGTGTATTCCAGCGCCTCGACCGGCGTGTTGAGCGTGTTGGTCATGTGCGAATGGATGGCCGATGGGCCATCTGACGAGGGCCGGGCGCCCATCCCGCCGCCGATGGTTTCGTAGTAGGCGAATGCCCCCCTGCTACGCGTCCCCCCATTTTCCCCCGGAAAATGGGGGGACTGTAGGGGGGCTCCAATGGTCACGTTGTTCATCGTTCCCTGGCTGGCGGCCGGGACTTTATTTGGGCAGGCCTGTGCCAGAGCGCCGAGCAGCACGTCCACGATGCGCTGGGAGGTCTCGACGTTCCCGCCCGCGACTGGTGAGGGCGGCAGGGCATTGACAACCGTTCCGGGTGGGGCAATCACTTCGATGGGAACTAGACAGCCGGCGTTGTTGGGCACATCCAATCCCAGCAGGCAGCGGAAGACGTAAAAGACCGCTGAGAGCGTGATGGCATACACGGCGTTGACGCTGCCCTGCTGCTGGGGCGCGGAGCCGCTGAAATCCACCCTGGCCGAATCGCCGTGGATGGTCACCGTCGCTTTGATCGGCACAGGTTCATCCTGCACGCCGTCGTCGTCGAGGTAATCGGTGTATTGGTAGTCACCGTCGGGCAGGGCCGTCAGCAACTGGCGGGTCATACGTTCCGTGTAAGCCAGCAATTGGTTCACCGCCTCGTTTACTTCATCCAAGCCATAGCGGGCGACCAGCTCGATCAGCCGCTCTGCGCCGCGTTGGTTGGCCGCCACCTGCGCCCACAAATCGCCGGAGCGTTCCTGGGGTGTCCGCACGTTCGCCAGGATGAGGTCGAGCATACCCTGGTCGAGTTCTCCCGCCCTTATCAACTTGACAGGTGGGATGATGAGACCTTCCTGGTAAATCTCGCGCGCCACTGGCATTGAGCCAGGAGTCATACCGCCCACGTCGGCGTGATGGGCGCGGGAGGCGACGAAGCCGATGACCCCCCTCCGGCTCCCCCCATTTCCGGGGGAAATGGGGGGAGAGACAGAGGGGGGCAGAAATACGGGCGAAACCATCGTAATATCGGGCAAATGCGTCCCGCCGCGGAATGGGTCGTTCAAGATGATCACGTCACCCGGCTGCAGACCTTTAGGGTCTTCGGAGACCCTAAAGGTCTCGATAGCCGCTGCGACCGATAACGGCATCGAGCCGAGATGCACCGGGATGTGCGCGGCCTGGGCGATCATGCGTCCCAGCGCGTCGAAAAGGGCGCACGAGAAATCGCGGCGTTCCTTGATGTTGGGCGAGTAACTGGCCTTGCGCAGCACCGTGCCCATCTCTTCGGCGACTGCAGCGAAGAGATGTCTGAAGATTTCCAGTTTAATTGGGTCGTAAGCCATATTATTGCCCTATCTGGATGATCAGGTTGCTGTAGACATCCACTTCCGCTTGGTCAGCGGGGCCGAGCAGGATGGTGGTATCGGCGCGCACCACGACCGCCGGGCCGGCAAGCCTGTTTCCTGGTCGGAGCGATTCGGCGCGGTAGAACGGAGAGACCAATTCGCGGCTATTGAAGACGACCTCCCGCTGGTCGAGCAGCGCGGCGGTTGGATCTGCCTCGCTCAGCGGCTGGGGGGTCAGCGGGGGCGGCGTCGTCTCGCCGACGGAGCGCAGGCGCAGGTTGACGATCTCGACCGGCGCTTCCGGCCGAGCATAGCCATAGTTTTTTTGGTGGATTTCGTGGAATGTCGCCATCACTTGCTCTGAAAACGGAACGATCAACTCGTACGACTGTCCCTGATAGCGCATATCCAGGAAGCGTTCCACCCGTATCCTGTCCGCCGTTACACCTTCTTCTGCCACTTCACGGCGACCGCGCTCGGCGAACGGCGCGAGCCTGGCGGAAAGTTCGGCAATGGGCGTGTCGCCGGGGAGCATGACGGTCTGGGTGTAATCCTTGATGACATCCGCGGCGAGCATCCCAAATGCGGAGAGGGTGGAGGCCAGCGGCGGGATGAACACGCGCGGGATGCCCAGGCCGCGCGCCAGGTCAGCTGCGTGCAGACCGCCCGCGCCGCCGAAGGAGAGCAGCGTGAAACAGCGGGGGTCGTGTCCGCGCGCCACGCTGATGACGCGCAGGGCGCGCTCCATATGGGCGTTGGCAACCTGAACGACGCCCAGCGCGGCGTGCGTGGCGTCGAGGCCAAGTTCTTTGCCGAGTTTTGTCAGCGCAGCATGAGCGCGTTCCTTATCAAGCGGCATTTGCCCGCCCAGGAAATGCTCGGCTGACAACCGGCCAAGCACGAGATTGGCATCGGTTACAGTGGGGAGAACGCCCTTGCCGTAACAAGCTGGCCCCGGGTCCGCGCCGGCGGATTCGGGGCCGACGCGCAACGCCCCGCCCGCGTCGGCATGGGCGATAGAGCCGCCCCCTGCGCCGATGGAGTGGATGTCCAGGGTTGGGATGCGGATCGGGCATCCGCTGACGGCGGCTTCGGTGGTGATCTGCGGTTCGCCGTCAATGAGGGAGACATCTGTGGATGTGCCGCCCATATCAAACGTGATTACCTTTAGCTCACCCTCGCCAGCTATCGGGAGAGGGGGTTGGGGGGTGAGGGCTGCTTTCGCCACGTACTCACATCCCACCACCCCTCCCGCCGGCCCCGAAAGGATGCAGCGCACCGCCTGACGCCGCGCCTCGCCTGGGCTGATATTGCCGCCGTTGGATTGCAAGATGCGCAACCTCACCCCCCTTTCTTCCCCCCATTCTCGCTCTACTTTGACCCCCTCCCCAACCCTCCCCCATTTCGCACTACAGGAATGAGGGAGGGCGGTGAGGGCTACTTCCAAATGGGAAAGATATTTATCCAGAACCGGCGAAACGTAGGCATTGACGGCTGTGGTGCTGGTGCGCTCGTATTCGCGGTATTCGGGGATGATCTCTGACGAGGCAGAAACCAGGAAACCCGCCGCACGCAGTTTCTTGGCGATGATCTGCTCGTGCGTTGGGCGCAGAAACGAGAACAGCAGGCACACGGCTACGGAT
>Ga0315279_10003010_pt1 | contig 24248 bp, 20 predicted proteins | sample YL17G06_20_MG_FD_203694 | JGI IMG/M metagenome (GOLD analysis project Ga0315279, IMG submission 203694) | Sediment microbial communities from Yellowstone Lake, YNP, Wyoming, USA - YL17G06_20 | ecosystem: Environmental > Aquatic > Freshwater > Lake > Sediment | place: USA: Wyoming | collected...
AAAGGATTAAAAGAATACAGGAAATAGGGCGAACCAGAAAAATTTCTAAATGTCCTTGGGAAATCAAAAGGGATTGGCGCAATGATTTTTCCATTAACGGCCCGAGGACCATGGCCAAGATGAACGATGCCGCTTCAAATCCAGCTTTTCGGCTCACATAGCCAAAAATGCCGAATATCAGCATAATGAATATCTCGATAACATTGTTATTGAGAGTATAGACCCCGATAAAACAAAAAAGGAGGATGAGCGGGAAGAGGATGCCATAAGGCACTTTCAAGACTTTGACCCATATTCCAATAAGAGGGAGATTAAGGACCAAAAGCATAACATTTCCAACGTACATACTAGTTATCAACCCCCAAAAAATGTCCGGATATTGGGTAATAAATAACGGACCCACTTGAATACCATGAATCATCAGGGCGCCTAGAAATAGGGCCATGGTAACATTAGCAGGGATTCCAAGAGAAACGAGTGGAACAAAAGCCCCTGAAGTGGCCGCATTATTGGCCGATTCCGGGCCAGCCACGCCTTGTATCGCTCCTGTCCCGAATCGTTCTGGATACCGGGAAATCTTTTTTTCAATCGCATAGGAGGCAAAAGAAGAAATGGCAACACTTGGCCCGGGTAGAATTCCGATGAAAAATCCTAAAATGGAACCTCGCATAATCGGCCCAATGCTATCCTTCCAATCTCGAATCCCCGGTAGTAAACCTTTTATTTTGGTTTCATATATTTCTCTGGTTCCGTAAGTCTGGCCCATATTCTCCAAAACTTCTCCAATCCCAAACATGCCCATTGCCACGGGGACTATTCCCACCCCATCGATTAAGGTAAAACTACCGTAGGTAAAACGTTTAAATCCTGAAATGGGATCCGCCCCTATGCACCCTGCAAGCAAACCTAGAACAGCCATGATCAAAGCTTTCGTAAACGAGCCGTGGGAAAGTGAAGTGACCAGCGTCAATCCGAGAAAGGTGAGGGCAAAATATTCCGGTGGCCCTATGGTTAAGGCCGCCCGACCTAATATAGGGGCCAAGAGCATCAGGATTAAAACTCCCAGGGTACCCGCAATGAATGATCCAAAAGCGGAAATTCCTAACGCGGCTCCGGCACGGCCCTTGCGAGCCATTTGATAGCCATCCAAACAGGTGACGACGGAAGCGGCCTCCCCGGGAATATTAACCAGAATCGAAGTCGTGGATCCTCCATACATCGCCCCATAAAAAATTCCTGCGAGCAATATGATCGCACTTACGGGCGCCATCTGATACGTGGAGGGGAGTAAGAGAGAGATGGCTGCAATTGGCCCCAACCCCGGTAACACCCCTACAAGGGTCCCCAGGAGTGCGCCTATAAAGCAGAGGAACAGGTTAGTGGGAGTGAGCAAGACCGAAAACCCAAGGTAGATATTGGAAAATACTTCCATTTTTTCACTTAAGGCGAGCCACAATCCTCCGCAGGGGTTGGGAGTTATCCATAAACCTCATCGCTAAACAAAAATACCGGTTGGGAGCGAACCTTTTAAAAGCAAGCCGAAAACCAAATAACAAAAAAATGCACTCAAAAAACCAGCGGTAATTGCCACCCACCATTTTTGTCTGCCTACAAATACAAGAAGAAAGGCAATTAATAGGAATGCGCTGAGTAAGTAACCCATCCACTCAAAAAATACGCCAAGTATAAAAAGAGCCCCCATTGTTAAACTGATCCTTTTGGCGCTACTGAGGCTTACGGCCCCCGAGGTTCTCTTCCCTTTTCCTCTTTCCATTTCCCTTCTCCGGATTGCCTGTCCTAATAATATCAAGGAAAGGATGGCCAAAATCACCCCTAATAGAAACGGGAAAAATCCGGCTTGGGGAGATGTCAAATTTCCTATCGGCAGTTTTCGTATCTCCAAAAACGTTATGATCGTTGTCGCGAGCAGGATAATACCAGCGGTCGTATCGGTCTTTCTCATATCAGGACTTTCTGATCCGCTAATTCTAACAGCTTTCCTATTTCGGTACCATATTTACAGCTTTGGCCACCTTAATTTTATCTTCTTGGTCTTTGGCAATAAATTTCGCAGCGTCGGCCGACCCAAGATTTTCAACAATCCAGCCTGTCGTTTCAAATTTTTCTAAAACATCTTTGTCCCGCAACGCCTCTTTAAAAGCTTTTTCGAGTTTCTCGATTGCCATTTTTGGCGTTTTTACAATCACAGCATACCCGCCCCAGGACGACGTCGTAAGGTCCGGAAATCCTTTTTCAACCGTGGTGGGGACATCAGGGAAGAGTCTAAGTCTCTTCTTATCCATTACCGCCAGTGCTCTTAAAGAGCCGGCCTGAAGATATTTGTAGACAGCTCCGAATTCCGGAAAGCTGACATTAATGTGCCCTCCTAAAACCGCTGTCACGGCAGCGGCAGTCCCATCCATCGGAACATGGGAAAGATCCGTTCCCACATTCAGTTTGAAGAGCTCCCCTGAAAAATGAGCGGTACCCCCGTACCCGATGGAACTGTAAGTGAATTTTTTGGGGTTCCTTTTGGCGTCGGCGATAAATTCTTCTAAAGTCTTCCAGGGTGAATCTTTTTTGACCACCACAACACTTGGGGAGGTCACCGAAAGGTTCAACATGACAAAGTCTTTTTTGATATCAAAAGTAACGTCCTTATTGACCAGGGGAGCTGAAATTTGAGGAGGGTGAATCCCGAGGATTGTATAGCCGTCGGGTGGGGTAGCCATAGCCGCATACGTGCCAACCACGGAACCGCCTCCTGGTCTATTCACAACGGCTACAGCTTGCCCCAAAATAGCAGAGAGTTTTGGACTGATTAGACGAGCCGTAATGTCTCCGCCGCCTCCCGGGCCAAATGGAACGACTAGCTGAATTGGTTTGGTGGGGTATTCGGCGGCTTGGCAAAAGCCATTAAGGATTACCCCTGCAAAAAAGAAGGTTACTACCCAGGAAAGAATCCATCGTCGTTTTGGCCCAAATGATTTCATTCTTCACCCCCGGTTTTTTTGTATGAATTGCTATGGCCTCGCCCTACAATACATTACTTTGCTTATCCACCTATGGTCACCGAGAGACTTTCTTTCCTCAACAGCTCTGCGGCTTCTTCCACGGCCTCCTGCGACGCGACTTCAATCGATTCCAGCGACCTTTCAGGAGGATACCCAAAACTTCGCTGTTTACTCTGCCAGAGCCGATGATAAGGGAGAAGGTGAATTTCCCTTCCTCCCAGCCGCTTTACCCAACGACCCAGCTCCTGTAAATGAATGGAATCGTCGTTAACGCCCGGAATAAGGGGGACGCGGGGAATCCATTCTATTCCGCCCGTCTTTGCCAACCGCTCCATATTCTTTTTGATTAAAACATTTCCGGACCCGGTATAATGCTTATGAACATTGTTATTCAGGTGTTTAATGTCAAATAAAACAACATCGAGGCTGGGCAGCAATTTTTCAAGCTGTTCCCAGGGGTAATAGCCATTCGTCTCCAAGACCGTATGCAGGCAGCGTCGCCGCGATTCTTCCAGCAGCGCCTTTAGGAACTCATATTGAAAAACCGGTTCGCCGCCCGAAAAAGTGACTCCGCCCCCGGAATTTTCGTAGAAGACCCTATCCTCATCTACTTTCTCCATAACTTTATCCACCGTCATCCAGTGCCCTGCTGCCCGGAGAGCCTTGGCCGGGCAGACTTCAATGCACAGCATGCATTTTTGACAAAGCTCCCGATTCAGGGTGGGGATTTGGGGGGAGGAAAGAATGGCGCCGTGAGGGCAGACGTCCACACAGGCGCCGCAATGAATACAGTAAGATTCCCAATAAGATATCTCAGATTCCTGCAAAATGGATTCGGGGTTCTGGCACCAAAGGCATCGGAGATTACACCCTTTGAGAAAAACCGTCGTACGGATCCCCGGACCATCATTTATACAGAACTTCTGGATATCGAAGACAAGGCCTTTGCCATTCTCTTTCATATTTCTCGAATCGCCTCCTCAATTTGAGGCGGAAAGCGAATGCTCCGTCCTGTCGATAATGTCGTCCTGCAGCTCTTTGGGGAGGATGGTGAAAAACGAGCTGTACCCGGCAACTCGAATTAAGAGATCCTGGTAATTTTCAGGATGTCTCTGTGCGTCGCGCAGGGTTTCAGCATTAACAATATTGAACTGACAATGCCAAATTTTCAATTGAACGAAGCTCTTCAGAAAGCTGATGAAGTTGGCCAATCCCTTTTCTCCCTCAACGACTTTCGGAGGAAATTTGATGTTTAATATGGACCCTCCGGAAAGATCGACATGCCCCATTTTACTGACGGATTTCAAAAGGGATGTGGGCCCACTGTGATCCCTGTTATGGACCGGTCCAATTCCATCCGTCAAAGGCGCGCCTGCCTTCCGGCCATCCGGAAACGCTCCCATGACCGACCCGAACGGTCCATGCGAAGACACCGATCCATAACCGGGATAGAAAGGCCCCCCGAAATAACTCTTAGCGTGGCTGCATTCATCGCTGATGACGCTCACAATTTTTCTAGCCATATCATCCGCATCCCCGTCATCGTTGCCATAGTGGGGCGCACGGGTAATAAGTCTTTGGCGTAGGGCTTCATTCCCTTCGAAGTTCTTTTCCACCGCATCCAGCAATTGTCCCATCGAAATCGATTTTTCTTCAAACACCAATTTTTTGATCGCAGTCAAAGAATCGGCAACATTTCCAAGGTCCACGGTCCGGAAGGACATCCCGAGATTATAAACCGCCCCTCCTCTGGTCTTATCCCGTCCTTTTTCCAGACATCCTCGGGTTAAAGTGCTGAGATAGGGCGTCGGATAACATTGTTCATGCAAATATTCAACCTTCAAAGAAACGGCAATGTGAATTCGCATAATATTCCGTAGATGACTTTCAAAAGCATCCCAAAATTGTTCAAACGTTGCAAACTCTCTCGGGTTCTCCGTTTCCATGGATACCTGTTTTTGGCTATTGCGCCAGAAGCCCCGCGTGAGAGTAAACTCCAGAGCAGAGGCTGAATTCAGGTATCCCCCGTTGTGCGCCCCTTTTCCGCACCCGGAAACTTCCGCCCCCACGCAACCTACCGGGGTATAATCTCTTGCATCCTCTACGGAAACCCCGCTCTTTACCAATGCCGGTACGACCACTTCGTCATTAAAAAAGGAGGGATGACCCATTCCCATTCTCGAAAGCTCACAGGCTTTCCGATAGAGTTCCAATGGGGTTTCTTTGTGCAGCCTCACCGTTAGGCTCGGCTGATGAAGTCTCGTATTCATAGTAGCCTGAATGCATTGATAAGTTAGGGGGTTGGCAGCGTCTTTTCCCTCGCGAGTCTGGCCGCCTACCGGAATCTGCTGTTGAACGGGGAAACCTGCCGCCAACTTACTGAAGGAACCCCAATTGATGAAATTGCTTTCCCCTAATTTGAGCCATAGGCAGTCAAGAAGTTCCTGAGCTTGGGCAACGGTCAATCGTTTTGTTTCCATATCACGCTGATAAAATGGGTACAGAAAACTGTCTACCCTTCCCAGAGGAGAGCAGCGGTTGTAATCCTCTTGTAAGGAGGCGATGTAGGAAAACCAAAGGGATTGCAACGCTTCATTGAAAGTGCGGGCAGGGGATCCAGGAACTCTGGCGCAGACCTCATGCAGGTGGTGAAGTTCTTCTCGCCTCTGCGGATTCGTTTCCTTTAAAGCCATTTCTTTGGCCAATTGGGAAAAGCGAAGTCCAAATTCCGTCATGCCCTCGCAGCATTCGATCACCGCCAGATAAAAATCCCTTTTTCCTATATTTTCGGCAGACAACGGATCCAGGCGGCCAAGAGCCGTCACGGCTTCTTGCTTAATCCCCAGAAATCCTTTTTCCAGCACCTTGGGAAAATCGAGTGCGATATGCCCCCCGCTCCCGAATAGAGCTGGATTCATGCTTATGATTCCGCTTCCTCGGGTCAAATCATCTGGATTTCGAAAGATAAAATTCCTCTCAATGGGGGTCAACAAAGAATTAAATCGTTCGATTTCTGACCGCCCATCCCAAAAAGGAAGGATTTTCTCCTGGAATTCTCGTCTATCAGAATCGGATATTTCAAAGGGGTCCGGCCACCGCGTTGATACCGTATCCAATTCCTTTGCGAATAGGGTGCCAAAATTTTCGGGAAACATAGGATAAGCTCTTGGACGGGAAGCCAAGGATCCGACGACGAGCTCATCTTCGTAAATGGTGATGGGAAGACGATTGAGTACCGCTCGAAACGCTCCTGCCTTTTGGCGGATGATCGGCAAAGATTGATTTTTGGGCTCTGAATAATATTGGTAAGCAATTCGAGCGCGTTCTATACATATCGAAGGCTTGTAGGAAAAATAGCGCTGCCTCAACCTTTCGATCCGCGGAGAAGCATTCGATAACCCCTTACCGTTGCCATTGCCTTTGCCGTTTCCTTTTCCACTCCTTCTGGTCACTTCTGCTTCCATTTTAATCCCTCCATGTTTGGCAATTCTATAGCGGCCAATACGGTAGATTTCACTACACCCAGTTCTTTAAACCTGTTGATTCAGATACTCTAAATATGAATTTTTGGCATTATTTAGTTGTTTCTCAACGATGGCTGTTAATTCAGCTATATCCTTCCTTTCCAGGGATTTAATCATTCTCTTGTGCTCCGCAAGTGAGGTGCGAAGATTCTTCTTGCTCTTCCACAAATAATAGGAGATCGGATAGGATCTAAGTCGAAGCTCCTCAATGGCACGCATTAAATAGGGGTTCTTTGATAATCCGAGGATGACCAAATGAAATTTCTGGTCAAATTCCACGATTTTCGCGAAGTCGTCTGAAGCTACAGCTTTGATGAGCTGTGCGTTTAAATCCCTCAGCGCCTTTATCTCTGGTTTTATGTCACCATGGCAATGATCGGAACAGGCCAGCTTGACGGCGAATTTCTCAAGGTAAATGCGCATTTGAAACAGGGCATCAATGTCTTTGGGAGAGAAATCAGCCACTTTGGCCCCTTGATTAGGAACGATCCGCACCATCCCGATACTTTCTAATTTCCGTATGGCTTCTCTGATAGGAGTCCGACTTACGGCAAATTGCTCCGCCAATTCTCTTTCGACCAGGCGTTCCCGGGGTTTAAATACCCCTCGCATGATTGCGAGTTTCAATTCTTCAAAGAAATTATTTGTTCTCATCTTGGTATACCAAGTCGTTAAACCAAATTGTAAAACAAATTGGATGGGACTGTCAAGTAAATATTACAGTTTGCCAAAAAGGGAAAAAGTCAATACTTCTCTGCTGTTAGGCGTCCACCCGATCTGCGCAACCAGCCCTTAGCCTGCGAGAGCAGAGGACGTGGTTATGTTTCGGCAGAAGGAGTTTAAGAGGTTGCACGTGATTCGGAAAGTTATTGGAGAAGGTGTTGAAGCAGGTGGAGGCGGCAAAGGTTCTTTCTTTAACGAACCTAACGTATTCTGATGATTGGTCAATTCTTAGTTCAAAACTCATGGAAAGATCTGAGAAAACAGCAATAGGAAAAGCCATCAATCAGGGCAAAGCCTGCCAAGCCTGCTTGACAATGTTTACGAGAATTGCTAGCCTTTTGGCCGTATACAGGGAGATCGCAAGGCTTCGCTGCTATTCTTCCCTTAGACATATCCCCGAGCCGGTAGATTTTGCTTGGATTGAAATTCCCCGGCAGTTCTTTTTTGAGGCTTTCAGCTGATGATCGCCCATTGGAATCAGTTATTTCATCTCCTCGGCAATAAACTGGATCTAGAGGTGGGGTATTTTTCTGGAGCACTTTGTTCAAGATGGATGCACCCGGTCCACCGTGCTGGTAGAAGATTTGAAAAACCCTTTAACGGTTTCCAAGATTTCCGCCTGGACCCTCAGAGCTGAGAAACCGATTGTAGCTCTCGGTTGGGGCACTGCGAGAAGGGGAGGCCGTAGCCTCGCACAGGGGTGCTATGTGTGAAGAAGATACCATTTGCGATCGATTCCTAGACAGCAGTATCTTGCAGGGTCTTGAATCAATGATGCTATGGAAGTGGCTAGAAAGGTGAAACCATGGACGGAGTTGGAAAAAAGAAACCTGCCGCCCCGGCGCCCCTGAAGGGAATCCGGGTGATTGATTTGACCCGGATCGTCGCCGGCCCTTATTGCGCAATGGCTTTGGGAGACTTGGGGGCTGAGGTCATCAAGATCGAACATCCCAACATGGGAGATGAAACCCGCGCCTGGGGCCCCCCCTGGGTCAAAGAAATGAGCGCCTATTTCATCTCCATAAACCGGAACAAGAAAAGCCTAACCTTAAATTTCAAAACTCCAAAGGGGATAGAGATATTTAAGGACCTCGTAAAGAAGGCGGATGTGGTCTTAGAAAATTTTCGTCCCGGGACTATGGATAAGCTGGGGATCGGCTACGAAGTATTGAAAGAGATCAGCCCCGGACTGATCTATTGTGACATGACCGGCTATGGGACGAATGGACCGTACCGGGACAAACCGGGGGTGGATGTTATCGTCTCAGCTATCGGCGGCCTGATGTCCATCACGGGTCCCCCTGAAGGGCCTCCGGTAAAGGTAGGGGTCCCTTTGACCGATATTCTAACCGGCCTGTATTCTTTCGCCGCCATCAACTCGGCTCTTTTTCTTCGGGAACGAACCGGGATGGGGCAGCGGATTTCTATCAACCTGCTGGCCATGCAACTGGCTACCCTGATCAACATTGGCTCGAATTATCTGATCGGTGGACTGATCCCCCGGCGATGGGGCAGCGCCCATCCCAATATCGTTCCCTATGAGGCCCACCGGGCAAAAGATGACTATCTAATCTTTGGAGTGGTGAACGAACGAATGTGGAAGTCTTTTTGTACCCTTCTTGGGATAGAGGAACTGAAAGAGGATCGTCGCTTTGTCAATAACACGGAAAGAATGAAAAATCGTGAGGCCTTGACGGAAATCATCGACCAGAAATTAGCCGAAAAAACCGTGGACGAATGGATCCCGCTATTCGACGAGGCTGGCATTCCCTGTGGGCCGATCAATACGTTTGACCGGGTCTTCAGCGATCCGCAAGTTCAGCATCTGGGATTGGTGCAAGAGGTGGAACATTCTCTTTACGGAAGAGTGAAAGTCATCGGGCCTCCGGCCACCTTCTCGGAAAGTGAAATCCGAATTCAGAGCGCCCCTCCCGTGCTGGGGGAACACAACCGCGAAATTTTGACCGGCCTTCTGGGATACTCGGATGAGCAGGTAGACTCCCTAAAAGACCTGCGGATTATTTAACAAGGGGAAAGGGGTCTCCATTCGCCGGGTATCCTCTGAAGACATTCAGGAAACTTATCCTGTTTTGGCCAATCTGGGAGGTCTGGCTGCCAGTCTGGCCGCAGATCAAATCAGCCCAAAAACCCTTGCCGAAATGCAGTCCGGTCTGGAACAAATGGGAAGTCTCAACCAAGCGGGAGAAAAACAATCCTATATCGACTACCATTACCGCTTTCCTGAGCTTTACATCCAGAGCTGCCATAACCGGCGTCTCATTCAGATCACCATGGACCTGAGGCGGCAGATCCACCTCTACCGTCTTTCCCACCTCTATATTCCCATGGCCCATAGTTACTCCATGACCATTCTTTTAAAAAATCCTCCAGCTCTTCCGAGAGAAAAGCAAAAAGGAGGTTGAAAAACTGGTCAAGGAGCACATGCTCATCGCCACGGACCGCTTTCTCAGTTCAAACCCCCGGCCCCAGGGTCACGACTGAATCCAACCGGGGAAACCGATCTCCCGATCCCCTACTTCCCCCCTGTCATTTCCTCCCCGCAGAGGCGGGACAGGATGACACTGGCGGCATAATCAACTCCCTGCTCATAGTCCATGGAAAGAAGGGTCCGGCAAACCCGTTTGGCCATTGCTGAGGAGTCAGGATCTCCCAAAACCAACAAACGGGCCAGATCGCCGACCTTGGATGAGATCTGATCCTCCCTCAGCACTTGCGAGACCAGGCCCAGAGCTTGGGCCTGCCCGGCTTCCAGAATCTCCCCGGTCATCATCAACTCCAACGCCCGCTCCCGGATTCGGTGAGCAAGGGGAACGAGGGCCAGGGCGGGCAAGAATCCGAGTTTCATCTCCGGCAGGCCAAAGCGTGCATCGACCGAGGCAATGATCCAGTCGCACGCCAGGGCCAGGGCCAATCCCCCTCCAAGAGCATTTCCGTGAACCTCGGCGATCAAGAATTTTGAGGTCTTCCGGAGGGCCTTGTACATATCCGCAATCGCTTTGAGATGTTGGCGGATTTTTTCGACCCCCTGGCCCGGCTGGATTTGGCGGAAATCCGAGCCCGAGCAGAAGGAACCCCCGGCCCCCGAGAAGATGACCACCCGGAGGGCGGGAGAATTTTCCCGGGTTTCCAGGTGGGAGGTAATCTCGTCCATCATGGATGTGGTCAGAGCATTCCGCACCCGGGGCCGGTTGAGGATGATCCTTAAGATTCCGCCTTCCTCTTCCGTCAAAATATCCCTCTCTTTCATAGGAGTCCCTTTCTTTGCTAAAATTTGTATACACCCTGTGTGGGTTTTCCAGTAATTCCTGTCGACAATATACCGTATATCCAATATACAGAAAACACTAATTCCAAGGTAGCCGTTCAAACCCATCCGAGGTTGGTCTTCTCCCTGTTTATCGGTATCGGGACTCAAGGGAAATTGGGACGATTTGGCTGGGAAAAGCCGGAGTATAAAGCAGACCCAAAGCCCCAGAAGGAGAAAGAATGGCCCGTTTCCCGGAAGATCGGGCTCGGCAGGCCGGCCAAACCTGGCCTGGGGTTCATGCCTTTTATGGCCGGGCTCCTCTTGGCGGGCCTCTCCTTCTCCCTAGTGATCCAGGTTCTCTTCATTTGGACCGCGCCCATCTGGTCAACCCGAGTGCTGTGGAAAAACATCCTTTCGGTGCTGGGCGCCATGGCGGCCTACGGATTTTGGCAGGACGAGGCCGGATTTGTCCCCGTCGCCTTTGGTTTTGTGGCCCTGCTGATGAAGGTCATCGAGCCGCAGAGCTGGAAAAGGGAACGATGAAGCTCAAGAGGGATAGATAACAGGGTAGGCCGGCGATCTCCCAGTGTTTGCAGTTCACGGGGAAGATTTTCCCCGGGTATTTAGTCCAGCGCAGAAATTTGATGGGAAGCCCCTCGATGCGGTTCAGGTCATCGGATGCGCCCACGATGGCGATGGAATGGGGATTGAACGATAGGTCCAAGCTTTTCCCCTCTCACCTCTCACCTTTAAACTCTGATCCCTTTAACGCTTGCTCTTTGAGCTTGAACTTCTGAATCTTCCCGCTCCCGGTCAGGGGAAATTCCTTTACAAAGGTTACATAGCGGGGAATTTTGAAACCGGCGATCTTTCCTTTGCAGAAGGCTAGAATTTCTTCCTCCGTGGCGGACATTCCTTCCTTCAGTTGCAGGAAGGCCATCCCCACTTCGGTCAACCGGGGGTCCGGCACTCCGATTACCTGCGCCTGCTTCACCTTGGGATGGGTGAGGAGAAAGCTCTCCACTTCCATGGCCGACACGTTCTCCCCGCCCACGCGGAGCATGTCCTTGAACCTTCCCGTAAATTTCAGGTACCGGGTCTTCGGGTCAATTAACCCCAGATCCCCCGTGTGGAGCCACCCCTGAGGATCGATCGCCCTGGCCGTCTCTTCGGGCTTCTTGTAGTACCCCCTCATCACGTTCCAGCCCCGGACGCAGATCTCTCCTTCCTTTCCGTCCGGCAGGGTTTTTCCTGTGGAAAGATCGATGATCCTTATCTCGGTCTCTTTATGGGGCAGGCCGTGAAAAGCCATGCGCAGTTCCAAAGGGTCGTCCACAAAGGTGGTGGTCACGTTGGGGGAGGTCTCGGAAGTTCCGTAGATGTTTAACACCTTGGTCAGGCCCATCTTCTGGTGCACGCTCCGGACCACTTCCGCCGGACCGATAGCCCACCCTTTTTTCAAAGAAGAGACATCATACTGGGAAAACTCGGGGTGCTGGTACATCATCAGGAAGTGAGTCTCGATCCCGTTCATGGCCGTGCAACGTTCCTGGTGCACGATCTTCAGACTCTCCAGGGGGTCGTAGGTTTCGAGAAAGGCCATGCAGCCGCCGTGGGTCAGGACGGAGAGGGTGGAAATGACCGCCCCGCCTACATGGAAAAAAGGCAGAGGGCAGAAGAGGATGTCTTCGGCGGTCAGGGTCTGTCGTTCGCCCAGGTAGAAGCCGTCACGGATGACCCCGTCGTGGGTCAACATAACCCCTTTGGGAAAAGCGGTCGTCCCGGAAGTGTACTGGAACATAATCACATCGTCCGGCTGAACCCGTGCCATCCGGGACTCCAGCTTTTCCTCCTGAATCCTTTCGCCCCTTTTCACCACCTCCGAAAGCGAAAATCCACCCGGATCCTTTTTCTCTCCCAGGAAGATGATATTCTTAAGCAAGGGGAGACGGGCGGCCTGAAGTTGCCCGGGCTTTGCGCCAGCTATTTCCGGGCAAACCTCTCTTAACATGCCCAGAAAATCCATATTCAGAAAGCTGTCCATCAGAACTAGGGTCGTTGAATCAGACTGGCTCAGAATGTATTCTAGTTCACTCGTCCGAAAGCGGGTGTTGACCGGGACCAGCACAGCTCCAATCAGGGCCGTGGCCATCTGGGTATAGATCCATTCCGGGCAATTTCCCCCCCAGATGGATACCTTGTCTCCACGGCCTACTCCCAAAGCCATCAACCCCTTGGCCAAGGTCCTGGTTTTCTCCCGCAACATCCGGTAAGAAATCCGATGGTTTTTAAAGATCAGAGCCAGGTTGTCCGGATATTTTTCGCTGATCGCATTCATGACCTGCCCTAAGGCTCTCTTTACCCACACACTTATGTCTTCTCCGTTCCCGGCATCCCGCCGTGGTCTTCATTTTCATGATGATGTATTCTACCGCTGGGAAAGTCAAGATGAAAAATCCTTCCCAGATTTTTAAAAAGGCTTGACAATCACTTTGGATTCTTATGATAATTTGTCAACAATTTAAGTACTAAATTACAGCTGCCAGGGGTGAGGCAATGGGACAATGGAAGGAAAGAACGCTGGGAACGGAAGTAAGGGATGCAGCCCGCTTATATAAGGATCACGAATTCCTTATCGTGAGGGACACCCGCCTCACATATCAACAGCTCGCAGATGAAACAAATCAATTTTCCCGCGGTCTGGTAACCTTGGGCGTGAGGCCCGGGGATAAAGTGGCCATTTGGCTGCCTAATGGGATCGAATGGGTCATCGCCGCTTTTTCCCTGGCCAACGTAGGAGCTATATTTGTTCCAGTGAATACTCGGTTCAAGGCAGACGAGTTAGAATACATTCTGAAGCAGTCAGATTCTTCCGGCCTGCTTTTGCCCGACCAGTTTCAGAACAACGAATGCATGGATACGCTTCAAAAGATTTGTCCGGAAATACTTTCAGCTAAACCGGGTGAACTGCATTCCCCGAGGCTCCCTGGTTTAAGGACGATTATAGGGGTTTCCCAAAAGAAGCTTCCGGGGAGCTATTGTTTTAACGATTTACTTTCAATGGGGGAAGAAGTTGATCTAAAAAAAATCGTCGGATCATTGGACCCCCATCAAACTGTGTCCATTCTATATACTTCCGGGTCCACTGCCTTCCCCAAAGGGGTCATGCTCAGCCACAACAACATCCTGCGTAACGGCTTTGAAATTGGCGAGCGGCTGGGACTGACCTCGCAGGATCGCTATTTTAACCCCTGCCCATATTATCACAATGCTGGACTGGTAGATGGTCTTTTGGCTGCTCTCACACATGGCAGTTGCAATGTAACCATTCCTTCCTTCGATGCCCGTGAATCTATATCGATTATGGAGCGTGAACGGTGTACGGCTGTGGGAGGGATTCAGACCATGTACATTAAAATGATGGAAGAAACGCGCCTGAACCGGGAAAAACTATTCCTGCGAACGGGTTGGACATCAGGTCCTCCGCAAACGGTGCGGGATATCTATGAGAAAATGGGGGTGACCGGGATTACCAACCTGTATGGTATTTCCGAAGCCTCTCCTTGTTGTTCGATCTCCGATTCCCTAAACGATCCCCTTGAAGACAGGATAAACCGAAACGGAAAACCTTTGCCAGGAATTGAGATGAAGATCGTAAATCCCCAAACGGGGGAGACTCTACCTCCCACCGAAAAAGGGGAAATCTTGGTGCGCGGATGGAACCTGATGAAAGGGTATTATAAAAAACCGGAGGAGACCTCCAAGGCCATCGATTCCGAAAGATGGCTTCATACCGGCGATCTTGGCTTCATCGATGAAAAAGCTCTAATCTTCTTTATGGGTCGGATCAAAAATGTTATACGAAGCGGGGGAGAGAACATCTCTCCTGAAGAGGTCGAGAATTTTATCTTCCAGAATCAAAAAGTGAAGCACGTGGAGGTCATCGGCCTCCCGGATGAAAAATGGGGGCAGCGTGTGGTAGCCTGCATTGAATTGAAGGAGGGTGTAAACGCCACTCCTGAGGAAATTATCAGCTTCTGTAAGGAAAGGATAGCCAATTTCAAAGTGCCCAAGGAGGTGTATTTTATCACCGATTGGCCCATGACCGGGAGCGGCAAGGTGCAGAAATTTAAATTGGTGGAAACTCTATTGCAGAAGAAGTAAGGGCGGCCCGCCCGGTCGCCCCTACGGGCAGGAACGGAAGGAAAATATCCGTGAACAAGCTGATGACCATGAAAGAGGCCGTCGCCGAATATATTAAGGATGGCCAGAGTTTCTTGATCTCCGGGTTTTCCATCAACCAAGGGTATGCCTTCGCCCACGAGATCATCCGCCAGAAGAGGAAGAACCTGACCCTGATCCGCAGCTCAGGGGATATCCTGGCCGATCAGATGATCGGGGCGGGGTGCCTCAGCCGGGTCATCTCCCCCTATGTGTGGAATCCAACCGGGCCTTCTTCGGCTTACTGTTTCCGCCGGGCGATCGAAAAAGGGATCCCCCACCCGATCGAACTGGAGGAGTTTTCTTTCGGGTCCTTCTGCATGGCCATCTACGCCGCCGCCCATGGGCTGCCCTTCATGCCCACTTATCCTTTGGAGGGGACCGGCATTTTCCAGCACCGTTCCATCTTGGGGCCGGATAAAGTCCGGGTCATTGAATCGCCCTTTTCGGGGGAGAAAGTCTGCCTGGTCAAGCCGCTCGCCCCGGAAATCTGCCTGGTCCATGTTCAACGGGCGGACCCGGAAGGGAATGCGCAGGTCTGGGGGCCCCTGGGAGACATTCGGGGGACGGCCAACGCCGGAAAGAAGGTCATCGTCTCCGCCGAAGAAATCGTAGACCAGGCGACCATTCTGAAGGAGCCGTACAAGACCATCCTTCCGGGGTTCCGGGTAACCGCCGTGGTCCACGAACCCTGGGGCGCCCATCCATCGGATGTATTTGAGCATTACTACCGGGACATCTGGTTCCAGGCGGCCTACGCGGAAGCTTCGAAGACCGTGGAGGGGTTCCAGAAGTTCCTGGATGAATGGGTGTACGGGGTGGAGAACCGGGCCGAATACCTCAAGAAGCTGGGAACGAAGAAACAGGGGGAACTGCGCTGGAGGAAGCAAGCATAATGGAAAAATTCACTCCCTTCGAGATGATGATCCTCACGGCGGCCAAACAGATTAAAAACGGCGATGCTCTCTTCGTCGGTTTTCACTGGCCCATGGTGGCCTCTCGTGTCGCCCGGCGGCTGCACGCCTCGGACATTTATTGTGTGTATGAAGGGGGCGGGGTGGAGAGGACCTACTGTCCGGTCATGCCCAATACCGGCGCCGATTTGATCCTCAGCCCCCATCTGGCCTTCGCCGGTGAGACCTATGATACCCTCTGTGGGTTCCTGGCCGCGGGACATCTTCCCCTTTCCATGATCGATGCTCCCATGGTGGACCGGTATGGAAACATTAACTCCACCTGTATCGGTCCCTACCGGCAGCCCAAAGTCAGACTCGCGGGTTCGGGGGGAGCGGCGGACCTCGGGGCGAACTCGAGAAAACTCTTTATGCTATCCGACCGGACGACCAAAGATGGCTTTCCGGCCCGGGTGGACTATGTAACGACCCCCGGTTTTCTGGATGGATATGACAGCCGGATCCGGGCAGGCTTTCGGCCGGAAACTGGCCCGGAGATGATCATCTCATCTTTGGGCGTGTTCAAGTTCGATCCTGTTTCCAAGGAGGCCTATCTCTGGGGAGTCTATCCCCACGCCGATACAGAGAAGATCAGAACCAGCGTGGGGTGGGAACTCAAAGTTGCGGAAAGGCTCGAGTCCATTCCCGCCCCCAAGGCTGAAGAAATCAAAGTGGTCCGGGAGGAACTGGACATCGCCGCAAGCCGGTTGTGGAAGATACCGGGCCGGTAATCAGCCGGCTAAGAATCGCAAGGCAAAAATCACAGGTCCCAAGCTGCGAAAAGGCCTGCAACCTGAAACTTCTGCATGGAGGGCTTCATGAGTTTCCAGAATATCCTATTCGAAAAGAATAAAGGGATTGGCCGGATCATCATCAACCGGCCGGACAAGCGGAATGCCCTGAACCGGGATACCCGCGGGGAGATCCGGGAGGCCTTGGACCTGATCCGCAAGGATGAACAAATCCGGGTCTTGATCTTTCGGGGGGCCGGAGACCAATCCTTTATCGCCGGTGCAGACCTGAATGACTTGAAGACTTTCTCCCCCCTGGGAATGTACCATCATATGAATTACCTGGGCCAAAAGCTCTACAACGATATCGAGAATCTTCCTCTTCCCACCATCGCCCTGATCAACGGGTTCTGCTTCGGGGGCGGGGTTGAACTGGCCCTTTCCTGTGACATCCGCATCGCCTCGGAAAATGCCAAATTCGGGCAGACCGAGATTCTCCTGGGGTTCATTCCCGGTGGGGGAGCTACGCAAAAACTGCCCCGGCTCATAGGGGCCGGGCTGGCCAAGGAACTCATGTTTACCGGTAAGGCCATTGACGCCCGGGAAGCGGAACGGATCGGCTTGGTCAACCGGACCGTCCCGCTGAAAGATCTGGACCAGGAAGGGCTGGCCGTGGCGGAGAAGATATGTTCCCTTTCGCCCATTGCCATCCGGATTTGCAAGGAAGCCATCAATCAGGCGTCCCAGTCTTCCCTGCATGCGGGGCTGGCCTATGAGGTCATGGCGGAAACGCTCTGCTTCTCTTCCGAAGACCGGGCTGAGGGCATCCAGGCTTTCCTGGATAAGCGGCCCGCTCAATTCAAGGGAAAGTAACCGAACGATGCCATGTTCGCACCGGAGCTGAAAGATCTGATCACTTAGGATTTATGACCCGGGCCAACCCTGGCATCAGAGTGGATATCCTATTGGAAAGGGCGGAGGAAGAGTGAGGCGGCGGTCGAAAAGTGTGACAACGGGGTTATAAATATGGGGGTTGCTTACATGTTTTTTGTCCTACTTGTAAACCTATGCCTGGTTTGAGTCCTCCCGGAAATCTTTCTTTCTCCTGAACCGCCTACCAATCATTCCTTGCATTCCAAATCGCGAAATAAAATAATCTCTCCGCCGACAATAGCCGTTCGCCTTTGCTGGTTTTCCGTCGCGCTTGGGCCGGGGACCCCCGGTCCAAGCCATCCAATTCAAATGTCTCACGCCCACCCGTTCAATAAAGGTCCCACCACTCGCCCCGATCCAGGAGCTTTTGGCTCGTTTCTTCAAGCACGATTTGACCGTTCTTCATGACATACACCCGGTTGCTGATTTTCAGGGTCTGTTTGATGTTCTGGTCCACCAGGAGGACCGCCATGTCCTGGTCCGCCATTCGCCGTATGATTCTTCCAATTTCCTGAATGATGAGCGGGGCTAAACCCAGAGAAGGCTCATCCACCATGACGAATTGAGGCTCGGCCATTATCGCCATGGCTATGGACAACATTCTCTGCTCCCCTCCGCTCATGGTTCCTGCTTTCTGGGACAGCCTATTTTTCAGGATCGGGAATTGGTTATAGATCTCCCCAATTTTTTTCCCGATCTTCTCTTTCTGCTGCACGTGGTGAGCGCCCAACATAATATTTTCCCAGACCGTGAGGTCCGGAAACGTAAAACGTTCCTGGGGAATAAAACGTATTCCGGCAATCACATTTTCGACGGGATCCTGTCCCGTGATGCGCCTGTCCCGGAAATGGATTTCTCCCTCCACCGACTTGATGACTCCCAGAATGGTTTTCAGGGTCGTAGTCTTCCCGGCGCCATTGTGTCCGATCAGGCTGACCACCTCGGATCGGTCGACAGACAGGGAAATGTCATGGATGACTCGTTTCCGGTAATATCCTGCGGAGACAGCCTTCATTTCCATTAGCATATTTCAGGTTAACCTCCGAAATAAACGAGCGCCAGTTGCGGGTCGGTCATGAGTTCCTCCGGTCTGGCCTTCCGTATCACCTCTCCCTGGTTCATGAAGATAGATTCGTCCGACAGTTCTTTGACCAGGTCGAGGTTATGTTCAACGACGCAGATGGTCTTTCCGAATTCCGCCAGGCGGAGGATCATTTTCTGCATGTTTTTCGTGGACACCACATCCATGCCCGAAGCCGGTTCATCAAAAAGCAAGATAGAGCCCCCGGTGGCGATGAGGCGAGCGAGCGAAAGCTGCTTCTGTTCCGCAAAGGAAAGTTCCCCTGCCAGTTCATAGGCCTTTTCTGCCAAACCGACAAATTCGAGATAGGCCAGGGCCATGCGCGTATTTTGCCGTTCTTCCCGGCCCACCCGCCGAGGCCGAAAGAAAATAGCGACTAGACGTTCGCCGATTTGATTCGGAATCGCGGCCATGACGTTGTCGAGGACGGACATATTCCGGAAGACCCGCACATCCTGCCACGATCGGACCAGTCCCAATTTGACCAACTCATGGGGTTGGCGGTTGGTCACGTCCTTCCCGCGCAAATATACGGCCCCCTCATCGGGGGAAATGAACCCGCTGACCAAATTGAAAACCGTGGTTTTCCCGCAACCATTGGGGCCGATGAGAGTGGTGACCTTGCCCGGGCTCAGGGACATGGAAAACGAATTCACCGCCTGAATGCCCCCGAAGCTCTTCCGGATCCCTTTGACCTCGATAACCGGTTCGCCGATCCCGTGGGATTTCGCCGGATCTTCTTGCTTCAAAAGGGCAAGGATCTCTTCCTCGGGTAATTTCGGCAGGGGGGTACGCCGGACACGCAGGCGGCCAACGTGTTCGGGGATTAACCCTTGAGGGCGGAATAATATAAAAAAAATCAGCAGGCTGCCAAAGATGGCGTTGCGCAGCGGCGCGATGAGCGTGGCCGTGCCCGGGACAAAGCGGAGCATTTCTGGGATTCCCACCAAAAGCAGGCTCCCGACCACAGAACCGAACATATTGGTGGAACCTCCCAAAACGACCATGGCAATCATCAGAATGGAAGCATCCAAATTGAAAGAGACGGGATTGATATAAGCATTATAATGCGCCAGAATGCTTCCGGCTCCCCCGGCGATCGCGCCGCCGACCATGAAAGTCAACACCTTGAAACGGAGGACGTTCTTTCCGATGGAGCGGGTGGAAAGTTCATCTTCCCGAATGCAGCGCAACACTCGTCCAAACGGGGAATGACTCACTTTCCAGCAGATCAGGAAGAAAAGCGCTGCCAAAACGGCAATTAACAGAAGGTAGGAAATCGGCTTTAGAAATTGAATCCCGAAGACGCTGGCTCGAGGGATGGCGGATAATCCCGTCTCGCCGTTGGTAATCCAAATCTCACTCACCAGGAGTCCCCAAATCACCATTTGGAAAGCCGTGGTAAACAGGATCAAGTACTCGTCATGGATGCGCAGCGAGGGGGTTGCCAAGAGGACACCGATGAACCCGGAAAGCACGGCCGCGAGAATCATTCCCACCAAAAAATTGTACCCCAAGTTCATGGTGAGGATGGCCGACGCATACCCCCCGATCCCGAAAAGAGCGGCATGGCACATGGATGCCATTCCCCCGTAGCCGAGAATGAGATTGAGCGAGGAGGCTAGCATCGTAAAAATCAGAACCATGTTAATAATGTGGGCCAAATAATCCAACTATCAACCTCCTTTCTTGCTCATCTCCTCAGCGATTTCTCGCCCCCAGGAGCCCTTCCGGCTTCATCAGCAGAAAGCCGAACATCAAGGCAAAGACCACGATGTATTTATAATGGGCCGGCAGAATCACCAAAGAGAGGTTTTCGACTAATCCCATGGCCAAACCTGCAAGAGCAATTCCCCAGTCTTTTCCAACGCCCCCCAGGAAGGTGGCAATGAAAGCCATGAGGACATAATGCAATCCCATGTGAGGCGTAGCGGCCGATTGGATAGTGACAAAAAAAGATCCGAGCCCCATCAGCATGGAGCCGATGGCAAAAGTTATCAGGAATGCTTTCTCTGTTCTGATACCCACGCTCGTTGCCAGCTCTGGATTGCTTCTAACAGCTCGAATCTCTCTTCCGGCCTTGGACTTGGACAGGTAGAGTTCGAGTACGGAAAGGATCCCCCAGGCGACCAAAACCAGTAATAAATCCGCCATGGTGAAGAAAATGGTCCCATAGGAAAATGGAATATCCGAAATATCCGGGATTTGGAGGGTTCGCGGAGTGGGGGTGAAAAAGATTTGGATCAGGGATTCACCCAGAACCAGGGTGCCCATGGCGGACAGGAAAATCCCCAGCTGCCCGGAGCTTCTCCGCCGAACTGGCCGGTAAACCAGAAATTCGATGGAGCATCCGCACAATACCGCCACCAGCAACCCCAAGCCGAACGAAACAAACAATGGCAAATGGAAAAATCCGTGAGAGAGGATAACCCCATAGGCCGCCAGAGTAAACGTAAGACCGTGAGCGAAATGAAAGGTCCGCGTGGTACTGTAAATAAGCCCCCAGCTCACCCCCACCAAGGCATAAAGGCTCCCCCAGATGATGCCGGCTACAGCCAATTGGAGCATACCGCACCTACCTTAAAATTTGGGAAATCCAATTCCGTCGTTACAGGCGGATCCTAACCTGTTTGCCCTTCTTGACTTCAAAAATGGAGATCAGTTTGTTGACGCGTCCTTCACGGTGTAACCGACATCCGTTCCGTAAGACCAGACCCGATTCAATTGCAAGATATTGTTAACGTGTCTCTTGCTTCGGATACAAGGACGGCGGTCCGGAATATCCAATTTAGATTCTGTCTGCAATCTTCCTGTATACAAAAAATTAAAACACGGAACCTTTATCTGCAATAAAATAGTTTTTTATTAAATTGATGTCAAGGATTTTTTCTATAGATGTCAAGCCAATTTAGAAATGTCCTGTTTTTACCAAATTAGAAATGTCCTCTTTTGAGTCTGGGTTTAAGAGGGCGGGGGAAATGGAAGGAGCCCGTAGGGCGACTGGAATTTCCCCCGCCGGCAACCCGCCTGCACGGTTGTCATTTCGTTTCACCAGCTTCACTATGAACCTCATCTTGCGTGGCCGCCCATTCCGGTGTATTGCCAGGATTTAGGATGGCTTTCCTTCTCTCGTATCTATGAATCCCAAATTTGAAGTCCCTCCAAGGATGATTGGGAGAAGGGGGATGAGGTCTTTTTCTCCCCACCCGCACCGGGGGGTTCTCTTCCTGGAGAGGCCTGGTCGTGATCTCGCGAAATCTCAGGGCGTGACCCTGATAGACGATTTTCATAGACCCATCGATCTGCTCATGAACCATGATCCGGGAAGCTCGCGTCCCGTCCTCGATTTGATAAACTTTCCTGTTATGGGCCACCGTAAAGTCATTCCGAAGCGTTCTTTCCGTCTTGATACACAAAATCGAATCCAGGTGGATCCCTGGGGGTAATGGCCGATGAAGGTCGCCCCGTTCCTGAGGACCAACCGAAAACCGTCTGTTGTACAAAGGAAGGTATTGCTTTAAAAACCCATTGCCCTCTTCGACCGTCCGGATCCCCCTCAGACGCATCTCCTTCACTAGACGATCCTGAAGGGTCCCGAAAAGCCGCTCCACCCTGCCTTTGGCCGGGGCGGAATGGGCATGGATCACCCCCACCCCCAATTCCTTTAAAGCCCTCTCAAACTCACTTAAAGGCATCCTATCCTCGAGCTCGTCCTCGATCGAAGCTTTGGCGGGGGACTTATAGGTCGTATGCCGATCTAGATAGACGGTCATCGGGAGGCCCTGCTTCTTCACATAACCCTTGAAACTGTCCATGGCCGGAAGCGTTCCTTCATAGTCATAGAACCTTCCAAATACCTTCCCCGTCGCATCGTCAATATAGCCCATCAGCACACACCAGGGGCCTCTCCCCTCAAACCAATCGTGATGAGAACCATCCATCTGCACCATCTCCCCAAAATGGTGCTTCCGTTCTCTCCAGCGCCGATGTCCTCTCCTTTTCCGCCTCTTCTTCCAGTCGCCTGACTCCATCAGCCAGAGCCGTAAGGTCTCCTCATTGACCTTCACCTGGTCCCTTTCCTGAAGTTTCTCCGATGCCAACGTCGGGCCAAAATCCCAATACTGGGACCGATACAGTTGGAGAACCTTCTCCCTGATTGTATCCGGAATCCGCCGGTTCGAAGGTCTACCCCTCGATTTGTGAATGACTCCCTTGTCTCCTTCCCGTCTTACTCTCTTCAGGATCCTTCGGATCTGCCTCGAACTCAAGGATAGAATCTCTGAGGCCTTGACCTGGGTGATCTCCTTGTCCAGCACTTTCCTGATCACGTATAAATGCCTTAATTCCTCCGGACGCGCCATGATCATGCCCTCTCCTGCCATAATGCCTCCTTCCCGAGAAGAGCATTATGACACCGCTAAAAGAGGACATTTCTATTTTGGCGAAAGAGGACATTATCATTTTGGGATGACAGGATTTTTTCTATAGATATTTTCCGCTCGAATCTACTGGCGGAAGAAAAGATGCTCTGCGGAACCTTACAGACAGCTGCATAACCATGAGAGAAATGTAAGGTTAAATCGCAGCCATCACACTTCAGATGGCACCTCACGATCAAACCACAAAGACGCTCTCCGGCAAACATTCGCGGAGTAGGATAGGTCGGGTATAACTCGCTGCAAATTCCCCCTATAGAGGGGCTGTTTTTCTACGATTTTAACCTGTCCTGTTTGCTCACTCCCAATTAGAAAATCCACCTTCATTTTTCGGAAATGGAACCTTGGGTGGAGGAAGTGCAACCAGTACTTGAGGAATCCCTCCTAACAGACAAAGAGTATCCTCTGACTCTCATGGCCAGAAACCATATGGAGATGGTGGTCAATACCATCATGCGCGACCCGGCCTGGAACGAAGGCCGAAGGGCTTGCACGATGCGGAGTCATCCCCAAGATGCCGAAGGGCTGGGGATCAGAGATAAAGCAAAGACTTGGCCCTCGTGGAGACCGAGGCGGGAGCTGGTAAGTATGACAGGTCATTTGCCATCGGTGAATTCTGCACCTGGAGCACGGTGCCAGGCTGCCTTGTTTTCGAAAACCTCAATCAGCACCCGGTCGGGGTCTTAAAAGGATATCATCGAAGACAACCTCGGCGCCAAAATTTTCAGTATAAAACCGGATTCTTGAATCGAGATCCGAGGCAAAGGAATGGACATGATGAAGATTGCAATCCATAAGCACTCTATGTACAGCGATTAAGGCTTTATCGTGTCATGCTCGGTTTTATACGGCTTTTTTCATAAAACCGAGGTATCTGGCAAACGCATATGAATAATCCACATCTCGACCTTTAATGGAAGGTCCACGGTCCTTCACAACCCCTTCGGTGACCTTTCTGGAATCGGCTTGCAAGTAGAATCGCTTTGGCAAATTGAAAAATAATCAAATCTTTTCCTGGCATTGATGGCTTCCTTTTACCCTTGCATACAATTTACTAAGTATACGAGTTTCAATGAAAAAGACCCTGAATGTTAAGATAATTTCAATGGGCCCAAGAGCGGATCCGAGGCAACAAGGCACCGATGTCCGTGTGTCAAAATAGAAGGAACCGAGCTGTTTCCTCCGCTCTGAGATTTCATCCGTGTTTATCCTCGCCCCATTCGTTCTTTTTTCTTTGATTTTTTTTGCCAATCAAATCTGTGTTTATCTGTACTACTTACGTTCAATTTCTGAAATTTTTATTAAGCAAAAAGCATCCCCCCCACCCTAACCCTCCCCCTCGAGGGGGGAGGGAAGGGAGGGGG
>Ga0315279_10003011_pt1 | contig 24247 bp, 16 predicted proteins | sample YL17G06_20_MG_FD_203694 | JGI IMG/M metagenome (GOLD analysis project Ga0315279, IMG submission 203694) | Sediment microbial communities from Yellowstone Lake, YNP, Wyoming, USA - YL17G06_20 | ecosystem: Environmental > Aquatic > Freshwater > Lake > Sediment | place: USA: Wyoming | collected...
TGCACCATGGGGCGCAGGTCGGGCGGGATCACGGGCAGCACGGTCAGGATCATCCACTCGGGACGGTTCTTGGAGGCGCGCAGCGCCTCGATCACGCGCAGGCGCTTGGCGGCCTTTTTGCGGCGCTGCTTGGACTTGGACACGTAGATCTCGTGGCGCAGCTTGAGCGAGAGCGGTTCCAGTTCGATGGACTTGGTGATGTCATAGATGGCCTGGGCGCCCATGCCGGCCTTGAAGACCTTGGGCCATTTCTCCTCGAGCTCGCGGTGACGGCTCTCGTTGATCAGTTGGCGCACGCGCAGGCTGCGCAGCTCGTCTTTCTGGTCCTCGACGCGCTCCTGGACCTCGTTGAGCTGATCGGCGCTGTCGCTGCGCAGGGCCTCGCGCTTGTCGGCCACCTGCTGATGCAGGTAATCCTGGCGCGCGTCGACGGGCGCGAGCGCCTCGGCGCGAGCGTTCTGCACGGCGGCTTCGACCTCGCTCAGGCGGGCTTGCACGACGTCGTTGAGCCGGGCGTGGGCCTCACGCGTGACGGTCTCGCCCTTGAGCACGATGATGGCGTCGGAGCCCTCGGCCAGCTTGATGTCGGCCGGGGCGGGCTTGTCCCTGTATTCGTCCAACTGTTTTTGCACGTCGGCGGCCTGGGTCATGACCTCGTTAGTGGCCGCGTCGAGTTTCTCCTTGAATTCCTGTACCAGACGCTCGTGCTCGGTGCTGAGCTGGGCCGCTTCGTCGGCCAACTGGGCCTCGAGCGTCTGCACCTGCTCCTCGATCTGCTGGTTGAGGCGGTCGGTCTCGCGCGTGAGCTCGTCATCGAGACGGCGCAGGGCCTTGAGCCGGGCGTCCTGGTCGATTCCGGTGATGATGTACTGCGCAAAGTAGAGCACGCGGTCCAGGTTGCGCTGTGAGATGTTGAGGATCAGACCCAGGTAGCTGGGCGAGCGGCGCGTGTACCAGATGTGGGCGATGGGCGTGGCCAGCTCGATGTGGCCCATGCGCTCGCGGCGCACGCGCGAATGGGTGACTTCGACGCCGCATTTTTCGCACACGATGCCCTTGTAGCGGATCTTTTTGTACTTGCCGCAGTAGCACTGCCAGTCTTTGGTCGGTCCAAAGATGGCTTCGCAGAAGAGGCCGTCCTTCTCGGGGCGCAGACGGCGATAGTTGATGGTCTCGGGCTTGGTGACCTCGCCGAACGACCATTCGCGGATCTTGTCCGGTGACGCCAGGTTGATGCGCACGGCATCAATATCACGAATTTCCAAGGTTGTTCCTCCTCAGAATGACTCTAAGCCAAAGGCTGCGAACTGACAAGTATCAGGCTGCGGAACCGGGTTTCTGCTAGACGCTTCGCAGCCGATTTCTCTCTGGAGCGTGTGCACGGCAAAAAGGTCTCGGTGTCCGTCCCTTGCGGTACGTTGAGGGATGGCAGCCGAGACCGTTCTCGTGGCTATCGAATTGCCCCACCGGAAGCGTGGAGGCCAGCATCGATTTCAAGAATCACGCAACACACTACTTGCCCCTCCCCACAGTCCTTCCAGTGGCGTTTAGTCCGAAGAGATACTATACAGCAGATTGGGACGATTGTCAAATCGCGCGAGACGTGTGTCAGCTAAAGTTGAAAAGTGGACAGTTTAAGGCTGAAAACTGGACAGTTACCAGTTCAAAAATGGACAGGTCATGGTAGATTCCTCCAAGACTGATGGATGAAGGAGGAATCCATGGACCAGCTCCACAAACGCTTTACGGACGAGCAGATCAAGGTTCTGTTTCAGGGATACTGCCAGGGATTGCTGACAAGGATTGCCGTTCAAGATATGCTGGGCATCAGTAAGAGTTGGTTTTTCACGTTGCTTACAGCATACCGTCAAGATGTTGCGGCTTTCTCAGTTGCCTACCACAGAACCACACCGGCCAGGCTATCTGCCGTGGTCGAAGCAGAGATCGAGCAAGCCCTGCGACGAGACAAAGAGCTGGTCGAGGACGAACGCCTGCCCATCTCCGGCTACAATTACTCCGCCCTACGCGACCGCTTGGCCAAGAAAGGCATCGAAGTATCGCTGACCACCATCATCGATCGTGCCAAACGTCTGGACTGCTACATGCCTCACGCCAAGAAGAGCGTCCACGACCGCGAAGTGTTGACCGCCGCCATCGGCGCCCTCATCCAACACGATGGCTCTACGCACTTGTGGTCTCCCCTCGCTCAGGAGAAATGGGTACTGATCACCTCCATCGATGACTTTAGCCGCATGTTGCTGTGTGCCGATTTCTTCCCCCAAGAATCCACCTGGGCCCATATCCAAGCCACCCAGACCTTGATCCAGACCTACGGCTTACCATTGCGCTACTACGTCGATTCCCTGCGCGTCTTTCGCTTCGTCCAAGGTAGAGATAGCTTCTGGCGCAAGCAGGTCCTCGAAACGGACGACGTGGATACCCAATGGTGCAAGATGATGCGCATCCTGGGCGTGGATGTCATCTACGCCCTGTCTCCCCAGGCCAAAGAAATCCCCAGCATTCGCTTTGAGCAAGCCAGGGCCGCAGGAAATAGTCTGTTCCGCCCCTTCTCCTTGCCCAAACCCTACACCTCGCCCAAAGACGTCTTCTGCCTGCGCGAGACAAGGAGGGTCAACGGCTACCGTCGCATTTCTCTGTTCAACCATACCATCGAAGTACCCAACGTGCCGCTCTACGAGGAGGTCGAAATCCACCTCATCCCAGACATGCTAAAGCAGATCATGGACATCCGTATCTGGTGGAATCGCAAAATGGTGCACTCTATCACCTATCCCTTGAATGAGTTCACTGTCCACTTTTGAACTTTCACGGTGTCCACTTTTCAAGTTTTCCTAACAATCGCGCGAGACGTGAAAACCAAAGATTACGCAGATGCTTGCAGATTCACAATGGGGATGCCGAGCAGGCGCTGGCCGCCGCTCTGCTTGGGCACGGCTAGGCGACGCAGCCGAGCGGGCTGGTAGCTGCCGTGCTGCACCTGCTCGCGCAGGCGGCGCAGGTTGTCCTCCCAGTTGCGCGCAAAGCGCGCGATACTGGTGTGGTCGACGCCGGGTGCGCCGCGGTTGCCGGCCACGCGCTTCCAGGCCGTGGACAGATTGTCGAGGCTCAGCCAGTCGGCCATGACCCGCATCCTGGTTTAGTCCACAGATTACGCAGATTCCACAGATGGGGCAAAGGGCATGCCGGTTTTCTAGCCTGCTCGTATCTAGGTCTGGCAGAGCATGGTGATGCTGCTACCCGCTCACTCCAATCCTTCCGAAGATTCGGAACCTTCGGAAGGGTTCTGTAAGTTAGACGCCCCTACCGGTTATGGGCGTGCTGAAGACCAGGTTTCCGTGCCCCGAAGGGCATTAGGGTCATTGCTACGCGTCGCGTGCGCGAGAGGGACGCGGCAAGCCCCAGGAGCTAGCCAAGGCAAACGGCGCGCTGTGAGAGTCAAAGGGACGAGCAGATCTACTACTGGGGTTGACGCTCACAAGTCGGTGATGCAGAAAAGACCCTTGGGGTTTTGGAAACCCCAAGGGTCTTAATGTCTGCGTCGGCGACGCTAACCGTCCTTGCGCTCCCAATCGTAGGGGATCTCTGTGGTGTGCGCGGGCAGGCGGTACTCGTCGGGGTGCTCATAGTCGTACACTTCGGTGGGCACGTTCACGATCAGCGTCATCTCTTCACTGATGCCCTTGAAACCGTGCCAGACACCTTTGGGGATCTTGAGCATGATGGGGTTGAGTGGCCCCATGAAGAACTCGTTGACTTCGCCGTGCGTGGGCGAGCCCTCGCGGCCGTCGTACAGCACGACCTTAGCCATGCCGTGAACGCAAATGAAGTGATCGGTCTGGATCTTGTGGTAATGCCAGCCTTTGACCACGCCGGGGTATACGGCGGTGACGTAGGTCTGGCCGAACTTGACAAACTCGGGCCAGTCGCTGCGCATCATCTCCAGCAAAAAGCCGCGCTCGTCCGGGATGAGACGCAGCTTGCGCACCTGCACTCCTTCGATCATCTCTCCTCCTTGTGAACCAGGGTCCGCGTGCCCCTGGCCGAGTAGTCTAACACAAAGGCACACAGACACCAAGCCACGAAGAATCCGTACGTCATTCTTTTGCGTCTTTGTGTCTTGGTGGCTTTGTGTTCTTCCCAACCGCCCGCAGTTCGGCCAGCAACATGCCAAGCAGGATCAGGCCACAGCCCAGCAGCCCCCAACGCGTCAGGCGCTCGCCCGCCAGCCAGTAGCCGAACAGGCCCGCGAAGACGGGCTCGCTGGCAAAGATCAGGGCCGTGTGGACGGGCGTGGTGGAGGCCTGCACGCTGTTCTGGATGGCGAAAGCCAGCGCTGTGGCCAGCACGCCGGTGAAAGCGGCCGCCGCCAGCACGTCGCCGCGCAGAGGCCAGGGATGCACTTCGGTGGCCCACGACGCACCGGCGCTCAGCAGTGCCACCGCGCCGACCTGCACGATGGTCAGCGCCAGCGCGTCGGTCTGCGGCGCAAAGACGCTCACGACCAGGATGTGCAGCGCAAAGCAAAAGGCGCAACCCAGCACGATCCAGTCGCCGCGCGCGGGGGCCAGGTCGCGCCCCAACGTCAGCAGGCCGAGGCCCAGGGTGGCCAGGACTACCCCCAGGAGGGCATTGCGTTCCGGCGCTTGCCGCAGCCACAGCGCGGAAAAGACCGGCACCAGCACCACCGAAAGCCCGGTGATGAAACCGGCCTTGGAGGCGGTGGTGTAGCGCAGTCCGAAGGTCTGGAAGGCAAAGCCGCCGAACAGAAACACGCCGATCAGCACGCCCGCAGCGGCCATGCGCGGTGACAGTGCCCGCAGTCGGCGGCCAAAGAGCAGGGCCAGCACCACGGCGGCCAGCGCAAAGCGCAGGCTGAGGAAGGCAAATACGGGAAAGTGCGCCACGCTCTGCTTGACCAGCACAAAGGTGCTGCCCCAGATCAGGGTGACCAACAGCAATGCCGCATCCGCCTGCCAGGGGGAAAGCCCAGAAACCCGCCTAGAGACCCGTTTTCTCCCAGAAAACGGGTTTCTTTCCTCAGCCGAGCGGAGTTCAGGCATGGAGCTCATCGCGCACGGTGTGATACAGCTCTTGGGCTCCCAGCTCCTGCAGCGTGTAGCAGGGGCCACCCATGCGGTCGGCCAGTTGGCGCGCCAGCCCGCGGTCGAGCGACGCGTGCTCGGTGTTGATCACCGCGGCGCGGATGCCGCTGCGCTGGATCAGCCCCGCCACGCGCAGCGCCTCGTCGTGGGCGGGCAGCCCGGTCATGGAAACGTTACCCGCGCCGTCGGTGAGCAGCACCAGCAAGGGCATCACTTCGGGGTTCTTGCGGCGCTCGCGCGCCAGCACCTCGTGCGCCAGCAGCAGGCCGGCCGAGAGCGGGGTCTTGCCGCCCACGGGGATGTCCTGCAGCATGCTCCTGGCCAGCTCGATGCTGGACGTGGGCTGCAGCAGGAGGTTAGCGCTCTCCTTCTGAAAGGTGATCAGGCCCACCTGGTCGCGCTTCTGGTAGGCGTCGAGCAGCAGCGAAAGGATGGCCCCCTTGGTGGCTTGCATGCGCTCGGCCGCGGCCATGGACCAGCTGGCGTCCACGACAAAGAGGATCAGGTTAGCGGCGCGCCGGATGCGCACCTTGCGGCGCAGATCCGCAGTGGAGATGGCCAGGGCCGTATCCGCGTGTGAGCGGTGGATTTGCTCGGGCGCGGCTTGGCGCAGCGTGGCATCAAAGGCAATGTCCTCGTAGTGGCCGTGCGCGTCCTGGCTGCTGACATAACGTCCGCGCTTGCGCTTGGTGCGCGTGAAGCTGCGCTTGCCGTGGCCCTGGCGCACCATGTGGTCGAGCGGGGTCTGCAGGCGGCGCGGACGGAAGGTCTTGCCAACGGGCACGGGCATATCGGCCTGACGGATGTAGGCCAGCGGCATGCCGTCGGCCAGGTGGCCTTTGAGCGGGGTTCCGACTCCAGACGTGGGTGGCGCTAGGGAGTCGGGTTCAGGAGCTTTTTTTTTACTTCTTCGGATGGCTCTTGCAGCGCGTCGTCGACGACCAGGTCGGCGCGCGCCATCTCCAGCCGCTGTTCGAGCCGCTCGAGTTGCAGCTCGGCTTCCTGCAGCGGCCTCTTCTTCAGCCGGTGCGGCAGGGCCAGTTCGGCCGCCAGCAGGATGTCGACCTCGCGGATGCCGCGGCGGGCTTCAAAAGCGGCGTGCGCCAGCGCGGTCTTCAAGATCACAATGTCGGCGCGGTGGCCGTCCACCTGCATGTCGGCTGTGAGCTGGGCGATGGTGGAGAGATCCTCCTCGCTGTACGTGACGTCCGGCAGCAGGCACTGCGCTTGCCGGATGCGCTGCGAGAGTTCCTGTTCTTGTGGCTGCCAGCGTTTGAAGAAGGCCACAGGATTACGCTCGTAGGCCACGCGTCGTCTCAGGATTTCCACGCGCTGCGCGGGTTCGGGGATGCTCTTGATCTCTACGCACAGCGCAAAGCGGTCCAGCAGTTGTGGGCGCAGCTCGCCCTCCTCTGGGTTCATCGTGCCCACCAGGATAAAGCGTGCCGGGTGGCTGAAGGAGATGCCCTCACGCTCGACCACGTTCACGCCCATGGCCGCCGAATCCAGCAGCAGGTCCACCACGTGGTCGTCCAGCAGATTCACCTCATCCAGGTAGAGCAGGCCGCGGTTAGCGGCGGCCAGCACGCCGGGCTCAAAGTGGCGCTCGCCCTTCTTGATGGCTTGCTCGATATCCAGCGTGCCCACCACGCGGTCCTCGGTTGCGCTGACCGGCAGGTCCACGAACTGCGTGCGACGCGTGGCGCGCGGCAGGGCCTCGCCCGCAGCCCGCCTGGCGCGGCAATCGTCGCACAGCGCCTCGGGCGCATGGGGGTCGCAGTGGAAGGGGCAGTCGTCCACGACCTCGATGTCGGGCAGCAACGCAGCCAGCGCGCGCGCCGCCGTGGACTTGGCCGTGCCGCGCTCGCCGCGAATGAGGACGCCGCCGATCTCGGGGCTGATGGCGTTGAGGATCAACGCCCGCTTCATCTTGTCCTGGCCGACGATGGCCGTGAACGGAAAGAGGATCATTTCGCCTGTGTCCTGGATGGGGTTGGGCAGGCGCAGTATACGCTATCGCAAGTCCCCAGTCAAGTGCAAAACCTTCCCGGAAGGCGGCATCGCAGCATTTGTTGACGCCTGCGGGGTGAGCCTTCGGGAAGGCTGGTCCTTACTGTATGTCTCCCCCCGGGGTCGCCGTGGGCTCCAGCCCCGGGATGGGGGGCGTCAGAGTGGGCGCGACGGTGGGAGTGGGCGGCACGGGGGTGTGTGTGGGCAGCTCCGTCGGCGTGGGTGTGGGCGTGATCGGCGTGGGTGTGGGCGTGCCCGGCGTGGGTGTGGCAGTGCGCACCGGCGTAGCCGTTGCTCTGGGCGTGGGCGTCGGCGTGGCCGTCCCCACGCGGGTAGGCGTCGGTGTGTCGGGCAGCAGCTCCCACCCTACCTGGATCACGGCTTGCCCCGCGTGCTCATAGTATTCGATGCGGATGGCATGATTGCCCCGCGCGAGGTAGATCTCGCCAAGATATGTCGCGGCACCCCCATCCTGCCAGTGGTCGATCACGGGCCGGTCGTCGACCCACAGGCGCACGCCGTCGTCCGAGCGCGCGTGAAAGCGGTAGGCGCCCGGCTCCAGGCTGACTGTCCTCGTCCAGCGCACGGAAAAGTTGTCGCCGGGCATGCCGCTGGCGGGAGCGCCGTTGCCCCAGTCGAAATCTGCCAGGCGGTCGTTGATCACCAGATAGGGCGGGCCGCTCAGGGTTGCGTTGGAAAAGTACTCGCCCCTCCAGTCGCTGTACGTCTGCACGGCATTGGCGCCCTGGTACTCCCACCACACCTTGGCGTTGGCGCTGCCGCGCCCGTCAAAGTACTCTACTCTGACGGCGTGCGTGCCTGTGCTCAGGTAGGCATCGCTGTTGTATAGCGCGCCGATGCTCTCGTGCCATTGGTCGATGACCAGGTGCCCGTCGAGCCACAGGCGCACGCCGTCGTCGACCTGGGCATGCAGGCGGTAGGCGCCCGCTTCAAAGGGCCAGTTGCCTGTCCAGCGCACAGCGAAGCCGTCGGCGGGTAGCCCCGGCGCGGGGGCTTGCTCTTGCCACTGAAAGTCGATCACGGGATCGTCGCGCACCAGCAAGGGCTTTCCGCTCAGGGTGGTGTTGCCATAGTACTCGCCGTGCCAGACTGCGGCGGCCCGGGTAGGAGTTGGCGTGACAGTCGTCGTTGCCGGCGGAGTGGAGGCGCTCAGGATGCGCACCTCGCTGGCGATGAGGCTGTTGCTCCCCCCGGGCTGGCCGGTGGCCTCCAGCAGGTCGCCGCGCCGGACGTCCTGGAGCTGCACTGGCTGCCCGCCGCGGGTGATGCGCGTGCTCGCGACGAGTGCAATGACCTGCGCCTGGCCCTGAATGGGCCTGACGGTAATGGTGCGGGCGCTGGCCGAGGTGTCCTCGACGTATCCCAGCACGTAGGCAGAACCCGTGGCCGGTGGCGTGGCAGTGGCGGGCGGTCGAGAGGAGGGCGCGGGCGTAGCGGTTAGGGTCTGGGTGATGAGCACGTGTGCGGACTCGCTTAGGTCTTGCGCCTGGACCACGATCCACATCTCGGTCAGGTGGGACCAGCGTTCATCGCTGGGGAAAGGAAAGAGCGCGACAAAGCTGCCCGAGGCATCCGCAAGCGCGCTGCTGACTTTCGAAGCATCCTGCGGCTGCGTGTTGGCTGCGCCGAGGCCGATGCTCACACGCGCGCCGGGGCGCCAGTTCTGGCCTGTGACCCTCAGTACGACGCCGGGCTGTACTTGCGCAGGGCTGACCTGGATCTGGGGCGTCTTCGGAGACAGGACCCGGCAGGCCGCCAGCGCGAGCAGGGGGAGGGCTGTGAGAGAAACCGCCATCCTGCGCAATTTGGTCATCCATTGCCTCCACAGCAGCACGAGCGACGTTGTCATGTTTGAGACGCTGCCGGCGGGAACTTGTTCCCGTCGGGGTCGATTCGGGTTGGGGGAGACCGGCGGCATACCCTGCCGCGTGTTACTTTTCCAGGAGGATGGTTACGGGGCCGTCGTGGTGGATCTCGACCAGCATATTGGCCTGGAAGCGGCCACAGGCGACTTCAGTTCCGGCCTCTGTCAGCAGTTGGGCCACGCGGTCAACCAGGGGCTCGGCGATCTCAGGGGGCGCGGCCTCGGTGAAGCTTGGGCGGCGCCCCTTCTGCGCGTCGCCGTAGAGCGTAAACTGCGAGATGAGCAGAACCGCCCCTCCCACGTCCAGCAGGGAGCGGTTGAACTTGCCTTCCGCGTCGGAGAAGATGCGCAGGTGGGGGATCTTGCTGGCCATCCACTGCGCCTCGGACTCGCCATCGCCCTGGCCAATGCCCAGCAAGACCACCAGACCGGCCTGGATGGCTCCCACCACCTGCCCGTCGACGCTGACCTGGGCGCGGGTTACCCTTTGCACAACGGCTTTCACAATTCCGCTCCAATAGAGAGACCTCGCCGAAGGGTGGCGCGGCGCTGCCTGCAGGTCCCCCGGAAAGTGATGCCACTTGCATCCCGCCATAACATGCAGTAAAATCGCTGTATCGCAGACCCTGACTGAGGCACACGAATGATCAAGCTGCTGATGACCTGGGACATCAAGGCGGGCCGCGAATCAGAATATGTCGAATTCATCATGCGTGAGCTCGGGCCGGCCATGATGCAGGCGGGCCTGCAACCCACGGATGCCTGGTACACGGTCTATGGCGAAGGACCACAGGTCCTGGCTGGCGGAGTCACTGACACGCTACAGCAGATGCACGCGATCCTGGCCAGCAAGGAATGGCAGGAGCTCGAAGGCAAACTGCTGGGCTTTGTGGAGCACTATAAGCGACGCATCGTCGAGGCGACGGGAGGCTTTCAGTTCTGATCCGCCGACAACCTAACGCGCAGGGATCACAGGCGACAGCTCAGGCTGCCGCCCCTTTCTTTGCGGACTTGACCTCTGTCCTCTTTTCCGCGGTCGGCGCAGCCCCCTCTGCTTCGCTGCGGGGACGCTCCGTAGCCCCCTCTGCTTCGCTGCGGGGACGCTCCGCAGGCCCCTCTGCTTCGCTGCGGGGACGCTCCGCAGGCCCCTCTGCTTCGCTGCGGGGACGCTCCGCAGCCCCCTCTGCTTCGCTCCGGGGACGCTCCGCGGCCTTCTTTTCCTCGGACTCCTTGGCAGGCTCGCCGGTCTTGGGTGGCCGGTCAGCGCCATTCGACGATTGCCGATGGTCCGTCACGTAGAAACCAGAGCCTTTGAAGATGATTCCCACGGGCTGCAACACGCGATGCACGCAGCCGCCGCACTCCGGGCACTGCTTCAACGGCGCGTCTTTGAAGTGCTGCATGCGCTCAAAGCGAATCCCACAGGACTCGCACTCGTATTCGTAGTTGGGCATAGCTGTACTTGAACCTCCGCTACCATGGTGCAAACTGCAGTATAGCACAAATCCGGGCGAAAGGCAACCTCACACATTGAAGCGGATGTGGACGATATCGCCATCCTGGACGACATAGTCGCGACCTTCCAGGTGCATCAGTCCCTTCTCTCGCGCGGCGGTGGGCGACCCGACCTTCATCAGATCGTCGTAGCCGAGCACCTCGGCGCGGATGAACCCGCGCTGCATGTCGGTGTGGATGCGTCCGGCGGCCTCGATCACCGGTGTTCCGCGTGGAATGGGCCAGGCGCGCACTTCCTTGCCCCCCGTTGTCGTGAAAAAGGTGATCAGGTTGAGCAAGCCATAGCCGGCGTGGATGAAGCGTTCCAGACCCGCCTTGTCCACCCCCAGTTCGCGCAGGTAGGCGCTGGCGTCTTCCGCAGGCCAGTCCGCCAGGCCCGCCTCGCACTCGGCACAGATGACGACCAGCTCGCTGCCCTCGGATGCTGCCAGACGACGCAGCAGGTCAACGAGGGGGCCGCCAGCGGGCAGATCGTCCTCGCCCACGTTGGCCACGTAGAGCATGGGCTTGGCCGTCAGCAAATTCAGCTCGCGCGCCAGCCCGGATTCGGCGGCAGAGAGCGCTGTGCCGCGCACAGGCTGGCCGCTGGCCAGGCAGGCGTGCAGCGACTCGAGCGTGGCCAGCTCGGCTCCATAGTCAGCAGGACGGCCCTTGGCAGCGGTGCGTGTTTTTTCCTGTCTGCGCTCTACCGCCTCCAGGTCGGCCAGGATCAGCTCCAGACGCACGGTCTCCACATCGGCGCCGGGATCCAGTTCGGTGGTAACGTGAGGGATGTCGGCGTTGCGAAAGGCGCGCACCACCATGGCGATGGCGTCCACGGTGCGGATGTGGCCCAGAAACTGGTTGCCTAGACCTTCACCCTGGCTCGCGCCCCGGACCAGGCCCGCGATGTCCACCACGCGCAGCGTGGCGGGGACAGTTTTCTCGGGCTTGAAGATAGCGACGATGTCGTCTAGGCGCTGGTCGGGCACTGGCACCACGCCCACGTTGGGTTCAATGGTCGTGAACGGGTAGCTGGCGACGGCGGCGTGGGCTTTGGTCAGGGCGTTGAACAGCGTCGACTTGCCCACGTTGGGCAGTCCGACAATGCCCAGTTCTACAGCCATCTTGTCCTCCCGGCGTTCGATGTTTCAGGAGCTACGCGTCTCTGGACTCCGTGGACGGCCCTCAGGGCTGGTCTGCTGCCGTGACCTGGACGCCTCTTGCAGGGCCGCGTGGAGCAGCGGAAGCAGACGAGGAACAATGTCCAACGTGTCCAATTCGTCCTCAGTCGCCCAGTGTGCGTCCAGGGCGTCGCTCGCGGCCGTCGCTTGGCCGCCGACGTAGCGCGTAGCGAGGTCGATCAGCACATAGTGGTAGCGCACCTTGTCCTGCTCGTCGCGTTGAATCAACTCGAATGTGGAGAGCACGCCTTGTGCCTCGATTTCGAGGCGGCACTCTTCGCGCACTTCACGCGTGGCGGCTTGCGCCAGGGTCTCGCCCAGCTCGACGGCCCCACCGGGGATGCTCCAGAGGCCGCGGTTGGGCTCGTTGCCGCGGCGCACGAGCAGCACATGATTGTCGCGGACGATGACGGCACCAACCCCGACGATGGGCGCAATCGGGTACTCGCGAGTCATGCTGGACCTCCCCTGCCTCTGACGGCGCGCGACGTCCCGCTCCAGAACTCGGTGACGTAGAGATTATACTCCCTTTTGAACGTTGTGGGCCAACGGGGATGTAAGGACCTGCGCGAAGGTTCCTTGGTATCCTCGAGTAACGCCAGCGCGGCAGTAGTGTTATATTTGCGGCATGGGGTAGTGGAGAGGTGAGAGAGGTCATTTCAGCTTCACGGCGTACCGACATCCCGATGCATTTCCCTGGCTGGCTGGCCCAGGGCATCGCGCAGGGCTTTGTGGACGTGCCTCAGCCGTACAACGGGCGCGTGAGGCGCGTGTCGCTGTTGCCCACAGACGTGCACACGGTGGTGCTGTGGTCCAAGGACTTTCAGCCCCTGTTGCACGGCGCGGGAGGAGCGCGGCAAGCGCTGGCGCGCTTCGACCAGGTCTTCTGCCACTTGACGATCACCGGCCTGGGCGGCACGGGGTTGGAGCCGAACATCCGGCCCTGGCAGGTGATTGCTGCGCAGTTGCCAGAGTTGGTTGAATTCGCTGGTGACCCGCGGCGCGTGTCGGTGCGTTACGATCCGCTGGTGCACTGGTATGAGGGCGACGAGCTGCACAGCAACCTCGATTCTGCGGAACCAATCCTGCGCACGGTGAGTGCAGCGGGCATCACGGCCGTGCGCATCTCGTTTGCCACGCTGTATGGCAAGGTGCGCAAGCGGAAGGACTGGCGCTGGCACGACCCAACCCCGCAGCAGCGTCTGGCTATCACATGCGACCTGGTGCGGCTCGCGCGCGGGCTGGGGCTCACGCTCTACGCGTGCAGCCAGAGCGATTTGCTGGCAGCAGGCGCGCTGCCTTCGAGATGCATCGATGGCCAGTTGCTGGCCGCGCTTCATCCGCGCGGACTGCCAGCCGCCACCGGCAAGGACGCGGGACAGCGGCGCGATTGTGGCTGTACGCCCAGCGTAGACATCGGCTCGTACGCGATGCGCTGCCCGAACGGCTGCCGCTACTGCTACGCCAATCCGCGCGTCGGGGCCTAAGGGCCTCCGCGCGGCTTTGACGATTCGTAGCGAATGTGGTAAGCTTGCGGCTTGAGTGCAAGGGTTCCTCGCTGCTCTTCTTAGGTTTGAGGGGAGCAGACCGTCATATTCCGGAAAGGAGCGCGACAATCTTGGACAAAATCAGAGTAGCGATCATCGGAGTGGGCAACTGTGCGTCTTCGTTGGTGCAGGGCGTGCACTTTTACAAGGATGCACCGGACGATCAGTTCGTACCAGGCCTGATGCACGTTCGCCTGGGCGGCTATCACGTCAGCGACATCGAGTTCACGGCCGCCTTTGACATTGACGTCAACAAGGTTGGCAAGGACCTCGCGGAGGCCATCTATGCCGCGCCCAACAACACCTACAAGTTCTGCGACGTGCCGCAAACCGGCGTGACCGTTTCGCGGGGCATGACGCACGACGGCCTGGGCAAGTACCTCAAGCAGATCATCACCAAGGCCCCCGGCGCGACCGCGGACGTGGTGGGCATCCTCAAGGAGACCAAGACCGACGTAGTGGTCAGCTACCTGCCTGTCGGCAGCGAAATGGCCACCAAGTGGTACGTCGAGCAGATCCTCGACGCGGGCTGCGGCATGGTTAACTGCATCCCGGTGTTCATCGCGCGCGAAGAGTACTGGCAGAAGCGCTTTAAGGACCGCGGTCTGCCCATCATCGGCGACGACATCAAGTCGCAGGTGGGAGCCACCATCACGCACCGCGTGCTGACGACGCTGTTCCGCGAGCGCGGCGTGCGGCTGGACCGCACTTATCAGCTCAACTTTGGCGGCAATACCGATTTTTTGAACATGCTGGAGCGCGAGCGGCTGGAGTCCAAGAAGATCTCCAAGACCAACGCGGTCACGAGCATGCTGGACTATGATCTGGGCCCCGACAACGTGCACGTAGGACCCAGCGACTATGTGCCATGGCTGACCGACCGCAAGTGGTGCTACATCCGCATGGAAGGCACGACGTTCGGCAACGTGCCCCTCAACCTGGAGTGCAAGCTCGAGGTCTGGGACTCGCCAAACTCGGCCGGCGTGGTGATTGACGCCATCCGCTGCTGCAAGCTGGGGTTGGACCGTGGCCTGGGCGGAACCCTGTTCGGCCCCGCCTCGTATTTCATGAAGTCGCCGCCCAAACAATACCCCGATGAGCAAGCCAGGGCTCTGGTGGAAGAGTTCATCGCTGGCGACAAGAAGTAGGACCGCTACGCAATCGCGTTCCAGAAACCGGGTTTCTGCCAGAAACCCGGTCTGTGGCTGTTCTCAGGCCGTTCTGCTCTTCCTCCCTTGCCAGACTGTGGTGAGCAAGCGATAGAGCGGCCGGTTGTACACATAGTCGTAGGCGCCGACGTAGCGCACCTCGCGGCCTCCAAAGCCGCGTTTGAAGCGGTACAGGCCGCCCAGGCCGGTGCTCAAGACGCCCTGCTTCTCGGCCAGTGCCATCTGCGGGCCCAGGTCGCTCTCGTCCACGTCGGGAATGCCCCACAGGTCGTACGTTTCGCAGCCAGCGGCCTTGGCCCAGCGCATGGCTTCCCATTGCAGCAGGTGGTTGGGCATGCGCTGGCGTTCCTCATTCGAGGAAGCGCCGTACAGGTACCACGATTTCTTGCCGCAGGCAAAGGCCATCAGCGCCGCCAGCGTTTTGCCCTCGTATTGTGCCAAAAGCAGCGCCACCGCCTGTTGTGCCGCAAAGAGGCGAAATGCCTCACTGTAATAGGCTTGCGTGTGAACCTCGAATCCATCGCGCTGGCCCGTGACCTGGAGCAGCCCGTAAAAAATCGGTAAATCTTGCGCGGTGCCGGGCCGCACGCTGATCCCCTTGCGCTCTGCAAGCCGGATGTTGTAGCGCGTCTTGGGCTTCATCTGGGCCAGGATCGTTTCCTCATGCGGACGCAGGTCGACCAGCACCGTGCGTTGCGGTTGCACCGTCTCGCGACTGGGGTGAAAGTCCCGTGACTGGAGCCATGCCTGCACCTTTGGCTCGTCTTCCCAATCCGGCTCGACCTTTAGCAGAATGGCGCGCTGGCGACGGCAGGCGGCGTGCAGCGCCGATAGCAGCGCTGCAGTTTGCGTTCCGGATGGCGTATCCAAGTCCAGCAGCGGCCCTTTCGGAACGTAGGCCACGGTCCACAGACCGCCGGGCAACGCACGAAACAAGACTTGGGCGGCTGCCACAACGCGACTGTGCTCGACGATGGCGATGCGCTGAGCTCGCCATCCGAAGCGAGCCTTGAATTCGCCCCAGGTCCAGGACTGCAGCAGATGGCCCGACCGGGAACGCGCGACGAACTCGTCCCACGCCTCGGGCAGCACAGATTGTCCGTCTCCTGATGCTTCCATTGACATGCTGGAGTCATTATACCCTTGGGCGGCGACAATTCCGAAATGGGTCCGGCTTTCGCCTCTGTGTTCGTAACTTTTGTGTGACTGCTACGTCTTGTCAAGCAGGGGGAAGGCAATGCGCGTCCGCTTGCCTTGCTATGAGTCGTTTTCTGCAAGAGACACGCAGATGCTCTCAGAGCGGTGCTGGCACAGACAAGCGCCGGGTAACGGCTGTGTATCACCTGCGTTGGCGGTTGATATATTTCTCATGGTTCCTTCTTGACAGTCTAGGGGTACCACTATATAATGTTGTCTAATCGTGCTGCGAATGCGTTCGACGGCTGCTCGCAGCCGCCACTGAACATGGGGGAGGCACATGGTATGGTAGAGATGACTCGCGGGCAATGCCCTCAGGATGTGCAGCGGCCTGATGAACGATCCAGTACTGGGGAGCAACGCCCCACGACTCCGTTCTCGCGGGGTGTCATCCTCTCGCTCGTGGTCTTTGTGCTTTCCTTCGCCGCGCTTTTTGCTGGCCCTGCCCTGGCTCTGCGGCTGATGGCGGGACCTGCGGAGGGTGGTGGACCCAGTGAGGGACCCGGCATGCGCTTCCCCGGCGTGCGCCTGGCGGCCACCGGCGCATTGACGGAGGTCGTGCTGCAGCAGGGCAAGAGTCCGAGCATCGACGGGAACCCCGTCGGACCCGCCTATACGGGCACGCAAGACACTTACATCAATCGTTGGATCCCCGACACCAATTTCGGCAACGAGTCGCGACTGATGCTTGGTCAGAGCCGCGCCTACCGCCCCCTGGTTCGTTTTGACCTGACTCCTGGTTCGATCCCGCCTGCCTCCACTGTTGTTACAGCTCAGCTTGGCCTGTACTGCTACGCGCGCAACGTGTTCAACGCGCTGACGGCGCAGGTCTACCAGGTCGTGCGCCCCTGGAACCCGCTGCAGGCCACCTGGATGAACGCGACCGCTGCGGACCAGTGGAGCATCGAGGGCTGCGACCATCCATCCACCGACCGCTGGGCGACGCCCGTGCTCACGCGCAGCGTCTTTGATCGACTCGTGTTCCAGTATTTTGACGTGACCTCCATCGTTCAGAACTGGGTGACTGCCCCGTCGTCGAACAAGGGCTTTGTGCTGGTTGGCCCCGACCCCGTGGTGATCTACTACTATTACAGCTCTCGCACTCCCAACAGTGGCTATCGCCCCAAGCTGATCATCAACTGGGGCTATCCCACACCCACTCCGACGCCTACGGCCACGCCCACTGTGACGCCCACCGTCGGGCCATCGCCGACGCCGACGGCCACGCCTCCTGCTCTGCCAGTCGTCATAGACAACACCGCCCTATGCTATACCCACACGCCTGCCTATGGCTTCTGGCAGCCGGGAACGACGGGCGGATACGGCAGCAACTACTGGTACGAGACCAGCACCGCTCTAACGGGCACCGCGCGCTGGGCACCGTGCGCAGCCCTGCCGTTGCCCGTGGACGGCATGTACGACGTGCAGGCCCACTGGAGCGTGCACTCGGCGCGCCCCGTTGCTGTTCCCTACCTGATCCAATACGATGGCGGCAGCGCCACGGTGAACGTCGACCAAACCAAGGATGCCGGCGGCAATACGGTGGCGGATTTTTCGACCTCTGGCTGGCATAGCCTGGGCGTCTACCCGTTCCTCAACGGCGCACTTAGCACCACGCAGTACGTGGAGCTCAACACGTCCAGCACGGGTGACACCTGCGCGGACGCGGTGCGCTGGGTTCCTTCGCTCAGCCTGGCTGGCCCGCCCTATACCGTGAGCATGGCGGCCTATCCTCCGACCCTGCCCTCCGACGGCGTCGCGACCACGACCCTGATGATCACCGTCACAGACCGGTTCGGGCGTATGGTGAACGACGGAACGATGGTGGGCCTCACCACCGACCTGGGCACCATAGCCTATACCTACACCGAGGCCGAGAGCGCCGACGTGACCAAACTCGGCGGCTGGACGGATGCCCCCGATGCATCCGCCAGCGGCGGTCACTACATCTTCTCCGTGGCGACGGGCGATGAGATCTCGTGGGGGTTCCGCGGTCCGGCGGTTTCGCTGGTGTACCTAACCAACCCGGGCGGCGGCATGGCCAACGTCAGCGTCGACGGCAGCTTTGTCACGACGATTAGCTTTTCCAGCTCGGCTCTGACCTACAAGGTGGAGCGTTTGCTGACGAGTGGGCTCAGCTCCGGAGTACACACCCTCCGCATCACCAACATCGGTGTGGGGCCCATCTGGCTGGATGCCCTGCGTTCAGGCCTCAAGACCACGGGCGGCGTGGCCACGACGACCCTGGTCGCGCCCTCCACGATCGGCACGGCCAATCTGCGCGCGGTCGCAATTCAGCCTGATGTGAGCCGCCTGACCACGGCTTGGCCGTTCACGCAGACCACGGTGGCCTTCCCCGGGCCCTCTGAGGTCTGGGTGGATGACGACTACTGCGCCGCCTGCGCCAACGGCGGCCACCACTGGAACTTTGACGCCTTCAAGACGATCCAGGCCGCTGTGGACAAGGCCCTGAGCGGTGGGACCGTGCACGTCGCTGCGGGCGTCTACACCGAGAGCCTGACCATCTCCAAGCCGCTCAGCCTGCTGGGTTCCGGCGGCAGCTCCACGACCGTCCTCAACGGCGTGAACGATGCACCAGGCAGCCGCGGCATCTATGTAGATCTGGCTGACGACGTCACCATCTCCGGTTTCAGGATCAAGCACTTTGAGACAGGCGTCTATCTGCATGGCACCGGCGCCGATCACATCAACCGCGCGAATGTCCTGGACAACTATTTCGAGAGCAACGGCATCAACAGCAGCGCCTATGCCGTACGTGGCAACCGCGTCTACAATAGCACGATCTGCAGCAACGACATCACGCTGGGCTGGAATGGCGTCTATTTGCAGCACGCCTACCTAACCACCGTCTGCTACAACCAGATCTATGACAACCAGGGATTCGGCATCACCCTCGACACCGGTGACGACAACTCGCTCGACAACAACACCATCTACGACAACCAGAACGTGGGTATCGAGCTGACCGGAGCCACATTGCGCAACGGCGTGTATGGTAACGTCATCCACGACCTATGGTGGGATGGCGTGCTGGTCAACGGCGGCGGCGCAGCGAGTGCAACGGTGGCGGGCAACGTCATCACCGCTACGAACCTGGTGTGGCTCAATGCCAGCGGCGCCGTGCCTGACGCCAGTCACAACTGGGGCGGCATCGTCGTCAGGGGCGTCAGCTCCGACAGCGCGGTGTACGACAACCGCGTCTCGGGCGTGTCCAACGCGCAGGGCCACCGCGCGGATGGCGCGGGCATCCTGCTCGACAACAACTCGGGGCAGGTCTCGGTTGACACAAACCTGGTGCAAGGCTGCCTGGGGCATGGCATCCGCATCACTGCTACAGGCTACCCCGGCGGGTCGCCGCTCTCGATGCACGGCAATAGCATCTATGCCAACCGTGGGTTTGGCATCTACAACCAGTGCGTGGCCGCAGTGGCTGTCGCCGAGGGCAACTGGTGGGGCCACAATGCGCCCACGACCAGCGTCAACCCCGCGGATCTAGGCTTTGACGTCTACTCGGGTTTTGGCGCGAACGTGGGTTATGCGCCGGTGATTTCGCTGACGCTCACCGCGGCGCCGACCTCCATCCCGGCGAATGGCACGGCCACGTCGACCATCACGGCCACAGCTACGGGCGGCGGCTACTACATCCTCGATGGAACGCTGATTACGTTCACTAGCAACCTGAGTACACTGGTCTATCCCGGCACCGGCGTGTTCGGCGCCGGGCGCTCGAACGCCATCCTGCGTGCCGGCACCGTGGCTGGGGTAGCGACGATCACGGGCACGGCTGAGCCGGGCGTCGAGGGACAAAGCACCACGGTGACACTCACCGCACTCGACCCCAACAGCATCTCGCTCATGGCCGAGCCCAAGAGCGTCATGGTGGATGTTTACAAGCAGGCCCTGGTCACGGCGACCGTACGGGACATCTACGGCAACCCTGTGCCGGGCCGCACGGTGGCCTTTGCCTGCAATGTGCTGGGCGCGGTCGCGCCTGGTTCGGGCGCAACGGACGGTTCTGGGCAGATGGCGACCAAGTTCACCGCTGCCACCACCACCCCCGGCACCGGCGTCGTGACTGCCACAGTCGGCGGGGTGCTCAGCACCTCGATTTCCATCCCCATCACGGCCGGCCCGGTGTGCACGAGCAGCATGACCATCGCTGCCAGCCCCGCGACCATCGTGGGCAACGGTGTCTCCACGGCGACCATCACCGTGAACATGACCGACTGCTTTGGCAACCGCGTGGTGGATGGCACCATGGTGCGCTTCAACACCACCTTGGGCACGCTCTTGGACTACCAGTACGTGGAGGCCGAGGACGCCGCCGTCTCCAGGTCCCCCGAGTGGTCGACTCTGCCGGACGCCACGGCCAGCAGTGGGTTCTACATCTCGACCGCTACGCCTGGCGCGGCCGCCTTCTGGGACTTTCGCGGTGGGGCCGTCGCTCTGACCTATTGGCGCTCGGGCGGCGGCGGAGTGATGCAAGTGCGCATTGACGGCGGGGCGCCCTTTGTAGTGTCCACGACCGGTACTCCTGCGGCCTGGACTGAGAAGGTAATGGCCAGCGGCCTTGATCCTGCCGTCACGCACCGCATCGAGATCACCTACGTTTCGGGCCTGATCGAACTCGATGTATTCCGCTCTGGCGCATCCAGCGTGGGCGGCCGCGCCACGGCCATCCTGCGTTCGTCAGTGCTGAACGTGACCAATACGGCCACGGTCTACGCCACGGAGCGCATGGGTGACCTGCTGTGGCCGCCGCTGACCGTCAACACGGCGGTGACCTTTAGCCCCGCCAACGTGGTATGGGTGGATGACGACTACTGCCCGCTGTGCTCCAACGATGGCCACGTGTGGGGCAACGACGCGTTCAGCAACATCCCGGCCGGCGTGACGGCTGTACGTCGGCCCGGCACCGTGATGGTGCTGACGGGCACGTACACGCTGCCGGTGGACATCACGATTGGCAACGTCAATCTGCTGGGCGCCGGGGCGCCGGGAGTGATTGTCGACGGCGCCGGCCTCCCGAATCCGGCCATGGCGATTTGGGGCGTCAACAACGTCGTGATCCGCGATTTCACCTTTGCCAACTGGGGCTCTGGCGTCAACATCCCTGGCCCCGCCAGCAATTTGGAGGTCTCCAACTCTGTCTTTACCAACTGCGTGACGCTGGGCATCTCGGGCGTGCGCGTCAACTCGAGCCTGTTCGCCAATAACACCATCCAGCACAGCGATGGCGGTGGCATCGAGCTGGACACGCTCAGCGGTGTGACGTTGCGCGACAACCGCATCCATGACATCAGCGGCACGGGCATCCACGTCTTCAGTTCCGTGGCCGTGCCCTGCATCGGCAACGAGATCTCCTACAATACCGTCGAGCGCCTGGGAGCAAGCGGCATCAGCGCGGGCGCGTTCTGCTCCAACACGCTGGTGCTGAGCAATACCGTCCGCTCAACGAACCGCACAGCGACCGGCGGAGGCATCGTGCTCGACAGCACGACAGACTCGAGGGTAGAGCACAACATTGTCACCGAGGTCTCCAATGCGGGTGCCAGCACCGACACGGCCGGCATACGCATTGATGGCACGAACGCGGGTGGCGAAATCCACTTTAACCGCGTCTTGGCCAACGTGAACGACGGCGTGGCCTGCCTCAGCTACAATACGCCGCCGACCGTGACCTGCAACCACATCTATGCCAACGGCCACTACGGCCTGGTCAACAACTTTGGCACGGTCGTCGATGCGCGCGGCAACTGGTGGGGCACGAACAGCCCAACCGGCGGCCCGCCCGCACCGGCGGACATCGGTTTCATCGTGCCTGGCAATGTGAACTGGTTCCCTGCCATGCAACTGACCCTCACGGCTGAGGCGACGTCCGTGCCGGCGGGCGGCGCGCCCATCGTGATCACGGCCGTGGCCGGCGGCGGCGGCTGCGCCATGCTAGAGTCGATGCCCATCACGTTTACCACAAACCTGGGCGGCCTGGGCACTCCGCCAACGACGACGGTGCTGATGGCCATGAGCGGCGGTCAGGCGTCCACGCTCTTTACTCCCGGGACCCATGCAGGCATTGCCACCATCACGGCCACCGTGCCCAACGGGGGGGTGGCTACGGTGACGGTGGAGGTCAAGCCAGGCCTGCCGGCCTCGATTGACCTGATCGCCAGCCCTGCTCTGATATCGGTGGGCACGGGCCCTGCCAGCCAGTCGGCGCTCTCGGCCTACGTCTGGGATATGTACGGCAACCCGGTCGTCAATGGCACGCAGGTCTCCTTTACTACGTCGTTAGGCACGATTACGCCCACGATGAGCACGACGACGGGCGGCCTGGCCGCGAGCACGCTCTACGCCGGAACGGTGCCCGGCATTGCCACTGTCTCGGCGCGTTGGGATGGCAGCTTTGTCGTGGACTCGACGGATGTGGAGATCACGGCCGGCCCGCCGTTTGCGATCAGCTCCCTGACGGCCGATCCGAGCGCCATTCTCTCCAATGGCCTCGATACCTCGCAGATCACCGCGGTGGTGCGGGACCAATACGGTAACTATGTGCCGGATGGCACCATGGTGGCGTTCTACACCACGGCCGGGTCACTGATCTACGGCACCGTGGAGGCCGAGTCGGGCAGCGTGGTGCATACCGGCTGGGCCACAGTGGCTGATGGCACTGCCAGTGGAGGCGCCTACATCCAAACGAGCACCGTGGGCGCGGAAGCACGCTGGGACTTTCACGGTGAGGCCGTGTCCGTGGGCTACCGCATGTTCGCCGCGGGTGGCGTGATGGACGTGGTGGTGGATGGCATCCCCGTCAAGACTATCAATACCAGTGGCGCTCCGGCTGCCTGGACCGAGGCCATGCTGGCCAACGGGCTGGATCCGACGGCGCTGCACCGGGTCGAGATCTTTTGCACTTCCGGCACGCTCCGCCTCGACTTCTTGCGCTCCGGGGCGACCACGACGAGTGGCCAGGCGGTGGCGGTCCTGACCTCTGGCTGGACGCCGACCACGGCGCACGTCTACGCGACCGGCATTGGTGGAACGTTCCCGCAGGCCGTGGTCGACGTGCAGTTCCTGGAGCCGCTAGAGGTGTGGGTGGACGACAACTGGACCCCGTCCAGCAGCGGCGGCCACCTGTGGGGCTTTGACGCCTTTAGCAACATCCCGGCGGCCGTGGCACGCGTGCGCAGCGGCGGCACGGTGCACGTTGCGGACGGCGTCTACACCCAGACGATAGACATCGCCAAGCCGCTGCACCTGGACGGCGCGGGCAGCTCCAGCACAACGCACTTGGTCGGACCAGGCACGGGCGACGGCATCCATGTCTTCTGGCCCGCGGATGGCACTACCATCGAGGGCTTTGCCATCATGAGCTTCACGCACGGCATCAACCTGACTGGCCATGCGGCGGACTATTTGCAGGGCGTGACCGTGACCAACGTGGTGATCGAGCGCTGCGGAGCCCCTGGCGCCGGCGGAGCCATCACCGCGACCTATGTCAACAACGGTTACTTTGCGGACAATGCTCTGCACAACGATAACGGCTATGGCTTCGACCTGGATACGGGCAACAACAACATCCTGCGCAACAACCACATCTATGACAACAGCGGGTTCGGCGTGCGCATTATGAGCGGGGCGCTGGCGAGTGACAACAACCGGGTGCTGGATAACAACATCTACGACCTGGCCTGGGACGGAGTCCGGATTGGACTGGGCTCGTCGAACACGCAGGTGCTAACCAACACGATCCACAACACCAACCGCATCTGGAGCCCCGGCGGGCAGTTTGACATGGGCGGCGTGGGGCTTTATGCGACGGTTAACACGCGTGTGGAAGACAATACCATCTACGACGTGCAGAATGGCGGCGGAGTCCTACCGGACACGGCTGGCGTGGCGCTGAGCGCCGGCAACAATGGCGCGCTGATCCAGAATAACCGCATTCTGAGCAACCGCAATCACGGCATCTGGATCCGCAACGACGGCTATCCTGGGGCCTCGGTGCCGCAGATTCACGGCAACAGCATCTATGGCAACCTCGGCTTTGGGATTCTGAACAACGTCATCCCGGCGACAGGGGTGGCGAACGCAGAGGGGAACTGGTGGGGCCGCAATGCGCCCACCACAGGCGTCGTGGGGCCTCGAGACATCTTCAATGGGTGGGGCGCCAACGTGGACTACACTCCGCAGATCAGGCTGGACCTGACCCGTTCACCGACGCAGATCGTGGCCGACGGCGTCTCGGCGGCCGTGATCACGGCTACAATGAAGACCACAGCGCCCGACTACAAAGTGCTGAACGGGACGCTGGTCACGTTTACCACGAACCTGGGTTCTCTGGGCGCGCCCTTTGTGGTGCGCTCGATGGCCAACGGTGTGGCGAATGTGGTGCTGCAGTCGGACACCGTCAGCGGTCGCTCATACATCACCGGCACGACACCGTCGGCCGGTATGGATTGGACCTGGGTGGATTTCGTCGCTGGACCGCCCGCATCGATCGTCCTGGGCGCTACCCCACCCAAGATCTGGGTCTGGAGTTGCTCGCCGGGGCAGCCTGGACAGTCGACGATTGTCATCACGGTGACTGACCAGTATGGCAACCCATGCGCTGGGCAGG
>Ga0315279_10003012_pt1 | contig 24239 bp, 15 predicted proteins | sample YL17G06_20_MG_FD_203694 | JGI IMG/M metagenome (GOLD analysis project Ga0315279, IMG submission 203694) | Sediment microbial communities from Yellowstone Lake, YNP, Wyoming, USA - YL17G06_20 | ecosystem: Environmental > Aquatic > Freshwater > Lake > Sediment | place: USA: Wyoming | collected...
TCCGTATCGGCCCGGGCAGGAGGACGCCGACCCGGACATTCGTTTTCCGGAGCTCGGCCCGCAGGCCGCGCGACCAGTGGAGAACGAAAGCCTTGGACGCGGGATAGATGGTCTTGAAGGGGAGCGGAGCGCAGGCGGCCAGGCTGGCTACGTTGAGCACGCGGGCCGAGGGATGGGTTTTCAGCTCCGGCAAGAGGGCCTGGGTCAGCAAGCTCACGACGACGACATTCAGCCGGATCATGCGTTCCAGGTATTCGGGAGTGGCGTCGCCGATGGCCCGGCTGCCGCCGAAGCCGGCGTTGTTGATCAGGACGTCGATCCGCGCGTTTTCAAGGGCCCAGGCGGCGAGGCGGGCAGGGGCGCCGTTTTCGGTGAGATCGATTTCGAGAGTCAGGACGCGGACGCGGCACGTCTGTTCGATTTCCCGGGCGGTGTCGGCCAGGCCTTCGCCGGGAAGCGAGGCCAGGAGGAGGTCCATCCCCCGCCGGGCGCATTCCCAGGCCATGGCTTTACCCAGGCCCAGGCTCGCGCCGGTGATGAGAGTGGCCATAAGTTGACGCTCCGTCGGTTTCGGCAACGGGACTATAGCGTTCCGCCGCGGCGGCTGTCAAGGAAGGTCGGGCGGACGAAGGCGATTTGTGGCATAATAAGCGCGGCTGGAGCCGGCGAGGCGGTTACTGCGGCGGCTTCGCAAGAAGCGCGCCGGAGAGGAAAGTCCGAACTCCACAGGGCGAGGATGGTCGCTAACGGCGACTCCGGGCGACCGGGGGAAAGTGCCACAGAAAAGACACCGCCCGCAAGGGCAAGGGTGAAAAGGCGAGGTAAGAGCTCACCGCCCCGATGGCGACATCGGGGGCATGGTAAACCCCATCCGGAGCAAGGCCAAACGGCCCCCTATGGGACGGCCCGTCCCGGGGCGGGTCGGCCGCTCGAGCCCGCGGGCAACCGCGGGCCTAGTCAAATAACCGCCCCCGCTCTCCGCGGGAACAGAATTCGGCTTATGTCCGGCTCCAGCCCCTTTTTCTCTTGGGCCGGGCCCGTCGCCCGGGAATGAGAGGAGAGTCCGTTGAAATGAGTGTCACCGCCCATTACACCGAAGCCTTCGTCCTTAACAGGCATTTTTCCTCACTGCTCAATTTCCGCTGGCTCATCGTCGGCTCCGCCTTTCCCGATGCCTTCATCTTCGACCGCCTGTTCATGTATACCGTCGACATGAAAATACACCGGGAATACTTTTTCGGGTGGTTTCACAGCCTGACTGTTCCGTTGGCGCTGGCCGTCCTCGTTTACTACCTCTTCGGGCGCCGTCCGGCCCTTGGATTTCTCGTCGGAAGTTGGCTTCACGTGCTGACCGACGTGTTCGACCAACTGGGGGTCAAGCTCTTCTGGCCGCTCATCGACAAGAGAATTTCGGTCGGCATCTGGCCCTGGGCGGACTCCACGCCGTGGCATGATTGGTTTGTTTACTTCACGACCCCCGCTTCTGGTTTGTTCGAGCTCTTCTTTTTAATTTGGGCCATCCTGGTCATCAGGCGCGGGAAAGGCCGGAACTTCCTGGACAAGACCCTGCAGCCTTGGAAGGCATCGTCGTGGTCCGAAAAATCGGGGACGCCATCGACGAAGGGAATGCGGATCCATAAAAAAGAGGCCGGGGGTTCGAGGTTCGTCTGCCTTATCCTGATTGGACTGCTTTTATCATCGTCCCTCATCGCCGACACGCACAAAGGGGCCAATCTTCAGATCGTAACGTTCGACGGGACAACGATCCGGGGCGAGTTGATCGCGGTCAGAAGGAACTCAATTGAAACGCTGGAACCGAATGCAACGGCCAAATCCGGCCATCTTTTCGGGCTCGATTACATTTTCCTGATCAAGTGATAGGAGAGCAGGTATGGTTCCGAAAAACAGCTGGCGTTCCTATAAAGCGCGGAGTGTTCGTTTCGCTATCGGTTTCCTTGGGGGGGTCATCCTGGCGGCCGGACTGGCGGCCGCCGAGGACGCCAAAGAGGGTTGCACCGTCATCGGCGTTGGCCGCCTGGCCTCGGTTGACGGCTCGGTCATCACGTCCCATACCGACTGTTGCAGCGAATGCCGGATCCAGATCATTCCCGGCCGCGCCTATCCCAAAGGGGCCTTGGCCCCGGTTCACTGGGGCATGGTCTATTTCGGCAACGACGACGACCGCCGGACCCTGCCCCTGGGCGATTTTGGCAGGGTGATCGGGCAGATCCCCCAGGTCGAGAAGACGTATACGTACTTTCATACCGGCTACTCCCAGATGAACGAGCGCCAATTGGCTATCGGCGAGAGCACGTGTTCGCAGAGGCCGGAGCTCGACGTCCCCTACGTCGAGGGCGTCACCCGCCAGATCATGACTATCGAGCAGGCCCAGGTCTTCGCCCTGGAGCGCTGCGCCACGGCGCGCGAAGCCGTCCGGCTCATCTCCGCTCTGGTCGAGAAATACGGTTTCCTGCCTTCCTGCGGCGGATCAGAAGCCCTCTGCATCGCCGATCCGCGCGAGCTGTGGGTCCTGGAAATCTTCAGCGTTGGTCCGGAATGGACCCCTGAGAGCGGCAAGCCGGGAGCGATCTGGGCGGCCCGGCGTGTCCCGGACGACCACGTCGTCGTCATCTCCAACTACGTCCGGATGCGCGAAATCGACCTCAAGAATCCGGATGTTCTGGCCTCGTCCAATTACATGAAGGAAGCAATCGACCGGGGCTGGTACGATCCCAAGAGCGGGCGGCCGTTCATCTGGCAGGAAGCCTACGCGCCATCCATCCGGGAAGGCAATCTCAGCCGCCTTTGGTTCATCTATAGCAGCATTGCCCCGTCCTGGAAGGCCTGGCCCAAGCGGGCCCTCAACGATGCCGCCGGGCCGGGCACGCTCTATGCCCAGCCCATCGAAGGCGCCGAGTTTTACCCGTTCTCGGTCAAACCCGACAAAAAACTGGGCGTCCGGGACGTCATCGCCTTCCAACGCTCCACGTTCGAGAACACGATTTACGACATGACCCGCGATCCGGCCTGGCTCGTCTCGAACGGAGGGAAGCTGGAGAAAAGCGTGATGGCGACACCGTTCCTGACCCCGGAGATGGAACGCGTCCTGCGCATCCGCCATCATCGAACCATCGCCACCGAAGGCTACGGCATGGTCGCCCAGCTGCGCTCTTGGCTCCCCGACGCCGTGGGCGGGATTTATTGGTTCTATGTGGACAACCCCTTTGTCAGCGCTTATATCCCGGTTTACGCGGGGGCCAAGGACGTGGCGGCGTCCTACAAAAAATACGACCACAACGAATTCAGCGAGGATTCGGCCCGCTGGGCGGTCGACTTCGTGGAGAAGCTGATGCTCCTGCGCTGGCAGGCCGCGGTCAAAGACCTGCGCGAAGCCCGAGATCCCCTGGAAGACGGTTTCTTCGCTGAACAGGCGGTCGTGGACGCACGGGCCCGAGAGCTCCTGTCCAAGGACACTGCGGCGGCCGTGAAATACCTGACCGACCTGACCGTCTCGCGGATGGAGAAGGTCGTCAAGCTTTTCCGAGAGCTGCGGAACAAACTCCTGACCAAATACTCGGGCGACATCGTCTGAACGGACGTGGTCTTCACCGGCGGGCGCGCCGTCTCAATACGTCAGGCCGCTGCCGATCGGGTAGGCGTCGCTGATCTTGATGGGGAGCTTGCCCCGCGGTTTGAGAGCGCCCTTGAGCGTCTTGATGAACGAATCGAAGTAGACCGCCTGGTTGCCGAACCAGCCCTTTTCGCCGTAGCCGATGAGGTAGGCGGCGACGTTTGGAATCTTCCGGATCAGGTGCGGGTTCCCGTACGTCATGGCCACGACCGCTCCCGGTTTGGCGGCGATGGTTTTATTCAAGAACGCCAAATCGGCCTCGCGCAGGGGGGCCGCGTCTCCCAACCGATTGCGCGGCACGAACAGGGAAACAAGAACCAGATCCGCTTCCCTGACGGCCGGCCAAATCTTGTCGTAATAAGCCGGGTCCAGGTCGGGCCGTAGGGCGAAACTCGTCGTTCCCGGGAAGGCGGCCGCGAGTTTCGCCGCCAGGGCCGCGGGCGCCGGATCGCCATCCGCTTTCTGGACGCTGATGTTGACCATCCGGGCCGTCCGGCCTCCAGCCAAGGGGAAAACGCCCTCGTTCTTAAGGAGGGTCAGCGACTTGTCGGCCGCTTCTTGGATGATCGCCATATGCTCCACCGTCCCGACGAATTCTCCCACCTTGGATTCGTCGACGAAGCGGTTTTTGGGGAGTTCCAGCCGCGCTTTCAAGATGAGGAGCTTGCGGGCCGATTCCTCGATTCGGCGTTCGCTGAGCCGCCCTGAGCGCACGGCCGCCGCCACGGCTGCGATCGTCGCCACGGGGTCCTTGGGTTTTAGGATGATGTCGTGGCCCGCCTCGAGCACTTTGACCGCCACTTCTTCCGCGCCGAAGCGCTTGATGACGTGGTCGTACCATAAGTCGTCCGACGTCAGGACGCCCTGGAAACCGAGTTTGCCCCGCAGCCAGTCCGTGGCCAGCTTTTTCTCCACGCTGGCCGGGAGCTCGGAGCCGCCGGTGACGGACGGGACGGCGATGTGCTCGCTCATGACGAAATCGACGCCCGCTTCGATGGCCAGCTTGAAGGCCGTGAACTCCTGGGCCTCGACGGCTTCGGCCGGTTTGGAGATCCAGCTCCAGAGCGGCGACTGGGGCATGGCTTCGACGTCGCCCCGGCCGGGGAAGTGCTTGGCCGTAGTCAACATCCCGTTGTCGTGGTAGCCGCGCACGTAGGCCTTCAGCAGCCGGCCCATGAGATCCAGGTTTCCACCGAAGGAGCGGACGCCCTCGGCCGGGTTGTCCGGCCGCCAGGCGATGTCCGACACCGGCGTGTAGGTCAGGTGGACGCCCATGGCCCGGCCTTCGACGGCCGCCGCCGCAGCGGCCCGGTAAACCAGGTCTTCCGAACCGGCCGCAGCGAAGGCCATATTGGCCGGGTATTCGCTCGCTCCCGCAACCTGCTGGCCCGGTCCGCCTTCGAAATCGGCGGAAATGAGAAGGGGAATGGCCGCCTCCTTCTGCAGGCGGTTCAGGAGATGGGCCACGTCGCGCGGCGTCCCGCCGTAGAACACGAACATCCCGAGCCCGTGATCGCGGGCCAGGCGGACCCATTGGGCCAGGCGCGGATCGTCGTCCGCGATGTATCCGCCGGCCAGGTCGGCGCAGACGATTTGGGCGATTTTCTTTTCCAGGGTCAGGCCGGCCAGCGTTTTTTCCGCCCAGGCCGCGGCCTCGTCGGCCGGAGCTTGAAAGACGGGCCTGAGGAACGACTCGCCGGGGCCGGCCGGGGACGCCGGCGGGGCGAGGATGAGAGCGGCGGCGGTCAGAGCGCCGAACAGAACGGCGAACAAACGGGGCTTCATGATGGTCTCCTTGTCCAATGGGACAAACCGATTCGGCTAACTTTACTACGGGGAGCAGTAAATATGTTACATAATCCTTACTGCTCCCCGAGTACTAGCCGGGCGACAAAGACATCCGGGGTCAACTATATTCCGCCCGGCTTAGTAATTCAGCCGCAGGAGCGAAGCAACCCCTCGGCGTCCATCCGCCTTGACTCCCGGCGGCGGCCGACGCTATAGTTCGGGCATGACCGCGCCGACCGATCCGCGACCCGGCGTCCGCTGGACCGGGACGGGCGCGGTCTTTACCGTTTTCAGCCGCCACGCCGAACGGGTTTGGCTGATGCTCTTTAATTCGCCCTCCGCCGCGCGGCCGGACCGGGAGATCGAGCTCGACTCGGCGGTGCACAAGCAAGGCGACCTCTGGACGATCGAGGTCGACGGCGTCCGGGCCGGCCAGGGCTATCTCTATCGCATGGACGGCCGCCTCGGCCTGTTCGATCCCGGCCAGTGGCTGCTCGATCCCTACGCCCGGGCCGTCCACACCGGCCGAGGCTGGGGCGAGACGTCCGGACTCGAAGCGGGGCGATGGCCCAGGAGCGGAGCGGGCTTTCCCAAGGGACTCGTCCTTGCGGATGAGGATTATGACTGGGGCGACGACCGGCTTCCGGCCGTTCCCCTGGCCGAGACCGTGATCTACGAAGCCCATGTGCGCGGTTACACCGTCCATCCGAACTCGGGTGTGCCCAGGGCCGGAACGTACCGCGGCTTCGCCGAAAAGATTCCTTATCTCAAGGACCTGGGCGTCACAGCCGTCGAATTCCTGCCCCTGCAGGAATTCAACGAAATGGAATTCTTCCTCCAGAACGGGCCGCGCCGCGATCTGCGCAATCTCTGGGGCTACAGCACGCAATCCTACCTCGCGCCCATGGCCCGCTATGCCGCGGACCGGACCGCCAACGGGCCGATCGTCGAGCTTCGCGACCTGGTCAAGGGGCTTCACGCGGCCGGCATCGAGGTCATCCTGGACGTGGTCTTCAACCACACCGGCGAGCTCGACGAGAAGGGACCGGTTTTTTCCTTCAAGGGCTTGGACCAGACCGTCTACTACATCCTGAAGCCGGACGGAACGGGCTACGAGAATTATTCCGGGTGCGGGAACACGGTCAAAGCCAACCATCCCGCCGTCCAGGAGTTCATCCTCGATTGTCTCCGCTACTGGGTCGAGGCCATGCACGTCGATGGTTTCCGTTTCGACTTGGCCTCGGTCTTCGCCCGCGACGTCGACGGCGAAGTGCTCGAACGATCCCCCCTCATCGACCGCATCTCCGTCGATCCGGCCCTGGCCCGGACCAAGCTCTTCGCCGAAGCCTGGGATGCAGCGGGGCTCTTCCAGGTCGGATCGTTTCCCCACTCACGCTGGTCGGAATGGAACGGCCTGTTCCGCGATGAGGTGCGTCGCTTCTGGGCGGGGGAGCCGCACATGCTCAGACGCCTCGCCCTGCGGCTGGCGGGGAACTCCGACCTCTACGAGCGGCCCGGCCAAACCCCGCAGAAGAGCGTGAATTTTGTCGCCTGCCACGACGGCTTCACCCTGGCCGATCTCGTCCGCTATGCCGTTCCCCGCAACGACGCCAACGGCGAGGGCGGCCGCGACGGCGAACGGTACAACCACAGCGCCAACTACGGCGTCGAGGGGCCGACGAACGATCCGGAAATCGAGGTCTTGCGCCTCCGCCAACAGAAAAACTTCCTGGCCACGCTCTTTTTATCCCAGGGGGTACCCATGCTGATGGCCGGCGACGAATTCGGCCGGACCCAGCGCGGCAACAACAACGCCTATGACCAGGACAACGAGATCTCCTGGGTGGATTGGGATCTGGCCCGGAGAAACGACGGGCTGCGGGCCTTCGTGCGTGAACTGATCGTCTTCCGCCGCGCCCATCCGGGGCTGCGCCGGGAGCGTTTTTTTCGCGGCCGGGCGGAAAACGGACTTCCGCCCGACATCCAATGGTTCGGGCCGGACGGCCGCGGGCCGGATTGGGACCACGGGGCGGCCCTGGCCTTCTTCATAGACGGCGACCGCCGCAACACTGGGGGCGCGGCCGACGATGACGATATGCTCCTCATCATCAACGGCGCCCCCGCCGCGCGGACGTTCCGCCTGCCTGAGCGGCCCGGCCGGACGTGGCGGACGGCCTGGAGCACCATGGAAACGGAGCCGCGGATGGAGGCTTCCGAAAACGGTCCGTCCATCCGCGTCGAAGGACGAAGCGTGGTCGCGCTCCTGGCGCCGATTCCGCTCGATCGAACGCCGGAGTAAGTAACTTCCGAAAAAGCTATCTCTTGGGCCCGACGGCGGCCGGGGCCCCGGGCTTTGCCCGGGGGTCCACTTCCGCCGTACTCGCCCGTGGATACAAGCCACGGGCGAGTGGCGAGCCGAAGGCTCGTCCCTTGACCCCATGCCCGTAGATGACTACGGCGCGATCGGCGATGAGCGGCCAGCCGTTTTTCCAGTCGTATTCCTCGACGCCCGCCGGCATCGGATTGACGCGGATGACGCAGGCGCCGCGGACACAGGCCCCCGCGTTATGATCGATGGCCGGATTGAAGTCCCAGCCGTCGCCGTAGGTCTTGGACTTCATCGAACGGTCGGGACGGCCGGGCTTGGTCGGATCGCCCTCCGGATCGCGTTGGGGCTTGATCAGGCGGAAGGGGCCCTCGCCGGTTAACCGGCCCGTCCCTTTTTCATAGGAAGACGGGTCGAGAGGCTTGCCCTCGCGCTCAAAGGCCAGAAGGAGCCAGGGGGCCGTCGGGATCTTTTGCCCGTCCGTAACTCCGGACGGAATTCTATCAGGATATTTAACGAAGGCCCGCTCGCTGCCGGCCAGGGCCTTGGGTTCGGCGTAGAAATATCCCTGCGGGAAGGGCCGAAGAATATCGTCCAGGGTGACGTCAATGCTGTAGCCGTCCGGCGCGAAGACGGTGACTCCGCCCGCGCCTTGGAGATCGATGCCAGCTGCTTTCAGGACATCGAGCAAAGCGACGCCCGTATAGTTCACGTAGTCATCCGCAGCTTCCTTGGTTGTGTTCATCAGCAGGAACTGCCGGCGCTCCGGAAGCTTGTGGAGAGCGTCCCAAAAAAACCGGATGGTCGGTGCCAGGGGCTGGCCCGGTCGACTGGCCGGGTCGCCCGGGTAACGCAAAGCCTCGATCTCGGCGGCGTTGGCCGTCCCATCGCCGTCGGAATCCAGGCCGGCGACGGCGGTCAGGGCCTCAAAATTGCGCCCGGCTCTTTTATAGGCCAATCCGAAGGGATTCAGCGTGTCTTCGTAGTTCTTGGGCACGCCCGTCTTATAGCGGGCGTTGGGATAGACGAGGAGATGGCAAAAGCTGCAAGGGCTGTACTCCCGTTCGGCGTCTGTGCCGCTTGTGCCGCCCCGATCGCAGGTCTGGCAATCGTCGAGCCGGGTCCCGGCCGCTTGGGGATAACGGAGGAGGATCGCCTGGGAGTCGTCGTCCTTTTCGTGTCCGACGTAAGATCGCGAAGCGGCGCGTTGGTCTCCCGGCTTGGCAATCAGGGCCGCCGCCGCAACCAATACGACGGCGCACGCCGCGGCTAGGATGAATCTTTTTCGAATGGGCGGGTTCTCCGAGAAATTAGGAAACGGGATCATAGCGCATATGCCCGCTCGCCGCAACGCGCGGAAGAACGGCCCGGTTTTTCCGCTAAATTTCTTGACATCTTTTGAATGAAGGTGATAAAAATTGGATATGTTTATTGGCGGGCTTAAATAATATTAGGAAAATCTCAGCCTTGCGGAATCTTAAGCGATGGAGTTCGCTCCGCCACCAAAACTTCTGCGATGCCTTTGCGAGAGCAGAACCCGCTCTCAAACAAATGGCGGTATGAATATCTTTAGGCCAAGGGATTATGCGGCTTTTTTTTCGCTGAGTCCACAATCGTGCCGATTCGACCGGGGATATTCTTCAATCGGCAGGTAGAAAAAATGACCGATTACGCTTTATTCGGTACCATTATTCCCATCGCTTTTCTAGCGTTATTTATTGTCTTGATCGCAAAAAACACCGCCCGTCAAAAAGGGGGGATCAAACCCGTTCTTGATATCGATGGGAGCTGGCTATTTATTATCGGAAGCCTTTTATTTTTGTGTTTCGTCAACGCCGCTCCAAAATTCGTGCACGAATTCGCCTGGGCTCTGCAAAAAGAAGATCCCAAAGCCATAGATGCTCTTGTCATGGAAGCGGCAAATTGCTTAGATGCCGAAGCAAATTGGACTTGTGGAGATCATTCGAGAAAGATTTATGAGGACTTGAAAAACTGGAAAAAACCCGACTATGTGACGAACGCTCTTGTTCGCCTAGCATCGAAGGAATACAAAAGACTTCAAGTGCTTTACTTGGCGATTAAACTCGGCATACCTGGAACGGAGGAGAAGCTTCTGACCATGCTGATGGAAAACGGAGACAAGAAAATGGCCGAAGACTATTTAAACTCGGGTTCAGCAAAACTTCATGAGGGTGGGGCATTATGGGCTACGAGAAATGGATTCGCAATAAACACAGGGGCGGGAAGTCACCGGGCCTTTTGGGGAATTTATTGAATTTCGAATGTGTGGCCAGATGACAAAGATTCCAACGCCGGCAATATCATCTGAGGGCTAGGGCCAGCCAAACAGATCCGCCGTCTTATTCCGAAAGAAGAAACGAAAATCGGGATGATCCAATAACCCATTTTCGGGGCAGCTCATTAAAACGCTGACATCACCGCGACGCTAGAGATTCTGCAATGCTCGCCCAAGTCCTTTGGGGAAAAGAAAGACAATGTCTCTATCAAGGGCGCGGGCGCGACGCTGATCGACTGCGCCGCAGCCCCGCGGACGGTCCGCCTGGTCTTTGAGGACGGATCTTCGAAATCGGTGAAGCTGGAGGGCAGCCGCCCGGTTGTGATTTCCCTCAACTCGAGCAAACGGCCCTGACGCGGCCGGCCGCGGCCGCCGGCTTCAAATAATGCGAAAAGGCTGGACCGTGGAAATCCTGGCCGCTCCGTTGTAAAGATAGATTTCGTAACTTCCCGCGGGCAGGGCCGGAACGCGGGCCTGAATGGTTACGGAGCTGTCCGAGCCCGACCAGGACGTCACCACCATCGGGGTTACGCCCATTTTCAGGACCTTGGCCCCTTGGACCGCTCCGGCGCCCCAGGCATGGATCGTGATCAGATCGCCGGCGTGGGCAGGATTCGGCGTGGCGCCGTCCCATTTGACCAGGAATCGGGCTTCAAAGACGTTGGACAGGGCCGCGGCCCCGTCGTCGATGACGAAGTGGTAGGTATGGTCCCAGAACATGGCCGGCCCTCCGATCGTGATCGATGTCGCGGTCCAGCGGAGATAGCCCGTGCACGGGACGCCGTCGATGAGAACCCGCTTTGTGCCCTGTGCCGCGCCGAAAGCGGTTCCGTTGAGGTCATACTCCCGACAAGGCTGGCCGTCGCAATGGACCGAGACGCTGTTGATGTGGGGGATGATTCTGGTGATGAGGTCCTTAGCGTTGGGCTGGATTTTCGCGTTGGGCGGCTTCTGGAAGTTACTTTGCGGGGTTCCGGGGGAGGCCAGGATCATAATAGCGAAACACAAAAGCAAAACGATCGAATTTTGTTCATCTCACTCTCCTTTACGCACTATTCTGACGATTTCCGGTCTTATCGTCAATCGTCCTCGTTGACCCGGCCTTGACAGACGATTCCGACCGGCGATAGATTGGGGCCTTGATTTTCGTATTTGCCAAGGAGGTCCGCATGTCCTTTTCGATCATCCGTCGCCGCCGCGTTCTCGCGGCCGTTCTGCTTTTCACCGCCGGCGCGCTCACCGCATCCGCCCAACCGGCGAAGCGCGCGCTCACCCTCGACGACCTGACCAATTTCCGCGGCGTCAGCGATCCCCAGCGATCGCCCGACGGGAAGTGGGTCGCTTATGTCGTCGGAACGACCGACGCCGAAAAGGACAAACGCGATTCCGACCTCTGGATGGCGAGCTGGGATGGGACCCAGCAGGTGCGCCTGACCTTCAGCCCCGACGGAGAAAGCTCGCCCCGCTGGAGCCCGGACGGCCGCTTTCTCGCCTTTCTGGCCTCGCGAGGAACGGAGGAAGAGAAAAAGACCGGCGCCCAGGTCTGGCTGCTCGACCGGACGGGCGGTGAAGCCCAGAAGCTGACCGACCTGAAAGGCGGCGTCTCCTTTTACGCCTGGTCTCCCGACGGCAAGCGGCTGGTGATCGTCTCCAGCGACGTCGATCCGGCCGATGAGCCCGAAAAAATGGAGGGCTGGAAGAAAAAGGCCAAGCCGCCCATCGTCATCGACCGCTATCATTTTAAGCAAGACCGGCAGGGATATCTCAAGCATCTCTATTCCCATCTCTGGCTGTTCGACGTGGCGGCTAAAAAAGCCGAGCCGCTCACAACGGGCTCCTATGAAGACAGCTCGCCGGCCTGGTCCCCGGACGGTTCCCAAATCGCCTTTGTCAGCCTGCGCGGTCCCGATCCGGATCGCACGGATGATTCCAATATTTTCGTCATCGAGGCCAAGGCCGGCGCCCAGCCCAAGCCGTTGACGACCTTCGCCGGACCGGACCGTGAACCCTCGTGGAGCCCGGACGGCAAGTGGATCGCCTACCTGCAGGGCGACGAGCCCAAATTTTCGGCTTACAATCTTTCGAAGATCGCGCTCATCCCGTCCCAGGGAGGCTCGCCGAGAATCCTGACCGAATCCCTCGACCGCTCGGCCGAAGGGCCGCTACGCTGGACCGCTGATGGGAAGGGCGTTCTGTTTATCTTTGACGACGACCGCGCCTCCGTCCTGGGACGGGTCCCCGCTGCGGGCGGTCCGATCGAACGTTTGACCAGCGGCCGGCGGACGGTTTCGCGCGTATCCCTGGGTGCTGAGGGGGCGGCGACACTCCTGTCGGGGACGGCCTCCGAGCCGTTGGAAGTCTACGCCTTCGAGAACGGCGTCCTGCGCCGCCTGACCCACCAGAACGACGCCCTGATGGCCGAGCTTCAATTGGGCCTCACCGAAGATTTCGCCTCCCAAAGCAAGGACGGGACCGAAGTTCACGGGTTGATGGTCAAACCGGCCGCCTGGAAGGCCGGACAGCGCTATCCGACCGTCCTCTATATCCACGGAGGCCCGAACGGCCAGGACGATTACGGATTTACGTTCGACGCCGAATTTTTGGCCGCCAACGGCTATGTCGTCCTGCAGATGAACTACCGCGGCAGCTCGGGGCGCGGTTCGGCCTATCAAAAAGCCATTTTCGCCGATTGGGGCCACAAGGAAGTCATGGATCTCATCGGCGCGGTCGATCAGGTGATCGCCGCGGGTGTTGCCGACCCGGCCCGGCTGGGCATCGGCGGCTGGAGCTACGGCGGCATCCTGACCGATTACACGATCGCCACCGATCCGCGATTCAAGGCGGCAATCAGCGGCGCGGGCAGCGCCCTGCAACTGTCCATGTACGGACACGACCAGTACGTGATGCAATATGAATTGGAGCTGGGCCTGCCGTGGAAAGCCAAGGACGTCTGGCTCAAGGTCTCCTATCCCTTCTTCCAGGCCGACCGGATCAAGACGCCGACGCTGTTTTTAGGCGGCGATAGGGATTTCAACGTTCCGCTGGCGGGCGGGGAGCAGATGTATCAGGCTTTAAAGAGCCAGAACATCGAGACTCAGCTCGTCATCTACCCCGGACAGTTCCACGGTATCTCGCTGCCCAGCTATCAACGCGACCGGCTGGAACGCTACCTGGCCTGGTACGACAAGCACCTCAAGCCGGCCAAGACGAACCCGGCGGAGCCCGTCAAAAAATAGGATCTTCCCAAGAGCGGCCGGCAGGGAATTTAATTTTCCGGCGTGGCGCTGGCCGGGCGCTCATAGTCGATGATCGTCTCCAGCAAGAGCTTGCGCATGGTGCTCAAACGGCGGCTGATGACGGCGGCGATCCGTTTCATGACGATGAAGCCCACTTCCGGTTTCTTGGCCAAATAGTCCATCAAAGGGTCGCTGTCGATGGCCAGAACGCGGACGTCGGTGATGGCCAGGGCCGAGCTGTTGTGGTGGCCCTGCCCGAGGACCGAGGCGAACCCGAACACCTGGCCCGGCGTGCTCAGAACGGAAATGGTCACCGGCTCGGTCAGGGACGAGGCGTGGACGGTCAAGCCGACCTTGCCTTTCAATAACAGGAGAATGTGTTCGGCCGATTTCTCGGGGGAAAAAATGCTGGTTTGAGCGGGAAAAACCTGCTCGTGGGAGAGAGAGGCGATTATTTTCAGGTCCTCTTCCGGCAGTCCTTCAAAAAGTTCAAATCCCGCCAGGGTCTTCGCGGAAATCATGGCCTTCTCCTTTCTCTGCTTGCGTGGTCCTATGATAGCCGAGAATGCTCCCCCGGGCAATCGCGCCGCGTCGTCCGCTTAAAGTTCGGGCGCGGGGCGTCGGGCGCGCAGAAGAACGGCCAGGGCGGCCACCGCCGCCAGTGAGAGACCCGCGCCGAAAAGAAACGGTGCGGCCGGGCCCCATTTCTGCCACAGCAGGCCGGCGATGAAGCTGGCCGGAAGGGCGCTGATCCCGACCGCGGCATTATAGAGGCCGAACGCCGTTCCCCGCTTCTCGGAGGCCATGACGACGTCCGCCACCAGGGCCTTGCCCACGCCCTCCGTGGCGCCGTAATAGGCCCCATAGAGGATATAGAGCCCCCAGATCTGCCAGGCCCGGGTGACGAAGGCAAACCCCAGATAGACCGCTCCATAGATGAGCCAGCCGGCGATGATGACCCGCGTTCGGCCGATCCGATCGGATAAAATGCCCGCCGGGACGGCCACCAACGCCGTCAGCAGGTTGAACAGGGCCAGCAGGACCATGATTTCGACCAGGGACAGGCCGATCTGCTGGGCGCGGAGAATGAGGAAGGCATCCGAGGAATTCCCCAGGGTGAAAACGACGGTGATGGCCAGAAAAGCCTTGAAACGGCGGTCATATCCTTTCAAGGAGAGGCGCGGCGGCTTTCGTTTCTCTCCGGATGCGGCCTGGTCCCGGATGAAGAGGACCACGAGCAGGACGCCGATCAGGCCGGGCCCGGCGGCTAGAAGGACGAGCATCCGGAACGTCCCCATGGTCATCGTTTTGACCACGTGTGCCCCCAGGGCGATGAGGGCGGCCGCCGTAAGAAGGCCCAGAACGGCGCCCAAGGGGTCCATGGCCCGGCTGTAGCCGAAGGCCCGGCCCTGCCGGTCCGCCTCGGTCGAGTCGGCGATCAGGGCGTCTTTGGGCGAGGTCCGCACGCCCTTGCCGACCCGGTCGAGGAAGCGCAGGACGAGGACGAACGGCCAAGTTTTAGCGAAATAGAAGAGCGGTTTGGATAGCGAAGAGAGCGCGTATCCGGCCAGAACCAAGGGCTTTCTCTTGCCCCACTTGTCCGAGAACCAGCCCGAGAACATTTTGAGGAACGTCGCCGTGCTGTCGGCGACGCCCTCAATCAATCCGATGACGGCCGTCTTGACGCCCAGGACGTTGGCCAGGAAAAGCGGCAGGATGCGGACGGTGATCTCGCTGCTCCAGTCGTTGAGCAGGCTGACGAAGCCGAAGACGAAAACGTTCCGGCTGAGGCCGAAAAACTTCCGTTCGGTCTTCATTTGTCCTTGATCTTCTTGGCCTCGTAGACGCCGCTCGGCTGGATCAGGTCGGCGCTGATGACTTGACCTTTCTCATCAAAGCGGAAAGTGACGATGATCTGGGGAGCTTGCTTGAGGACGAATTCGCCCCCCAGCGAAGGCATCAAGTCCAAAAGCGGCTGGCCCGGTATGGACGCGACCAGCGCCGTTCCCTTGAGGATGATGGCGATCTTCTGGGTCCCTGTGTCGTACTGCCCCTCGAGTTTTTTGAGATAGGTGGGGTCGGAGAGCTTAGCATCCGGCTTGCGGGCGAAGGAGATATCCTCCAGGGTCGGTTCAACCGGTGCTTCGACCGAAGCGACGAAGCCGTTGGCGTTCGTCCGGAAGGTCAGCTTGGCGTCGTCGAACGTGCCGTCCTCGATCTTCTTGGCGTTGAACGTCTCGTAGTGCCAATGCTCGAGATTGCTGACGATGGCGTTGATGGAGAAAGCCAGGTGACCGTCTCGGAGGAAGACCTTGAGATCGCCGTAGCCGGGATGATTGTAATCCCCGGCGTAATCCTCGAGCTTGTGGGAGGGCTTGGTCCCCAACGTCCGACGAGTGGCCTTTTTCTGCTCCGCCGCCTTGCCCAATTCCTCGCCCTTAGCCTTGTTCTGGGCGGCTTCGAGGATCCAGTTGCGGTCCGGCAAACCGAGGAGTTTATCAACGGCATGGCGGACCAGAAGCTCGCCGAGCGGCGTTCCGTTCATGTTGGTCAGGACGACGAAGCCGACGTTGTCCTGCGGCAGGAAAGAGACGAGGGCCGAGAAGCCGTCGATGTTGCCGCCGTGGTGGACGCGGGCGTGTCCGCGGTAGGTGTCGGTGAACCAGCCCATCCCATAGATTTCCGGGCCGATTTCGGGGATGGACTGCGGCGCGCCCATCGGCATATGGGGGGCATGCATATCGGCGACGGTGGCCGCGCCGATGAGATTTTTGCCCTCGATTTTTCCGTTGTTCAAATGGATCCGGACCCAGCGGCTCATTTCATTGGCGCTGGAATTGATGGCCCCGGCCGGGCCGACGGTGGTGATGTTGCGGAAGGGGATGCGCTTGACGGCGCTTTTCTCCTCTTGATAGGGCAGAGCAAAATCGGGGTCCTTCTGCGAGTCGTCCACGGAGAAATTCGAGCGGGCCATGCCCAGCGGGCCGAAGACACGGGCCTGGACGGCGTCCTCCCATTTCTGACCCGTCAGCTGCTCCAGTAGGAATCCGGCCGTGAGGAACATCAGGTTGTTGTATTGGAATTTTTCGCGCAGATCGGCGGTCGGCTTGAGAAAGGCCAGGCGCCGGACGAGGTCTTCCCGCGTCGAGGTGAAATTGTTGTACCAGACCAGGTCGTGGCGGGGCAGACCGGAGCGGTGGGTGACCAGATCGCGGGGTGTTATGCGCTCAGAGGCCGAGGGATCGTATAGCTTAAACCAGGGGATATACGTGCGCACCGGCTTGTCCCAATCCATTTTGCCTTCGTCGACCAGCGTACCGAGGGCGAATACTGTGAAGGCCTTGGACGCCGAGCCGATGGCCAGCAGGGTGTCGGCAGTCATGGGCAGCTTCTTTTCCACATCCCGCAGGCCGTAGCCCTTGGCCAGGACGACCTCGTCGCCGACGACCACGGCCACAGCCACCCCGGGGACTTTGAGGGCCTTCAACCCGCCTTCCACGATGGCATCGAAGTTGGCCAGGGCCGCCTTGGCTTTAGCCGCGGGGCTTTCCGCGCGCCGAAGCGCGAAGGCGAACGATTGCCCGCCCTGGCTGAACTTCCCTTCGAGCGAGGAGCCGTCCTCGCTCAGGGCGCCTTTGAACGTTGGCGTTCCGGCGATATTGGGCATCTCGAAGGATGCCTCCCGGCCCTTGATTTCGATTTTGGTGAGGGCGTAATCCTTGAGATTTTGGGCCGGGATGGAGATAACGCCCGCCCAGGATCCGTCGGGCTTCGCGGTGAAGTCGACAGAAATGGTCAGCTTCTGACCAGGAAGTTCGATGGCCCCCTCCCAATGCCCGGCGATGGTCTTGGCTTGTCCGAGCAGGGCGGCGGGCGCCGCGCTTACAATCAAGGCCAGCAAAATCGTTAGGATCGTTCGGAAAGCTTTGGTCATGGCATTTCTCCTTCCGGCTATTCTCCATCCATCGCCGCAAAAAATCAACGCTTGCGTCGGGGGAGGTATTGAGTATAAAAAGAGGATCGTTTTGAGGCCGCGCCGTGGCGCGGAGGCCTTGACAATAAGAAAAAAGAAAAAAGAGCTTGACCTTGAATTGGCAATTATTTCCAATGGGCAATTTTGGGGGCGTCCATCCCCTTTACTCGGAAAATCGATTGTCCTATAATTCTTGAAACACCGATGGGCATAAAGGTCGCGGAAAAAATCGGGGATGTGACGATCTATGGAGATGGGTCCCCGGGGGGAAAAGGGCTCGGTCTTTCGAGAATCAACGAATGCCCGATCCCGAAGGTCAGCAAGCTGAAAACCCGCATCCTCAGCACGATGTTCTATGACCGTTATTTGGAACGCGGAGGGCAGTTCGGAAAGGAAGAATCGGCGATCCTGAGCTCGATCGTCCAAGAACTTGGGGACATTCCGATCGGCGTTCGCTCCTCGGCGACGAATGAAGCCTCGCGGTCCGCGGAAGGGACCATCCTCATTCATGCCGGAGAATATATATCCTTCATGCTCCCGAACAACCATCCGGATGCCGGGACGCGCGTCCGTCAGGTCCGAGAAGCGATCTATCACATCTATCAGGATTTCCGGCGCAAGCAGCCCCCGTCGAGCAGGGAAAAAATGGCTGTGATCTTGAATCCGATCCCGGGGATCTTCGATGACACGCTGGCCGGGCCCTGCTATTATCCTTACATCTCCGGCGTCGCGAATTCTTTTTTTCCCCATGCTCTGAAAACGCAGGATCCCAAAGAAGGGTTTGCCAGAATCGCTTTCGGCCACGGTTATGCCACCGTGCTGGACGACTTCCCCGTCATTTCCATGGCGACCATCAAAAATCCCATCCCTCTCAAATTGCTCCAGATAGGGAGCGGCCAGCAATATTTCTATGCGCTGGACATGACGAAGAACACGGAGCTCATGGGCGAAGAACTGGAAACCATGAAAAAATTGCATGTCCGGTTTGCCAATTTCCATAAGATAAAGCTGCTGGGTCTCCATAACAATTTCATCACCATCGAAGAGCTCGTCCAGAATGATCATTTTCGTTTCAAAACGGGCCTCGCCGAGATCATGGAAACGATTTCGGCGAAAATCGGGGGGCATTTCCAGATCGAGTTTGTGTTCAATATCAACTTCGCCAAGCGGGATAAAGAGGACGGGACCTTTCACATTGTCCAGCTTACGCCCCTGCCTGAATTCAAATTCGATGCCCTCCGCGCGCCCCAAAAACCCCGCCATACGTTCCTGGCGATCAGCAATTCCCAGGGACACGGCATCATCGGCGGCATTAAATATGTGGTTGTCATTTCTCCGTTCATCTACACGAGAGAGTCCCACGACGCCGTCCGCGACAAGATCTCCGCCATCAACGGCCAGATGCGCGCGCGCCAGGAGGGCTACATCCTGATCGTTCCGGGACGGCTGGGGACGAAAAATCGGGATTGGGGCATCTACGTGGATTTCAAGGACGTTGACCGGGCGGCCGCTATCTTTGAATACGGCGTGGATATCGCCGGCCGGCCGGAGCCCCTGGCGGAAGACAGCGAGTTGGGCGGCGGGATATACGGGAGCCATTTTCTTTACATGATCCAGGGCGGATACGACGAAGAGAAGAAAAGACGGCAGACCCGGATCTATGGGACCCAGGGGACCCATTTCCTGACCAACTTGATGGGCAATAACATCATCTATGGTTATATCGCGCCCGGCCAAGACATACTGGACCCGTGGTTGTTCTCCCCGACAAATCCCGATGACGCCTTATCGCTTCTGGTCTTTCCCCGGCCGGTCACCGTCGTCGCGGACTCGCTCCATCAGCGCTGCAAGGTTATCGCCTGACATGACGCCTGAAAAGCCCGACGGCGAATACCCGTTCATTCCCCGAATCATCAATCCGGTCAAGGTCGAAAAAGCCGTCTTCTTTTGCGCGGAAGCGCGGATCCGGGAATCCACCCAGATTCTGCAGGAAACCATGCCCTGGCTCAAGATCGAAATCCTCTCCAGCCCGCAATCGGTTTCCTGCTACACCTCGGCCCGGCCGGCCGTTTTCCTTTTCGATGATACCGCCCTGCCTCTTGTCGACATAGAAAAAATGCGAAAACACAACCCGGCCGCCGTCGTCGTTCTGCTATCCAATAATCCCTTCATTCACTGCTCCCCGCCGCAGGCCGCCCGGGAGAAATATCCTTACACGGCCAAAGCCGATCTCGTATTCGCCTACAGCATCTCCGAGCTCGTCCCTCCGCTGATCATCACTTCCGTAGTCAGGGCGGCTGAAGATCTGATCAATATCCGAAAGGCCTCAAAAGTCCGACGGTTTATCTTCCTGGTCGTGGATGACGAACCCCGCTGGATGTCCCAATTCTTGCCGACCCTGTACAACATCATCGGACAGCGGGCCGACGTGATGATCACGCGAACACTCGAACAGACTTTGGATTTCGTGTTCGGCGTCGCTGAAGAGCGCCGGATCGATCGGCGCAGATACAAATCGCGCGGCCATGGAGACGATGTGGTCTGTCTGATCACCGACATTTTTTTCCCCAAAAAGGGCCGCCATAACAGCGAAGCCGGCCGCGACCTCGTCCGATTGATCTCGGCCTATTATCCCCGGATTCCGATCATCATCGCTTCCAAGGCCAAGGAGGCGGCGGACTTCAAGAAGACGGCGTTCCTCCTTCCCAAAGGCGACCCCGGAAGCCTGCGCAAGCTCAAGGATTATATCCAAGACCACTCCGGGATGGGCGATTTCCTGATCTGCAATAAACGCGGTCAAGAGCTGCATCGGATCAAAAACATCCACAGCCTGTACCGGATCTTGTCCGTGGCGGAAAAGAACACCCGGCGCGGACTCGAGCTAAGACGCATCATGGAGAGCTACGGACAAAAAGACAAGTTTTCCACGTGGCTTTACATGCACAGCTACCGGGAGCTTGGGGATATCCTCCGCCCCAAGCGAAGTCAAGGCCAGCGTTTGATCGGCCTTTTAAAGGGACACCTGAAAAAAGAGATCGCCCGGCTGGAGTTTACGCCTCTCGCCCTGGACGGCGTCAAGGTCGGCAGCCTCGCCGACCTTCTCGGAGCGCTCCGGACGGTCTCTCCCGACATCATCCAGCCGTTCTCCGATAACGACATCATCTCCTCCTGGTTGGACCGGAAAGGCTACTCGGAGCTGGCCGAAGAGCTGCGGCCGATCCACGGAAGCGGGCCGAAGCTGGTTGAAACATTGGTCTCGGTCATAGAGAACTGGCAGGACGCTTATGGCCGAGACGACCGGGGCCCCTCATTTCCGAATGAAAGGGCCTCGTCTTTAGAGTAAAGGCCGTCCCGAACATTGTTGGGAAATCATTTGATTTTTGTTAGGGTCATAATAAAATAGTCCCAGGGCCATAAACACGCATGAGAATGATCGATCGGACGACCGGGAGTGCACGACGACCGGCGGGAGAAAATCGGATGCCGACGAGCGGAACGCCGGCTCGAGCGAAAATCCTGATCGTCGAAGACGATGTCAGTCTGCAGAAGAGCCTGGCCTTCATCCTGGAGGAAGGAGGGTTCAAGGTCCAGTCCACCCAGACCGGAGAAGAAGCCGTCATCCTCGCCCGGAAAGAGAAGCCGGACCTGATCCTTCTGGACCTTGTCCTTCCAGGGATCGACGGGTACAGGGTCTGTCGGATCCTGAGGAAAGACCCGCAAACCGCCGATATTTTCATCATCATGCTGACGGGAAAAAGAAAGATCGAGGACATCGTCCTCGGCTTGAAGGAATACGCCGACGATTATGTCATCAAGCCGTTCGAACCCCGGATCCTGATCGCCCGCATCCATGCCTTACTCCGGCGGAAGAGGACGTCGGGCGATCACGCCCGCGACGCCCTGGATTTCGAGGGATTGACCATTTCGCCCGACTCCTACGAAGTCCGTATCGATGGGAAAAAAATCAACCTCACCCGGACCGAATTCGAGATTCTGTCCTTATTGGCCGGAAAGCCGAATCAGGTCTTCACCCGTTCTCGGATTCTCGACCATGTTCGGGAAGACAACTACTCGATCACAGAGAGGGTCGTCGACTATCAGATCACGGGCATTCGGAAAAAACTCGGCCGCGCCCGAAAATATATCCAGACGGTCCGAGGGGTCGGATATAAATTCGAGGAGTGAATCGGTTGAATCCGGAGATCGATTGACGAACTGTTTTTTTGTCGCCGATCTGCACGGAGAACCCGGCCGGTATGAGAAGCTCTTCCGGGCCATACTCTCCGAACGACCGGAATCCGTGTTCATCGGCGGCGATGTCCTGCCGCCAACCTCCTCCGCGCGACATCCGTTCCATCTTGATCTGGCCAAACGGCTGGTCCGTTTGCGCCGCGGACTCGAACAGTCCTATCCGAGGATCTTTCTGATCATGGGCAACGACGACCCGCGCGACCGTGAACCCATCGTCCGGGACATCGCGTCTCAAGGGGGGTGGGAGTACATCCATGGTCGGAAGGTCAGTTTCAAGGGTTTTCAGGTCTATGGCTATGCGTTCGTTCCGCCGACCCCCTTCCGTCTAAAAGATTGGGAGCGCTACGACGTTTCGCGTTCCCTTGACCCCGGCTGTCTTTCTCCCGAGGAAGGGATTCGATCCGTCCCTGTTCCCGTTCAAGAAACGCGATATGCCACGATCCAGGACGATCTGGCCCGATTGGCCGGAGGAGACGATATGGAAAAAACCATTTTTCTCTTTCATGCCCCTCCTTACGAAACCCGGCTCGATCTCGCCGCCTTGCAGGGCAAAACGATCGATCACGTCCCTCTCGATCCCCATGTCGGAAGCATCGCTCTTCGGCGTTTCATCGAGACCCGGCAGCCGCTCCTCACTCTCCATGGTCATATCCACGAATCGGCCCGGCTTTCGTCGGATTGGCGCGACCGGATCGGGCGGACCCATTGTCTTTCCGCGGCCCACGACGGACCGGAACTGGCCCTTGTTCGATTCGATCCCGATCATCTCGCGGCGGCAAGCCGGGAGCTCATTTGACGGAGGCGCTGGTTTTTTTCAGCGCGAGAGGCCGGGCCGCATCCGTGACCGCGCCGATTTTCATCGCGTAGCTCTCTTTCCGGGCGATATCCTCGTCCGTGACGATGTGGATATCGAGGAGCGTCCCCTGTCGCCGGCCGGTTCTTTGGAAATTGAACTCGTCTAAGGCTAAATTCCACCCCTCCAGCCAGATCAGGAGCTCTTGGCGCTGCTTCTTTGTCCCATGAAAATGAAGAATTACGTCAATATCGCTCTGCGGGCCGGCGGTGGCGTTTTTCGTGCTGCCGAAAACATAAAATCCCTTCACTCCGAAACGACCGGCATCTAGGTTCGACGCGATATGTTCCGCCATCTGCAACCGCCAGGCCCAATGATTATCCGGCCGTTTTTCGCACGGCTCCGGCAGGATGGGCGGAGTTTGAGAAATCAGGGACGGAGAGACCAAGATTCCCGCGGCTTCGTCCCGGTCGGCGTTCATCAGGACCCTCAGGACGAGACTGTCTGTATTTTTGGGGATATCGATGACCCGTACGGTGTTGGCGAGGAATGCGAATTCGGGCAGGAGCTCCGGCAGGATATTGGCGGAGTCTAAAAAAAATCGTTCATTGAATCGGGTGTCTTTTTCATCGGGATACAGAGGCAGATAGCGGATATCGGCTTCGACCAGATCCTGGAAGAAATGCGTCCCGAAGGAAAGGTCCGGTAGGTAGTTCCCTTTTTTCCGGGCGATTTCGATCAGGAGGGCCGTATTCGAGATATCGGAATAGGCGACCTTGATCCCCAGCTTGATATCCCCTCGGCATCCCCAACGGCCGGGCCCCATGAGGATGAACCGGCGCCGGGGCAAGAGTTTATTAAGTTTCCCGACGGCGCGTCCGACGGCCAGCAGCGATGCTTCGTCCTGGAGCTCATCATAACCGTGAGAATTGACATAGACGATATGGGTGATGTCCGGGATCCGGCCATTGGAGATAAAGCGGTTGCCGAAGAACAGGATTCGATCTTCGGGGATGTCCCGGGGAATCGTCGACGGCTCGCCGCCCTCCGAGTGACTTTGGGGCCGACATTGCAAGAGGTAGAAATCCTTGCCGTCGGAGGCGAATTCGATATCCACGGGGGTTTTGAGTTTTTCCTCGAGCAATCGAAGCACGGACTGGAGTTGGGGGATGAAGCGCGTATCCTTGATGAGCCCGTCGAAGGTGATGATCACATCGTCCTTTTCAAAATCGATTGTGTTCTGGAACGGCGTGAAAATGCGATCGCCATCATGGATGGATACGATCTTGTCGACGGCCGGAATCTCTCGTCCGAATTTCCTGAAGAGCTTTCGGATCTCCACGGTCTCGAAGGAGTTTGTTTTTAAATTGATCACGTCGGCCTTTTTGGGCGCATATCGGACAATCTCCTCGACCGAGACATTCACCCGAAGGTCCACCTGACCCGGGGCGAACAAGCCCGGGTAATCGTCGCTGGTCCGGTCGACGGCTCGGGTTCCCAGCCCGGTGACCAGACGGAGCAGGCCGTCCTCGCGCCTGATCCGCGGCGACCAACGGAAATCATTCCGGCTGAAGGCGACTCCGGCGAAGGCTGGCAGAAAATAATCGCCCACCCTCGTTCCGACGACTTCCTGGATCATGATCCCCATTTCCTCGGCAAAATCTAGCAGGCCCCGTTCGGCGCGGTATCCGATCGGATCCGGGCCGAAGGTCGAGGCATAGACTTCCGCAATGGCGTCGGTGAGGGCTTCCAGCCGCTCTCGTTTCCCGCCCTGGTTCGCCAGGAACAGGCTTTTGTATTTCCCCGAAAACGACGACCCGACCCGGTCTTCGAGGAGGCTCGAACTTCGGACCACCAGAGGCTGCTCCTTGAAATCATCCAACACCATCGACAGCCCGTGGATGATTTCCGTCGGGAAGCTGCCGTTCTTGAAGGTTTGTATAAG
>Ga0315279_10003014_pt1 | contig 24226 bp, 26 predicted proteins | sample YL17G06_20_MG_FD_203694 | JGI IMG/M metagenome (GOLD analysis project Ga0315279, IMG submission 203694) | Sediment microbial communities from Yellowstone Lake, YNP, Wyoming, USA - YL17G06_20 | ecosystem: Environmental > Aquatic > Freshwater > Lake > Sediment | place: USA: Wyoming | collected...
CCCCCTCCCCCCTAGGCGCACTCTGAAAAGTACCGTTCCCGCGAGAATCAACGAGAACCTCGCCCTTCTCAACATCAGGCACGAGGCCTACTTCAACAGGTCCATCCAACAAGCCCAGGACATCAGCACGCGACATCTTCGAAACGGTCTCGCACCTGATATTATCATGAAAACTGCAGCAAAAAATCAATCTTCTGATCTGCCGTTTCTTGAGCTGATCTTCACTTCTTCTATGCAATTTTCCCACTCACCTGAACATTAATCATCCAAAATCGTCGAGACTAGCGCCACTCAAAGGCGGCGAGTTTGACAAATCCGGAGAAAACAGCAAGCAAGCAGCCCGGGTAGGCGTTTGAAGCTCACTGCTTCCCCGGACTGCCTAGAACAAATAGTAATACGCAAGATTTAGCATAAAAGACTTTTTGTTGCGTTCCAACAGTCTCTGCTCGAGACAAATATCGGTTTCACTTAATCTTTTTAGCGCGCTAAATTCAGGATAGCTTGCCTTTTTAGGTCGAAAGACTGAAGAGTCTTAAAATCGGAGGTTTGTGGAAAATGAAATATAAGACCTTAATCATAGAAAGAGGCGTTCGAGGCGGCAGATTCAAGAAACCGGTGAGGATAGAAGTCCCAGAGCGGCAAAGCAAGGCAGAAGAGAAACTTCTACAGTATATCTGGGAATCGTTGAGCAAAAGGTCCTGTCTAATACCGTTTACTATTAACAATTTCTCTACAATGGAGGTTGCCAGACATCTGTTATTCAACAGAACAGGGAGTCAGCATACTCTTTGCGGATACATTGACCACTTCAACAGTTTCTGCAGATGGATCAAAGCCGAGCCTGATCAACTTGTGAATAAATGCCGAAACCGAAATGGAGGCCCAAACCAAAAGGGAATGGCAAGCATGACGAGTGCCCTTGACGAATACATAGACCATATGCGAGCAGACAACCTAGCACCGGCCACTATAAGGAGTCGCCTGAAAAGCATTACGAGCATGTTCCGTATCAATGGGGTAGGACTTACACTGCCCTACGGCATGAGCGTCTGGAAGTTGCACTATGAACGAGCCCCTTCCCGCGAACAACTCCAAAGAATCCTGGAGTTAGCAGACCTTCGTGAAAGAGTCATAATCACAATTCTTGCGGTCAGCGGTCTCCGGGTGGGTGCACTCTTGAAACTTCAATATCGGCACGTAAAAAACGACCTTGAACGAGGCATAATCCCAATTCATGTGCATGTCGAGGCGGAACTGGTAAAGGGTAAACGCCGCAGCTATGACACTTTCTTGAATGAGGAAGCATCAGTGTGCCTCAAGGCCTACTTAGACTCTCGCAGAAAAGGCACACGGAAAATTCAGCCAGAACAAATACGCGACGACTCACCTTTGATCAGGACCCGCCACTGCAAACAAGTTAAAACGACAACTGTTGTCAACGTCAATGAAATGGTTCACGATCTCTTTGTCAGAGCCGGCATACTAGAAAGCAATTCAGAAGGTAATTCCGTGCGCACAAGATATGAGTTGAGAACTCATAGCTTTAGGAAGTTCTTCCGAACCCAGATGGCCTCACTCGACGTTGACCGCGACTGCATCGATTTCATGATGGGTCGCGCGGTGAAAGATCGCTACCACGATGTCAGAATGAAAGGGGTCGAATATTTACGCGGCGTATACTTGACATCCGGAATGCGCATACGACCGAAAATCAGAATGAACAAGATCGATGCTCTGAAAGAAATACTCCAAGCGTGGGGGCTGAACCCGCAGAAAATCCTGACCGGTGAAGCCTTAGCCCAAATCACTCCGACTGGCGAACAGAGGCAAGCTGATAACAGAGGTTCACTCTTCCAGTCAAAGGCTCCGCAGAATCATCAACCGAGTGGTTCTCCCCCAGAACCCAGTGGTGCATAGAGATGCAATCCCTTACCATAACCAAGAGCCCGGGCGGGCGCAGACTAAAGCAACCTTTGACGCTCGAGATCCCCGAACCAAAAAACGTAGCCGAGGAAAAACTTCAACAATATATCATAGACACGTTCGTCGTAAGGCAGCCCATATTAGCGCGATTCACTTTCGAAAACTCCACAACCATGGAGCTCGCGAAACATCTGCTACGTCACCGAACAGGCAGTCAGTATACGCTTTACAATTACGTTTACGCCATGTATCGTTTCAGCAGATGGCTGCAAAGAGAACCCGACCAGATTCTGAAGGACTGCAAAGGGAAGGATCAAGTTCCGATACCCAAGGTCGTCATTAGAATGGGACGCCTCCTCGCCGACTTCGCCGATAATCTTCAAGAAGAAAATGGCATGTCCCCAGCCACGGTGTACAACATGGTGAAAAACATCCAATTCTTCTTCCAGCTTAACGGAGTCAGCTCTAGGATGCCCTATCGGAGATCGAGGTGGGGCATTTACGAAGAACGTGCGCCCACACCGGAAGAACTCCAGAAGATTATAAGCGTGGCGGACGTGCGCGGTAAGGCAATAATCGCCCTAATGGCACTCGGTGGATTTAGAAACGGAACCCTAGTTCAACTCAGATATCGCCACGTCAAACGAGACCTGGAAGGGGGAAGAATGCCTATTCATGTTCACGTTGAACCCGCAATAACAAAGGGAAAACGTCATGATTACGACACTTTTCTGGGCAACGAAGCTTCAGAATACCTTAAAGCGTACGTGGACGCTCGGAAAAATGGGACATTAGAACAGCCACCAGAACGCTTCCATGACGAATCGCCTTTGATCTGCAACTATTGCAAGATCAAACCATTAGATCCGCCGACCATCCATGATATAGTTAACGCGCTTTACATCAAGGCCGGCGTACTGACTGGTAACCCTAAAATCAGGAGATACGATCTGAGGGCTCACAGCCTCCGCAAGTTCTTCCTAACTCAAATGGTTTCACTGGGCGTGGAGCGCGACTACGTCGAGTACATGATGGGCCACACGTTGAGCACGTACCACGATGTCAAGATGAAAGGAGTTGATTTCCTGCGAGGAGTCTATTTAGCATCTGGCTTAAGTATACAGCCAAAAACCAGAGCCAGCAAAATACGTGATCTGATAGAAATCATCAACTCGTGGGGACTAAACCCGGAAGAAGTCTTGACACAAGAAACATTAAATCAGTCTTACAGAGCATCTGCAGCTACGTCATAGATCCTCGGGTTCGTGAGGACGCAAAAGCCTAGTGAAAGGGCAACAGACAGGACCCAGGGAATAGCAGGAAGCAAGAGTGGTATATTTGGGGAGTGCGCGCGCAGGCTCTCAGTCTTCCAAAACTCTTTCCACGGCTTCTCAGCGAAATTGCTTGCACACAATAGAAACGGACAAAAAAGGCGTGTGCGTGAAGCATAAATACACTCTTGGCGCTATTATCATGTATGAAACCCACAGGGATTTCAATGGTGAAAGGCTTGCTCCTATTGTCATTGGTTTACGTTGCCCTGTTGTCTCAAGCTGCAGCATGGAACAACGGCGGCGACACAGAAGAGGGAAACATACCCAACTTTGCCACTCACGATTGGATCGCACTACACGCGGCTGAATGGCTGCCAATCCAGGAAAGATGGTGGATCGAACAGAACGTTGACGACTATCTGTTGGGAACAGAGCTTCCAGACAATGCAGGCCATCCGCTCGGAATTGGAGACAAAACAAATCACCATGTCTATTTCTCTTCCCCGAGCACGGTTTCAGACGATTCTGCAGCCGTGCGAGCCCAAACAGAATATGATTCGGCACTGGCGTCTCTTGAAACTGGCAACTATTCCTTCGCAGCACTTCATGCAGGAATCATGAGCCATTACATCGCAGACTGCGCCGTTTTCGGACACGTCATGACCAACGAAACTCATCACGAGTACTACGAAGACTATGTTGAAACTCGCACAAACGAGTATCCAATTGACGACTTCAGCACGTACATAAGCTATGACGGAGCACTTTCCGCTATGAATGCTTATGCTGCCACGATAGCATTGGCAAATGACACGACCTACGGAGGAGCCAGCGGCTTAACATGTGTCTGGATGGACACTAACTACAACTGGAGCGACAACACCTTCAAAAACAGGGCGGGAGAATCTCTCAACGTCGCAGTAAACATGATGGCTGACGTGTTGCACACTCTCTACGCAAACATGAATCCCAACGCAAAGATCTGTTGCTTCGATGTCTTGTTCAAGTACAACGACGTACGAATGATTTACCCCTCAACTGAGGCTAGTAAGCCACTGGGCTGTGCCTCTGCTTGGGTAAGCGACTGGCTGGCCTCAATGGTCGTGTCCACTAAGTTACTGAACCTGACCGAAGGCTTGGACACTGACAGTGGCTTCGTGAATCAGACTTCAGGGAAGGCACTGGGCGACGCGAAAGCAGGAATCATCAGCTTCGGAGGACCAATAGTCAACCCTATAGTGAAGCATGCTGAAAGCGACTCCACGCCACAAAACGACAGAGCACCAATAAAGTTCCTTGACGAGGCAGGCACATTCTACTTCCAACACTCAAACGGCTCAAGCATTCCCGGAGCAAATCTGCCCATCTCAGTCATCAACAACAATGAAGACATGTTCGTCATCGAAGTCTACAGAGACGACGATGCAAGAAATGTGATGTTATGTTACGGCTTCGGTTGGAAAGGCACCTACGCCGCAGGCAAATACTTCCACAGCATCATCCACCCTAACATAGCCTCATACATTGTCGGCTGGGTCATAGTAAAGTGGCAAGACACAAACGGAGACAGCTACGTAAACGGCCCCGGAGACGGAGACACTTACACCTTAATCATTTCTGGCTAAGAGACGAAACCGCAGCCACACCCAAATTCCAATTTTAGACGCGCGCGCTAAGAGGACACGACGATGAAGAAACAGCACAGACAATGATGGATGGGCTTAGAATCTACTACAATTTCATAAGACCACACATGGCATTAGATGGAAAAACACCAGCCGAAGCATCAGGCATAACGGTAAAGGGAAAGAACAAGTGGCTAACGCTCATCCAAAATGCAAGCAAGAGGCAATAAACCAACTTACCCAACTTTTTTAAGAAGAACGTCCTTAATGTAAGAAATAACGAGAGAACACGTCACAATGAAAGAAATACAAGAAATCATTGACACCATAACACTGGGCGATTGCCTAGAAGTCTTAAAAGAATTTCCAGATAACAAAATAAACCTAATCGTTACCTCACCACCTTACGCCTATAACAGAAAGAAAACTTACGGTGGCGTACCTATCAAGAAGTATGTAGATTGGTTTCTTCCAATTTCCGAACAGCTGAAACGAGTTCTAGACCCTAAGGGTTCTTTCGTCTTAAACATCAAAGAGCGATGTGTAAATGGTGAAAGAGGAACTTATGTTTACGAGCTTGTTATTGCCTTGCGTCGTCAGGGTTGGCGTTGGATAGATGATTACATTTGGCACAAAAAGAACACATACCCTGGGAAATGGAAAAATCGTTTTCGAGATGTTTCAGAACACTGTTATCATTTTACCAAATCAAAAGAGTTCACCATGTATCAAGATGCTGTGAAAATTCCAGTTGGAAAATGGGCTGATAAACGCCTTTCAAAACTTAGTGATACAGACAAAAAAAGAGATGAATCTAAAACTCTAAGTGGATTTGGAAAGAACATATCTAATTGGGTTGGCCGCGACCTAGTTTATCCTGATAACGTTCTTCATCTTGCCACTGAATGTTCAAATCGGAATCATAGTGCAACTTTTCCTTTAGATTTACCTAAATGGTTCATTAGACTATTCACCAAAAAAGATGACATCGTTCTGGACCCTTTCATGGGTTCAGGAACGACAGCCATAGCAGCTCTTGAACTTGAAAGACATTATATTGGAATTGAATTGATGAAGCAATATTATCACCTAAGCCTTGAAAGGATACAAAAGTTTAATCATAAAAACAATAACCAAATCGAATTATTCGATATTAAGGAAGAGGAGAAAATTGGCAACTCTAGACCCTGATAAACTTGAAGCGTTAATCAAAAAATGTCTAGATGACTTCCATGAAAGACGAATCAAAATGCTGGAAAAGCTGAATCTTAGGAAAGTTCTCAGAAGAAAAAATCCCTATTTATTTAAGGCGTTAGGAACGGAGCAAGCCGCAGAAATTGTTAAGAAACTTCTCGAAGCATATGTTAGTTCTTCTGATGAAACAATTTTTGGAAATGTGTATTTTGAGAAAATCGCTAGCAACCTTCCAAAAGTCACTGTGGCTACAGGGAAAGGTATTGATTTAGAGATAAATGAGGAAAGGGTTATTCATGAATATGCGTTAAAATCTGGGGCTAATGCTCTTAATGCAAGTCAAAAAGAAAAAATGAACATCGAGTTTTTGGAATTGAAGGGGCGTCTTATGAAAATGCAGAAACAGTTTGACCCTGTTCTTGCTTACGCTTATGGCAGAAAAAACAATCCTTCAAGTGGCAAGTACATTTACCGCGAAAGTTCAGGTCAGGAATTTTGGAAGGAAGTTACAGGAGATGACCAATTCTATCTCAAACTGATTACTTTAATGAAAGATGAACCCTTGAAAAGGATTGACCGATACCAACACGATTGGGATGCAACTATCAATAAATTTACAAAAGAGTTTATGGAAGATTTTTGTTTTTCAAACGGTCATATTGACTGGGAAAAATTGACTAAATTTGTTAGTGCTAGTGAACCTTTGAAACTTACGCCCAAGAAAAAACAGCCTCTCAATTAGAATCAACCGAAAGTTGACATGAATCCTCATCAACCGAAGACTTGACAGAACCCACGAGGAGGTACTGTTAAGTTAAGTTACCCAACATTTCCTTTGCCATGACTTTCTTCCTCAAGCCTGTTTTCTTTTCGATCGATCGATCGATCGATCATCAACCGATTTTTCGCAGTCATCAACTGAAGATGGGCTTGGGGAAATTGTTTAACTACATAGACAAGTACTATGGTGTTATCAAGAAAAAGAGCGGAGGTGAAGTAATTTGACGAAATGGGAATATGCAGCGATTCCTTTAGTGACGGCATCAGGAACTGGCTATAAAACACAAAAGGAATTGTTGGATAAGTATGGTTTGGAAGGCTGGGAATTGGTGTCTACGATTGAGTTGGGGTTAGAACTATTCGCGTACCTAAAACGTGAAAAGAAATAGGCAATTCAAGGGAAGTATCAATCTTTCACCGATTTTTTACAGGGCTCAGGTGGGCTCGTCTTCACCGAAGACTTTACAGAACCCACGAGGACAAACCTTTTAAGTTTCACCCGGAGCGCCCTATGCAGGTGCCAAAAGATTGTTTGGGGAAAGCCGCCTGCTCGCGAGACTTTACGAATAGAGTGAATCTCCGCCACGACATATTGGGCTGACGAACAAGACTCCTTTCTTTCGCATTACCGAATCATTCTCGCTCTTCAAGAGTGCCTATCTCATCTTTTTCAATCTCGCCCCAAGTTTCAAAACCAAAACTCGTGAGAGCCCATCGGTGACCTCGTTTCTCAAACAATTTCTCACCAGTCTCATGCTCAAGCCGCTTGTTCATTCGCACCAGCCGACGACTAACATCATAATACTTTTTCCGCTCCCAACCCAGCATTTTCGCAAGGTCCTTTGGAAAGATCCCGCCAGGTCCACCTTCATGAATCATCTCCAAGATATCCGAATCGACTTGGTCCTGACAGGCGACCTTTTCAATCAGCGGCCGATCAAAGTGAAAGTAGCCAGCTCCCTTCAAACCATTGAGAATGATCCTTTCTATCTCCCTTACCTCTTCAATCCTCTCTAAGACGCGCTTGAGGAGTTGCTGATTATACTTTAGCCGGCCTACTTTCTCTTCCTGGCTCCGCCTCTTTTTCACCTTCTTTTTGTCCATTTGAACGGCGTTTTCGGTGATTCCCTGCATAAACTGCTCAATCCAAGATATTCTCAACATCAACAAGTGCCCGACATAGCACTCGCATATCTACATTGGCAGATGTCATAAGGGCAGAGCGTGAAAAGCATGGACTTTTACCATGCCCAGTGCGTAACGCACCAAAGCCATTTGAACAAGGTTCAAGTGCCAAAAAACCGTTAGGAGATATAGTCTTTCGCACCCGTTTTTCATTCTCCTGCGTCGAGGATTTTACAAGCCTTATCGATGAACTCATCGATGTCTCTGTCTTTCAATCTCCGATTCATTCTTGCAAGCTTATTCATCTGCTCGATAGCCTTATGGCGAAGCTCACGCCGAAAGCCCAGCTCAAGATCCTCAATTTTATCTTCCAGCTGCATCATCACACGTTGAAAGTCCTTGAACAGAAACTTCGCTTCCAGCCGCAGCGGCTTCAATCCATTAGGGTCAAGAAGGCTCGGCAAGATGGTCTGAGGGTTTCCTGGATAATGAAGATTAACATACTCCTCTAGCGCGTTGAGTATAAGCTCACTGAAACTTATTCCTTCGACTTGCGTTAGTTCCTCCGCTTTCTGTGCTATCTCATTGTACTCGACTGGGAGATAGAAGCTCGTCACTCGGTAGCTGCTGAATCGGCGGCGCCTAGGCACTGGCAGGCCTCCCAAAAAAACGTTGTTTACTTACTAAGTAACGACCCGAAAAAAAGAAGCTCAAATCAAGGCGCATTATTGAAAAGAAGACGATATATTGAAAAGAAGAGGGACCCATTACGGAATAACTTAGTAAGTTATTATTCTCTTCAGAACTACACTGAGTCAGTCTAGCTGGGCTGACCTGTTTTCTGGCGCAAAAAAAGGAGAAAGTGGCCGCGAAGAAGCGTGTTAGTGGCGATAGAGGTCTACGTCTCCCTGATATCTGATATAAAGCCTTAGGTCGGAGTTGTCCGGTTCGACAGGGATGTGTGTTTTGGGAGGTTTGTTGCGCTTTGGTTGGGTCCGTCTTGTTTTTGTGTAACGTCTGTGGTGATGTTGTGTGGTGACGGATCGTGAAGAAGCAGACTGGGATTTGGGTTGACGCTGTGGTTTGGGGATTGTATAGGGATGTGTGTGCTCGCGAGAAGTTGCGTCCGTCTGAGCCGGTTGAAGGGTTTCTGAGGTTTGTTTTGCGCTGCGGGTCGGCAATCGGGGTTTTGTCTATGTTTGATAGTTGCGAGGGGAAGAGTGGTTTTGACGCCTATGCGAGGGTGCTTCTGGGCTGGTTCAAAGGGGGCAGATACTTTGCCTATGTCACGGATGAGGATGAGGCTCCAGTGGAGCATTTGCTGCTTCAAGCCGTTAAGCAGGTGAATGACCCTGAGCTGCGGAGGGAGATAGAAGAGGCCCTCATAGACCGGCGAGAAGACAGTAACCGTGAAGAAGGCGATCAGGAAGGCGGAGAAAGGGAGAGTCTTCACGCTGGAAATGTGAAAGAGAAGATTGGTGAGCTGCGACGGCTTGTCAAGGGCACCGGAGAAGTTGAGTCTTCTTGATTTCGTTCGCCGATAGTGAATGTTAAGGCGCGCGTTGGAAAAAGAAAAGGGAGACTTGCAGGAGGTTTCGCACTTTGCGGGCCTGAAGCCTTAGGTTCAGAAGCCTCATCGGAATTTTTCTGCGGTTCACTTTCGGGCTTTTTGCCTGAGAATACGGGGATTATGAGCTCAATGATAATAAGGATGGCTATGAGAGCGATTATCAGGTAGATTCCAGAGGAATTTCTCATTATGAGAGCGATGTGCCCGACCCATGGAATCCGCAGGATGACCTTGCCGATCACGCGGTCCGCTGGAATCTGCGGATCAGCTATGGAGTTGCCGTCTCCCTTTGTCACGAAATAGATGACGTCGTTCTGCACCTTCTTTTCGATAGCTCTGTGGACGATCAGTTCATCACGATACAGATCGTGAAAGACGATGATGTCACCGTCAGGGTAGGGCGCAGCGTGAATGTCAGAAGCGTTTACGCCTTGAACGATGATCAGGTCTCCTACGTGAAGCGTTCGAGCAAACGGATGGGACCATCCGTCACACGGGGTGCCAGGTGGCATGTGCATGCTTCCAGAGGCAACAGCTAAAGCGGGATACTGTGTGTTTAACGCCAGTCGTGAACCGTACCAGAACCCAGGAACCACCGCGACGATCAGAAGAATCATTATCGCCGTCTGGAAATACTCGTTTCTCCATAAGCGACTAAGTGATGATTTTGCCAATTGCTTGCCTTCTACGAACGAAACGTTCTTTGTGAATATTCAGGAGCGTGCTTTAAAACTTAGCGCCTTAAAGGTGAAAAAAGGAGGGAAAGATTGGCTTGAGTGACACAGCATCCTTGCGCGTTTAGATCTTCTTCTTGCTTAGGACTTCTCGGAAAGACTTGTGGCATTTCGGGCAGTCGAAGAGTCCGATTTCCAGCTGAATTCTCTTCCCAGACTTGTCTGGGCGGCCAGCCATCGTCCACGTCTTCTTCGGCCTTGCAACTTCAGTTCCACACTTTGGACATTTAGCCATTTAGTTTCCTCCAATACATTTCAATATCCATGGTTTCTGATGATGATAGATAAATAACTTTCCATTGTTTTCGGATGGAGAGTCTCCCCTTGAACATCATATATGTACATGTTACCCCCTGGATGATGATTCCCGAGAAATCGTTGTTTTGAGCCATGAAAATGCGCTCGCAAAAGGTGCGATCGCGAGGCAGAAACCTGTGGTTCTTTCCCAAAATGCTTTTACCTCTGGTTTGATGCTTATCCGTATCACGTCGAGGTTCAACCGGTCTTGGAAAAAGCTTCTGCTAATGCTTTTGATCTGCTTGTAAAGCCTGTACGGAGGCTCATTGAGCAGAGGGGGTTCTCGAAGCCGACCGAGCCGCAGAACCAGACTATCCCTTTGATTCTTGAGGGAAAAAACGTTCTTCTGATTTCGCCTACGGCTACGGGTAAGACTGAGGCCGCGTTTCTGCCGGTTTTGAGCACGCTTCTTCACGGGTATCAGGGCACTCCGGGCATAAAGGTGCTGTACATCACGCCTCTGCGGGCATTGAATCGGGACATGCTTGAGCGGCTTGAGTGGTGGTGCAACAATCTTGACATAAAATTGGCCGTGCGGCATGGGGACACGGAAACGAAGGAACGAGTGCGACAGTCCAGAAGCCCACCGGACGTTCTGATTACTACGCCAGAGACTCTGCAGGCGATTTTGCCCGGCTGGATTATGCGGCAGCATCTGCAACAGGTGCGATGGGTGATAATAGATGAAGTGCACGAAATGGCTGACAGCAAGCGTGGAAGCCAGCTTGCCTTGGCCTTGGAACGGCTTAGAGCCATGGTTGGAAGGGACTTCCAACTGATAGGTTTGTCTGCGACGATCGGAAGCCCTGAGAAAGTGGCTCAGTTTCTCGTTGGCACTGGCAGAAGCGTCAAGATCGTTCGTGTTCCGGTCGCACGGATGATGCGGCTGAGAGTCATTTTCCCAACGCCCGACGATGAAGACTTGCGGCTTTCTACGCAACTTTTCACGCATCCAGAAGTCGCGGCCAGGTTGAGGATCATTCGCGACTACATTGACAAGCACAAGTCTGTGCTCCTGTTCACGAACACCCGAGCCGTGTCTGAGGTTTTGGCCAGCAGGTTCAAGGTTTGGGACATTGATTTTCCGGTCTCCATACACCACGGTTCGCTAGCCAAACCTTCGCGCATAGCTGCTGAAAAGGGACTTAAGAGCGGCGATCTGAAGGGACTCGTGTGCACGAGCTCGCTCGAGCTGGGCATTGACGTGGGTAGGATAGATCTGGTAATTCAGTACATGAGTCCCCGGCAGGCGACGAGACTGATCCAACGCGTGGGCAGAAGCGGCCACAGCATCGGGCGGATGGCAGATGGAATTATTGTCGCGCTGGATTCTGATGATGCTCTTGAGGCTCTGGCCATAGCTAAGAAGGCGTTGAACGAGGATCTTGAGCCGGTTCAGATTCCACCGAAGCCCTATGATGTTCTTGCTCATCAGATTGCGGGTCTGTTGCTCAAGAACAGACGACTTGGATTTGAGGAGATTCTGGAGCTTTTCAAATATGCTTACCCCTATGAGGATTTGACCGTTGAGGATATTGAAAAGACTCTGAGATACATGCATCAGCGTTTTCCACGTTTGGCGTGGGTTTCTTTTGAAGACAAGGCCGTTTTGAAGCCGCGACAGACAAAGGCGTTGTTTGAGTACTATTTTGATAATCTGTCGATGATCCCTGAGGAGAAGCAGTTCCTTGTGGTTGACGAATCGAGCGATAGTGCAGTGGGAGTGTTAGATGAGGCGTTTATGGCGGAGTTTGGCAAGCCAGGAACGAAGTTCATTATCAGAGGGACGCCGTGGATAATTCAACACGTCTCTGAGGAGAAAGTTCACGTTAAGCCTATTGATGATCCTACTGGAGCGATACCGAGTTGGATAGGCGAAGAGATTCCAGTGCCGTACGAGGTTTCGCAGGAAGTGGGTGTGATAAGAGGGTTTGTCGAGGAGCAGAAGGGAAAGGGTGTTTCGCCAGAGGAAATTGCTGCCAAGCTGAGTGAAGAGTATCCTTCTGACAAAGATACGATTTTGCGTGCATTGGCCGAAACGATACAGCACGTGAACGCTGGTTTCCCTGCTCCCACTGATAAACGAATCATTGTCGAAGACTGGGGCGAGTTCGTTCTGATTCACGTTAACTTCGGTTCGCTTACGAACAGAGCGTTGGCTCAGCTGTTGGGGCAGTTGCTCAGTGAGAAGGTCGGGTACACCGCGGTGGTTCAGCACGATCCGTATCGCATTTTCGCGCAGACGATGGGGGCGGTGAACGCGGAGCATGTTGTGAAGTTGTTTAGTGAGATGCAGGCCTTGTCTGATCAGGCGGTGAGAGACAATTTAACAATGGCAACCGTGAAAACCGGGCTTTTCAAGAGGCGGATGATTCACGTGGCCAGACGTTTCGGAGCGTTAAAGAAGTGGGCGGACTTCGGCAGCGTGAGTCTTCAGAAGCTCGTTAAGAGTTTTGAGGAGACGCCGATTTACGAGGAAGCGTTGAAAGAAGTGTTCACCAAGGACCTAGACTTGGAGCAACTCATCTACGTTCTGGGGAAGATGCGAGACGGCGAAATTCAAGTGCAACGGGTTGAGACGGGGGGAAATGCAACGCCTATTGCGCGTGTAGGAATTGAGCGCATAAGCATGAAGACGGATTTGATCCCTCCTGAGAGGATGCGAGCCGTGCTGATAGAATCGGCAAAGGCTAGGTTGTTGAACGAGACCAACAGTTACTTGTGCACGAACTGTTGGAATTATATGGAGATGATAAGGACTAAGGATTTGCCTGAAAGGCCAAAGTGCCCGCGGTGTGGTTCGCTGGCTATAGGTTTTCTCAAGGTGGAAGAGGACAAGGCGTTGTCCATCATTGAGAAGGAAGGTGGAAAATTGACTAAGAGCGAGGAGAAGCTTCACGGTCAAGCGTTGCAGACGGCGGAAGTGATTGAGAAGTATGGGAAGACTGCTGCTGTGGCCTTGAGTGCAAGGAGGATTCCGTCGTCAGACATCAGGGAGATTCTTCAGAAAGAGAATAGGCTCAGCGACAGGTTTTATGAGCTCGTGCTTGAAGCGGAACGAAAAGCCATTAGCAAAAGATTCTGGTAACAGTGACACTGCTGGTTCAGATAACGTGGTTTTTCAGCTCTTTCCCTTTTTGTTCTGAACTGTTTGAGACTTACAATAAGTTTTAAATCAATGTTCGCGTATTTCTGCCTGAGTGCCCTGTTGCTTGTCACGTGAGGAAAATCGTTTGGAAATAAGTCGGAAGAAGCTGCGTGAAGAGGTTCTGGAAAGGATCAAGTACGTAAAGACGTGCGTTATGGCAAGGGAAGCTTGCCTGCTCGTTCGTTCGAATCGAGCTGTTCTTGAGCCCAAAGATGTGCAGGACATCTGCTTGTACATTTCGAAGCTCTGTAAAGAGGAGGGCTGTCAAGAGCCGAGTGAGATGTGCCGTAGGGCTGCTGAGGCTGTCGGTTCAGGGGATGAGGCGAAGTACCTTGAGTTGTGTGCTCAGAGCTGTTTGAAGTGTGGTGAGGCTCGTCAGCCGGCGCCTAAGAAGGCGACGTACGTGTCTTAAGTTATGGAAAACGTTTAAAGGATAAGACGACTGGTTAAGAAGCCGTAGCAGATCGGTTTTAACGGAGGTTAAATGGGCTGTACATAGCGCCTTTCGTTCCGAGTCCGCCTCAAGTGATTAAGCAGATGCTGGCGTTGGCTGAGTTGAAGGCGGGAGAGGTCTTTTTCGATTTGGGTGCGGGAGATGGCAGAACGGTGATAATGGCTGCAAAGGATTTTGGTGCAAGGGCTGTTGGCGTGGAGTTAAGGGAGGATCTTGTGAAGAAGGCTTTGGGCACGATTTATGAGCAGAACTTGCAGCACAGGATTACGATTGTTAATGGTGACATGTTTAACGTGGATTTGACTTCTGCGGATGTTATCTTCTTGTATTTGACAACGAGTGCGAATGAGAAGATCAAGCCGAAGCTTGAGACGGAACTGAAGCGTGGTGTTCGCATTGTTTCTCATGATTATGAGGTTGTGGGGTGGAAGGCGGTTAAGGTTGTGAATTTCTGTGAGAATCAGACGTTGGGGTTTCCGTCGCACACTATATATCTCTACCAGAAAGCGTAGTTTCGTGGGTTGTCATGTCTGCTAGTTCTTTTAAGAGTTTGCTGAGGGTTACGTGGGCGGACACCGACGCTGCCGGAGTTGTGCACTACTCGAAATACTTCTTGTTTTTCGAGCGAACGGAAGAGGATTTCTACCGGTCATTGGGCTTCACCTTTAATGATCTCAGAAGCAAGGGTCTTTGGTTTCCTAGGGTTGAAGCCTTTTGTCAGTACAAGAAGCCGGCAAGGTTCAACGATCTGCTCGAAGTGGAGCTGGCTGTCGAGGAGTTGAAGGAGAAATCTGTGAAGTATGGTTTCAGGGTTGTCAATAAAGAAAGTGCTGATCTGTTGGCAACTGGCCATGTGGTTGTGGTGGCGGCGGATAGGCAGACTGGGAGGGCCACTGAGATTCCGGGTGAGTTTGTTGAGAAGTTGAGGCCTTTCAGCAAGTAGATTTTTTAGTGAGTGTAAATTTCAGTTTTGTTAGTGAAGGGTGTAATGCGGTTTATTCCGTGGCGGTACGTTGCGGATTGGAAGTGTATTGGTTGTGGGGATTGTTGTAGACTGTACAGTGTGGTTATCAATTTTCATGAGTGGCTTCGGATTGTGAAGAATTATGGTGTTGAGAACACTGGTTCGGACCTGGGTAAGCTGTTTATAGGTCGGAGGAGTGATGGTTCGTGTGCTTTCTTGAATAGTTTTGCGAACGTATGTCAGTGTGGGTTGCAGCACATGAAGCCTAGGGCCTGTCAGTTGTGGCCGTTCAAGATTCTTAGGGAGCCCAAGTTCGGATACCCGGAGGAGGCTACATATCTTTTCGGTGATAGCAAGGTGTTCGTGTATGCGGATCCGATGTGTAACGGTCTCAGGTTTGGGGCGCCGACGTTGGAGTTTGCGGGTTCGGTGTTGAAAGAGTTTGTGGAGATCGCCGCTGGGCTTCGTAGCAATCAGTTCAAAACGACTTCGAGCATTTGGCTTTCTCAGCCTTATTACCGTTCGATTTTTAGGTGATGGAAGTCAGACTCGTTTGGGAACTTTTGCAGGTGGCAGAGCCTCAAAAATCCGTAACCCTCCGTCGTTTTTCAGTTGTTGTGTTGCAGTGCGGGCCCGTGTTTTATGTCAATGATAAAGGGTAGAGTAGGCTTTATAATTGGTAGGCCCCCCGTATTTTTTCAGCCCGCCATGTTATCGGTATATTGAAGGTTCTCGTGATAGAGTTGAAATGAGGTGAATGCGCGGGCTCTTGCACGGACCCTTGTTGGATGTTAATTTTGCAGGGTCGTGGAGCCCCAAGAGTCCGTAGTCCCCGTCGTTTCTTGTTTCGTTTCTGGTAATGTTGTGTAACGGCTACGCTAACAGCGAAGGAGGCCTCAGAGTTGATAGTCTCTCTCCTTTTTCAGCGAGTGTTCGGTGGAGAAAGCGAGTGCTAGATGCGCGTGAGTTCTGTCTTTTCATTCACGTATTGTATTGCTTGCAGTACGGATCTTGCTAGTCCCAATAGACTCAGTAACATGGCGATGACTAGGAATAAGCGGACATCGACGATCACGCTCATGCTTTCAAGAGTTAGGCTGAAGATCCCGGTCTTTAGCGAAAGCATCAGGTAGACGATCACGAACAGGGCTTTGGCGGTGTTGAGAAAGTGTTGGAAAATCGTGTCTGAAGTCAGTTCAGTAACGATGATCAATACTATGTACACACTGACAAAGGTTTCGATCATCGGCTGCAAACCTGGTACGAATCCTGAGACTGGGGCTAAGAACTGCCACAGTATTAGGTAGATAACGTAGAAGATTATGCCTTTGATCGTTGCCTTTAGAGCCTTGAATATCGTTTTTCGAAGATTTTTGGAATCGTTGTTTGTGTTAGTGGCCATATGGAACCTCCAGCGGTCCATAGTTGAAGAATGTTGTTGTGAGGAAAACTTCAAGACGTCCGTCTGCGGTTACGCTGTCTACTGGGACATGAAGTTCTAGACTACCGTAATAGCGCGAATTTTGTCGCGCCTCAATATGCATCTGCCCCTCGCCTATAGACGCGTTTGTGCTGTTGCAAATGCGCACTTGTAACGTTCCGATGACATCGAAAAAGGCATGATTCTCGAAGCTCACCGGAACCACTGCTCTGCAGATAGGCGTGAAATTGGCTTCATAATATGTCGTGAGTTCGGGTATTCCTAACGTGAAATCATGCAGCGGTGCACCCCAAGGCATAGAAAGGTTCGATGAAACCTGAATTGGAATCACCTCTGCGGCTCTCATGCTTACTTTCGCATTAATCCGCAGTTCAGTGTCGTTGAAGAGGAAGCTTTGGGACGTGTGCATCAATTCGGTAAGATTCAACCTGATGTTGTGAGTGGTGTTCACTTCTTCGCCCTTGTCTACGACTGGTATGAACGTGAATCCGTGTGCTATAGGCAGGCGGTTTTCGGTGAGAATGTCTGTTGAAACGTTGAGGTAGCCCAAGTTGTAGTAGCCTTTGTTGACGATCTCTAGTGGAATGGATAAAACCAGTTCGTTATCGGAGGCCAGACTGGGCTGTGGTTCTCCAAGGCTCAGTTTGATGTCTTTCATGGAGTACAATGCAGAAACGGAGAAAATTATCAGGAAAATCCAGAAAAACGAGGTAGCTACGCTTATCATTCGGATAGGTACTCTCATGATCGCCCCTTTCCGGTGTTACATTCTTCAAGAATCGGGCTGCCTTGCTGATCCGTTCTTGTCCTGCTCATCTTTTTTTGACTCGGTTTCTGGTTGGGAAACTTGTTCTGGCGGTATGACCAGAAATTCGGGTTCAGATGGCTTGCTTTCCGTTTGTTTGGTCTCGTTCTCTGGTTTTTCAGTTTCCGTTTTTTGAGCAGGCTGAGATTGTTGTTTGCTTTCGACTATGTTTTGCGGAACAGCGGTTGGGGTCTCAGGAGTGTGAGCGATTATGGTGACGCCTCTTATGGTCACAAGTGAGCCTATCCAGCCCATTACTCCAAGGTACATTATGTGGATGCAAGTTGCGATTAGAGGAGCTAGAGCTTCGCCAAATGTTTGGACCAAATCTTCGGAAGCGATTATAGATAGGCTTTGTGTCAGGAGGCCGTACGCGTTTATGAAGGTGAATATCAGTAAGGCTACTCCCATGAGCAAAACTGTGATTCCGGAGAGAGCTATTTTGTCCCTGAAGTTCTTGAACATCTTCCATATCTCATGTTTACTGAGCCGAGGATAAATATTAAATCTTCCTATACAAGAAACAATATCGGGACTAGCTATCAAAAAAATGAAACACAAACACTGAGCAGAAAAATAGGGTTGAAACTATGGCGCTATGCCAAGTTTCTGATAGATCTTCTGCTTGTTTTCTTCAACACTCTTTGCGATGTCAGTGAACAGGTTGTTCCCATGCGAGTCGATTGCCACTGCCAATGGACCGAACTCTTCGACCTCGAAAACCCACATTGCTTCAGGCATTCCCAGATCAAACCATTCCACGCTCCTCACGGTCTTTATCGCCCTCGCAGCAAGCACGGCAGCTCCGCCAGTGAAGGCACCGTAGACAGCGCCATACTTCGCCATGGCATCGGTTGTCCGCTTTCCCATTCCGCCCTTACCGATAACAACTCGTACCTTGAAGTCTTTTATGAACTCATCTTCGAAGATGTCCATTCGCGTGCTTGTAGTTGGTCCTGCTGCTACGGCAATCCATTTGTCTCCTTGTTTCGCTACCACTGGTCCGCAGTGGAAGACAGCCAATCCTTCTAGGTTGACAGGCACTGATTTTCCCTCCTTGAAGTATTCAAGGGCTCTTCTGTGAGCTTGGTCTCTCGCGGTCACTATTGTTCCGGTTACGTAGAGCACATCATTGACTTTGAGTTTGCGGATCTGCTCTTCTGAGATCGGTGTTTTAAGTTTGAAAACTGCCATTTTTCTTCACCTCACCATTTCAACTTGTGCGTTAAATATTCAACTGTTCCGTCAGCAGTAATTCTTGCAGAGGCTCGTCTACTAGCCCAGCAGTTGAAGGCAACCGCTGCTGGAAAAGATGCGGGGTGTCTGAAAGCGTAGTCGATGTGCACGCCTAGAACCGTGGTTTTTCCTCCCAGTCCCATCGGACCGATTCCAGTCATGTTCGCCGCTTCAAAGATCTCCTTCTCAAGCTTTGCAATTTCAGGGTCTGGGTTGTGCTCGGTTAGAGGCTTTAGCAGCGCTTTCTTCGCGAGTTTCATGGATATGTCGGCTCCGCCTCCCATTGCAATGCCCAGAATGTTCGGTGGGCACGGTTGCGCCCCGGCCTTTATCACAGCGTCAACGACGAATTTTTTGAGTCCTTTTATTCCTTCGCCTGGAACGATCATTCCGCCTAAACAGACGTTTTCTGAGCCTCCTCCCTTCGTCATCACCGTCATTTCTAAAGCTTCTCCGGGGGCAATTTCCCAGTTTAGAGCGGGGATGTATCTTCCCGTGTTGTCTCCGCTGTTCTTCCCCGTGAATGGGTCAACGGCGTTAGGACGAAGTGGGACTTCTTTTGTGGCTTTGCGTGTTGCGTTTATCAGTGCTGCTTCAACCTTGTCCAGATCCTTTGCTTTGGAACCAGCCTTGATGTAGAAGATTATCGTGCCAGTGTCTTGGCACACTGGAGCCTGATACTTCTCAGCGAGTTCAATGTTGTCCAATATTGCCTTGAGCTGAGTCTTGCCTGTCTCGCTTGTCTCTTCGGCGTATGCCTTTTTTAATGCCTGCTTAACGTCGTCTGGCAAGTAGATCACGGCTTGCTTCAGAATGTTGAAGGCAACGTCTTCCACAACTCTGCCTGTTTCCAACGTCTTTCCCTCTTTTGGCTGTTCTATGAAAAAACCGTGTACTTATGTCTTGTCTTGTGATGCACGCAAAATCTACACGCAAAATGCCCGGCTGATCTTGGGCTCTGCTGGGCATGTTTTCACTTTAACTTATCTCTCTGCGGAATAAGTGTCCTTGCGCTTCGAGTATCTTAAATATGGCTTTTCTCTCTGTTCTATGAACTGTAAGAGGAAGCGACGATTTATGGCTGAAGAGGCGGAAGCAGAGAAGAACTGCGAAGAAGTGGTCAAGAAGAAGTATGAGTTCTTAGAGGATTTGCCCGGAGTTGGGCCGGCTACTGCTCAGAAACTGAGGGAGATGGGTTTTCATACCATCGAGTCACTAGCCATGGCAACCGCCCGAGAGTTGGAGCCGGCTGGCATAAGTGAGAAGAAGGCTTTTTCAATCATTGAAACGGCCCGTTCGTCCATCGGTGTTTCTTTCATTCGAGCGGATGAACTGCTCAAGATGCGCAAGAACGTCTTGCGTCTGACCAGTGGAAGCAAGGTTGTGGACAGACTTCTCGACGGCGGAATGGAAACACAGACCATAACGGAGTTTTATGGTGAGTACGGTACCGGAAAGAGCCAGATTTGTCATCAGCTTTGCGTGAACGTTCAGTTACCCTCTGAAAGAGGCGGGCTTAATGGTTCTGCCTTGTACGTTGACACTGAGAACACTTTCAGAACCGAGCGGATCGTGTCGATGTCTAAGCATTTAGGTCTTGATCCTGAACAGGTCGTGAAGAACATAATCTATGCCGAGGCTTACACTTCTGATCATCAGATGTTTTTGCTTGACAACGCTGACGAGGTGATCAAGGAGAACAACGTCAAATTGATTATTGTTGATTCTTTGACTGCGCATTTCAGGAGTGAGTACCTTGGACGTGAGATGTTGGCGCCCAGGCAGCAGAAATTGAACAAGCACATGCACAAGCTTATAGGTTTGGCGCGGGCTTTTAACGCGGTGGCGGTTGTGACGAATCAGGTTATGGCCAAGCCGGACGTGTTTTTCGGGGATGCTGTTCACCCTATTGGCGGTCACATCGTTGGGCACACGAGTCACACGCGAGTTTACTTGAGAAGAGCGGCGCATGGGCCTATACGCATAGCGCGTCTAGTTTCAAGTCCGTATTTGCCGGAAGGGGAGGAAATATTTAAAATAACAGAGAATGGGATAGAGGATGCTTCTGAAGACGAGAAAACGAAGCCTCGTGGTCATTAAACATGCCTGTCCCTTCAGCTTTGGTTACGAGATTCTTTCAACTCTTAGTCAATAGGCAATTTACCGAAGCCGAACGGGAACTCGAGAGGGTGAAGCAGAAGATGCAGAAGACCGAGTGGAACAGAGGCTATTTCAGAGGGTTGTACGGAATGTTTCTGTCGCGCAAGGCAAACGGCGAGTCGTACACGTTCTTCTCAAAACTCGACTTGGAAGACAAATCAGCTTTGCACAGTTACCGACGGGAATTCTTGGATCACGTGCGAAACAGGCTTCACGGTGACTTCGACCGCGGGTTTTTCTCAGCCTGGGCCGACTGCATGCGCGTGCTTAGCAGGATTACCATACCCAACAACATAGCCGCTCCAACCACGAATAGTGAAGTTTCTGGTGAAGAAAGGTTGGAGAATGTGAAGTCTGACGAAGGTCAAGCGACTATTGAGAATTTTCTCAAAGAAGAAGAGGACTAAGCTCCCGCAATCATCGTGTACAGCAGAGCCCAGAAAACTATCCATGATAGAAAATAGATGCCTATCCCTGATGAAAAGATCTTCGTGGTTTTCTCCACTCTGGCTCTGAACTTGTACTTCAAGTAATAGTAGGAGACTCCGTAGACTATTATTGCGAGGGATATGCCGTTCAACAGAGTGTCCCACCTGAACGATGTGTTGGATACCGTGTTCGTTGCAAGGCTGTAGCCTGTGCAAACAAGCGCGGCTACGGTGCCCAATCCGAACCTCAACCAGTATATGGTTTCTAATGGTTTCACGGTTACTTAACGCCTCTGCAACTATATTTTGGATCCAGATTTAAAGTTGCCTATTTATAGCGTTAAGCATTAATATTTCTGAAAATAGTGTGGCTGAATTGGATAAGAAAGAGTTTACAAGCTTCGATGTAGCGGCAGTAGTACGCGAATTGAAGACAACTGTCTTGGGTTCCCGGGTGAACAACATTTACCAGTTGGGTCCAAAGACGCTGCTCATCAAACTGCACAAAACTGATAAGCCAGCTTTTCGGCTGGTTCTGGAGGCTGGCAAGCGACTGCACCTAACGGAGTATGCATTGGAAAAGCCCATTACGCCGCCCGCGTTTTGTATGGCCTTGAGAAAGTATCTGCGGAACGCTTGGCTGAAAAGCGTTGAGCAGCACGAATTTGAAAGGGTGGTCATATTGTCTTTTGAGGCTCAGAATGGTGTTATGCAGCTTGTTTTGGAGTTTTTCGGTGAGGGAAACGTCATTTTGGTGGATCAGAATGGCGAGATCTTGCAGGCTTTGGTTTACAAGCGGATGCGAGATCGGGACGTCGTTCGTGGAGAAGTCTTCAAGTTTGCTCCTGCCGCCGGAAAAAACCCTTTCAACGTGAATGAGGAGCAATTGGAGGAGGGGTTGAAGGCTCTTGGGCATGTCGACGTTGTCAGAGGCATCGCGCGTTTAATAAGCATAGGCGGGGTGTATGCAGAAGAAACCCTGTTGAAAGCGGGCGTCGATAAGACTGAACAATGCGATGCTCTGAGTCGGGACGAAACTAAAGCCGTCTTTGACAGTTTGCAAAGCTTGCTCATACGTGTCAAGAGTGGCAACTTGGAGCCTTGTGTGGTTTTGGACGAGTCAGGTGCTTTTGTCAACGTCTTGCCTTTCAAGCTTCAGCGTTATGAAAACGCAGGCGCCAAGTTTCAGTTCTACGCAAGCTTCAATGAGGCTCTGGATGAATTTTATGCTAGAGTCTCAACCCTCGAAGAAGCCTTGGCTGGCGCAAAGATTGGTGGGTTGAAGCGCGAATCAGAGAGGTTTAAGCGCATCATTGCCGAACAGGAGAAGACTTTGGCTGAAGCTGCGGCTGAGGCTGAGCAGGATAGGCGTGTTGGCGACGCGATCTACGCGCATATCACCGACTTGCAGGTCTTGTTGGACAGGTTTCTCGACGGCAAGCGAGGTGGGAAGGAGCGGAAGGAAATTGTTTCTGAAGTTTCAGCTGACAAACGGGCCAGCGTCAAACCATGGACTTTCTTTGAGTCTTTTGACGCTAAAGGTCTGCTCGTCTTTGTCCGCGTGGAGGACCTAACGTTTGGGTTGAATCTGCGTAGGACGTTGTTTGAGGACGCTGCAAGATTTTATGAACAAGGGAAACGAGCGAAGCAGCGGTTGGAAGGAGCGAATACAGCCTTAGAAGATTCCCGCAAGAAACTCGCTGAATTAGAATCCGAAATAAATCGGACTGAAACTCTGAGGCAGGGCAAGCCCACTGAAGCACTGGAACAGCTTGCAAGGCGCAAAATCAAACATAAGGAATGGTTTGAAAAGTTTCGGTGGTTCATTTCTTCCGATGGTCTCTTAGTTTTAGCCGGCAAAGATGCAGTGACTAACGAGGTTTTGATAAAAAAACACACCGAGAAGGATGACATTGTTCTTCACGCTGACATCGTTGGCGCACCATTCGTTGTGGTGAAGACAGAGGGCAAGAAGCCCAGCGAGCAATGTTTGCGTGAGGCCGGAGAGTTCGCCGCTGCTTTTTCAAGAGGCTGGCGAGAGGGTTTCGGGAGCGTTGATGTTTACTGGGTTGAGCCTAAGCAGTTGAGCAAAGGTGGCCCCTCGGGCGAGTCAGTAGGCCATGGCGCATTCGTTGTTCGCGGTGAACGGAATTGGATGCGTGGGGTGCCGTTGAGGATAGCTATCGGCGTTGCTGTTGATGAAAAAACGAGTAGCGCAAGAATTGCCGGAGGGCCTGTGGAAGCCGTTAAGGCAAAGGCAAATGCGCTTGTAATCGTTGTGCCCGGAGACTCCAGCGGCAAAGAGCTTTTCAGGCATGTTTTGCGGAGTCTGGCCGGAAGAACGTCAAAGGAACTGCGTGAAACCATCCTGAAGTTGTCGGTTGAAGAGATCAGAGAGTTCATCCCTTATGGTAGGGGCATGGTTCTGGAAGCTAAATCTGAAACAAGAAGTTGAGTTGTCTTCCCGCTGACTGGGATCGCGAAATGGGCTTTGGCGTGTCGTGGTTTACCCTGCTTTCTCCTCCAGTCGATTTTGCAAGGCTATTTTCGTAGGAGGTGATCCGGCCGCAGGTTCCCCTACGGCCACCTTGTTACGACTTTTCCCCCCTTACGAAACCTAGATTCGACGCAGCCAACAAAGACCACGCCTCACCCAGAAGTCGCTCGGGTGGAACGACGGGCGGTGTGTGCAAGGAGCAGGGACGTATTCACCGCGCGCTAGTGACACGCGATTACTAGGGATTCCATGTTCACGAGGGTGGGTTTCAACCCTCGATCCCAACTACGGCAGGTTTTAGAGATTTCCTTCCCCTTTCGAGGTCGGAACCCATTGTACCTGCCATTGCAGCTCGCGTGTGGCCCGGGAGATTCGGGGCATACTGACCTGCCGTGGCCCGCTCCTTCCTCCGCCTTATCGGCGGCGGTCTCCCCAGTGTGCCCAACTCAAGGCTGGTAGCAACGGGGGATGCGGGTCTCGATCGTTGCCTGACTTAACAGGACACCTCACGGCACGAACTGGCGACGGCCATGCACCTCCTCTCAGCTCGTCTGGCAAGACCTTTAATCTG
>Ga0315279_10003015_pt1 | contig 24225 bp, 25 predicted proteins | sample YL17G06_20_MG_FD_203694 | JGI IMG/M metagenome (GOLD analysis project Ga0315279, IMG submission 203694) | Sediment microbial communities from Yellowstone Lake, YNP, Wyoming, USA - YL17G06_20 | ecosystem: Environmental > Aquatic > Freshwater > Lake > Sediment | place: USA: Wyoming | collected...
GGAAACCTCCCCCCGTGGTTATCCTAATGACTGCCCGCCCCTTTCAAGGGCGGGAGGAGCGAAGCGGGAGGCGGGTCGTGGCCGCAGTGGCCCGAACGAGCACCGCTTCAGGGCGCGAAGGTAACGAGATGCATCAGCATCGAGTCCGAGCCCCTGATGCGTCGTGCGAGTGAGTCACTGAACGTGCAACATGAGTACGATCAACAGCGACGAACACGATGCGGAGCATGGTGTGAGGAGCGGGCCGGAGCAGCCGCTGGCGCCGGAGCATCGCGACAAGCCAGGGGCGTCATCCTACCAACAGGAAACTCCGGAAAACAGCGAGGTGATGTGAGCGGAACGGGCGTGAGCCCGTGGAGACGAACATGACCGAGCGTCTTCATCTCTCTTGATCCGCTGAGGGAGGATCGCCGCCCCGCTTCGCACGCTTCGTGCACCTTCGGCGCACTCGCACGTGCTTCGCGGACCGGCTCGTTTTGTTCTATACCTATAAGGGGGAGCCCACGGGGAACCCACGCTGCGAGGGGCCTGAGCCCCTTTGAGCGTAAGAAAAAAATGCGAACCTATTGTTTTTTTGTTGAGAAATGTCCATTAGCATCTATGCTATTTTCCGTTCCGCCAAGTGAAAAGAAAAAAGCTATCCAGTATCTTATTGATAAAATTCCTGCTGAAACATTGGAAAAGGTTGCAAAATCTATCAAAGATGATGGCCCAGATTGGGGAACTTTACATCATTTTGAATTTGGAATGGACGTACGGAATCTCCTTCGTGAAGGAGATTTTAATTGGGGACCGGTAGAACTTGATGATTTGTGGATTGAACTCGTTGAAAAAGCGGTAAAGAAAAAATTCGGTAAATGAAGTCATTTTTTACTCATGGAGTCAGCTCATGAATCGATGTGAAGAATGTAAATTATACAATCTTAACATCACTCATCGGGTCTGTATCCCGCCACCATCAAATAAAATCCGGGGATGTCTTATATCCAGGGATCCAACCAGCGAATTTTTAGTTAAATTGGATGAATATCGACTGGTTCCAACAGATCAAAAGGGAAATTTATGGTTTGATGCTCCCCCCCGCTGGTTATTCAACAAAATTAGAAAAAATATTCCGGAATCTGATGAAAATTCCCCCGATAAGGCTAGATTGCAGAGATTACAGGATTTTTTAAATTATGAATGCTATTGGACACATTTGCATAAATGTCCTACAAAACCCCAGAAAAAACAGGATATTAATCAAGATGGAATGTGTTGTATTGAAGAAAATTATCTACCTTTTCAACCCGACATCGCAGAATACTGTGTTAATAGTTGGTTTAAATTAGAATTCGATAAATTCGATCTAAAAGATAAGATCATAATAACATTAGGAAATGATGTTAAAAAAAATTTTAAGCAATGGTCCAACGATCAGGGTTTCGAAAACAATAAAAAAGTGATCAATTTCCCTCATCCATCAGGAAGATGCAGGTCATGGAATAAAAATTCCGAGAATAAAGAGAGTATCACCAAGGAAATTATCCGACTTTTAGACTTGCTTGATACAGATGTTGAATGAGGCCGCATGTTAATCGCCGCTCCGCTCCGCACGCTTCGTGCACCTTCGGCGCACTCGCACATGCTACGGGGACCTGCTTAAAATGACCAGAATGGCTTTAATGTTATAATAAAAAGCAAATTGAAGCAATCCGGAAACGGGTGACCGATGAAAGAACAAACCATTCAGTTATTCACCGAGAAGGAAGAAGAATTTGTCAACCTCCTCATTGAGATCGGCATAAAGAAGACCGTTGCACAAATGCTGGTATTCCTTGCAAATACCCCGGAAGCAACATCCCGGGATCTTGAACGCGGGACTGACCTGCGCCAGCCCGAAGTAAGCATAGCGATCAAATATCTGTCCGGGCAAGGCTGGATCAAAAGCGGTGAGGCCCCATCCCAACATAAAGGCCGGCCACAGAAAATTTATTCCCTCGCTGTACCGATTAAACAAATTATTGCTGCGATTGAAAAAGCAAAAAAAGACGAGGCGGCCAAACGTCTCGCTCTCGTTAAGAAAATGAGAGATTATATCTGAATATCCCCAAAATCCCAATTTTTGGAACCTCCGTCGGAAAAAACGACCTTCATATTCGCATTCCGGCAGCCTTTCCGGGGACCGGATGGGATAAAATAGGTGGCCAAAACCGGCGCGATTAAAGGGCCTTTGGTGGCGGTTATACGAGGTGCAATTCTGCCGTATTTTGGCAAACAGGGCAATAATAGGGCTTATTTTCCATGAGAACTGAAAATAAGCATAATTCGGGCTTTTCCGGTATTGTCCCGGAGATAAGGGCAGGAAAAGGAGCCCGTATAGGGCTTATTTTACCTCGGGGATTCTACCCCTCAATTTCGGATCCTACGACGAGGAAAAAAGGGAGATTATATCCCCATCCCCGTAATCAGCCCGACAATCTGCTGAGCTGTCGCTGGATCCACGACCCGGGCCAGGACCAGCCCGGCCATCGAGAGGAAGAAGGTCCAAAAGACTTTCTTCACCTGCTCATTCTTACCGAACGCATCTATCGCGGCATTCGTGTCTGCCTTCATCGCCCGCTGGATCAGCTTAGGCAGGAACACGAAGAGCGGCAAGAATAGGACCGCGGCCCCGATGAACGCGAGGCTGATATCCGTTCGGCCCGCCATGAAGATCCCGAGCGGGGCGGCAAACACTCCGGCCAGAATCGCGGCCATTTCCACCTCGCCGAACCAGAAGTAATGCCGCTTCTCAGCATAATTCAATCGTTCCTCATCGGTGAGCGCGGAGAGATCGAAGATGCCAAGTGTGTTCAGCATCCCATACCAGACCGCGTGCGTCTCTTCCGGGTCCGCAACGATGCCTAGGAAGAGGATCATAACCGGGATGATGAGACAGATCACCGGCATGTGGGCCAGCACCAGGACAAGCCCGAGCAGGATCCCGGTACCGCAGATAGCGGCCCGGGTCTGCAATTCATTCTCAAACATCGGTACTCTCCGCAATCCGGATCTCGAAGACGGGACTTGTATACCCGCCATTTGCCGGGCTGAAATCCCGGACCCGGCCCATCTGCGCAAACTTGCGCCGGCCTGTGCGGATCTGAACCGTGTGGATACCAGGCGCTCGCGGGTAAACCCGCCGCCCATCAACATCGTGCATCTCCATATACGGCGGGATGTAGAACCAGTCTGGCCAGAACCGGACTCCCTGCGGGATATCGGTTCCCCGGTACAGGTCCTGTAACCGCACCGGTGACATGTTATCGTAGATCAAATCGATGATCAGGTTCTCATCATCCCGCTCCGGGTGCAGGTCCAGCTCATAGAAAATTGGATTACGCCGCACCTCATCGCGAGTGAGTGGGGTACTGACCGTGAGTGGCTCAAGCCCGCCAAACTTTCCCCGGTACAGACCGGTCACCGTTGCGACCGGCTTCATCACGTTATCAGCTTTCATGATACTCCTCCTTGTAGCATTCGTGCTCGTCCCGGAGTTTCTTGAACTCCTCGACGATCTCATCATATTTGCCGATCTTCTGATAGATGGCAAACAACATGGGATAGAGCGGGAGAACGGTCCCGAGCACAATCCCTAAAACTTCAATTTCCATGGCAGTCCTCCGCAAAAGTGACGAGAGGACCAAAAGAGAGGGGACCGGAGGTCTCCTCCCCTCCGGGTCTTGTCGTCAAGGCGAGTCGGGAGGGCAAGCCCTCCCTGCTTCGGGTCTGATGACCCTCTGCAAGTCGAAGAACTGCGTTCTTCTCCAGGCTCACCGCTTCGAGGTTCACCTTAGGCGAGAGCTGCCACAGTGTCCGCCCAGGTCTCAACATTCGTCCGGATTGCATCATCCGAGTACGAGGTGATGGTGACCCGGTCGCGGCTGAAATTCACCATGTAGATCTCGCCGTTCGCGTCGTGGCACCTGAGGGTTGCGCTGAAGGCATCGCTCCCGACATCATGGACCACGGAGCCGCCATGTGCCGTGCTGACCGCTGCGGCGGCAAGCAGCGCAGTTATGCCAGCGTTGAAACCGGCAAGCGTGTTGAACTTGTGGCTACCAGTTCCGACGGTCTTGGCCAGGGTGTCCTGATAGACGAGCTTCGCGGTGAAGGCTTCCTTGGTCTTCTCGACAGCGGGATGGCTCTCACCGGCAGTCATATACGCTACACACTCAAAGGGATTGTCGGTGATGACCGACTGGACGATCGTGTTGAACGTCGCAACGTCCGCAATGGGTTCGGCAAGAGTGCGGGTTGCACTCTTGACATTTGCACTCTGTACGAAATCTGCCATACTTCACTCCCGCCCTTGGGCCCTTGGGCTGAATATTACTCTATAGGACGGGAGGCTTAGGCTTTGCTGAAGGGAAGGGGAGGAAATTGTACCTTAAAAAAATTCAACACCTTTAACGCCTCCAAAAAAAAGATCACTCTAGATGCCCGCTCCTGTTCCGATTTTATCCCTTATCGAACGCTTTGAGTTTCATCGCCAGGCATACATTCTGGGAAACTACAATGAGACGCAACTACGGCGGGAATTTGTCGATAAATTTTTCTCTGCGCTCGGCTGGGATGTGGACAACAACAAGGGATTTTCGGAAAAATACAAGGAGGTCATGCATGAGGAACCGGTGCGGATCCGGGGCACGACCCTGTTTTTCGATTATACATTCCGGATTGGGGGCGCCCGGAAGTTCTTAGTTGAGACCAAGAAACCATCTGTGCGGATCAAGGATGCTAATGAGGCCGCCCTGCAAATACGGCGGTACGCATGGAATCAGAAACTGTCTCTCTCGATTCTTACCAATTTTGAAGAATTCGCCATCTATGACTGCCGGATAAAACCGGAGAACGGAGATGCAGCATCCAAGGCGCGGATCGAGTACTTCACCTACAAAGAATATCCGGAAAAATGGGACTGGCTCGTTTCTATCATCTCCCCGGAAAGCATCCAATTGGGATCGTTTGACAAATATGCCGAAACTACGAAGGGCAAGCGGGGAACGGCGAGTGTCGATGACGATATTCTTGCAGAGATTGAACAATGGCGGGATGCTCTTGCAAAAAATATCGCACTGCGCAACCCATCCCTGACCGTTGAAGAACTGAACAGTATCGTGCAGCGGACCATCGATCGGATTCTCTTCCTCCGCATTTGCGAGGATCGCGGCATTGAGGAGTATGAAACACTCCACAACCTTCTAGAAGGTGAGCAGGTCTATGGGAGGCTCTGCCAACTCTTCCGGAACGCCGATGATAAATACAACTCCGGACTCTTCCACTTCCAGCAGGAGCCGGACTGGGACGAATCTCCCGATACGCTCTCACTCACGGTCGCGATGGATGACAAGGTCCTGAAAGGGATCATAAAACGCCTTTACTTCCCCGACAGCCAGTATGAGTTTTCCCTTATCCCTCCGGCAATTCTCGGTCACGTGTACGAGCAGTTCCTCGGCAAAGTGATCCGGCTTACGGACGGGCACCAGGCAAAGGTCGAGTACAAGCCCGAAGTGAAGAAAGCCGGCGGGGTGTTCTACACGCCGCAATACATTGTCGAATATATCGTGAAGCACACGGTCGGCGAACTCGTAAAGGATAAGACGCCCCGTGAAGTGTCGAAGCTCCGCATCCTTGATCCCGCGTGCGGGTCCGGTTCGTTCCTGATCGGTGCATACCAGTATCTCCTTGACTGGCACCGCGACTGGTATATCGCTAACCTCGTGCCGGTCTTCAAGGAGAAGAACTCGGTAACCGATCCCGCAGTTCTGGCACTCCTGCCGGAACAGGCCCCGAGAAAGAAGAAATCTGCGGCCACGATCGATCTCCCGATTTATAATCCGGGGAAAGGCAAGGAGGTCCGGCTCGCGGAACGGGTGCGGAGCGACTGGAAACTCACGACCGCCGAGAAGAAACGGATCCTCCTCAACAACCTCTTCGGTGTTGATATCGACCAGCAGGCAGTAGAAGTAACGAAGCTCTCGCTGCTGCTCAAGGTGCTTGAGGAAGATAACCAGGAAACGGTTTCAAAGCAGCTCACGATCACGGCGGAACGGGCTCTCCCGAGTCTTGATCATAACATCAAGTGCGGGAACTCGCTGATTGGCTGGGATATCCTGACGCCAGAGATGCCAGCCGATGAAGTGAAACGCATCAATCCGTTTGACTGGACAAAGGAATTTGAACCGGTCATGATAGCGGGTGGGTTTGACGCGGTGATTGGGAATCCGCCGTATGTAAGGCAGGAAACACTCGGATCGGAGTTCAAGGATTATGCAAAGAAGAATTACGAAGTATTTGCAGGAACCGCCGATCTCTATGTATATTTCTTTGAGAAAGGACACAAACTACTTCGTAAAAACGGTTATTTCGGCGTAATATGTGCCAACAAATTTATGCGGTCAAATTACGGTAAAAATCTGCGAACATTCCTTACAACTAAATCAAAATTAGTCCAAATCATAGATTTTGGGGAATTGCCCGTATTCCAGAATGCCGCGACCTTCCCGGCTATATTCCTGACTCAGAATTTGAGCCTGAAAGAACAGAGTTTTGTTTATGCACCGGTGAAACGTTTAAATTTCTCGTCATTGGATGAGGAAGTTAAAACAATTGGGCAAACACTCGACTCCGCATCATTAAAGGATAATACCTGGACTTTGACAAATAGCTCCGAGACGGGGATTATTGAAAAACTGGATAAGATAGGTATACCTCTTGGAGAATATGTCGACAATGAAATTTATCGGGGAATCGTTACTGGGTTGAACGAAGTATTTGTGATTGATGAAAAGAAGAGGGACGAATTAATCCGGTCAGATCCCAAATCTTCAGAAATTATTAAACCATTTGTTATTGGAGATGAAGTCAGGAAATTCCGAGTTGTTTTTCGAAATAAGTATCTAATTTTTTCTCGAAGAGGTATTGATATCACGCAATATCCCGCAATTATGGAATATTTAAAAAAATCCAAGACGAAATTAACCCCAAGACCCAAAGACTGGAACGGTGAGAAATGGGAAGGAAGGAAACCAGGCCCTTATGCTTGGTATGAAATTCAAGACTCTATAGATTATTTCCAAGAATTCGAAAAACCAAAAATTATCTTCCCGGACATTGCGAAAGAAAGTAGAATGACCTTTGACGCAACCGGTTTATACGTTGGTAACACGGTATACATAATTCCGAAGAATGATCTTTATCTTCTTGGCGTCCTCAATTCAAAACTTATTTTTAACTATTACAAACGAATAGCAACGGTCATCGGCGATCCTGATAAAGGTGGACGGCTCCGATGGTTTAGTCAGGATGTCGTGAAAATCCCCATCCGCACTATCAACTTCTCCGATACGGCAGACAAAGCCCGCCACGACCGCATGGTCGCGCTCGTCGCGCAGATGCTCGATTTGAATAAGCGGTTGCAGGACGCGAAGCTGGAGCATGAGAAGACGATGCTCCAGAGGCAGATTGAGGCGACGGATGCTTCGATTGACAAGCTGGTGTATGAGTTGTACGGGCTGACGGTGGAGGAGATTGCGATTGTGGAAGGTCATAAATGAAATTTTTTGCGCGATATGTCTCTAAAGCATCAGTAATATTGCAAAATAGGGACAATCTCGACGAAAATTGCTGTTTCAAATTTTGTGTTGCCAATAATCTGACGGTGGGGATGAAAAATGCCATTTCCCACAATTTTGACAAAACAAATAACATCGGTCTTGAATTCATCATTGAAGGCGATTTCGAGGATAAGGAGAAATTTCTCGAATCCTCGGTAATGCATGTGGAGGTAATTCTAAGCCTGATTTCGTTGTCGACGACTCGATATTGTTCGTCTGCGCAATTAACGAATGTCACCGAAATCAAAGATAACGTTGGACGGGTTCCAACAACTTACTATCTTGATTTCTTTGGGAACGAATCAACACCCGAAGCAATACATTTCTTCGATCCTTCGATATTTGAAGAGTTTTTCACCCGGTTTAACACATATCCGGATCACAATTTAATATTCCGGGCAATCTCTTGGTTCAGGAAAGGGTTGGATGAAAAAGATATCAATAAATTTGTAATATTCTGGTTTGGCCTCGAAGTTCTCAAGGAAATTCCACCCACCACCGATAATAAATGGGAAAAGATTGAGAAAATTTTTGAGAATGATCTGAATAATCATGAATTCGCCCATATTAAAAACGATCTCAAAGAAAAGTTATTCGATGGAACTCAGCCGTTAATCGTGAGTTTTGCAGACGAACTTAAAGCCAATACGCCATTATTACAAAGAGCTCTCTTTATCGGAATATGCAGGGAGTTAGGAATCAAGGATGAGGTCCGGGATAAAATTGTAAAATTAATACGGACCGAGGATAACCAAAGAAACTTACATCTAGTCCTTATTGGGGAGCTCGAAAAGTTTCCCCCGAGTCTTGATCATCTGATGAATATCTATCCGATTCTTGAGATGAAAATAAAAAACACCGGGCCACCTACAATTTCCCAGAATTCTCAAAAGATTTCCTTCGACGGCGAATACTTATTCACGAATTTTCAGGATAACCAGTTTCTCATGAACGAGCGCCAAGTATGGTCAAAGCAGGGAATGACTGAATCCGGGAAAATGTTCTCATCGATCCGATTGAAGGATGCCAAGCAGGAAACCCTGAAAATCAGTTTTGATGCAGGTAAACACAAAACCAACACTTCCGAAAAAAGTATAATTTTCAAGCCCTGGATGAAACTTCTGAATGAAGGATCATCAGCTGGTAAAATTTCTTATCTATTCCTTGCTTATGAAAAAAACGATAAGGAAAATTTACATTTATTTGGTGCTTTGTGTTATTCCCCGGCAGGGCACATTTTATTTTACCCCGGTTTCGAACATGAATATTTAACAAAATTCGACAATTCGGGCAATGTTTCATCAAAATCATTCTATCTCATCGATCATCTTACGTTGCTGAATGGTGGGGAGAAGTGGCACTTGACGGGATTTGATGCAGATGGGGAGAGAAAGCATCTGTTTGACTACCCTACAAAAAAGGTCACCGACGGTTTGCATTATTGGTTTAGTCTGAACATTCAGAGACAAGTGTTTTTCGAGAACGTTTGTAAAGAAAATATCTTAAAATATAATTGTCCTTCCCCGATTGCCGAGAAAAACAAAGAAGAAATTACCAAATCCCGGGAAAATTGTGACGATTACATCATCTGTCCGACTGACGCGAGAACGGATTCTGCAAGTGCTTTTTATCATTTCGATATTTTTTATTTGAAAGGAGACGTTTCACCGACATATCCATTAACTTCATACTTAGCTCCTGATGGATTAGTAAAACCGAGAAATCTATCAGATACCTTGCCTGTGAACTACACCGAGATCAAGATCCCAACATTTGATGGGAAAATAATTATCGCATCAACAATCGTGTCAGGGGATTTACCGGAGTTGGTAATTATCGCGGCACCAAAATGATATTTTAGTTAACCTGCGTTAATCGTAAGATCGTATCCAATTGATTAAAACGAAATGGTTCTCTCAATAGACAATGTGTGAGGAATTTTGGATAAGATGATTTACGATAGTTTCCTATCATTCAAGTCGATTGAGTCATGAACATCAATAAATGCTTTATTTATTCGATTTACAAGAAGGAACATCGAACGAATTTTGATAAGATATTCATAACTGATTTTTAAATTCATGAGTGCGAAATTTATTTGCAAGAGCGATATTGCAGCGCGTTGGCCGGGATCTGCCATTCCGATATTACTCTCTCCTGTGAGTATTACATCTTCATCCGGGGATGATAACTTGAACATCAGGCATTTTGAATTTGCGTGAATTGCATAACTCGCCATGCGATACGAAGGTAATAGGTGACTGAGTTCAACATCTTCGATGAGATCAGCAAAACTTGGACTTTTTTTGTTTAATGCCTGAGCAGCCCAGCCATAACTCCCTCCAAAAGACTTTTCGTGCAGTTTAATAAGAGCATCATAATTTTTATGCAATTTTTCCATTTCTTCATCAGAAAAAGGAGTTTCCCCGAGTTTATCACAATATTTCTGCAATTCTTTAGCAGCTTTGTAATCTTCAATAACTCGATGCTTCGCGTAGCGTTCTGCTACATCGTTCCCATGCTTTGCGATAAAAAAACTGAATACAGCAATTTCATTAAGTGTCCTACACCGTGCATTTGCTCCATCCGGAAAACCGCTTCTCATCAAAGTGAGAACCTCTTTTGCAACGATGCAGGCTTTTGCATGGAGTCTGATAATTGAACTAAAAACTAGGTCCTTCTCTTCTGCCGCAAGTTGCCCGAATTTTTTAATAAACTCTTCATTAATATCCTGCGATTCGAGAATGAAGTATTCAAATAATGAAAAAGGCATGGACCAACGGTAATATAGGCGTTCTTCAAACCCGTACAATTGTGAATGATATTCTTCGAGTTTACGGGGGAATTCATCATCTATTTTTTTAAAATGCTCCTCCCCGGCTTTTGAGCAATACGCAAGGACAATGTTATTGAATGTTGTTTGATTGTCGTCAGAAATTTCAACATTGACACCTTCTTTTTTCAGAGTCTCTGAAATTTCAAACAATTTTTTTCGCATCTCGCCAGTGTCGGCAGGTGATTCACTCATTCAACTCAACCCATTTTCAAATCAGATTACTCCTCGATAAAATAATCCTCATCGAGCCGGTTCACGACATAGCGGGATTCTTCAGCAACACCAACACTATTATCGATCATCAGTTGCGTTAATTGCTCGCCATCAATAAGGACAATTTTCTTCTCAATCCTTTTCACGTAGTCCTGGGCATCGCTCGTGAATTTCGATGTCGTGATGAAAACTCCTTTCCGGGACCGGTTCCCTTCCAGACTGCCAACGAAAGCCTGAATGTCAGGTCGTCCCACGGGATTCTGCCATCTTTTCGCTTGGATATGAACGACATCGAGACCCAGCTTGTCCTCTTTTATTACTCCGTCGATGCCATCATCACCGGTCCTGCCGATGGCCTGACCTGCGTCAATCCTCGAACCACCATATCCTAATTTTAAAAGCAAATCGACGACAAGTGTTTCAAAGAATGCCGGGGAACTCTGTTTAACTCGTTCAAGAAGATCATGCGATAGTTGCCGTCTTAACTCCTGATAACTTGACTCCAGTGATTCCTGGGGTGTCGATATCCTGTCACATTCGGCAGGAAGACCTTTTTCCTCAATCGTCTCGTTCCTGAAATCCCTGAAATCAAGATACTCCTGGAATTTTTCCAGATATTTCATATTGATTCTTTCCGGCTTCTCTTTCAGGACCTCCAGACCCCGTGAAGTGATAATATATTTACCTCGTGAAGGTCTGTTCAGCAACCCGGATTTCTTCAAATAGATTATTGCCCAGCCGACGCGGTTATTGAATCTGAATTGTCTGCCACTGGGGAGAAGCTCGTTAATTTCTTCATCGGTAAGTTCTAATTTTGTCTTTAAATGACCGAGAGCGTCCTGCGATCCATGTTCGAGTTTATCGCCGTAAAACTCCAGAACTGGTAACATCAGACTTTGAAAATCCGGTATTGGCATACTATCACTGATTCTGCTTTAATCTGCACAACGATAAAAGGGTTAGTTTAGCTAAAATTCAATTTACAATGTTTTTGCAATCCCTACGCTTTACCCGGGACCCTCCACACCGCGCCGATCCCAGCGAACGCCCTCTCGAACCGTTCCGGCCTCATACCAACATAAAACAGCGCCGGAGAAAACGTCGGCCCGGGGCCTGCATCTCCGGATGGACTGGCAAACCGGATACGGGCAGAAGGAAAACACACCCGGCACGATATCGCCGTCAGCGTCTTCCACGCGGCTGTCTCAGTTGCCGACTTCCAGAGCACAATTGCCTCCGTGGTCCGGCCTGCGAACTGTTCCTGATATAACTTCGAGAACCACTGCTCGACCCCGGGTCCGAAGGGAGGATTGAGGAAGATCCGACCGGTCCACGGTAGCACAAGCCCGTTGTCCTGAGCTGTGTAATGCATCGCTGCCGGCACGTTCGGGATCTCCCGACTGTTGCTGGCCGGGTCCAGATCGATCGTGCCCATGCAGGCTATCACCGCATCGAGGATGTACTGCGGCGTGTAATGCTCCGTGCTCTCATGAGAGAGCAGGGCCGGCGGGACCGTCACACCATACCAGCCTCCCGTGCATCCTCCCGCACACCTCTGACGTAACAATGCTCGCAGAGCTTCACGCCAGCCTCGCGATCGAGCCATACCGCCTTCGCAATCCCACAGACCGAGCACTTCCCGACATCCGCTGTAACCCGCTTGCACCGGGAAATATCGACGGTTCCCGGTAGCGGAACTGAGGCGGTCTGCTCCGCTTTCATCGCCTCGTCGTAACACGACCGGCAGATTCGCCGGGCCTCCTGCTGGTCCTTGGACCGGGCCCGGCGCTCTTTGGTATATTTTTCAATATACCGGGAGCCTTTCTTCCCGCAGGAATAGCACGGGGTCTTCGGCTCCGGGACCTCGAGTTTTTTGTAATCACCGACCCTGATTGTCCGGTCCTGTTTTGCTGCAAGAGTGGTCATTTGCTGCATTGGTGCGGCACGTTTGCTGCAAGTGCAGCAATCAATCGGAGAATGTTGGGGTGTGATATTTTCCGATCCGGTCGTTTTTTGCGGAGATCGATTTTCGTTTGCTGCAAATGCGGAATTATGGAGACACTGTGATGTGTCCGGACCTGATTGATGAGTAGCAGTATAATTCCGGTTTTGCAGCAAATCACCTTCTCTTAGTACAGAATTATTATCAATATCAGTACCATTGCAGGAAACGGACGCACCGGGAGCGCCTTTTTCATTTGCTGCAGTTGCAGCAAAAGTGCAGGAAACCTGCTGCAATGCAGCAAACGAACCTCCATCGCCATCCTTCGGGTCGCGATCGAGCCAGCAGGCCCCGCCGCCGTTCCACTGCCGGTACAATTCCCGGTTCCATTCGAACGCTTCGGTCCTGCGGCGAACCGCATACCCGTCACTCTCTGTTACGGTCACTGTGCGGTCGGTGAATGAGAGGGCCGGGCATTTTTCGAGAAGCCCGGTGTAGTTCCTGCCCCGGCTGTCGTAGCCTTTCACCGTTTTGTAGATACTGGAGTATGACCAGCCGGTGAGCTGTTGCAGGTCCTGGATCGTGAACTCGTCCCGGCCAGCCTTGTCGATTACCGTGAGCAGGTCCGACTCTTTCTTCGTCATTTTCGATTCCTGCCCGCCTGCCGTGCCGTTCAGAAGCGTGAAGACATCGTTCGCCGCTGTAAAATCCGCCTCATCGGCATACACGCAGAGCGTCCCATCCTCGCTCGTCTTCTGCCGGCGCTGCATGAAGAAGAGTGCTGCGTGACTCTTGATCAAGTCGTAGAGCATGTCGGGATTGCGCCGGTTGCAGATAGCGTTGAACCGTATCCGCTTCGAGTAGGGGATGATCACCCATACCATCTGTTCATGTAGGATCTCCCAGATGGCCCTGCAGGTCCTCAGCTCCTCAGACTCGTCAACGAACAGGTCCGGGTCCAGCATCTCCCGGACCTGCTTCGCCGCCAGCACCCGGGCGTCCTGCTCAGCTGATTCATCAATCCAGCAGGTGAGCATCCGGTTCATCACCTGATCGTCACCGGTCCCTTCCTTCTTAGCAATCCACCAGACGCACCGCTCGGGGATCGTGCAGACCCGCGAGGTCAGATCCTTTGTGACGGTCGTGTGCGTTATTGGTTCATGAAAGTTCGAGGTCGCGGACTTCAGGATCTCCTGTATCCCGTCCGAGAGCTCGGTGTCGTCGCTCATCAGGACCGTGCGGGGCTGCAAGTCTTTCATGTAGTAGAGCGCCTTGTTGCTCACCGTGCCCTTCACTTTGTACCGGTCCGGGACCTGGCGCATCATCTTGCGGAAGGCGTGGGTCTTTCCTTTGCCGGAGTCGCCGGTTACGGAGACGTGCAGCCCGTCCGAATTCTTCACGGCCTGTGAGGCCATCGAGAGAATCATGCAGCGGGCAAGAATCTCATCGCCGACATGCTCCTGCGCAAATGCCGTGAGCATAAGGGCCACCGGGTCGCCGTGTTCCAGCATGTCGAGTGCCGCTGCCCGGGCATCAGGATTTGCCATATCCGGGCCCGGGCCCGGAGCCTCAGTACCTTCGTTCTCAGCTTTCGCCTTTGCCCGGTCCTTTCTCCAGGTCTTCTGTTTCTGCTCCCAGTCCTTCCGCTTCGTTGCCCGGTCCGGCTCGAACTGCTCGCGGAGTTCATGCCACCGCTGAGTACCGCCGCCGCAGGACGTGTGCTTGCAGCCGGCAAAGACCGCTCCGTTGCCGAACTGGATCGCGAAGGCCCCGTCCTTGTGAGCCGACGAGAACGGGCACTGGTCGAGAATGAAAAGCGTGCCGCCGCTGTACGGTTTCTCGGACCGCACCCCGACGCCGTGATCCGAAAGCCAAGTGCAAAGGTCGAAGCCCTTGTCCTTCGCGGCAGGCTGCTGCTGTGCTGCGGTCTCGGTGGGGAGCCTAGCCGCGAGATCCCTAAGCTGATCCACCGTCGCGACGCTCAGCTCATCCGGGGCCGAGAGTATCCGGCTCCTCCGGTGCGGGCGTTCGGGTGTGTTGTCACCTTTCCGCGAAACCGTGCCGTAAAGTTTCCAGATGCGGGCCGCGTTGAAGTTCGCCGTATCCACGGTCACCCGCTCATCCGAGAAGAGCGCGTCAAGTGTCATGAGGCACGCCTTCACAAGAACTGTAGCCGCTTCATCGTTCGGCAGATCGATACGATAGAGCAGATGGGCACCGTTGCCGGAATCGGCCCGGACCGGTTCCGGGAAACCGAGCCCGGCGATCCACCGGGCCACCTCTTTGGCTTTCGCCAGGGCAAGCCCGTGCTCCTCGTCAGTACTCGATACACCGCTCGGTCGCAGCGGGTCGATGTCAATAGGCAGCCAGCGACGGCGCAGGATATCCGCGTCGCTCGTCGTGCTGTCCTTCTTACCGAGCCGCATCTTGATCCTGTTCGCCCGGCGCGAGAGCAGAGCCGGGTTCACTTCATTCAGCGTGACGTAGATGCCATGTACTGAGCTGTCAGCATCGAGCGGTTCCACAGATCTAACAAGCGCATCGCGATCGCTGAAGTAGCCGCTGTGAGTGTACTGATCGGTGAGTGCCCGGACCTCGATGACCTGCCCGGGCCCGGCTAGAATGGCGACAGCATCACGGACCAGCCCATCCACGCGTCACCACCCGGTTCCCTGCTGCGGTCAGCTGTGAAAAAATTACCAGGTCATCCATTCCCGTCGCCTTCTTCGCGGGCAGGATCCTCCTGATTCACCGTTTGCGTATGCTCGTCGAATGTCTCGACCTTCACCGTATACCGGTGATGGAATTTCCGCTCGACCAGGATCTGGAAGACGGTTTTTCCTTTCTTCTTGATTTGGTCCGCAATCGCTTTTGGGATCAGGTAAAGCGGGATGCCCTCGATCTTCTCGGTCGTGACTTCCGGCTTTTGCTCCTCATCGGGCATAGGCAGCCACCTCGCGGATTGAATCGGGCAGGACCTCATAGCAATGGATGGAGCCATTTGGCGATGTGACCCAGACCTCGCAGCGGATGAAAACGTTGCCCGGGTTCATCGTCAGCAGGGAGCGGAACTGGCAGATCTCGTACCTGCAGAACGACTCGACATAGGCCGGGCTGACACTGCCATAGGCCACCCGGACTTTCACGCCGAGCATTTCATAGTTGCCTTTCAACCCGACAAGATGTAGCGGGATGTAGCGCGAGAGAAAACTGCTCTCGACCGGCAGCACCGGCTCGTAGCCCCGGGCAACGATTAGTTCGGCGGCCCGCTCCTTCGAGGCAGTAAAAGCGCTCTGGGCGATCATGCGACACCCCCGGCACGCGATACCACCGGCCCGTGCAGCGAGAGTTTCGGGATCTCGCGGATACTGTCCCGCAGGACCTCGAAGCACCGGAACCCGTGGGTCAGCGAGTAGATCCAGATCTCGTAATGATATTCCGCATGGCCGATGTGGCGGGTGATGTGTTTGCGGAACTGCGCAAGGTCAATGCCACATTTCTGCATGACCATATCGACCGTTGAGGGAAGATGTGAGAATTTCCGGATACGGATGAAACGCTTCTCGCCCGAATCGCGTTCGGCTACCAGATGCGCCGGCGGCAGTTTCTTGTCAAAGCCGGGCGGGACTACCCAGACCCGGTAGCCGTGCACCTGGAGGAGCTCGCGGGCTCCCTCCTCAACCAGTGTTCCGCGACGGCTTGTCATGATGCCGCACCTCCTTTGTGCGGAGAGAGGATCTCAATCTCCGGTTCGTTCCCAGGCACTTCAAAGAAAATGCAGGACACATCCTCGCCGAGCGCAACGGCGAGGAACTTGTCACGCGGGACCATGTACCGCTGTTTACCCAGCGCAAGGATAACGGCCCGACCGGCAGGACTGAGATAGGCACTGCCGGAAACTACCGGTATCTCCGGTACGAGTTTCGGTTTTTTCAGGATCGGCACGTGATCCCCGACAAAGAAGAGCATCCCCAGCTCTTCGGGGCAGATGTAATGCAGGTCGCCCCAGATGCGGATATGTACCCGGCCTTCGTCACCGCACATGATCTGGCCGGCAGCGTAGGCGGTCATGCTTTTCCTCCGATCATCTCCGACGCTTGAGGCAGGGATTTATGTCCGTATGTCAGATTTTGTTTGGCAGTCTCACCGGTAGTTAGGGGTAACGAGCTGGGTGAGCTGCCACTTTTCCGTTTCAGTTCTGCAAATTCCTGCCGGGTCACGATCTTCCAGTGCCCGTCTTCAACCATGACCTGTCCGATTCCATAAAATCCGGTCTTCTTCTCGTATGCATCAACTGCTTCCTGTGTGACGATGAGCGGTTCGTGTGTTGTCTGGTTCATTGTTCCACCGTTTTTTTTTCATGCGTTCAATGACGATTCAGCGATTTTTTGGAGATTCACATCCCGATGTTTCTGTTTCCGGTTCAGGTCTGTCCGTCCGGATTGAGCCATGGCTACTGTCCGGCCATTTGTCGTTTTCCTCGAAACGGCAGGTGGCCTCCTGGACTTGCGTCATGACAGAAATCCGTGCGGAGATTACGCGTTACTACTGACGATCACCAAAGTACGTGAAGAGCGAGAATATCGGGGCGTGGCTGTCCGTCAGTTTGCACCACTGGCCCGTGTTCATGCTGCATCCGGTTCCGGACGCAACGCTGTTCATCCCAACCTGGCACTTTTTTTGAGCATGGGGTCCGGGCTCGCGGAACAAATCAATGATCCGATCTTTGATCGAATTTGCCGCAGCCCTTATCCGTTTACTCGTCTGTGTGAGGAAGTAGCACAGCATTGTAATATTTTTATAAATCCGCAGTTGCTTAAAGGGTTTTCTGAACCAGCGGGTTAGCTGACCGCTTTTTGTCGTACAAGTTTAACAAAAACGGTGACTTTTTGCGCAGGAAAACGTGGTGCGCGGCTGTTATTTTGGAAAAATGAAAAGACTTTCTTTAATATTGTGGTTGGAAGTTTTGGAGGGGCGGGAGGTGCCGCAAAAACCGTTTCAATCATGCAGATTCAACCATTTCAAGAATTTTCAATGCTTCTTCATCTTCCGGATCGATCTTCAACGCCTCATCGATGACTTTCTTTGCCATTGAAAAATCCCCTCGTGTTAACAAGGCTCCGGCCTTCATCGTTAATGCAGGCATATTTTCATTATCGATTTGGAGGGCTGCATCAAAATTGTTGATTGCTTCATCAGGTTTGTCAAGATTGAGGTAAGATATTCCCATCCCGATATGTGCAACCATCTGATTATCAGATTCCAGGCCCGATTCAAATGCTCTTTTGAATTTATTTACCGCTTGTTGGTTTTTCTCCTGCCCGATCAGGATCAAACCCTGTTGTATGGAGATTTCGCCATTCCCCGGATCAAGAGATTGTGCAGTATTGAAAGCTTTGAGAGCATCATCCAACTTTCCAAGGAACCGAAGAGCTAATCCTAAATTATGCCATGCGTGAAAATTGTATTTGTCGATTTTCACAACATGACGATATGCGGAAACGGCTTTCTGATATTCTTCATTTTCATGATATTTTCTCCCAAGTTCGAACCATTCTTCTTTTGATTTCTCTGAATGTCCCATGGGAGATCACGTTATTGTTGGATTGTTTTTTTCTTCTGGGGTGCTTTCTGTCGGCAAATAATAACATTTGTCCAGGATTAAACTGATCTGCCCTTTGAGAGGGAGATAGTCCTTCCCGTAATCCTGAGCGGGTTGCCGCAATGAAATGAGGCGCGGATCGAACCGAAGATGCTCGACCGGGTTGTCAAATGCCCGCATTGCCGGTAACCTGATACCCTGTTTTTCGAATTCATTCATGAATTTTTTACGGACCTCGGAAAGGAATTCAAAATAATTGGCATTCCGGGGGATTTTGAGATGACGTGTCATTTTGTCCCGGGATTTGGTATCGTACGGCACGCAGATATCAGGCAGAAGGATGCAAAACTGCTTGGCGAAATAGACGCTCTCTTTAATTCTGAAACTCTCGAATTTATCTTTGAAATAATCGTCAACCCAGTCATGGCAGAATAATGTCTTGTTGTAATTGGCAGATTTTGCAGACAGGTTTTTCCATTCATCCCCTTTTAAGTTGCTTAAAACCGTGTAAGCATCTTTGACGCGGGATCTCAGGTTCGAAGGTTTTCCAGCATCAACAGCAGCGATAAGGTTCAGATGATCACACCGATCGACGAACATCCTGAGGAATCCAAACATAAAGTCATCGAACTGAACATTCTTTTTCAGCTTCCAGTGACCTGTGCATCCCAGATCTTTTTTACAGGTACAGGATTCATCGCAGGTACAGTCTACATATTCCCAAAGTTCCGTCTGGGTCGCGTGTTCCTGGATCGGATACTTATTGCGATTTATCGCTGCCTGTTCATTGGATTTGCTAATCCTTTCTTTCATCCATGGCCCGGCAATTTCGTCATTCATTTGGATCTCTCAATACCCCTAGTTTATTCCATTCCCGTCTAAAGCAAAAGGAATATCGGCTCTTACTCAGGAATGTCAACAACTGGTATCCATGTGCATCGACATCCATCGTGCGCCTCGGCATCAATTGCAGCCGCTTCCTCAATCATGAAAATTTTGCCATTATTGGCGACACATTTTTCGCAGGTCCTCCCATCGAGGACTACCAAACGCTCCAATTTCTTAATTCCCGATTTTGCATAACGGTTTCGTGACTCTGAATTGACCGCTTTCATCGTTACAGTGTTGATCATAGTGATTGCACGTTCGCGGTCAACCCCCTCAACCTGTCGGACTATCTCTCGACTAATCACTCCAACGGTATTCTCCGCTCGAACCCCATCAGCAATTATTTGTCGTATTTTTTTTGCGGACTCGGGAGGTATCCCAGTAAAAACATTCTTGTTTGACTCGATCGTGTTAGCTAATTTCTGTGAGTGTTGTTGCCTGACCTCTGGAGCGGCACCAAGGATGATTCCATCAGATCGCCCGTTTTTTATTGTCCATTGACGTTCCAATTCAATCATCTGCTCTTCTTTAATCAGCACTTTCTTATTGTCAAATGGACGGGTTCTGCTTCTAACAAAATTTTCACATTTGGGACATTGCTTCTTTTTCTGCGGCATTGTATCAAATCGAAAATTGCAGTAAGGACAAACAGGTTCTGTGTTTCCTATCGCAGTAATCCCGGAATTATCTATTTTAGGAGATGCGTTTTGTCTCTCTTCGGTTTTCTTCCCGGTCAGCCAATCCAGAAATCCCATAGATCCTCATAATCAAACAAGAACATCAACATTCCCCACAAAAATCTAAAACGATAGTCTCTTCAAAAAATATTATCGATATGAATCAATCTCTACGGTGAACTGTGCAGGTCCTGACGAACATCCATCAAGAATGATAATTTTGTATTTACTGGTCCCGTAGGCGTCAATATCAACGTAATCAGAACTTGATCCGAGTTTCACATTATTGTCATCGTAAGCGGCGCCTTTTATGGTGACTGTGTGAGAACTTGCAGCATTGCTCTTGATCATTCCCTCAATATAGAGAGATTTCGTATATTTCTGGCACGTGCCTTCCTTCGAGATGATTTCAAATGCGGGTATTGAGGTTGTGACCGTGACATAACTCGTGCCGATGCGGGTCCAGATTAACCCGGTGTTATCTTTTATTGAATCGGAGCCCTGGTCGTACACGAGGGGACTCTGATGGCCCACGACCAAATCTTTGGACAGTGCGAGCGAACCGTCGGCGGCTTTTGTCCATTGTGCATTCCGGATATCCTTTGTCCCGGCAATTTGCTGCTGTATCTCCCCTGTAGGACTGATAACCATTGTGCAGGTTGCGCCTCCGAAGGTTGCGGACCAGGTGCCGAAAACATCCTTGGGGGTGGTAGTCTGGGTTGATGGTGTGTTTGCGGATCCTGTACATCCAGCTGCAAGGACAAGGAGAAAACAAATTAAAATTGAAGCGAAGATTGCTTTTTTTGCATATCCTCAATGTTATATTTCTGCGGGATAATCGTTTCCATTTCATGGAAGGTTGAGCAACTTCTCCTGAGGAGGACATGACACCCGCAATCCTTCCATCAATCAGCTGCCGCAGGATATCCGGGTTGTTCCGGATGACGCTCTGCGTATGCCGGAACCATGCCGGAATAATTTTGCATATCCTGCCTCCATTTTCAGAAATACTCTGATTTAAAGCACCGGACCTGATACCTCCTTTCCTCACAACGCCGGAACGTGCCGGAACCATGCCGGAATCCCCTGCATGTGCCGTAATAAAACGACAGCAAAAACCGAGGATACCGGCCAGCCCGTTGAACAGCCGTCAGGCATCTCCCCGTTCGTCGGAGCCGTGCCGCGATGTGCCGCAATCATGCCGCGATCGAGCCGGAACGATCTCGAATATTCTGCCACCGTTTTTCAAAAAAGGCTCAATATCCCTCACAGGGCGGATACTCGGCTCCTTCGTGGCATGCCGCGATGTGCCGTGATCATGCCGCGATGACAAATCCCCCGGAAAAAAACAACGGGATTCCCGTGGAATCCGGTAAAAGCCCTCGGAGGTTCGGTTGTTACCGGGAACCGTTTCCTTCCTGAATGGGGAAATGCCGGAACGCAGGAAGCAACAGGTACCGGGTAATCTTTCCTTCCTTTTTTGCCCCGACAGCGTTCCACGCAACCAGCCTGCTGAGGTCTTGGCGGGCGGTACGTTCAGCGCACCCGGCCAGCTGAGCAAGTTCAGAGGACGTGATCGATTCATGGGTCTTCAGGAATTCAATCGCCAGTTTCTGCCGCTCGTTCAGCAGATCGGGCTGGTCGAGAAGCACGTTCACCGATGAACGCCGGAAGGTCACCATGAAATCCTCGTCCTGCTCGTGGAATTCCGGTTCCGGCACGCCGAGATCCCGGCAAACTCGGATCATCTTCGTTGTGCCTGATCCCCATCGCTCGATATACTTGATCCGGAACAGCAGGTCCGCGATGAGCCGGTTCCTCGGCTTTGAGCTGTGCCGTCGTTTCAGCGACTCGATCGTAAGTGTCGGGGGGAGCAGCCCGGGATTCAGGATCTCCAGTGAATTGGCAAAAATGCTTACCTGCACATTCCCCGATGACTGATAGTCCCGGTGACAAACCGCATTGATGACCGCCTCTCGGAAAGCATCCGGCGGATACTCCCATGACTCTTCCCGCTCGAACTTTTCCTTCGGCATCCATGCGGCCTTTGCGATATTGTCGCGGATGAATACCTCCGTCTGATCGATCTGCGCAACAACCGCACCCCCGATGACTTTCATATTTGCGTAGGGCTGGGTAACATCATCGCCCCGGAATTTGGCGCAGCGGATCTCTGCAGAGTCAATGAATCTCTGCGGCTTCCTGCCAAAGAAGAGAATGGCCGCATTGGTGGGTCTGCCATCATTGAGGAGTTCAAGTGAATCGAGCGCCGTCTCCACCGGGGTATCCGGATCCAGGTCAATCTGCCGGACCTGTCGTGCCCGTGTCAGGTAGGATTTCACGAGGACCGGATCGATATCGTTCAGCGTGGCACCGGGACAGATATCCCGGTCCCACACATATCCCTGCTGCTCTATGATCAGTCGGGTGAGAACATCCGGTGGCATCTTCACGCTCTCGCTGCCGCTCCGGATGTAGGCGACCCCGTCAACAAAATAGGGTTTGTGTGTTCCCTCGCTGATGATCACTTCGATAATGGATTTGCCGTCCTCGGTTCGTTCACGAATTTCCGGTATGATCTCGGGCTTGAGTTTCTGCCGGATTTTCTGGGAAACTTTCAGGAGGGTGGAGTCAGCGACGGTGAGCCCGACCACACGGCCATCGGGTCTCACACCAAAATAGAGGTTGCCGCCACGGTGATTCAGGAATGCGCAGACATCTACGAGGGCAGCGTCCAGTTCGGCCAGGGATGCTTTCAGCTCCACGGTTTCCGATTCCTGGTATTTCATCGCTGGCGTTCCTGGACTCATGGCACTTCACGGAATAATTCCAATCCGGTTGTTGGATGCCACCCCATAAAAAGGGTAGTATTAATATTCCCGCTCCCGGATTGCTTGTTTATCATGGTCCGTTCCTTCTCCGGATTTCCCCCTCATTGACACCAGCCTTAACATTTTTGTTAATTTTGGTGTACGCGAGGGGGAATTTCTGCGGGACCTTACACAAGGATCTCGCCTTTTGCCACCTTGTCCTCAAACTTCGCAATGAACCGCTTGAGCGAGGCCATGTTTTTGAGAATGCTGTCGTGAATATCGTCTTCGGCTTCGGTTGCCAGTTCAGTAAGCGACCGTCCGCAGGAATTGCAGAACTCGGCCATAGGCCCGTTGATGAGTTTGCAGTGTGGGCACTGGCGGGGCTCGATGCGTAATTCGCTCATCCCTTCGCCCGTCTCGGTCTCCGTGATCCCGTAGGTCCGCAGCATCTCGTTATCGATGTCCTTGCCCGTGAGATGGGCATAGGTCTGGAACATGTTGGTCGTGAGGCTGCCCCACATCATCAGCTTGATCACGCTCTCCGATACGTTCTCTTTGATGAGGTGAGTTATCCGGGAGTGCCGGAAGATGTGCGGCGTGATATGCTTCTGGACCCCGGCCCGCTTCGCAAGTCGCTTGAGCTGCATGGCCACGGACCCGTGAGTGAGGGCCGTCTGGTGCTCCGTGATGAAGACCGGCATCTCGTTAGTAACCGGTTTTGCCGGATAGTCGTTCTTCCATTTTGCCAGGGCCTCGCGGGACATGATGAGCCGGACGTACCGGGGCTTGCCGGTCTTGAAGTTCACGTTCGCGATAACGCCCCACTTGTCGAAGGTGAGGTCGCCCCATTTCATTCCCCCGATCTCACCGATGCGGAACCCGCCTTCGTAGAGCATCATGATAATGGCCCGGTCGCTGCTGCGGGTGCAGGCGCCCACCATCGCGGTGATCTCTTCGGTCGTGAGCAGGTCGGAGGCAACCTTGGTCATGGTCTCGTGGTGGGGTGTCTTGAGGGCCTTGAGTTTCTTTTCCGGAATAGCGACGTACTCGTTCTCGATGAGCCAGAGGTAAAACTGTTTGAGGATGATCATGTGGTCGGTGATGGTGTTCTTCATGAACTCCCGGCCCCGCTTGCTCTTGCCGGATTTCAATGCAGCGATACCAGCGTAGAGTGCAGCCATATCATTTTGTTCGAAAGGGCCGATAAAACGTCGCCAGCCGACAAGCGTGTACGTGATTTTGTACGCACGTTTGGTGCTGGTGTTGCGGGACGATTGCAGCTCAGCAATGAAGGACCGGATGAGCGTAACATCACGCTCGGTAATTTTTCCTTCCTTCAATGCTCTTGCAAAAGAGCGTTCGGGGTAATCCGCCTTGATCTGATGAAAGGCATCATTGGAAATAGCACGTGGGGTACGAGCTGTCATAAAACAGCGTGTGTGAATGCGCTAAAAGAAGTTTTCTGAAGATTCGAACATGATGTCGGAAAGCCCCAGCCGTGATTTGAACACGGGACCTGCTGATTACAAGTCAGCCGCTCTTCCAGCTAAGCCACTGGGGCGCCATATGAATTTGACATTGTTTGCTAAAAAAGGTGGTGTTCGAACCTTTTAA